>Ga0306921_10000354_pt1 | contig 38855 bp, 31 predicted proteins | sample sta12Cox44000080_FD_203760 | JGI IMG/M metagenome (GOLD analysis project Ga0306921, IMG submission 203760) | Lab enrichment of tropical soil microbial communities from Luquillo Experimental Forest, Puerto Rico - statoxic.12C.oxic.44.000.080 (v2)... | ecosystem: Environmental > Terrestrial >... | reverse complement strand
CGGCCGCCCGGCAACATCGACAGTGCACGATGACTGGCGAACGCTGGTACGGTAGGATCGAAGTATGCCACTGCCGCCGTTGGCGGGATGCTTGAGGCTTTGCTATGTCTGACGGATTCCAGGTGCGCGATGTTGCGGTGGGTTCCAGGCAGCTCTTCCTCATTGCGGGGCCATGTGTCATCGAGAGCGAGCAACACGCGACAGGGATGGCTGAGACGATCGCAAGAATTGCCGCGGAGAAAAACATCCCTTATATTTTCAAGGCCTCGTACGACAAGGCGAACCGAACTTCGATTCGCAGTTTTCGGGGGCCCGGGCTGGACGAAGGTCTCCGAATACTTGGCGCAATCCGCAAAAGCCTGAACTTACCGGTTCTCACCGACATTCATGAAGCTGCCCAGGCTGCCCTTGCGGCCGAATACGTGGATGTGTTGCAAATTCCAGCGTTTCTGTGCCGCCAGACGGACCTTCTCGCGGCGGCCGCCCAGACGGGACGGGCCGTGAACATCAAGAAGGGGCAGTTTGTCTCCCCCTGGGACATGCGGCACGCCGTGGAGAAAATACGCGAAGCCGGTGGATCAGCCGTCTTTCTCACCGAGCGTGGGGCGTCGTTCGGGTACAACAATCTTGTCGTGGACATGCGGTCGCTGGCCATAATGCGCCAGTTTGCCCCGGTTGTTTTCGACGCCACACACTCGGTCCAACTGCCTTCGGCGGGCAGCACGGACGGACAAGAGTCCGCGCAACAGAGTGGCGGACAGCCGGAATTCATTCCCTTGCTGGCCAGAGCGGCCGTCGCCGCCGGTGTTGACGGTGTCTTCGTGGAGGTGCACGACGATCCGCCGCGCGCAAAATCCGACGGCGCGAATGCGCTGGACTTGAAAAATCTGCCTTCATTGTTGGATCAGTTGGTGGCAGTTCACGCCACCGTGACGCGTCCCTAACCGAAGCGGGTAACCAGAGGCTAGTGGGCACTAGGCGCATCTCGTCTCGTCCGTGCGTTCGCGCGACCTGAGAACTTCAAGGTCGGCAATAATGCGCAGGACATTCTGTTTGAATTCGAGGAACACAGGGTCGTCTGGACGGAGACCCTCCTTCGATTGCATGCGCAAGAGAGCTCCCCATAACAGCTCGGCCAGGTCAGGTACCTCAAATTGACCGTCAGATTGACGCAAATCCGCATGCCCCGCTTTACCTGTCAGATGCATCTGGTTATCTTGGGCTGCCTAGCGTGTCGCAGCGAGTTGCGATGGTTTTCGTCACAGTGGTCACGTTAATTGTGATCAGTGCTACTGACGTGCTTGAGAAAATGTCCTTGCATTGACGGTCTTGCCGTCCGATTCGCCCATAGGTCGCCTCAACCTGACCCAGAAATTGTGCCATTCGATGCTGCAAATTCGCCTTTGAGGTTAAAATAAGAGGCGCTGTCGTATTCGATTGGTATTCTTAAAAATGGCCTGACACGACGGGATGTTTTGTCCCGTCGAACTGCTCTTCGTCGACCACGCCATAAATAGCAAAAGCAAGAGGAGCTTCCCTTGTCGAAAAAACGATATCTGTTTACGTCTGAATCGGTGACGGAAGGTCACCCGGACAAAATTGCCGACCAGATTTCTGACGCCATCCTGGATGCCTGTTTGAAGGAGGACGCCTACAGCCGCGTAGCCTGCGAAACCCTGACGGCGACCGGTTTGGTAGTCATTGCCGGGGAAATCACCACCAAAGCCTACGTCGATTTCCAGACCCTAGTCCGGGGAGTGGTGGCCTCGATTGGCTACGATAACGCCCTCTATGGATTCGATTCGAATACCTGCGCCGTGATTTCGTCCATTAACAAGCAGTCGGGCGACATCGCGATGGGCGTGGACACTGGCGGCGCCGGCGACCAGGGCATGATGTTCGGCTTCGCCACGAACGAAAATGAAAACTACATGCCTACGCCGATCTTCTTGGCGCACAGGTTGACGCAGCGCCTTTCAGAAGTCCGCAAGAACGGCACCCTTCCCTACCTCCGACCCGACGGCAAATCTCAAGTCACTGTCGAATATGACGAGAACCACAAGCCGGTTCGCATCGATGCCGTCGTTATCTCTTCGCAACACGCCGAGACTGTAACGAACGAAGAGCTCCGCGCTGACATCCTGAAGCACGTGATTCAGGCAGCATTGCCGGCCGAACTGCTGGATGAAGATACTAAGTACCACATCAATCCCACGGGCCGGTTCGTGATCGGTGGTCCCATGGGCGACACCGGGCTGACTGGCCGCAAGATCATCGTTGACACCTATGGCGGAATGGGCCGCCACGGCGGCGGCGCTTTCAGCGGTAAGGACGCAACCAAGGTAGACCGTTCCGCTTGCTACATGGCCCGCCACATCGCCAAGAACATTGTGGCTGCCGGACTTGCGGATCGTTGCGAAGTGCAGTTAGCCTACGCCATCGGTGTGGCTGAGCCGGTGAGCATCCTGATCGAAACGTTTGGTACTGCAAAGATCGATGAGGAGAAAATCTCCGAACTGGTGCGCAAGAACTTCCAGCTGACTCCCAGGGGCATTATCGAGTATTTGAACTTGCGCCGCCCGATTTACCGCAAGACCGCTGCGTACGGCCACTTCGGACGCAACGAGCCTGAATTCACATGGGAAGCCACCAATAAGGCGGCCCTGCTGCGGGAGCAGGCCGGTCTGGCTCCGCTCGCGGCAACGGCGGCCACCCAGTAGATTTGTATCCTCGGGGCGCTCGCAGCCTGCGCCCCAAAACTTTTTGTTTTGCCTATGCCTAGCCCCGGCTGACGCCCAGGCAAAGCCTCACCAGGTTCAACAGAGACAGGGAGAGTATGTCGACGACTACTACCACGCAAAATGCAGGCGACATCGCCAATCTTGAACTCGCGGATCTTGGCAAAAAGCGCATTGACTGGGCCAACCAGTCCATGAAGGTGCTGCAGATCATTCGCAAGGAATTCATCAAGAACCAGCCGTTGAAGGGAATTCGCATCTCCGCTTGTCTGCACGTCACGGCGGAAACCGCGAACTTGGCCATCACCCTACGCGACGGCGGCGCCGATGTCGTGCTGTGCGCCTCCAATCCGCTTTCCACACAGGATGACGTGGCGGCCTGCCTGGTGCGCGACTACAACATCCCGGTGTACGCCATCAAGGGTGAGGACAACGACACATACTACAGCCACATCATGTCGGCACTCGACCACAAGCCGCACATCACCATGGATGACGGCGCCGACCTGGTGACTACCGCGCTCACCAAGCGCAAGGAAGTCCTGGATGGCATCCTCGCCGGCACGGAGGAAACGACGACCGGTGTGATCCGCCTGCGCGCTATGGCGAAACAAGGAGTGTTGAGCTATCCGATCATCGCGGTCAACGATGCCGATACCAAACACCTCTTCGATAATCGCTACGGCACGGGTCAGTCCACTATCGACGGCATCGTGCGCGCTACGAACTTCCTGCTCGCCGGATCGAAGTTCGTGGTTGCCGGCTATGGCTGGTGCGGGCGCGGATTGGCCAGCCGCGCTCGTGGTCTGGGTGCTGAGGTGATTGTCACCGAGATCGATCCAACCAAGGCGATTGAGGCGGTGATGGATGGCTACCGCGTGATGAGCATGGACGAAGCCGCCAAAATCGGCGACGTCTTCTGCACCGTCACTGGCAATAAGAGCGTGCTTCGCAAAGAGCACTTCGAAGCTATGAAGGACGGCGCTATCATTTCCAACTCCGGGCACTTCAACGTGGAAATCGACATCCCGGCCCTGGAGAAGATGTCATCCTCGAAGCGCACCACCCGCGCTTTCGTCGAGGAATACTCCTTGAAGGATGGCCGCAAGATCAATCTGCTGGGCGAAGGCCGGTTGATTAACCTCGCCTCAGCCGAAGGTCATCCGCCTTCTGTGATGGATATGAGCTTCGCCGACCAGGCGCTGTCGGTCGAGTACCTGGTGAAGAACCATGCGACTCTTCAGAAGAAGGTCTTTCCGGTTCCGGAAGAGCTTGACAAGCGCGTGGCCAAGCTGAAGCTGGAATCCATGGGCATCAAGATTGATCGCCTGACCCTGGAGCAGGAAGAATATCTGGCAAGTTGGTCGGAAGGAACGTAACTACAGTTGCCAAAAGTCAGTTATCAGTCGGGCGGTACGGTGCCGCCCTTTTTTCTTGCAAAGAACTACAGAACGATAATCGTGATTCCGCGGTTGCCGCGTTCGAAATCCTTATCATTCTTGAGGGCAGGGAAACGCTTCACCAAGTCCCAGGTGGTTGCGTCGCTTCTGCGCCAGTTTTCGCCGTAGATGCAGCCGCGTATTTCACCTCGCTGTGACATCTGCTGCACCGCCGATTGCAACGCAATCCTCAGATCGCCGCCGGCGCCTGACGATCCATATCCATGAATGACCTTCAGGGCGGTGGTTTTGCTTGCTTGCGCATATCGCACTTCCTGAATCAGCCGAGCGAGTGCCTGTGGAATCGATGGAGAACCTTCTTCGATGTTCACCAATCTCATGGTGAGACCCATGCCAAGCCCGCTTTTATGTCATCCACCTTAGTGGTGAAGAAGGTGACCCTATTCCGGCTGGACCAGTGAGAATTGGTTACCCTAGTAGTGGTGCAGTCGAAGCATCACCTGTATCCGATTGATAATATTACCCAAGAAAGGAAAGATTAGACGGAGTTGGTAATTTTTTCGTGGCCAGCGAGGTAACCTCGGTGGTACTTTAGTAACTTCAGGTTGGGATGAAATCCGTTGTATTGTGAGTTCACGAACGTTATGAACCCGGAAACTTATCCCGATCTGCGTAATGCGGTTCGTTTTCCGTTGCACCTCCCGGTGACGCTGAAAACGTCTACGGATGAGCATCGGGTTGAGACCATTGATATTTCGGCCGGCGGTATTCTGTTCCGAAGTGAAACTGAGGTTCAGGTTGGCTCCGCGGTGGAATTTACCGTCGCCATGCCAGGCGATGTATTGGGATCAGACCGCGACATTCTGGTCAAATGCAACGGCCGGGTCGTGCGATGTTCGCACGAACGATCTGGCTTGAGCATTGCGGTAATCATCGATGAATACAAGTTTGAGCGCCTCTGAAGCTTCGCCTGCGGTAACACGTCTGGATGTGGACCGCCCGCCTCTTCGTACTTCTTCGTCACAGCAACCCGGCCCTTCAGAATCCAAGCGACTACCGGTGCGGGTGATCGTTGCCGATTCGGAAGCCATCTTCCGGGTGGGCATGGGAAAGATCTTCGCGCTGGAGAAAGATCTCGAGGTCGTCGCCCAAACGGAGAACCTGCAGCAAACACTGAACGCTGTATCGACCACGCCTGCCGACATAATCCTGTTCGAAGCGGGGTTGTCGCCCAATCCCGCCGAATCGGTCACGGAAGTAATGCGCCGCGCCCAACCGGGCACGAAGATCATCATCATTGCGCACTTTACCGGCGAAGAAGAGACGGTGGACTACCTGCGGCGCGGTGTTCGCGGCATTCTGACGCGTTCCATTTCTCCCGACCTGCTGGTTCGCTGCGTTCGCAAAGTCGCCACAGGCGAAACCTGGCTCGACAATCAGGGCGTCAACTGGGTCATCGAAGCATACCGTAATCAGGCCGAGCATGGGGTCACGCAGAAGCATCAGCTACGCCTGAGTGAGAAGGAAATGCTCATCATCGGCGGCGTAACCCAGGGTCTGAAGAATAAAGATATCGCTCTGGAAGTCGGCACCACCGAGCAAGTGGTGAAGAACTATCTGCGCAAGATTTATGACAAGCTCGGCGTTTCCGACCGCCTGGAACTGGCGCTCTACAGCATGCACCGGCGCCTGCTGGAGGGCTATGTGCCTCCTCCTGGCCGGGAGATTCCTTCCGTGCAGCTGAACGGAGTTGCGGTGCCGGAAGGAAATGCAGCCTCTGCCAGCCTGCCCGAGTGGCAGAACGGTGCGGCCAAAAAGTAAGCTGGCAGATGTTCGTGTCCTTAGTCCTCGCGACTATCAATTGTTTCGCGCGGCCCGCGCTACAATGGTCAGTCCTTGTTGGGACCATCAGGACAATTCCTGCTCACTGTGAGGCCACATGAAGGGTGATGCCAAAGTCATCGATTTTCTGAACCAGGTCCTGAAGGCCGAGCTAACGGCCATCAATCAGTATTTCTTGCACGCGGAGATGTGCGAGAACTGGAAGTACGAACGGCTTGCCAAACTGATTCGCAAAGAGTCGATCGAAGAAATGCAGCATGCGGAAAAGTTGATGGAGCGCATTCTCTACCTCGACGGCACGCCCAACATGAGCGACTATTTCAAAATCAACATCGGTGCCACCGTAGAGCAGCAGTTCAAGAACGACCTGCAACTGGAGTACGAGGCGGTGAAGCGCCTGAATGACGGAATTCAGTTGTGCATCGATAAGAGCGACGGCGGATCAAGGGAATTGGCTGAGAAGATCCTCAGCGACGAAGAGCATCATATCGATTGGCTCGAAGCGCAGTTGCATGCCATCGAAGAGATGGGCTACCAGAATTACCTCGCGCAACAACTCAAAGAGGAAGAATAGAGCAAATGCGGCAGTTCGCCCTTCTTTTTTATCTGTACTGCGGCGAGCAGACGAAAATCGAGAGTCTCTCCCCTGCGCTACAATGAAAGGACGCGGCCAGTCAGCGCCGCTTCGCAGCAGTCTTCCCCACGGAGAGATGGCCGAGTGGCTGAAGGCGCACGCTTGGAAAGCGTGTATACGGGAAACCGTATCCAGGGTTCGAATCCCTGTCTCTCCGCCAGATTTTCAACAATTTACAAACCGCCGCGCACCTCCGTAAGCGTTCATCGTCGTCTTGATGTCAGCGTGCCGCATCAAGTCCTTCTGGACGCCCAGCGGCGTTCCAACCCTGTCCATCCAAGTCCTGTAGGTGTGCCGGAACGTGTGTCAGCCGATCTGACCTATGCCAGCACGCTTAGCGGCAGGTACGACGTAATCCCGCTGGACTGCATTCAATAGATAGGGCTGTGCTCCCGCCTTCCAGGGCGACGCCCAAACCTTCGGCCTTGAAATCGGTGATTGTCCGCCACGACTCAAGCACTGCGACCAATGTCAACCATCTCCGTCGCTTACCCATCGTATTGGTGTTACTCTCGGTAACCGAGGACATGATATGAGCAAACCGTCCGACCTAGTGCAGGGCACGTTAGACATGTTGCTGCTGAAAATTCTTGCGCTTGGGCCGATGAACGGCTTCGCCGTGAGTCAGCGGTTAAAGCAGGTGTCCGGCGACGTGTTGCAAGTGAGCGACGGATCGCTGTACCCGGCTCTGCATAAGTTGGAGCAGGAGGGGTGGATCACGTCCGAGTGGAAAACGTCCGAGTATGGCCGCCAGGCGAAATATTATTCGCTCACGCGGCTGGGACGCCGACAGCTCGAAAAAGAGGCCGACAACTGGGGCAGGCTTTCGAACGCTATCTCGCGAGTGATTAAGCTCAAAGAGGCGTGAGCGTCGCGCGCGGCGCGAAACGGAGGTTGAAAATGCGACCGGAGCATTGGCTGTACACGATTCCACTGCGGCTGCGGTCACTGTTTCGTCGGGCGCAGGTCGAGCAGGAACTGGACGACGAGCTGCGCGATCACCTTGAACTGAAAATCGAAGAATACGTGGCGCAAGGGATGACGCAAGAAGAGGCACATCGTAACGCGCGTCTCGACCTGGGCGGTATCGAGCAAACCAAAGAAAAATGCCGCGACGCGCGACGCGTAAATTGGATTCAAGACTTCAGTCAGGATTTGCAGTTTGGTCTGCGCATGTTGCGCAAGAATCCCGGCTTCACCGCTATTGCAGTGCTGACGTTAACGCTGGGCATCGGCGCAACGGTGAGCATCTTCAGTGTAGTGGACGCTGTGCTGCTCCGCAGTCTTCCGTATGCCGACGCCAGTCGACTTGTCTCACTCTACGAAGACAGAAGCAGCACCGGTTTTCACAAAAGGCAATTCACTCCGGCAAATTTCGCAGATTGCAAGTTACAAAAATCGGTCTTCAGCGATGTCGCTGCTGTCGATGCTGACCGTTTTTACAACCTGACAGGAAACGGTGAGCAGCCGGAAAGACTCTCCGCAGAGGGTGTCACTCATAATTTGTTTTCCATATTGGGAGTCCAGCCGTTGCTGGGTCGCGTGTTTCTACCGGAAGAAGATACTCCAGGTTCTGAACACGTTGTACTGCTCAGTCATCGTTTATGGCAGAGCAGATTCGGGGGAGATCGGAACGTAGTCGGTCAAGCAATCTTTCTTAACGGCGTGAAGTATTCAGTCGTTGGAGTTATGCCACCGTGGTTTGCCTTTCCTGATAAAGCCTCAGATCTCTGGGTTCCGCTGGCATTCAGTTCTCAGCAACTCGCCGATCGCGGAGCGCACTTCCTCACAGTTGTCGCAGCATTGCAGCCCAGCGTGAGCGTAGCGCGTGCGAACTCAGAGCTTCGCGTTCTTTCTCAAAACCTGAGGCAGCAGCACATGGACATCATGCGATTTGTTGACAGCTTCATTGCCGTGCCACTGCAGGAGGTTTACACACACGAGGCACGCGGGGGATTGCTCGTCCTTCTAACTGCTGTTGTCTTCATTCTATTAATAGGCTGTGCGAACATCGCGAACCTGCTGCTCTCTCGCGCGGCCTCACGACACCAGGAGATCGCTGTCCGCATTGCGCTCGGTGCAAGTAGAGGGCGGATCGTCCGGCAGTTGTTGACCGAGGGCGCAGTCATTGCAGCAACAGGAGGCATGCTCGGGATCCTGTTCACGGAAGCGAGTTTCAGTTTTCTCAAAGCTCTGATTCCGGCCGACCTCTCTCGCACCGTTTCCCTAAGGCTTAACCTACACATTCTTGCGTTCGCAATCCTTATCTCATTCGCCAGCGTTTTTCTGTTTGGGCTGATCCCCGCTCGCCAGGGTTCGGAGATGAGCGCGAGTGATTCTTTGAAAGAAGGAGGCAGAGGGGTTGCTGGTCGGCGCAACAAAATCGTTGGCAGTCTTCTCGTAGTTGGCGAGGTCGCGCTTTCTTTTGTGTTGCTTTTCGCTTCAGGCTTGTTGCTCGAGAGCTTAGTGAAGTTACGCAGCCTCGATCCGGGCTTCACTTCTAGTCGAGTGCTCACGGCGCAGATTGATGTGCCTGAAACAAGGTATGCCGACTTCGTGAGAAGAGCGCGATTTTTCCAGGCGGTTCTGGACCACGTCCGCGCTGTACCGGGCGTAACCAGTGCGGGCTTTACCAGCGTCCTACCTTTCACCTGGAAGAACGGCATGGGCGGCTTTTTGGGGATGGCTGGCTTTCAACCCGAGGGGATTCTCCGGCCCGACATTCAATATGGGGCTCTTGATCGTGTGGTTTCGCCCGGCTATTTCGAGACCATGCAGATACGGCTGCTTCGCGGCCGCTTTTTCGATAATCAGGATGGTCCCTATGCCCCATCGGTGGCGATCATCAACCAGGCGATGGCGCGAAAATTTTGGCCTGACGAGGAAGCTCTGGGCAAGCGTTTTCAGTTCAATCTTGTTGGGGGAGGCTTCCGGTCGTTTCAAATCGTCGGAATTGTCGAGAATGTCAGGGAACTCGCCCTAGACGAGACTCCGAAGGAGGAGATGTATTTCCCGTTTTGGCAAGCGCAGGGAAATTATATGGTTCCCGGCACTTTGATCGTTCATGCAAGAGACGACACAACAACGCTTGCAAATGCGGTACGCCAGGCGGTGTGGTCAGTCGATCCTGACCAGCCAGTTTCCGACATTATGACAATGGACGATGTCCTGAATCGGGAAGTAGAGCCGCGGTCGGTGCAAGCTCGACTCCTCGGCGGTTTGGGAGCTTTAGCATTGACATTGGCCTACGTGGGAATTTATGGCGTCCTCGCTTACTCGGTGAGCCAGCAGAAACATGAGATCGGAATCCGTATGGCGCTTGGTGCTACACGGAAAGATATCCTCGGATTGGTCCTAGGTCGTGGCGCGAAGATTTCCTTAATCGGGACTGGTATCGGCGTCATAAGCGCTCTCGCGCTGATGCGTATCATACGCAGCCTCCTCTTCGGCGTAAGTCCGACTTCGCCAGTGATGTTGGGAACGGCTGCATTGCTACTGACAACTGCTGCGCTGTCAGCAAGCTATATCCCGGCGCGTCGGGCGATGCGCCTCAGTCCAATGACTGCGTTGCGCTATGAGTGAAGACTTACTGGATAGTATGCGTCTCTGGCAGCTACTCCCACAAAAAAGAACTCCCGTCTGGATTTCGTTTTGGGAGCCTTGGTTCTGAGAATGTACGCAACCGATCGGTCGCAATAGCATCCGGCGAGATATGAGCACTCTGCAATATAGGGGCTTCATTCTAGCGAGCTGTCATATCGTGCCATTCCTTAAATGATTCCCAGTGTATCTCTCAAATAACCTCCGCCGTATGAACTCTGGTTTCTTAGACCATCCCTTCCTGAAATGACAACCAGCATAGTAGCCGATAAAGGGCCAGTGTTCTTTAAATTGATGTGACGGATTCAATCAAGAACTGGTCAGGATCTGCCCTTACCTGCTGACGTTCGGATGGAGTAACCGGAAGAACAGGCCCCCCAGACGGCCCGGGCGATATGAGAGCCGTATCTAAACAATCGCGGCAAGCCCGACTACTCACGAGAAGGCGCGATTTCTCAACAGTCAGACGGTTTCATTGTGCTTCGCGTTGTTGGCCTCAATTCGCCCTCCAGCTTCAGCGCCACCCGATAGCGCGTCAGGGCCAACTCGGCGACGCGAATTTTGGCTTGAATACAATTGCGTTCTGCGTCCATGCGGTGTCCTTGCTCGAGTTCATCGCGCAGACCCCAGATTCGCAGTTCTAAATGCGAGATGTGGTTGTGTGCGGTCTACAAATTGGATTCTAGGGCAGCGGTTATTCGCCCTCCGGCTTCAGCGCCGCCCGGTAGCGCGTCAGGGCCAACTCGGCGACGCGAATTTCGGCTTGAATACAATTGCGTTCTGCGTCCATGCGGTGCCCTTGCTCGAGTTCATCGCGCAGACCCCTGATTAGAAGTTCTAAATGCGAGATGTGGTCTCGTAGTGTGCGGTCCATAAAAAATTGGATTCTAGGGCAGCGGTTCGCGTACTCCGCAAATATCGTCGTTAATACCCCTAGTTCAAGCGCAGAGGTTCCCCTAGGCTCTTCCGTAAACGGCAGAAGCCATAGCCCCAAGCTCAGTACTTGGGCCCGAAGGGATAAATTACACATAGCAGCTAAGTAACACAGGTCACAGAAGGACGATCTGATGCTGGCGTAAGCAGGACATACAGCGAATCGCCGCGAGCCCTCTGGAAATAGCTGAAACCTTGTAGGCCACTTTGTAAGCCAGTTGAGATTCTCTCTGGCTTCAAACAGCTGTAAGCGCTGAGAAATGAGTGTGTTAACGACGGCTCCTACGGTGGGTCCAGAACTCCGACCGATGTTTAGAGGGTTCTGCGCGAGAATCTGGCGGACACCGCGATTTTGGCGGGTTTGGCGTTTTAGAGGGGCAAGAGAGCACGTTGCTGGGGAAATGTGGGAACCCGCGTTCGGTGCGGGTTTCCAAGCGCCGAGGGCGAACCAAGAATCTCAGGTTAGTTATTCCTCCCCCCGCCCTCGGCGCGCCATTTCCACAGCAAAGCAGCGAATTCTGCCCATTTTCTTCGAAATCGGATATTCGGCCTCCCCGATGGGCTGAAGTCGTCGTTTTCCAGAAAGCCGCCTAAAATGCACCCCTCGTCAGATTCTTGTGCAGTGCCGTTTAGAGGGGCCCTTAGTCTGGAACCGCCAGCTAAAGGCAGACCTGCTCGGCGATGCTCGAAACCGATCCATTCAGGTGCAAAGTTATGCACTTATTCGGCCCTCGCCGCACAATCTTGTATTCCTCAGCAAACGTCTTGGGAATCTACGGCGCTGAACAGCGTTGCTGATCTGCGCGCCAAGCCAACTAAACCTGCCAGTTTATTTGGTCATAAGGTTGCTACGTACGGGTGGTGGTGTATAGACGTGGCGGATGGTCGCAACCACAACAAACCGCAACAAGCCAATATGGCTGACAGCGGGAGGGTCTCACGCGCCTTTTCGCTGTCTAGATTAGGCACAATGCCGCTGCGGAAGCTGTTTGAAGCCGTGAAGCAAGATAGGGCCGCAGGCGATCGAACCACCAGACAAATCCGAGCAATGTACGAACGGCAGGAGGCAGAACTGGTTTGTTCCCTCGACCATACCGGCAGGGTCCTAGGCCTGTTGCGGGACGAGTCGATGACCGCGGGGGACGAGCGAAATCTTGTCAACTGAATATTGCGAGCTAGCCACCTTCCGAGTGGTAATGCACTTGCTTCTCCATGCCTTCGGGAGAACCGTCGATTCGGCTTCCAGTGTGCCGCCTTTGTGCCTCGCCGTCAGAAAATCTCGGCGAGTCCTGAAGGTGGCCGGCGTCTACGAGGTTCTATTAGCCAAGGACCGAAGCCATGAGATCAATTTCTTGTTACGGTGTTCATAGGCGCTTTTGTGGTTGGAGCGACGATGGCAAGTTTCGGACGTGGATCGGGTTGTTGACAAGTTCAAGAAGAGTCACCCTGGCATATCCCGCGAGTTGGCGTTAGCGCTGGCAGGTTATTTGAATAACCAATCGCCCGTTGAAATGGAGGAGTAGTCGGCCCCAATGGACTTAGATCTCGCTTCACCGCAGCTCTCCGCTTGGCTGAAGGAATTACGGGCTCTCCCGGCAAACGATCCATCGTGGAATGAGATCGATGCCTTCATCGCGGCAGTTCAGGGGATCGCGGAATCGAAGCGGCAGGAGATTCGGAGCCGCGTCTCGGTGCAAGCCGCGATTGAAGAGCTGCAAAAGTCCTATGCTGGCCTGATCGAGTATTTCGGCCACACCAGTCTCGTCACGTTTAAGGTGGACGACGTATCTGACGACAGGCTCTCTGGTTGTAAGAAGGCAATCGACGACTTAGCAGAAAGCTTTCGCAAGAGGCAACTGATCTCCGACGAACGGTGTACCACCTATGCGGCAGATCAGGACCGGTACAATCGGCTCTTCGCCGAGGACAAACAAATTGGCGAATTGTATGCAATGTTGGACTCCCTAGTAACCAAATCAGGGCCCGAACCGGGTAGCCCGAAACCGGAGGCTGGGGAGGGTACTGAGGAGCCTGGGTTTACTGGCACGATCACATCCGAACCCGCGGCAGTTGCTCCCAGTGAACTCCCACCTGAAACGTCGGAGGCGGAATCCAAATCCGAGTTGGCGACTACTCCTGCCCACGTAGAATCTCCCGTCAGTGAGCCCAGCACAGCTGAGAATAAGACGCAGATCACTGCTGGCGCCGCGCGTGTTGCCGCTACGGAGCCGGACGTTGCGGTCGCCGTTACTGAGGCGCCTCTGCCTCACGAAGCACCACCGATTACCTTAGTTCCCTTGCCTGATATTCCTGACATTGAAGGAGCCGGCGGCTCTTATGCGGATGATGCCGCCCCTGCGCAGGTCACAGATCCGCCCGCGGGGGAACCTCACGCACAGGTAGCAACTGCGCCATCAGAAGCCTCTCGAGCGGTCGCAGTCCAGGCCCCGGAAGGCCACGCCCTTCTTTGGAGCTTTATCGAAGCGGAGGACCTTTCATTGGCGTACTGGCTTGCGAGCTCCCGGTCGGCCCGTGACGAAGAACCGGGAATTCCGCCTAGCTTGATCGGCATGCTGATTGGCAGTCGGCTAATTGAGTCGTCTGAAGATCCGATCATTGAAGAAATGCGCGGCCTCGTAACGGAATACGCGCTGACCGAAGCCTCGCACCCGCTGCTTGAGGTTGCCGCCGCGCTACGGCCGGCGGTATTGGCGCCGACCCTCGAAGTCCGTAGCTGGGCCAGAATCCCTTCTGGACTCCCCACCGTCCGCAAGCTATCGGAGGCGTTGCTTGCGTTTAGCGAGAGCAACCTGGTCTTCAGCCGCCAAGACCTGACCAGGGCCATAGAGCAGAGCACCGTTCAACTCATGCTGGCGCATGCTAGGCAGACGCTTGAGGAATGGCTTGAAGATGCGCCGCGCCGCGGGATGGTATATAAGCCCGCTACGGAAGTCTGGCGCGAATTGTGCGGGCCAACAGGGGAACTCCAAGCCCTCGTGCGATCCGCCGCCGAAAGCACGACAACCGTGGCCTTGTTACGCGAGAAAGCGGATCAATGGCAGAAGCCGGCATACAGAAACAGGCAAGTAGACCGGCTATCCAGCGAAAGAATTGATGGCTCCAACCGGCAGGCGCTCCTTCGCAATATCGAGGAAGCGGCTGGCCTGCTCAAGGTTTGGTGTGATGCCGCCGAAGATGTCACGAGGGCCGCAGTGGAAAGCGATTGGTCGCGAGAACAGTTTGCAGCCTTAAGGACACAGATTTCCAATCTCATCGGCCCATTGCAATCCGAACTCATGCGCGCCATTACGGATTCCAGCTCCGGGCCAGCCCGGACAGCACTACATTGCCTCATGAATTCAATTTCCAATCTGGCCGAATTGTTCGGATTATTTTACGACAAGCCCGAACAACCCCTACTTCCGGGCTGGAACGTTAAGCGGTGTCGAGACTTGCGATCAACTATTGCCCAGGGGTTGGTGAGCTATTACGAGCTTGATTTGGGGTCCGATGGTGAGCCCACCAATCTCCAGGAAGTTGAGCCAGCCTTTTTGGCCTCTCGCTCCGAATGTCGAACACCCGCTCAGGGGATCGAGGGTTGGATTCGTCGTAACGATTACCGCTTCGTTCCACAGCTATTGGAGCGCACGTCCGAAAACGAGAGCGCCGCGATGCGCCAGCGATTTGAATCTTCGCTCCGCAAATCTCGGGCTCAGTTGGCCGACCGACTCGCAGAGATAAGGAAACGCCTAGAACAGTCTTACCTCGATAACATCATTGACGAGAACGGGCGAACCGATTTTGAAGCGGAACTGTCCGGAATTAAACCTGAATCCGCGATCGCATTCGAGCCATATTACGCCAAGATTCAGAAGGTCTCAGCCGATCTGGACCAAGCCGAAACTCAGAAAACGTTTCACTTGAGACCGGACTGGGAAACCATGCAGTCGGCTGAAGGCGCTCCACGACGTTGATACCTGCCTGATTCCCATCGCGGAGTTCATCGAAAATCAGTTAGACGTCAGGAACATTCATGTGGTGCAGGAGAAGCTATCGCAAATCCGCGATGTTTTGGATCATAGAAGAAAGCTGGAGGACGTGGTCATCGCCACTTCACCTCAGCGGGACTATTTGCAGGAGTTGCTGGACTGACGTCCCGACCCGTGGAAAACTCCAAGCCGCACTCGGGACACTCTGCAAGACGCGGTTGATAAGTTGCGCGCTTCTTTCGCAATCCTTCCTTCAAAGAAATACTCACGTCTTAAGGGCACAATCGTTTTCCCCGAGTATCACCCGCGTTTGATTGTGAAGTACGGTCGTTCTTCTGAGGATGGCTTATGGTGGGCGGAGTCGCGCGACGACAATGGTAAGCATATTGCGGCGTGTAAAGGATGGAAGACACTCCCTCCAGGTACTTGATTTCGTTGGGGCTGAGTGGGACAGGAAGGACCGAAGAGTGGTTCACGCCGATGGCCGATGCCTGAGGAAGAACCCAACGCATCGCGGTAAGTACCAAACGGTGTCGTATGGGTTGACTCAGGACTTAGAGCCCGACGAACTGGACGAGGATCTGGATGACTGGAGTTATGCGTAGAGGGACCTCGCATTAAGCGAGGTCCTCGAATCCAGCTTGAGGCACAGGATCAACAAATAGCGTATCGTGCAGGACAGATTATGGGTTCCAGTTCCGGCGAGTTGTATCCCAGAACGAGAATTTTGACACACCCACCCCCTAGCCCCTTTCACACCTGAGGCGTTAGGTCGCGGTCGGGCTTAATTAGCAGGTCTCGTTGCTTCTAAGGAACGAAGTACGATGCCACGGCCGTCAGCATCGACTGTCGGTCGAACTTGGGGGGCCTGCTCTCGTAGCGTGCGGCCCAGCAGACCTGATTGACAATATCCCGGGGATGGCAAGCCCTGAGTTGTTCCTGCCGCTTGTCCTGGATTTCGTGGACTAGCTCGTCGAGCACGCTCTCTTCGTACGAGATCCCCGTCGTACTGCATACTCGTCCAAAGATGCGTTTGAATTGCTCTACTGAAAGGGTGTCGATCCTAATCTTGGTTTGGATCCTACGCATGAATGCCGGGTCGGCCAGCGTCGATGGATCCAGGTTCGTGGCGAACACGACCAGGAGCTCGAACGGAATCTCGACATGCCTGCCGCCAGCCAGGGTTACGAAGTCGATTCGACGATCCAGTGGAACAACCCACCGGTTTAGCAGTTCCTGCGGAGTCATGCGCTGCCGTCCGAAATCATCGATGATGAGCACTCCGTTGTTGGCTTTCATCTGCACAGGAGCGGTATAGAACTTCGAAATCGGATTCATCTGCAGATCGAGCATGTCAATGCTGAGCTCGCCGCCCACCAGTACGGTCGGGCGATGGCACAGTACCCAGCGTGGATCGCTGTCCTCTACTGTAACGTCCTCAACTTTCTTGTGAACGTGAGGATCGAAGACGGCCACAATCTCGCCCTCTATCTGGACTGCATAGGGTATCCACACACGGTCGTTTGCAACGGCGCGCGGCAAGGTCATTGCGATGATCGTCTTACCAGATCCAGCAGGTCCGTACAAGAAAATGGAAGAGCCTGAGTTCACGGCTGTTCCCAGTTTGTTCAGCGTGGCTTCTTCCAGCACCAGGTCGTCAAACGTGCGCCGGATGTCCCGAGGATGCACCTGCACATTGCGCACACTTTGCCGACGGACCTGTTGCACATAACTGTCCAGGGGAACAGGCACCGATCCCACATATTGGTTTGATGCCATCAACTCCAAAGCGAGTGACCTGCCCCTGGAAGTAAGGACAAATTGAGGATTGTTGTCGGTCATTCCAATTACTTCAATGAGTAACTCGGAACGTAACTGGCGGAAGATTTCACTCGCCAGCCTATTGCCGACCCGCATCGCCGCTGCCATCTCGAGCGTGGAAGACAAGCCACGCACATAGACCATCTTCAGAGCCAGGTCCTGGACTGGTGCTCGTCTGATGCCAAGTTCGTCAAAAGAGTTGGGCACTTTTAGCGGGACAGGGGCGACGTGGGCCTGAATTGAAGAAGGCTGATTCATGCTGATAATCCCATTTGCTACATTTTGACTTTCGACTAAGCGTCCTTCGCGCTCAAACCGGGTCCCATTGTTCTGCTGCACGTAGGCTCAGTTCACTATGGTTATCGGGAAATGCACAGCCCCGCTGTGCTTTTTGCGGGCAGTGTCCCACCACTTGTGCACAAGGAGCAATTGCATTGCCATTGGCAAGAGCGAGGTGAACATGGAGGCCATTAACTCCTAACAGTCGCACAGTGCAAATGTTTGCACCAAATAAGCCTCAACCAGCAGCCGGCCTGGACATACAGCCGCACGCCATGGCCCGGCTCATCTCCTGAGAAAACAATTCGCTTCCAGTTGCAGAGCCAGAGCGCATAAAAATGGTTGATAGTACCGTGGGTCAGCGGCTTAGGCCCCGCCCTGGCCGGACTGTCGGCGATGTCCAGGAACCTTGGGCACTAGTTCCCATAAAGCCGAGCAGAGTCTCCCCCGGTGGCCATTACCACCGATAGGCCTCCCAAGCGGTTAGGAGCAGACACCTTCATGGTTACCGTCGATACCCCGTTTGATGCTTCTTGACACTACTTCGCTCCCGCAGTACGTTTCGTACCGCACCGATCTTCCCGCCGTCTCCGAGGTCTTCCGTCTCCCCAATTCGGACGTGACGGTTACATGCTGTCGTTGCTGGCCTAATCAGTGGCATAAGGAGTGACCAAGATGAAAGAGCGTGCTCTGTGTCTCTTGCCTTTGCTGTTTCTACTGTTACTGGTGGCCCCCGCGCTAGTTGCGCAGAATCCCAATTACAATAACGGTCCTGTGTGGCGCGTTGTCTACGTTGACGTGAAACCCGGCATGGGCGACGCCTTCTGGACCGATATTCGACAGAATTTCAAACCAATCTACGAGGACTTCAAGAAGCAGGGTTGGGTTGTGGATTATAAGTTCTACACGAACCCTGTCACACAGCATCCTAATGACTGGAGCGTGGCCATAGCAATTGAATACAAGAGCTGGGCTACTCTGGACGAAATGGGTGAAAAGGCCGCTACGATTGCTGAAAAGCACTATGGCAGTCGCCAGGCTATGGCGGATGCGGCGAAGAAGCGCAACGAAATTGCACCTACTCTCAGCAGTTTACTGGCTCGCGAAGTAACCTTGAAGTGACCTTGAGCGGCGCCGCCCTACTGGGCGGCTTTTGTCACTTGTATCTTGCCTCACAATCTTTTCACGATCGGCTTGCTGAATTTCCTCACCTGGTGGACCGTCATTAGATGGTTTGTTGCGCCGATTTGTGCTACAAGGGATCCGCGACCTATGCGGTACAGGTATGACTTTCGGTTCTCTTGGTGATGTGATGCTACGGCTGAAAGCGATACGCATTCGTCATTACCTCCGCGAAGCAGACCGAGCGTTAAGGGTCGCCGACTTGGAGCTGCGTAGTATTGAGAAATCGATGGTAGCTGAACGAGGCGGGCGGAATGAGGAATCGATGCTCGCCGCACGAAGCAGATGGAACGAGCGTAGCCAGAGGTTAGATTTTTGGCGTCAACGCTTGGAGGACACGGAGCGACGCATCCAAGGCACTGCTCAACCGCCATCCGGCCGGAAGTAATCAGAATCCCGACGATTCACCAGATATAAATCTTCGAAGGTAGCTTCGATTCTGAAGTGTGAGGGAAGTGTTGAGCACGCGTCACAATTTTTGCACTCCATTCGCACTCCATTAGCGACTTCACCGAGCTGGCAATCAACAACTTTGGATGCCACTGGCAACCGCTAATTGCTTTGGATTGTGTGCTGCTGCTAATTCGAATCCCTGTCCCTCAGCCATACAATTCCTTTTCTCCCAGTAACTCCCTCAGGTTCATGTAATTTTCCCGACCTGAAGTGATAATAGACCTCGTCCATCAGGATGCACCGCAACTCGCTTACATACGTCCATGGCTGAGCAATTCAGTTTTTCCGATCTGCGCGAGATTTTTGCCAAGGCCAATGAGGAGAAGTCCGGCGATCAATTGGCTGGTTTGGCGGCGCGATCGGAGCGAGAGCGTGTCGCGGCGAAGCGCACACTCGCAGAGATTTCGCTTGCCGAAATTGTTCAGCGGCCCCTAATTGATCCTGACGCTGACGATGTTAGCCGACTAATTCTCGAAACGTTCGATCAGGAAGCTTTCCAGCCCATCAGAAGCATGACAGTTGGCGAGCTTCGCGAACACATTCTTGACGACGCGACAGACGAAGCCGAGTTGAAGAAGTTGCAATGGGCCATCCTCCCTGAAATCGCAGCGGCGGTCACCAAGATCATGAGCAACAAAGATCTGGTGCTGTCGGCGGCCAAAATCCGCAATGTAACGCGCTGCCGTAACACGATGGGCGAGAGGGGAGTCTTGGGCATCCGCATTCAGCCTAACCATCCGACCGATGACATAGGAGGCATACTTCTCTCTACCTTTGAGGGGCTGCTGTACGGTTGCGGAGATGCAGTGATTGGCGTCAATCCGGCGGCAGATTCGGTGAACGCGGTTACAGCAATCTTGTGCGCCTTGAATCGCCTCGTGGATGGGTACAAGATACCGACTCAAAACTGCTGCCTCGCACATATCACCACGCAAATGGCTGCGCTGAATCGAGGTGCTCCCATCGATCTTCTCTTCCAGTCGATTGCTGGTACCGAGGCCGCAAATCGGAGCTTTGGCGTAACTCTTTCCATGTTGCGCGAGGGTAAAGAGCAGGTTCTGGACCATCACCGCCATCGCAACGTCGCCTGGAAGGGTGAGAATGTGATGTATTTCGAGACCGGGCAGGGAAGCGCGCTGTCAGCCGAAGCCCACAGCGGCGTTGACCAGCTGACCTTGGAAGCTCGGGCCTATGGGGTCGCGCGAGTGTTCGATCCTTTCCTGGTTAACAGCGTGGTTGGATTCATCGGTCCTGAGTACCTCTACGATGAACGACAAATCACTCGAGCCGGCCTGGAAGATCACTTCATGGGCAAACTCTTGGGACTCCCGATGGGCTGTGATGTCTGCTATACCAACCATGCGCAAGCCGATCAGAATTCGGTCGACAATCTGATGCTGCTTCTCGCTGCGGCAGGCTGCAACTACTTTATGGGTGTACCGTGTTCGGACGATGTGATGCTGAACTATCAATCCACGAGCTATCACGACGCTCTCGCGGTCAGGAAACTGTTCAATTTGCGGCCGGTTCCCGAATTCTTAGCTTGGCTGCAGCAAACCGGAATCTACCGGGATACTGAACCCGTCGCTATTGATGCCTCCACTCGACAACAGCTGTTGAAGGGCCTTGAGTCAGGCCTAGCTGAGAGTATCTGAATGACCAGCGAAACGGACCGATCACTCGTGAAGCCAGACTGGCCGGACTTGGTGCGCCAGGTTAAAGAGCGGACGTCGGCGCGTTTGCTGGTGGGGCGTGCCGGATCTGCATATCGCACCGCCACACAACTGGATTTACGCGAAGCTCACGCTGCCGCGCGGGATGCCGTTCGCGCTGAGTTGGATTCGAAAGCCGCCTTTGGTGAGCACCTGGTAAGCGAGTGGGGTCTTTTCGAAGGCTACACCCAAGCCCGTGACAAGGATGAGTACCTGCTGAGACCTGACTTGGGGCGGCATTTCAACACGGCGTCTCGACAACTAATCTCGAAGCGTTGTCCCAACGGAAAAGATCTCCAAATTGTGATTGGCGACGGCCTGTCGGTTGCCGCCGTTTCAGCGCAGGTCCCCGGTTTACTGCCGTTGCTGATGCAAGGCACTCAGGAGCGAGGCTGGACGGTGGGACGTACGTTCGTGGTCCATCACTGCCGGGTGGGAATCCTGAATGAAATTGGCGAGCTACTCGACCCTACAATTGTAGTTCTACTCATCGGCGAGCGGCCAGGGCTGGCTACTGCAGAAAGCCTATCGGCGTACATGGCGTACCGTCCGCGGGAACACCATTCCGACGCCAATCGAAATCTGATCTCGAACATTCATTCTCGAGGAGTGAGTTCTACCGAAGCTGCAAAGCGCATTTTGAATCTAGCTGCACAAATGATGTCACGAAGGATCAGCGGCTGCACCTTGCGAGAAGATGCAGCGTCGCTTGCAAACCAGTGACTCGCTAAGATCTGGTGGCTGGATGGAACCGCATCACGCCCTCCAGCGTATACACTAGCCAACAGACAAAAAGGCGGGAATGGTCGTCCCTGAACCCGTAGTCCGGCGACAATTGTCCGATCGCAACCCGTCGAACTGACAAGGAGCTCAACATATGCGCATCACCCGAGCGGCGGTGGTCGTGCTAGTTCTGTGCTTGGTGGCGGGTGCAGCGGCACAGACCGCCGAGGAACTGGTTGCCAAGAACCTGCAAGCCAAAGGTGGCGTCGACAAAATTAAGGCCATAAACACCTTGAAGATGACTGGCACCGTCTATGTAGGATTTGGGGGCGGCGGAGGGATTAACGCCGGCTACGCGCAGGAGAACAAGCGGCAGAACATGATTCGCCAGGGGTTCACGCTGCAAGGAATGACGCAAGTCCTGGCATACGACGGCTCCACCGGGTGGAAGATTTCTCCTTTCCAAGGGCGCAAGGATCCCGAATTGTTGGGCGACGACGAAATGCGGGAGCTTGTCGATAACTCCGATATCGACAGCCCGCTGGTCGATTACCAGAGTAAGGGTAACAAGGTGGAATACCTCGGCCACGACATTGTCGACGGCGACGACGCCTACCAGCTCAAAGTCACACTGAAGGACGGCGACATCGTTTATTACTTCCTCGATCCAGACACATACCTCGAGATTAAAACCGTGCTGCAGCAGTTCATTCGCGGCTCGATTCGCGAGACCGAGCAGCAACTGGGTTCCTACAAGCAGGTTAATGGGGTGTACTTTCCTTACTCCGTCGAGATAAACGAAAAAGGCGGCACCGGTCCAAGTCACTTCCGCATTAGCTTCGACAAGATCGAAGCGAATGTGCCCATTGAGGACTCTTTCTTCAAGATGCCAGCGGCCGCAAAGTAGAGTTTGCGATTCGCGTAACGATTTCTTGGCAGTTTTCCATATGAGAGGACCAGACGAAATGGTTACAGCCACTTTTTGTACGGCCCGGGCGTGCCGGAAGGGATTGAATTGGTTTTTCGCATTGGTTGCCCTGTCGACGAGTCTCGCCGCACAGCAGCCTGTGAAGTTCGACTCGGCTAGCATCTCAGGCTTGCCCGCGCGCAACATCGGTTCGGCGGTGATGAGCGGTCGCATCGCCGCGGTTGATGCGGTGAACGATCACGGCCGGCTAACTGTCTTCGCAGGTTCGGCCAGCGGTGGCGTATGGAAGTCGGTGAATGGCGGCACGACGTTCAAGCCCGTTTTCGACAAGACCGACGTGCAGTCGATTGGCGCGGTCACGATTGATCCCACCAACCCAAAAGTTATTTGGGTGGGCACGGGCGAGTCGTGGGTACGTAACAGCGTCTCTGTCGGAGATGGTGTTTACAAGTCCATCGATGGTGGCGACAACTGGACCAATATGGGCCTGAAGGATTCCGAGCACATCGCCCGCATCTTGGTAGATCCGAAAGACGGCAACATCGTTTACGCCTGCGCTGTCGGTCATTTATGGAACGACAACGACGAACGCGGAGTCTACAAGACCACCGACGGCGGCAAAACCTGGAAGAAGGTCCTGGCGGGCGCGAATGGATCGACAGGCTGTGCCATGTTGGGCATGAGTCCGCAGGAGCCAAAGGCTATCTATGCCACAATGTGGGACTTCCGTCGCCAGGGCTGGACCTTTCGCTCCGGTGGGCCGGGCAGCGGGATTTTCAAGTCCACCGATGGCGGCGATCACTGGACGGAAATTACAGACGCGAACAGCAAAGGTCTGCCTGCCAAGCCTTACGGCCGCATTGCCATCGCCGTAGCGCCCTCCAATCCGCAGATCGTTTACGCCATGGTCGAGTCGAAGGCGAGCGCTCTGTATCGCACAGATGATGGCGGGAAAAACTGGACAAAGCTCGACGCCAGCCAGTTCATGGTCTGGCGGCCCTTCTACTTCGCCAACTTGATTGTCGATCCGAAGGACCCGGAGAAGCTCTTCAAACCCGACCTCATTCTGCTAATGAGCGTCAATGGCGGCAAAAGCTTCAGCGAAGTCTCCAGCCGAGCTCATGGTGATTTTCACGCAGTCTGGATCAATCCCGAAAACACTAACGTCGTCATTGCCGGCGATGACGGTGGTCTCTGGCGCAGCCAGGACGGCGGCACACGCTGGACGCACCAGGTGAACCTTCCGGTGTCGCAGTACTACCACGTCAGCGTGGACAACGCCGATCCCTACCGTGTGTACGGCGGTCTTCAGGACAACAGTTCCTGGATCGGCGATTCTTCGTATCCCGGCGGCGTAACGTACTCACTCTGGGAAAACATGTATGGTGGCGACGGTTTCTGGATGTTCGAAGATCCCTCCGATCCGGCCTTCATTTACGCGGAAGCCCAGGGGGGAGAGATCAGTCGAGTCAACCGCTACACGCATGAAACGCGCTCCATTATGCCGTACCCCGAGTACGGCGAGAAGAAGCTGCGCTTCAACTGGAACACGCCGATTCACATGAGCCCGAACCAGAAGGGCACTATCTATGTCGGCGCCCAGTTTCTCTTCCGTTCGCGCGATCACGGGCAGTCGTGGCAGCGCATCTCGCCTGACCTGACGACCAACGATGCCGAGAAACAAAAGCAGGAAGAATCCGGCGGCATTACCGTGGACAACTCCGCCGCTGAAATGCACACCTCGATTTACTCGATCAGCGAATCGCCGAAAAACGAGCAGATCATTTGGGTCGGCACGGACGATGGAAACGTTCAGATTACGCGCGACGGTGCAAAAACCTGGACGAACGTTGTTAGTGCAGTCGGCGTGCCTAAGTTTTCCTGGGTCTCCTGGGTGGAGGCCAGCCGCTACGACGAAACCACAGGTTACGCCACCTTTGATCGCCACACCTTCGGCGACATGAAGCCTTATCTGTATAAGACTACCGACTACGGAAAAACCTGGAAAGCATTGCCAGTCGCCGAAAACGGCGTGCGTGGTTACGCGCACGTCATCAAAGAGGACCCCGTGAATCCTAACGTGTTGTTCCTCGGGACGGAGTTCGGCTTGTGGCTCTCGGTGGACGGGGGTGCCCGGTGGGCACAGTACAAGGGCAGCGACTTCCCCGACGTAGCAGTGCGCGACATCGTGGTACAGCCGCGGGCCTCAGACCTGGTGCTGGCCACGCATGGCCGCGGCATCTGGATCGTCGACGATATCGCTCCTCTGCGCTCTCTCACTCCTGATCTCATGTCGCAAACGGCGGCATTCGTTCCAGTCCAACCTGCCGTTCAGTACATCGATGCGCATGGAGGCTGGCCGGAAGGCGATGAATTCTTCATTGGTCCGTCGCGCCCGCACGAGGCCACGGTCACCTATTACCAGAAGAGCCGGCATATTTACGGCGACCTGAAGATTGAGATTTTCGATCCGCAAGGAAAGCTGCTGGACACAATCGGCGGCAGCAAACATCGCGGCCTGAACCGCGCCATGTGGCCGATGCGGCTCGCTCCCCCTATTGTGCCCCCGGCGGCTTCGGCAGCCTTTGAGGCCGCGCAAGGTCCGCTGGTGGTGCCCGGCACTTACACCGTGAAGATGACTAAGGGCGACCAGACCTACACGACCAAGCTCGAAATCGTGACCGATCCACGTGCAAAGTACGCGCTGGCGGACCGGCAGGCCCAATTCGAGCTTGCGACCAAGCTCTCCAACATGCTCAGCCACATGAGCTGGCTGGTGGATGCCATTGTCGGCGTCAGGGACAGCGCCAAGCAACGTGCGACAAAGGTTCCGGCCAATACTCCGTTGCAGAAGCAGCTTGCAGACTGGGCTGCCTCGACCGACACCCTGCGTTCGGAGATTGTCGCGACGAAAGAGGGCGGCGCGATTACGGGCGAGGAACGCCTGCGCGAGTTCACTACTAAGGTGTACGGAGACGTCAACGGCTACAACGGACGCCCGACCGATCAGCAAGTCGCGCGCACCGAGGTGTTGGGCCGCGAACTGGAAGACGTCATCAAAAAATTCGAGAAACTGACCTCCGACCAGCTTCCCAGCATCAACTCGGAAATACAGAAGCAGAAGCTCGATCCGATCACGGTACTGACGGAAGCCGATTGGCAGAAGCAGCATCAACGTGGCGCCGGAGGTCCTGCTCCCTCAGCAACAACCCGCATGAGGGAAATGGACTAACCAATCTTGGAACGCCGCGAAGCTGTGGGTCCGCCGGGCGGGCCGCCTTTTCTTTGGCTTCACGTGCTCATGAGCGCAGCTTGGTCTTCTTTGATCTGGTCCTCATCTTCAATGGATCGAGGGGCCCGTATTGCAATTCTGCTGAAAGTATCTTCACCAGCTTGCTTAACACTCGAACCCGCTCCCAGTACTTGTCATTTCCTTCGATGAGGTTCCAGGGAGCTACGCCGGTGGTTGTTTTCACCAGCGCCGCCCTTTCCGGCAGCATCCCAGATCTCAAATGCGATGATCACCGGTCGCTTTTGCAGGTAAACCTGATAACCCAGCCCGCGAAACTGGATCTGCCTTCGCGAGACCTCGCGAACGTAGCATTCGCGATCCATTTTGCGGGTCAAGTCAACCGTCTCAAGCATCCGAGCCATTCTTTTCCAGAAAATCCATTGCCTCGCGGAGCTGACCGTACTTCGAGAGGTTATTAGTGCTCGCAATCGCTAGCGGGGCTTTGTCGCCGAGCCGTTTTGTGGTGGCTTCCACGATCGCCTAGGGCGCATACTCCGAGTCGATCAGCTCGAGCATCTCTTCGAAGGCCTGCAGATATTCCGGATAGCGCTGCTGGCGGTCCCAGTAGCCGGCGATAACTCTCCAGGCTTCCAACGGATTTGCCTCGATCGCCTCGAAGCGTTGTTGTTGCTCTTCCCGATTAGTTTGTTAGCGCAGGCTGAGACCAACGTGGGGTCACTGGAGCACGCATAGAGACCTGTCCTTACTGTCGCTGGGACGATTACAGCGCCACGCAAGTCGACACCCGGTGTCGATGCCGTGATTTCCAAAACCCTGTCGGGTTATGATGCTCAATCGCGAGGAAAGCCATTGTTGCCGATCCTGAAGCCGCGGAACCGTAGCACATGGAACGCGCGAGTCGCTCGCGCGCAGCAACGGGCGGAAGAACGCTCTGCCGCGAGTGAAGTCCTGACCTTTTACGCTCGGGTCCTCGACTTCCAACGAGCCCTGTACGAGGGCTGCCAAAAGAGCCGAAAGCTAGCCGAAAAGCGGAGCGGCAAATTGCGAGAGAACCTCGACTGGGGATTAGCCGTGACCGCCCTTGCTGATTTGGTTGTGCTAGTCCAAAGACATGGGCCCTCAACGTTGGCAGACCAATCGGACCAGTTAACCTCGGTAGCCGGTCTCAAGCTGGCAAGTGGTTGGTTGAATTCTGACGCTCAGACCTATGGTCCAGCTTCGTTCTTTAGCCGTGTTGTCCTCGAGCCGCAAGCCGAATACCTGGCTGAAACAGAGACATGGCCATCCGGAAAAGTGGCGGGGAATCGCTGTCCAAATTGTGAAAGCTTGCCGCAGTTGGCGGTTATCCGACCCGAGGGCGATGGTGGCAAGCGGATGCTGCTCTGCTCGTTGTGCCATTCTGAGTGGGAGTTCCGCAGGATTCTCTGCCCATCCTGCGGCGAAGAGAATCACGAGAAACTCCCGCGATATATCGCTGACGGAGTTCCCGCTGTCCGGGTTGAGGCCTGCGATTCTTGCGGGAAATATCTGAAATCTGTTGACCTCACTCTCGATGGGCTGGCGGTTCCTGAGGTAGATGAAGTGGCTACGACGGTACTCGATGTCTGGGCCACCGAACACGGCTACAGCAAAATCCAGTCGAACATCATGGGCTTCTAAGCTCGATCTTGGCCAAAGTTGCAGCAAATTCCTCATTGACCCCCTAATCACCCTCGATGTAATCTCATTGCGTTTACTTGTTGTTCATCTTCGTCGAGTCACGATCGGTGGGGATTGTGGATCGATTCTGCGCTAATTTGGCTCCTACATCGCTCCTTAAGAAGCCTCACGCTCATTGTCCCTTCGCCAACCAGAAAATTCGATTAGGCCTGCTGGCCGGAGGTCTGTACCGTGGACGTCTCTAGACGCACATTCTTCAGAACAGGATTAGCAGGGGTTGCTGGACTCTCAGTACTTGGCTTTGACACCAAGCCTTTGCTGGCCCAAACCCAGGGACTGAAAATCTCCCGCACGACAGAGACGCGCAGCACCTGTCCCTATTGTTCGGTGAGTTGCGGCGTCATCATCCACACCATCGGCGACAAGGCAAAAAACGTTACCCCGCAGGTATTGCACGTCGAGGGCGACCCCGATCACCCGATCAATCGCGGCACGCTCTGTCCGAAAGGCGCCTCACTCGAACAGGACATCATCAATGATCGCCGCATCCTGAAGCCGCAAGTGCGGCGTCCCGGCTCCGATCATTGGGAAGACATCTCCTGGAACCAGGCCATCGAGGAAATTGCCCAGTGGACTAAGAAGACCCGCGACGCCACATTCATCGAGCAAGACTCGCAGGGCCGGACGGTGAATCGCCTCGAATCGGTCGCCTTTACCGGTGGTTGCACCGATACCAATGAGTTCAATTACCTCGCTGTGAAAACGATGCGGAGCTTGGGGGTGGTGGGCCTGGAAAACCAGGCCCGTGTTTGACACGCCCCCACGGTCTCAAGTTTGGGACCAACTTTCGGACGCGGGGCTATGACCAATGGCTGGATCGACATCAAGAACACCGACATGATGTTGATCATGGGCGGCAATCCCGCCGAAAACCATCCTTGCGGATTCAAGTGGGTCGTTGAGGCGAAGCGCAACCGCAACGCCAAGGTCATCGTGGTCGATCCGCGATTCACCCGCACGGCCACGCAGGCTGACCTTTTTCTGCAGATTCGTGCTGGCTCTGACATTGCCTTCCTCGGCGGCCTTATTAATTACGCGTTGCAGCACGACCGGGTCGCGAAAGAATACCTAGGCAACTACACTAACGCCGCTCTCGTCATCAAAGAAGGCTTCAAGCTACCGGACGATGGACTGTTCTCCGGTTGGGATCCGGACAAGAACACCTACGACAAAGACACTTGGAACTACGAGGCGGGAGGAAATCTCACAGGCAAGCCGGTTGTGGCTGCATCGAACCAGCCTGCGCCGGCCGCTCACGTAGTTCCTGTAGCGGCCAAGGTCCCTGCGGGAACGCCCCCGCCTCCGCCCTCGCTGCCGACCAATATCGCCTTCGACCTCGACCTCCACCATCCGCGCTGCGTCTACCAGCTTCTCAAGCTGCAGTACTCGCGCTATACACCCGAGGTTGTTGAGCGCATCACGGGAATTCCGCAAGCGGATTTCCTCAAAGCGGCCGACCTGTTCACGTCAGTTCGCAAAGACGGCAACACGAAGAAGGTTGCGACCATCATCTACGCCGTCGGATGGACACAACACAGCTTCGGAACGCAAATCATTCGCGCCGCGGCAATGTTGCAATTGCTCATGGGGAATGTCGGTCGCTCAGGTGGCGGAGTCAATGCCTTGCGCGGTCACTCCAACATTCAGGGCGCCACCGATATGGCCGGCATCTTTGACATTCTGCCGGGATATTTAAAGGTTCCCAATCCCAACGACACGGACCTGAAGACCTTCCTGGACCGCACCACCCCGAAGACCTCGACCGTTGGCGACTGGCAGTCGTTCAATTACTGGTCGAACACGCCAAAATTCATGGTGTCCTTCCTGAAAGCGATGTACGGCGACGCCGCCACCAAAGACAGCGACTTCGCCTTCCATTACCTGCCTAAGATCGAGCGCCGCCACTCCTGGACCGAGATCTGGGACGACATGTACAACGGCAAAATCAAGGGCTTCTTTGCCTTCGGCATGAACGGCGTGATGATCGGTCCCGACACGCAGAAGAACATTGATGCTCTGAAGAAGGCCGATTTCCTGGTCGTCTGCGAGATCTATCCCGACGAGACCAGTGCATTCTGGCAGGCTCCCGGCATCACCCTCGAAGAACAGAAAAAGATCAATACGACGGTTTACCGTTTACCGGGCGCTGGCTTCGCCGAGAAGGACGGCACCTTCGTCAACTCCGCACGCTGGCTGCAGTGGAAGAACGCCGCACTACCTCCGCCGGGGGACTGCCGCCTCGATCAAGACATCTTGGCGCAAATTTTCCTGAGGATTCGCGCTCTCTACAAACAGGAAGGCGGGAAGTTCCCCGATCCAATCCTGAAAGCATCGTGGAGCTACACCCAGCCCGAGCATCCCTCGCTGAGCGAAGTTGCAAAAGAAATCAATGGTAAGGCAGTTGCCGACATCAGCGACGACAAGCTGAATGTCTCGCTCAAAGCTGGCCAGCAACTGCCTACCTTCGCTATGCTGCGCGACGACGGTACCACCATGTCGGGCAACTGGCTGTATTGCGGCTCGTGGACCGAGGCCGGCGCTATGATTCAGCGTCGCGGAACAGAAGACCCCTCCGGCCAGGGCATCTACCCCAACTGGGCGTGGTCGTGGCCCGCCAACCGTCGGGTGCTCTACAACCGTGCCTCTTGCGACTTGCATGGCAGGCCCTATGACCCTGACCGCAAGCAGGTTTGGTGGAACGAAGCGGCCGGGAAGTGGGTCGGCAACGACGTACCCGACTTCAAGGCGGATTCGAAACCCGAAGAGCACATGGGACCGTTCATCATGACTCCGGAGGGCTTGGGCCGCCTGTTCGTGCCGCTAGGGGGGTTGGCAGATGGTCCTTTCCCGGAACATTACGAACCGATCGAAAGCCCGATCGAGAATCCACTACATCCTCAACAGTCGCACAATCCCGTTGCCAAAAAGTTCAAGACGCCGCTCGACAAATACGGGACGGTGAAGGAAGGCTACAACCTCGTCTGCACCACGTATCGCCTCACTGAGCACTATCACTATTGGACGAAGAACAACCCGATGAACGTCCAGTTGGTGCCTGAGCCCTTCGTCGAAATTCCGGCCGAATTGGCGGAGGAGATGGGAATCCGTGGAGGCGAGCGGGTCAAGGTCACCAGTATTCGCGACAGCTATATTGCGAAGGCGATGGTCACCAAGCGCATCAAACCAATGATGGTGGACGGCAAGAAGACCTATCAGATCGGCATGCCGATTCACTGGGGCTTCCTCGGTATCGCGGAAGATGTCAACAAAACGGCCAAAACGCCTGTGAACTTGGTGACGCCCACGGTCACCGATCCCAACGCGTACACGCCGGAATTCAAGGGCTTCCTGGTGAAGCTCGAGAAAGCTTAGGGAGGGCGAGATGGCGGACCGAAAGACACTGCAAATCCAGCAAATCTCAGCCCACCCTGGCCCGATTGCCGGTAAAGGCATGGCCCGCGAGCCAGAAGTCTGCAAGCTGATCGATACCACCACCTGCATCGGCTGCAAGGCATGCGAGGTAGCCTGCGTAGAGTGGAACGATATGCCGTTCCAGCCCACCATGTTCGACAATACCTACCAGACCATGCCCGACACGAATTGGAATTACTGGAACCTCATCAAGTTCAATGAGACCCAGCATTCCGACGGCAGCTTCGCTTGGTTGATGCGCAAGCACCAATGCATGCACTGCGAAGATCCGGGGTGCTTGCGCGCCTGCCCGGCCGACGGCGCCATCGTGCAGTATGCCAACGGCATCGTCGATTTCCAGCAAGAGAATTGCATTGGCTGTCAGTTCTGCGTTTCCGGCTGTCCTTTCAATGTGCCCAAGTTCAACCCGAGTACCAAGAAGGTTTACAAGTGTACGCTTTGCTCCGATCGCGTCGGCGCGGGTCTGGAGCCAGCCTGCATCAAGTCCTGTCCGACTGGATGTCTGCACTTCGGCACCAAAGATGACATGAAGTTCCTCGCCGAGAAGCGCGCGGCCCAACTGCGCGACGTATCGGGTTTTAAGGAAGCGGGCGTGTACGACCCTGACACCATCGGCGGCACCCACGTGATCTATGTTCTGCACGACATCAACAAGCCGGAAAAGTACGGCGACCTTCCTCCCAAGCCGCGCATCCCGCTCAGCTTTACCGTTTGGAAGGAGTTCTTTAAGCCCATCGGTTTAATTGGGGCCATGTTGGGCTTCGTGGGCGTAGTGATGCACTACGTGTTCGAGGGACCGCGCCGGGAGCAACCAACACCTCCTGTCAAACAGATCGATCCTCCGCAGCCGCCGGCAGGGAAGGAGAACTAGATGGCGACCTCAGCCAACCGTTTCGAGCATCGCACCAACGCCATCGACCGTCTCGGGCGCACCGTCGTATATGAAGGCGAGATGTTGCGGCACCCGGTGTACACCCGCTTCCTGCATTGGATGACCGGCATCTTTTTCTTTCTCGCGCTGTTGTCGGGCTTCGGAATTTACCTGCCTTGGATCTTCCGTTTCTTTACTCCGATCTTCGGCGGCGGAGCGATGACCAGGCTGCTGCATCCGTGGTTTGGCCTGGTCTTCGTGATCTTCTTCGCTCTGCAGGCGCTGAATTGGTGGAATGTGATGCGCTGGACTCCCGACGATACTTCGTGGATGAAACGCATGAAGGCCTACATCAGCCACGAAGAGGACATGGAACCGGATACGGTTGGGTTCTTCAACGCCGGCCAGAAGCTGCAGTTCTGGGAGATTTTGATTGGCTGCATCGCCTACGTCATCACCGGCGTCATTATGTGGTTCCCGGAGATCTTCGGCAGGGGCCTCGTCGCGATTTCGTACGTGATCCATGACATTTCTGCATTGATCATGCTGTTCGGCATCTTCTTTCACATCTATCTCAGCACCTTCGGCGAGCCGGGCACGATTCAGGCCATGACCCGTGGCACTGTCAGCCGAGCATGGGCCTGGACGCATCATCCAGCTTGGTACAAAGAGGTGACTGGCCGCGACCCCTACAAAGACATGGAAGCGGAGCGCCAGCGGATAGAGCGCGCTGACTAACGCACTCATGACGAAATTCTGTTTTTTTCAGAACCTCATCTTCTTGACACAAGTCCCGCTCATCAGGACGAAAGGTGGGGAACAAGAATCGCGAAATCCAGTGCCGTAGGCACGGAACAACATTAGCCCGGCACCCCAGCCGAAGGCGGAGTGCCGGGTAAAGTGGGAAATTTGATTTGAGTCCCGCAGGGACGGCACAGTTGCACAACAGCCGGCTGCCCCACTTTTATCACCCGCTTTTGGGCGATAGAGTTGGAACAAGAATATCAACGTCGCTATCGCCAGAATGATGAACTGGCATCCGACCGAGTATCTCTTCGAAATGCTGCTTATTAGCTACACCCAGATGCCATAAATCGCCTCTCGCATTTGACGTGCGCGGGCCGGATCTGTCTAACGGAGTAGAGGAAGGGCGCACTGTGACCTGGCACCGTCGCTTCCGAACCCAATTGCTGACGTTTGGGTAGTAACTACGTAAGAAAGAACAAAGAGTCCCGGCTTTCCCGCGATTCTCAACCGCGAGCGATCGGTTCGACCTACTTCTTCGGCGGTGGCTGCGCCCCAGTCGAACTACTGCCTGGGCACTTGCCCATTCCTCTCCCGATCCCTTGGACATCGATCGACGAATTGCCAGCTTTTCCGGAGTTCACATTGCCGGCGACGTTCACCGATTCTCCAACATGCTGCGCCAGCTTAGACGTATCGGCGTTTTGGGGAATATTCAGCTTGTAGGTCGTGCCAGCTTTGTCCGTCAGCGTGTAGTTTGGGTTGCTGCCGCCTAGGCAGCCTTCGGTGACAGGCGCACTCGCTGCCTGGCTTTGGGAACCACTTTGTCCCGTGCCCTGGTCAACGCTGCCGGGCGTCGACGGTTGCGACTGACTCGCGCCTGGCGCCTGCGAACTCGGGGAAGTCGCCTGCCCACTGTTCGGCCCCGGGGTACTGCCGGACTGTTGTGCCGCCGCCCAGATCAGCGTCGCCGGCATGAACACAGCTATTAACAAAATCTTCTTCATTAGAAACCTCCACCAAAGTTCTGCGCGGTTGCGCTGTTGAGATTGGAAATAGGCCAGAGACCTGTAGTTAGAGGCTCTTGTACCGCCTCGGTTTGCCTGAATCCAGCGGAAGATTCTAAACCCCTTTCGTCGATATCCCCTGAAGGCGAGATTGCAGGACCCGAACAGGACCTAAATTCCTTCGTAAGTTGTTGAAAGTTGATAAGTTCGGCAACAAGGATCGACTAAAAATCGAAATTTGGACTGTCTCGTCGCTGATATTCTGGATTCGGTCGTAAATTATCATGTCTAATCCCATCGATCCTGAAACCCAGTCATTTTCCGAACCAACTGAATCCTTCGACCAACTGCTATCCGAATACGAGCGTACTCACAGGCAAACTGCCGAAGATGGCGCGCGCCAACTCGAAGGGACCGTAGTTGCCGTTACTGCTGAGTCTGTGCTTATCGACATCGGCTACAAGATCGAAGGTATTCTGCCGCTCACGGAGTTCCAGTCAGGCTCGCAACCGAAACCCGGCGACAAACTCGTCGTCTCAATCAAGGGTCGCGACGCCGACGGTTATTACCTACTGTCGCGCACGCGCATTTCCCAGCCGAAGGACTGGTCTGCCCTGGAAGCTGCATTCGTGGCGAAGTCGACGATCGTCGGAACCGTGACAGGCGTGGTCAAAGGTGGCTTGAATGTGGATATTGGAGTTCGCGCGTTCATGCCCGCTTCGCGCAGCGGAGTTCGGGAGGCAGCCGAGATGGAAAAACTGGTCGGCCAAGAAGTCCAGTGCCGCATCACCAAGCTCGATGTGGGCGACGAAGATGTCGTTGTAGATCGTCGCGCTGTTCTCGAGGAAGAAGCGCGCTCGGCGAAAGACCGCCGTTACGCCGAGATTCAGGAAGGCGACATTGTACGTGGAACGGTGCGCAGTCTGGCAGATTATGGAGCATTCATCGATATTGGCGGAATCGATGGCCTGTTGCATGTGAGCGATCTCTCGTGGAGCAGGGTTGGCAAGCCGGAAAATGTGCTGTCGATAGGGCAAGAGATTGAGGCGAAAGTTCTGAAAGTCGACAGGGAGAGGCAGCGAATTTCGCTCGGCATGAAACAACTGCAGCCTCATCCGTGGGATTCGGTGCCGGACAAATACAAGGTTGGCAACCGAATTCGCGGGCCTGTGAGTCGCATTGCCGATTTCGGCGCATTCGTCGAATTGGAGCCTGGAGTCGAAGGCCTAATTCACATTTCCGAGATGTCCTGGGGCAAGAAGGTGAGAAAGCCTTCCGACCTCGTTAAGCCGGGTGAAGTGGTTGAGGCGATGATCCTGGGAATCAACCTTTCCGAGCGCCGAATTTCCCTGGGTCTCAAGCAAGCGCTGGGTGATCCGTGGGCGGATGCAATGCCGAAATTTCCTGTCGGTGCAACGGTCGAAGGGCCTGTCAGCAGTCTGCCGAAGTTCGGTGCCTTCGTGCAATTGGCCGAGGGTGTCGAGGGATTGGTTCACATCAGCGAAATCACCGATGAGAAGCGACTGAATCACCCGCAGGAAATGCTCAAAGTCGGGCAAAAGGTGAAGGCGCAAGTCGTATCCCTCGATGCTGAAAAACGCCTGATACGGCTAAGCATGAAACGGCTCATTCCCACCGATTTGGATGAGTATCTGGCGGAGCATCACCAAGGCGATATCGTGACTGGCCGCGTGGTCACCGTTTCCGAAGATTCAGGAGCGGCGGAAGTAGAATTCGGCAATGGAGTGTATGGGAGATCGCTTCCACCCTCGCGAAACGTCGAGGGCACGTATCGCCAAGCAGGCGGCTCGGCCGGAAATGTCGCCGACATGAGTTCCATGCTGATGGCCCGCTGGAAAGGCAAGTCCGCAAGATCCTCGCCTGCTCCCGATCCTTTGCGGCCGGGCCAGACCAGGCAATTTCGCATCACCCTATTAGATCTCGGGAGCAAGGTGATCGAGGTCGTTCCGGTGTAATCGGCGGCCGAGGCAGAATTCAGCAGCCGGCAAATTTCTGGTGAGTTTTTCAGGATTTGCTAGTAAGCTGTTGGCCATAGTTTGAGCAGGTTATTGCGCCGGTCTTGCTGAATCAGTAGGCGGCGCGAGTTTTTGCGATCAGTAAAGAATCGATTTTGTCTAGTGGTCTCGCGCCCTCGTCGGCGTGTGATTACTCGCGTCGCGTACGAGTGTTTTGCAATTGCGATCGAACTTACAATCCGCCCCTGCAGGGGCTCAGATGGAGGAAGAGATGATGAATAGGCGGATAATGTCCGTTTTGGTGGGATTGACATTGCTGTTGGCGATGGTGCCGGCATTCGCCCAGGCTGGGTTCATGGGATACGACGTCCAGGTCAAATTCAAGGCCCCGATGGCGTTCTATGCCGGTGACAAGCTACTTCCCGCCGGTGAATACACAGTGACGCAGACCGGTGGCGAACAGGCCAATGCCATCCTGATCAGGGGCAAAGGGAAGAACGAAGCGGTCGTTCAAGTCGATGTCGTGAATTCGAGCAAGCCCGTGAAAGACACGGAAGTCACCTTTAACAAATACGGCGACAAAGACTACATCGCTTCGATCATCACGCCTCAGGGCGGCGGCGGAACGATAACCCAGACGAGTTTTGTTCTTAAGGTACAGCCTAGCGCGGGCGAACAGGCGGCTGCCAAGGCAGCGCAGGCCGCGGCTCACAGCGTCAAAGGCACCGGGGCAGCCACGAAGAAGCAGTAAGAGACAATTCACGCTGCGGCCTCTTGGCTCAGGCTAATTTTGTAATTCGGTTGTACGAGGCAGCATTGGTGTGCTGCCTTTTTCTTTTGCGCCTTGCATCAAGTTACGCATGAAGTTTGGAAGAATTCGCACCCTCTGGACCTCTCGCACGACGGCCTGCTCGCTGAGCTGGAAGACTACGATGAGCGCGCCGCCGAGGACTTGCCTCTAGAACGGCTTCCGAGAAGCACAAAAGCCTGAACATCCATCTGCAAAGAACGCCTCCCCTGGTTAACGAATTACAAAATCCCACATTAGTGACACGCCGTTCAGATTAGCGAGCGCGACATACTTGTCGGCATCCTTTTTCATGTCTCAAAGCTGTTACTTTTGCCAGTCACGCAGAGTGGCAGGCAGTGATACTTGTCTTCCCACGCCAACAACGTCGGCAAAGCACAGCCGTCTCCCTACGTCCATAGGCAGAAAACGCAGGAGTGCCATGAAACACCTTAAAAGAGCGATCACTGCATTATTGCTCAACTTCTTAATGGCCACGCTGTTGTGCGCAGTGGCCGGAGCGCAAGGCCCGGCGGAGGCATCGGTTGTGGAGCCTGGCGGGCCGAGTGCCAACCCGGAGCCGTTGCCCGCAGCGCCGGAGCCACAGAACCCGGCGTCAGCCACCAGCTCTGATAATTGGCGCGGCGCCGTCTCTATTTACGGCTGGTTTGCAGGAATGCATGGGACAGTTGGCGCATTCGGCCACGATGCCGGTATTACGAGTCCTTCAGCGACGTCTTTCATTTCCTCAAAGGCCTGATACCCGTTGCCGCGGAATTCGATAAGGGCGCTTCGTTATGCCGCTTGACTTCTTATGGATCAAGCTGGGCGACCACCATGCCCTTCCTTTAACCGACGTGCTCGACACCTCCATCAATGTCCACATCACGGAATCCATCTTTACGCCCAAAGTCGGGTACCGGTTGTATGACGGCGAGCACCTGAAAGTGGATGCGCTGGCGGGAATTCGCTACCGGTATACCAGCCTGGATCTGACTCATGAGCCCAGCGGCATTGGCACGTCGCGGTCGGCCAGTTGGGTTGATGGTTTGGGCGGAGCCAGGTTCATTTTCCCGCTGGGAGAGAAGGCGGCGATCGCTATCGGCGGCGACCGGGCGGCGGTGGCGCCAATGTGGACTACCGGGCAATCGGCTTGTTTACCTACAACTTCACCCCGAAATTCGGCTTGGGTCTCGGCTGGCGCTATCTGGACGTGGACTATCGAGGCAATCACCAGTACATCTTTGATGTAGCTCAGAGCGGTGCCCTGGCCGGATTCTATTTCAACTGGGGCGGCAAGCCGCCGGTCCCGCCGGCCGCGAGCTGCTCGGCGTCGCCGATGGAGGTGCTGGAAGGCGAGCCGGTCAAGGTGACGGCCACGGGAAGCAACTTCAATCCTAAACATGCCATTACCTATGCCTGGACCGGCAACGGGGGCAAGCTCTCGGGTGCCAATGCCCAGACAGCGACGATTGACACCACCGGCATGGCGGGTGATTTTGCCAAGGGCATCCTGGCGAAGACGACCAGTTACACTGCTTCGGCCACGCTGACCGATCCTAAGGAAAAGACGAACAATACGGCAAGCTGCACGGCGAACTATACCGTCAACCCTCGACCGGTGCATCCGCCGGTGGTGAGCAGCTCCGCCAGCCCCTCGGCCCTTGCCATCAACCAGAGTGGGACCGTGACCATGACAGCCTCCAGCCCCGACAATCGCCCGCTGACCTACAGTTGGTCGAGCACGGGTGGTCAATTCAGCGGCAGCGGGACGTCGGGCACATTGGTTGCGACGAATGCCGACGCCGGCAACACCATCACCGTGACTGGCACGGCGACGGACGACCGCAAACTGAGCACCAGTTGCACTGCGGCGGTCACTGTACCACCGGTCCAGAAGGTAGCCGAGGTGGAGGATTGGGGTGAGTGCACGTTTGAGAAGAATCCCAAGAAGCCGTGGCGTGTGGATAACGACTGCAAGGACGTACTCGACAAGCTGGCTCTGCGCATCCAGCAGATGCCGAACGGCAAAGTGGCGATTGTGGGCTACAACCACCAGACGGAAGTCGTCAACGCTGAAACCATCGGCTCGCAGCGTGCGGTGAACATCAAGTACTACATGACCACGGACGAACTCGGACCGAAGGTCGATCCGACGCGTCTTGAGCCGCGTAAGGGTGGCGCGAAAGGCAAAACGGCTCATTTCTACTTCGTGCAGCAGGGGACCACGTTGACGACTGAGGAGTCGGTGACCGTGGATGAGACGGCGGTGCAGGGCCAGTCGCGGAATGCGTCGGCTCCTAAGAAGGTAAAGAAGACGGCAACTACACCGCAACAGTAAGTGGGCTACGTTGTAGGATGCGGCACCGCGGTAATGCGGGGCCGCATTTCTTTAAGTCTTGAGCAGACATTGTCGAGATTCGCGCGACTTCCCGCTCAAGCGGCCAACGCAGGCCGCTTGAACAGGCTACCCACATTGTGGGTGTCGTCTGATGCAAAAAAACAAAATCTCTACGGGAGGATGACGAGTTCAGGCTTGCTGCCGCCGCTCATGCCAAAGATGGCGCCGGGGTAGAAGGCTCCGGCGTCGTACTTGTAGCAACCCGGTATATTGGCCTTCACAGTGATCTGCCTGTTGGCACCGCCGATGATCGGATCATCGGGATCGAAGGGACTGTCGGTGCCGAACGAAATCATGAACCCCGTGTTTCTGTTGGAGGTCATCCAAACCACAGTCGTGCCCTTCTTGATGCAGAAAAACTGATTGTTCCTCGCATTGGGAATGCCGGGTCTCACATTGGACGAGTTTCCAGCCTTTGTGACGTCGATAGT
>Ga0306921_10000353_pt1 | contig 38890 bp, 32 predicted proteins | sample sta12Cox44000080_FD_203760 | JGI IMG/M metagenome (GOLD analysis project Ga0306921, IMG submission 203760) | Lab enrichment of tropical soil microbial communities from Luquillo Experimental Forest, Puerto Rico - statoxic.12C.oxic.44.000.080 (v2)... | ecosystem: Environmental > Terrestrial >... | reverse complement strand
CGGAAGGGTTACCGCCATGCCGACGACTCTCTCGCTCTCTTCGTTCAGGCTCCCAACGCCGAAATGATGAACTCTTGTGAAGAGGAAGCGCGCATGCTCTTCCGCGCCTGGCGCCACGTGCCCTACAACGACCCCGATGATTTCGCCATTCTGGGTTCCGATTCCGTGATGGCCCTCTGGCACCAGCTAACCGGAAACCTCGCCTTTGTCGCCATGGCCCTCGTCAGCGTTTTTCTCGTTGTCGGCGGCATCGTGATCATGAACATCATGCTCGCCAGCGTCACCGAGCGCACCCGCGAAATCGGTCTCCGCCGCTCCCTCGGCGCTCGCCGAAACCACATCCTTCTGCAATTCCTCGCCGAATCCGCTTTCCTCTCTGCTACCGGCGGCTTGATCGGCATTCTTGCGGCTTATGCCGTTGTTCTGTTTGTCAAAAGCACCTTCTCCTTCCCGATGGAAATGCCCATGGGTGCCGTCATTCTTTCGCTTGCTCTTGCCACCATCGTCGGCCTCTTCTTCGGCATCTTCCCGGCCATGCGAGCCGCCAAGCTCGATCCCATCGAAGCTTTGCGTGCCGACGGGTGACTCACGCCGATGCCCCGGGCCTACTCCGAAAATCTCATGCAGGCCATGGACACGCTCCGCTCTCACAAGATGCGCAGCGCCCTTACTGTTTTTGGTGTGGTTCTTGGGGTCAGTGTCATCATGCTGGTCGCCGCCTTGATCACGGGTTTCAATCGCAAGGTCGAAGAAAGCATCAACCAGATTGGCGCAGACACGGTATTCGTCTCCAAGTGGGACCAGCTCCGCCACAACGGTCAGCGCCCCCAGGAAGAGATCCAGCGCAAGCCTCTCACTCCCGACGATGCTCAGGCCATCGCCGATAGTTGTCCCGCGGTCAAGGCCGCCACCGCCTGGATCGAACCGCCTTGGGAGCAGGCGCATTCCATTCGCACCAAGGCCGGTGAAGTCACGGGCATCGACTTCCGCGGTGTTCAGGGCAACTTCGGCCTCGTCTATGCCAGGGAATCTCTCCTCGATGGCCGCTTCATCAGCGAGGGTGATGATCTCCACAAGGACAAGGTGGTCCTCATCGGCGAAAACGTCGCTCCCGTCCTTTTCCCCAACGGGCACTCCCTCGGCCAGGACGTGCTCATTGACGGCTCCAACTTTGTGGTGGTCGGCGTCCTCGAAAAACAGAAGGGCGGATTTGGCGCTGACGAAGCGGACCGCCGCGTCCTCATCCCCTACAACACCTTCAAGAAAATCTATCCTGCCGCCGACGAGGTCAATCTCCGCGCCCAGGCCTACCCCGGCATGCTCCGCCAGGCCCTGGATCAGATCCGCGAATTGATGGAGCGCCGGCGCAATATTCGCTACGGCGGAAGAGACAATTTCTCGCTCACCACCGCCGAGCAGATTTCCACCGAATATCACCAGATCGTCGACAAGATCGGCCTCGCCACCGTGGTTCTCAGTTCTGTCGGTCTGCTCGTTGGTGGCATCGGCGTTATGAACATCATGCTCGTCAGCGTCACCGAACGCACCCGTGAAATCGGCGTTCGCAAAGCCATCGGTGCCAAGAACCGCGACATCACTTGGCAATTTCTTCTGGAGGCCATGACCCTCACCGGAGTGGGCGGCATCATTGCCCTGGTCCTCGTCAATCTCCTCGTCCTCCTGGTCCGCCTCACCCTGCGTTGGCCCGGGGTTGTTCCTCTCTGGGCCGCCGCCACGGGCATTGCCGTCAGCGTCAGTGTTGGCCTCATCTTTGGCGTATGGCCGGCCATCAAAGCCGCCAAACTCGACCCTGTCGAAGCCCTCCGCTACGAGTAGCTCTGCTTGTCGTTTTGCGTCCATTCCGCCAGCCAGCCGCAAGCTCGCGAAGTCAGCGACGCGAGGGATCCTCTTCTTTCTCGTGGCATGCTTAGGGGCGCGTTGTTTGCGTCGCGAAGGGATTCCCTGCATCGTCCCGACCTCTCCCTGCCGTCCCGCCGCGTTTTCAACAACTTACTGTTCCACGAGAAACACTTTTCCGCCTCAGCCGAGCTGCCAACTCTCCAGAAATTTACATTTCTGCAATTTCATGCGACCCTAATCTTGTTCGGAAATCATTGAAGACAAAGGCTTCCTTCCTCCGTCTAAAGCCTCGGGAACGGTCCGGGCTCTGAAACAAATCCCGGTCTTCCTTCGTCTTTTCAGTTGATACCGGAGAACCTTGTGGGTTCAGTGTCTTTTGACAACTTGACCACCTCTGCGCCCCTCCCGGGTGCTACGGCCGTCTCCTCCCGCCGCGAGCGCTACAAGCACGCTTGGATCACTTTTAGCGAAACCCTTAAGCTCTCACTCGACGCTCTCCGCGCTCACAAACTCCGCAGCTTCCTCACCCTCCTCGGCGTCATTCTTGCCGTCACCACCTTGGTCGTGGTCATGAGCGTCATCTCCGGCCTCAACCTCTATGTCGCCGACCGCGTCGCCAATCTCGGCGCCAATGTCTTCATCGTCGACCGTTTCGGCATCATCACCAGTCAGGACCAGTGGGTTAAAGCCCAGAAGCGCCCCCTCCTGACCCTCGAGGAATTTGAGCGTCTCCGCGACAACATGAAACTCGCTACCGCCGTCGCTGCGGAAGAGGACCACAACCTAGCCGTCAAAAGCGGCGACCAGGTCATGGAAAACGTCATGATGATGGGCGCTACCCCCAACTTTGCCGACGTCCGCAATCTGAACGTCGCCGAAGGCCGCTTCATTACTCCCGCGGACGAAGACCACCGCACCGAGGTCGTGTTCATCGGTCCGGACCTCGTCAAAAAGTTCTTCCCCAATGTCGATCCGATCGGCAAGACCGTTCGTGTGCAGACCCACACTTATGAAGTGATCGGCGTTGCCGAGCCTCTGGGCAGCGCCTTCGGCCAGTCTCAAGACAACTACATGATTATGCCGCTCAGCACTTGGCGCAAAGGTTGGCACAGCAACAACGATTGGGTCGCCATCTTTGTCCAGGCTCCCAGCGCCGAGCTTATCGAAGCCAGCAAAGACGAAGCCCGCATGCTCATGCGCGCCTGGCGCCATCTCAAAAACGATGCCCCCGACAATTTCGCCATCCTCGGCTCCGACTCCATCATGGAGCTCTGGCATCAGCTGACCGGCAATCTGGCCTTCGTCGCCATGGCGCTCGTCAGCGTTTTTCTCGTGGTCGGTGGCATCGTCATCATGAACATCATGCTCGCCAGCGTCACCGAGCGCACTCGCGAAATCGGTCTGCGTCGCTCGCTCGGGGCGCGAAAACAGCACATCCTCTTGCAGTTCCTGACGGAGTCCGCCGTCCTGGCCGCCACCGGCGGGGTCATCGGCCTGGTTAGCGCCTACGCCGTCGTTTTCCTGGTCAAGGCGATCTTTTCTTTCCCCATGGAAACGCCCCTCATCGCCGTCCTCCTTTCCCTGTGCTTGTCGACCGCCGTTGGTCTTTTCTTCGGCATCTTTCCCGCCATGCGCGCTGCAAAGCTCGATCCAATCGAAGCTTTGCGCTCCGAGAATTGAGGTAACCATGGCTCAGGCTTACGGCGAAAATCTGCGGCAAGCGATGGATACCCTGCGCACTCACAAGTTGCGCAGCGCCCTTACCGTTTTCGGTGTGGTTCTCGGCGTCAGCGTCATCATGCTCGTCGCTGCGCTTCTTACCGGCTTCGACCAGAAAATCCAGGAAAACATCAACCAGTTTGGCGCCGATACCGCCTTTATCACCAAGTGGGATCAGGGCCGCAAAGGTGGGCCTCCCCCTCTCGAGGAGATTCAGCGCAAGCCTCTCACCCTTGACGACGCTCGCGCCATCCGCGAAGGCTGTCCCGCCGTCAAGCGCGTCACCGTTTTCCTCCAGACCGGCTGGGACCACCCTCACACCGTCCGCACCAAGGCTGGCTCGGTCAGCGCCATCGATTTTCGCGGTGTTCAACCCAACTTCGGCGAGGTTTATGCCAACGCCTCGACCCGCGCGGGTCGCTTCATCAGCGAAGGCGATGACCTCCATAAAGAAAAAGTCGTCATGCTCGGTGAGAACGTCGCCCCGGTGCTCTTTCCCGAAGGCAATCCCATCGGCAAGCAGGTGCTGATCGATGGCGCCGATTTTCTTGTCATTGGCGTGGTCGAAAAGCCTAAGGGCGGTTTCGGCATGGGCGACGAGGACCGCCGCGTGCTCATTCCGATCGGCACCTTCAAAAAGCTCTATCCCACCGCCGACGAAGTCAACATGCGCGCCCAGGCCTATCCCGGAATGCTCGATCAGGCCGTTGACCAGATCCGCGATGTTCTGGAGCGCCGCAGGAACGTCCCTTATGGCGGCAAGGACAATTTCTCCGTCGCGACGGCCGAGCAGCAAGTCTCTGAATTTCACAACATCATGATCATGGTGTACCTCGCCATGATCGTTCTCAGCGCCATCGGCCTTCTCATCGGCGGGGTCGGTGTCATGAACATCATGCTGGTCAGCGTCACCGAGCGTACCCGCGAAATCGGTGTCCGCAAAGCCATCGGTGCCAAAAGCAAAGACATTACCTGGCAGTTCCTTCTGGAGGCCATGACCCTCACGGGTGCCGGCGGCATTATTGCTCTTGTGCTGGTGAATATCCTCGTGCTGCTGATCCGCGTTCTCCTGGAGTGGCCCGGTGTCGTCCCGGTTTGGGCCGCGGCCACCGGAATCGTCGTGAGCGTCAGTGTCGGTCTCATCTTCGGCGTCTGGCCGGCCATTCGTGCCGCCAAACTCGACCCTGTCGAAGCCCTCCGCTACGAATAAATCTTCCTGAGGAAGGCACTGTTTGCGCCCCGAAGGATCGCAACTCATCCTTCCAGCACGGACAATCGAAACAACCGCACACCCTCAGACCACTTCCCGAATTTCCCTCCTCTGCCGCGCCCCCGCCGACCGGTTCAGAAAAAACTCCAACGACAACATCAGCCCCAAAATAAACAAACCGAGCGCCCGGGTCTCGACCAGCTGGCTCCCCCAAATTCCATACCCCACTCCCGCCACCATCACCAGCGGCCGTATCGCGGTGAACGGCCCCAACCCAAACACGCTCGTGGCGCTCCGCAAATCCGTCGACGGAATCATCCTCAAGGCCAAACTGCCCACAACCGCAACCGCATAAGGTACAAAAACCCACAGCATGCGCTCCGCCGCGTCCTCCAGGTCCTCGACCAGGTCCCTCTGGTTCGGCGAAAAGCGGTTCACCAGCAGCAGCGCCACGAGCGCTATCGTGCTGATGAGCTGCGCCCCCAACCATCCACGCACCAGCGCCCGTGCGTAATACGCCCTCTTTTTGATCAGCGCGCACCGCCCCATCGACACGCGCCCCCCGCAAAGCAATCCATCGAGCAGCGCCAGAAGGTATAGCCACAACAGGGTCATCGCAACTCCCCCAGTCTCCCCACCCGCCGCCCCAGCTCCTTCCGGAGTTCCTCGATCAACGGCCGGCGGATCCCAAGCAACGTGTGAAATACCCGCGGTGCCGGCGTATTCCAGATCTTCGCCCCATAAATCCCCGACGCAAACCCGGGCGCCGCATGCCGCGCCTCTTCCGTCAGGGTCCCGGCGCTGTGTGCCCGCGCCGCGGAAAGCACCCCATCGTGCCGTGCCACCGCGGTCCGCATCCGCAAAAAATGAAAGAACCACGAGCCATACGGAGCCAGGAGCCACGGCTGAAAATCAAAATGCAAAAACGCCTGGGTCTCCGGCCGTTCATGACGCTCGAGAAACTCCCGCAGTTCCTGCCCGCGAAAGTGATGAAGCACCCCAGTCGATAGAAAAATGTGCCCCGAATGATCGAGCGAAAACGCGTCCCCGTGCTGAAATTGGCAAGGCAAGCGCTCCGCCTTCGACAGCCGGTTCGCTTCATTGATCAACGCGGAATTCAGATCGAATCCCGTCAATTCCACTCCCTCGTTCGCCAGTGGTGTTCGCGCCGCAAGCCACCGCATGTCGTATCCAATGCCGCAGCCGACGTCCACGACCTTCAGCTCGCCTTTGAAACCGCTCCTGCGGATGGCATCAATCACCGCTCGCAGCAATTCGTATACGCGCGGCCCGTGATAGAACTCCTCTCCCAACCTCTGCATTTCCCAATGTGTCCGTACCAGCAGCCGGTCGATCTCCTTCTCGTCCAGCAAGCCATCCCGCTCCGGCAGCGCCTTCACCGCCCGGATCGCCTTGCGGTTCCCGAATTTGGCGAACACCTCCAACACGTCCCACTTCCGCACGGGCACCCGCGCGAGCGTGTAGGGATCATGCTGCACGATCAAATCGGTAATTTCAGGTTGTTCTGGATTCCACGAGGCAAACACAAAGCGAGATTACGTTACCGCGCCATCGGCGGGAAGCGTCCGGCTCCCTGAACGCACCCAATCCATCACTCCGTGCCTCGGTCGCCCCTCATCTCCACTCACCGGGAATCACATCACGTGGGCCGGGTTCGCATCGATCCCGACCACCACATTCCGGCGGCCGCCAAGCACACGACGACGCCCGCGCCTGCCACTCGCATCGCCGCAAAGCTCAGCAGTCTTGCGATGGCTATTTTTTCGGATAGATCGAAGAAACTACCGCTCGCGCCTCGGGATGCCTCGGCGACCAGTCTTCCGGAGGAAACGTTACGCGCCAGAACGTCGGGCGCGGTTCTGAGAATTCTAGCCCGATCTCCCCTTGTCCCCCTCTTACGGGGCCAAGAAACACCACGTGGCATTCCTGTTCTTCCTCGGTCAGCTTGTGCTGCATCAGCACCATGCTGCCGCTCGTCAAGCGCGTCTGCAGCAGCACCAGCGCTCCGTGCGCATTGATCGCTAGTGTCGATGCTTCTTCTTCAAATGTTCTCCCGTGCGCGTCCTTGCCGCGTACGCGCACTCCTACCTGCATCAATACTCGTTGACTCCGCCGGCGGGGACTTGGTTGACTGGAATTCGGCGTTGTGGCCATGGGACCTCGTTCTCTTCCAATATACCGTTCAGCAAAGCAAAGTCGATAGCCGGCGTGTTTCGGCGTATGCAAAGAGCACACCCTCGGGGTCCCCAATCGGTACCTCACCCCTAGCTCTTCTGCCTATTTGGGAGTTCCCGCCAGCGCGGCTTACCGGCGAATTGACTTACAGCTTCGGCTTGCCGTGTGCCGGTTGGTTCGCAATGTGCGCCGCGGCCCGGTCCGCCAGCAGCCGGTCCTCAATCAGCTCGTAAGAACGCGTCTCATGCCCCAGATAGATCTGGCGCGGCCGCGCGATCTTCTGTTCCGGATCGAGCAGCATCTCTTCCCATTGCGCCAGCCATCCCGACATGCGCGGAATCGCAAAGAGCACCGGGAACATGGTCATCGGGAATCCCATCGATTGATAAATCAGGCCGGTATAGAAATCCACGTTCGGATACAGCTTGCGCTTGATGAAATACTCATCCTCCAGCGCGATTCGCTCGCATTCGAGCGCGATCTCAAGCAAAGGATTCTTCCCCATCAGATCGAATACTTCATACGCAATCTTCTTGATGATCCGCGCGCGCGGGTCGTAATTCTTGTAGATCCGGTGCCCAAAGCCCATCAGCCTCGTCTCGCCTGACTTCACCTTCTTGATGTACTCCGGCACTTTTCCAACCGAACCGATTTCCATCAGCATGCGCAGCGCTTCTTCGTTCGCCCCGCCATGCAGCGGCCCGTACAGCGCCGCCGTCGCCGCCGCCGATGCCGAGAAGGGATCGACATGCGAACTGCCCACTCCCCGGATGGTATTCGCCGAGCAGTTTTGTTCGTGGTCCGCATGCAAAATGAACAGAACATCGAGCGCCCGCTCGAGCGTCGGGTTCGGCTTGTACCGCGTCTCGCTCGTCCGGAAGAGCATGTTCAGGAAATTCCCGGTATAACTCAGGTCATTGTCCGGATACACGTACGGCATCCCCAGCGTGTGGCGGTAGGAAAACGCCGCGAGCGTCGGCATCTTGCCGATCAGCCGGTAAACCTGCTTGGTCCGCGATTCCGGATTAAATATGTCCCTCGCATCCGGGTAAAACGTCGAAAGCCCCGCGATCGTCGAAATCAGCATTCCCATCGGATGCGCGTCGTAATGGAACCCGTCCAGGAACTTCTTGATGCTCTCGTGAATGAAGGTATGGTGCAGAATGTGGTGCTGCCATTCTTTCAGTTGGGTGGCCGTCGGCAGCTCCCCGCGCAGCAGCAGGTACGCCGTCTCGATGTAGTTCGACTTCTCGGCGAGTTCTTCAATCGGGTAGCCGCGGTAGCGCAAGATTCCCGCGTCGCCGTCGATATAGGTGATCCGGCTGATGCAGGCGGCGGTGTTGTTGAACGCCGGGTCGTAACTCATCATTCCGAAATCGGTCGGATTCACCTTGATTTGTCGAAGATCACTGGCGCGGATTGTGTCGTGGGTCACGGGGATTTCGTACGATTTTCCGGTGCGGTTGTCGGTGATCGTGACGGTATCGCGTCTTGCGCCTTCGGCGTCGCTCGATTTCAATTGCGTTGCTGGGAGTGCAGAGTCCATGCAAACACCTCAAAATGAAAAGGGCCGAGAGCGTGGCCGGATCGAGATACCACTGTACACCAAAGGAACGCACGGGGGAATGCGCCTCTCCGGCCGCAGCGCGCGCCCCGTCGCTGAAAATGTTGCAGCGCAAGGAGATAAACATCGAGTCGGCGAACCGCAACTACTCCTCTTGACAATGGTCGTCATAACGACTATTATGCTGGAGCCGGGCTTCAAACGCCCCGTCCTTCCGAAGGAAGTCGGCGGGGTAAGAGACCGAGATGCATTCCTCGCCGGCAGGCTCAGGAGGCGCCATGATTACCATTCGCAAAAGCGACGAACGCGGCCATGCCGACCACGGCTGGCTCAACACCCGCTTCACCTTTTCTTTCGCCGATTACTTTGATCCCGACCACGTGCAGTTCCGCACCCTGCGCGTTATGAACGACGACCGCATCGCCGGCGGTGGCGGCTTCCCGACGCACCCGCACAAGGACATGGAAATTGTCACCTACGTCCTCGAAGGAGCCCTCGCGCACAAGGACAGCATGGGACACGGGTCCGTCATCGGCCCCGGTGATGTGCAGTACATGAGCGCGGGCACTGGCGTCGCGCACAGCGAGTTCAACGCCTCCGACAAGGAAGCCGTGCACCTGTACCAGATCTGGATGTTCCCCGACCGGAAGGGCCACAAGCCGGTCTATGATCAGAAGCACTTCGACGAAGCGGAAAAGAGCGGCAAGCTGCGGCTGGTTGTTTCGCCCGACGGCCGTGACGGTTCGGTGAAAATCCGCCAGGATAACGAACTTTACGCCACGGTTCTCGCGCCCGGTGAAACCGTCAAGCACGAGCTCAAGCCGCAGCGCCACGCCTACGTGCAGGTGGCGCGCGGCTCGATCGCCCTCAACGGAAAGAAGCTCGAGACCGGTGACGGCGCCGCCGCCTCCGGGGAACCATCGCTCGAACTGCGCGGCGTCGAAAAGGCCGAAGTCCTTCTTTTCGACCTCGCCTGACGCACTCTGGGAGCAAAAGCCGGTCTCTACAGGCAGGCTTTCGCTTCGAGCTGAAGGTCAGGACTGCTCTAGGCCTCTGACCCGCCCGGCCGCGAAGTCCACGTCGCCGCAGCGCAAAGCAACCCAATCACGATTGCGCCGAGCAGGATCAACAATGACGTCGCGAGCGACACCGGTTTCGCCGTCATCAGGTAAACGATCCCCAGCGCGAGCACGAAGCGCACCCGAATCAGAGTTGCGACCATCGGGTCCTTCACCCGTGCCAGCGCCGTTTCCGGCAGCGCCAGGTTCCCTTCGGGAAGCGCCGCGCGAATCGTCCGCACGCGCGGCAGAATAAAGACGAACCCCATTCCGAGCGCAAGCACAATCGCGAGGAACGTCGCCGAAATCCACGCCTGCTTCATGTCACCGGTGATCGACGCTAGGTACCCGCCGCTCAGTATCAGCACCAGCAAGCCCGGCCCGGAGATGGGCATCGAAAGCCTGTAAATTCCAAGCGCCGTCCGGGCCTGCTCGGTCGAAGTTGCACGTCGCAGCAGCGACGACCCGGTCCATTCGAGTCCGTAGCCCACAAACAGCCCAACCAATCCGAGATAATGGAAGTACAGCCCGATCGTTTGCGTTGTCATAGCGCAGCTAGTTTACGCCAAGTGTGTTCCCGAAAGGTTCCGCATCGCTCGACCACCGGCCCGCAGGATCTCTCAAAAATAACCGGTCCTTCGGAACCTGCCTGTGGTGGGCAGGCGCAGTCTGCCTCGGCGGGAATCGCCGCCCCATCGTCGCCCGTCTCGCTCTTTTTCATGCAAAGCCCGCGCTCTCCTGCGGGCGAAGGATCTTCAAGGTCAAAATCGAGCAGCTTCGCAAACCATTCTGCGATTCCGTCTCTGAGCCCGCACGATCTCCATGGCGAATTCGCCTCTCACCCTCGTGCGCGCTGAAACTCCCGCATGAACAGAACCAGCGCTTCCACCGCATCGAGCGCCACGGCGTTATACAGGGAAATGCGCATTCCGCCCACCGACCTGTGCCCCGGCGTTCCGACCAGATGCGCTGCGGCCGCCCCCTTCGCAAACTCGTTTTCGAGCGCCTCGTCGCCGCCGGCCACGCGAAACACCACGTTCATCAACGAACGCGAGGCCCGATCCACGGGACACTGGTAATAGCCGCCGCTGCCATCAATCGTTTCATACAGCAGCCGCGCTTTCGCTTCATTCCGCTTGTGAATCCCAGCGAGCCCGCCCTCCGCCGCAATCCATTCTGTCACCAGCCCCAGCACGTACACCGCGAAGGTCGGGGGCGTGTGGTAGAGGGATTTCTCCTTAATATGCGTGCGGTACTGCAGCACCGTCGGGAGATTCTTGTCCGCCCGCTCGGCCAGGTCCTTTCTCAGGATCACCACGGTCACGCCGCTCGGTCCGAGATTCTTCTGCGCTCCCGCGAAGATCAGCCCAAACTTTCCCACGTCCACCGGCCGCGACGCAATGTCCGACGACATATCAGCGACCAGCGGTGCCGCCGATTGCGGCAACGCGTGGTATTGCGTTCCCTCGATCGTATTGTTGGTGCAGATATAAAGGTAAGAAGCTTCGCGCGAAAGTTTTAATTCCTCTGGCCGCGGCACGCGCGCGAATTTCTCCGCTTCGGTCGAGCCTGCGATGTGGTGCGGCGTTCCTTTCTTCAGCTCGCCGATGGCCTTTGCCGTCCACGCCCCGGTGTGAATCACGTCCACCGGCTTCCCCGCGAGCGCAAGGTTCATTGGCACCATCGAGAACTGCATGCTCCCGCCGCCTTGCACAAAAATCACCGCGTACTCATCCGGAATCGCGAGCAGCTTGCGCAAATTCTGTTCTGCGGCGTTGTTGATGGCCTCGAATTCGGGCGAACGGTGCGACAGCTCCATGACCGACATGCCCGTGCCGCGGTAATCGAGCACTTCTTCGCGGATGCGTTCCAGCACCGACAACGGCAGCGCCGCCGGACCTGCATTGAAGTTAAAAGCGCGCTTCGTGCGCGTAACTGCTGTCGTGGTACTCACGTTGTTGGTAAACCTTTCGGAGAAATTTGCGGCGCTTCCGAAGCGATGGCAAGGGTGGAGGGACCGCTCCCCAGAATAGCAGAAGCGGTCAGTGCCCGGCGAACGCCACCCGAATTCGAAGTGGCGTGCCGTATTCAGGCAGCTTCGAAAGATTGCGTTACAAGCCCTACGGCAGCGAAAGGTTGTAGCCTTCCCCGACGGCTACCGCTTGCTCCCGGCCTTCGAACCGATAGACCACGATCAGCAGTTTCTCCGCGCCCACGGCGGGGTCGAAGCCCATGGCGTTGTTGTCCACATGAATGAATAGCGACCCTTCCTCGACGCGGGCGCGCAACGCGTCGGTCACGTTCACGGTGCGGCGCTGCACTCCGTAGAAGGCGTAGAGAATCTGCAGAGATTCTCGGCCTCGGTTGTGATCGGCGCCGTGGAAGCGATTATCGCGGTCGCGATCCCCGTCGTTGTCGCGCGGGTGATCCCAGTCTCTCGAGGGCGCGTTTTGGAACGCCGCGGCATCGATAAAGCCGCCTTCAAAGAAGTCAAACTCGCGCTCTTCTCCGCGATAATTGCGGGCGAATACGCGGAGTATTTTGTCTTTTCCGACCGCCGGGTCGCCGCCCATCGTCTGGTTGTTGACCGCCACGTGCCCATTGACGCCGCCGCGCGCAAGCAGGTCGCGAAGGAGATCGGTTACGTCGGTGCGCTGCTGCTTCCAGCCGTAATCCGCGCGAACGATTTGCCAGGACTCCTGCTGCGCCGAGGCGCGCAGCGCCAGAACCGCTACCACGCACGCCGCGAGCAACAAAACGGCGATCGCTCGAACACCAAAATTCTTTTGATTCATGGAATCGCAAGACCTCCGTGGTGCGGCGCACCAAGAAAGCATGGCCGCTTTCCTCAACTTACCTCTTCGCGCCACCGATCCGCGAAGGGACTCGCTCGACGGTGCCTAAATCGCATTATCTGCCTAGTTCCTGAACCAAAGTTCAGGATTCACCGGCGGTACCGTCCTTCGTTCCAGGAGCCTCTCGGGTGGGGCCATCCTTGGCTTTTTCTGCCTGGGATGACACGACCCGAGCTGCGTGCCCCGATCGACGACAGGTCCCAACCCAAGCGATGCTTGTTGCCTAATTGGGCGAACGTCTTGGTGGTGACGTGGTGCGCTCTAGGCGCGTAGAATTCGCGTTACGGGGGGAAGTTATGTTCGAGCTCGAGCAATTTATTTCGGCTTGCAAAGCGGTGTTGCGTCAGGAGCCTTCCGAGAACTCCGTCCGCGAACTGGTGGCCCGGGCTGTTTCTGAGCCTCGGTCCGTCCTGAAGGGGCTCGGCGAACCGAAGCAGGGGGAGATCCAGACGCTGTATCGCGCAAACGACCTTACGATTCTGAATGTGATCTGGGCGCCATGGATGAATCTGCTGCCGCACAATCACCAGATGTGGGCGGTCATTGGGATTTATACGGGGCGCGAAGACAATATTTTCTGGCGGCGCTTGCCGGGCAGCGAAAGGAAGGTGGAAGCGGCGGGAGCGAAGTCGCTGTCGGAAAAAGACGTGGTGCCGCTAGGCCAGGACATTATTCATTCCGTGACGAATCCGTTGCCGCGATTGACGGGAGCGCTGCATGTTTATGGGGGGGATTTTTTCGCTCCCGGGCGGAGCGAGTGGGACGCGGAGACGCTCGTCGAGCAGGCTTGCGATCCGGCGAGGATACTGCATCGGTTTGAAGAAGCAAATGCGCGGCTGAAACGGGCGCCCTAGCCGGGCGAGACGAGGGTGAATTCGACCCGGCGACGGATCGGGTCGATGCGTTCGGCGCGGACGCGGACACGGTCGCCGAGTTTCCAGAGGAGCCTCGGGGGTTGCTTGCCTCGGTTGCGGCCGGCCCGCGGGCCACGCGTTCCGCCAAAGACGGCGACGATGGCGTGATCATTCTCGCGATAAACGCAGCGGGCCTGCGCCGCTTCTTCGAGCGCGTTGATGGGCAGCAATCCTTCCACAAAGATGTCGAGGAGCTCGACGTAGCAGCCATACTTCTGGACGGAGGTGATCAGGCCGTCGTACTCGTCGCCGAGGTGCTGCTCCATGAACTCGGCGGTTTTCCAACTGATGAGTTCGCGCTCGGCGTTGGCGGCGCGGCGCTCGGTTTCGGAAGTCTCCGAAGCGATTTCCTCGAGATGCTTCTGAGAATAGAGCGCAGCTTCTGCGCCGACGGCGGGCTTGAGGTAAGCGGGGGGCTTGTCGTCGGGATGCGCGATGGCCCACTTGAGGATGCGATGAACGATCAGGTCGGGATAGCGGCGGATGGGCGAGGTGAAATGGGTGTATTCGTCGAAGCCGAGAGCGAAGTGGCCGAGGGAGTCAGCGGCGTAGCGAGCCTGCTTGAGGGAACGAAGCATGAGGTAGGAGACGATGCGTTCTTCGGGCTTGCTGGCCAGTTTTTGCACCAGGCGCTGGTAATGTTTCGGCGAGAGGTTGCTGTCGGAAGCAGGAAGAACCACGCGCTGCTGGCGTTCGCGGCCGTGACCGCGGGTTTCGGGGCGGCCGGCCTTGGCGGGTGAAGGGACCTTGCCGTGGCGGACGGCAAGTTCGTGTTGATAGAGATCTTCGACGCCCAGGGAATAGCCGAAGGCGTGGGCCAGTTCCTCGAATTCGAGGACCTTGCGAATGTCGGGCTTTTCGTGGACGCGATGGAGAGCCTTGATACCGCGGCTGATGAGGTAGTGAGCGACGGCGCGATTGGCGGCGAGCATGAATTCTTCGATGATGCGGTGGGCGATGTTGCGTTCACTGCGGCCGATGTTGGTCATGCGCTGCTGTTCGTCGAATTCGATGACCGGTTCGGGCAGATCGAAGTCGATGGAGCCATCGTCTTCGCGGCGTGCGTTGAGCAGAAGAGCGAGGCCACGCATGGCTCGGAAGTGGTGATGGAGGTGCGCGTAGCGTTCGGACATTACGGGATCGCCGGTGAGAACCTTGTTGACGTTCGTGTAGGTCAGGCGTTCGGCGGAACGGATGACGCCCGGGAGCATGACGGCGGTGAGCATATGTCCAGCGGCGTCGAAATTCATGATGGCGCTCATGACCAGGCGTTCTTCGCGGGGATTGAGGGAGCAGATGCCGTTCGAGAGAGATTCCGGGAGCATGGGAACGGCGCGGTCGATGAAATAGACGGAGTTGCCGCGGAGGCGGGCTTCGCGATCGATGGACGCTTCCGGGTGGACATAGTGGGCGACGTCGGCGATGTGAACCTGGAGGAGCCATCCGCCGTTTTCGCGGCGTTCGACGTAAACCGCATCGTCGAAATCGCGGGCGGTTTCGCCGTCAATGGTCACAATGGGAAGCTCGCGGAAGTCTTCGCGGCCGGCGCGGTCGGCTTCCGTGACGGGATGGGCGACCTGCTCCGAGTCGTAGATCACTTCCGGCGGGAACGTGTGCGGCAGATGGTGCTTGCGAATGATGATCTCGGTGTCGACGCCGAGCTCGCCGGGGCGACCGAGGATTTCGGTGACACGTCCAGTGGGGGCGGTACCGCCACGGCCGTAGCGAGTGAGTTCCGCATTGACGACGGCTCCGTCGAGCTTGGCGATGTGCGGGAGGCGCTTGCCACGGGTAGATGGCTCTTTCGCGCCGGGAAGTTGCTCGCGCAGAGTGGCGGAAAGTTCGTCGCCGGGGGGAAGCTCGATTTCGTGTTGAACGCGCGGGTCGTAGGGAGCGACAACGCAGCCGCGCGACGTGTAGCGGAAAAGACCAACGACGGAAGGATGAGCACGCCCAATAATGCGGATGATCCGGCCTTCGGCGCGGCGCGCGCCCGCGAGACCGCTAAGGCGGGTAATTTTGGCGATCACCGTGTCGCCATGCATTGCGTCTTCAACATAGTCGCGAGGAATGAAGAGGTCGCCGTCGACGTTCAGGAGAGCGACGTCGGGAACAACGAAGCCGTAGCCGTCGTGATGCAGGACGAGACGGCCGCGAATTTCATCGCGCGAGGCGGCTTTGTGTTGGGGAATTTTTTCGGCGGGAACGGGACGTCGCTTCTCGGAAGGGGGAGACTGGGGAGTCTGACGGAGGAGGAACCGGCCGTGAGAAAGCTCCTCGACGAGACCCCGTTTCTTGAGTTTTTGGAGCATGTGGAGGAGCGGGCGGCGGTGATTCTTCCTGAGGTGGAGGGAGTGGGAGAGATCGGCGATGGACACCGGGTCATTTCTAAGTTGTAGAAAACGCAGGATATTATCTGGGCTTAAGGTCGATTTGGAGGGCATAACGAGGTCCCTTCCTGGGAGCGAGGGAGCGGCCAAACTGATTTTAGTCATTTTTTTGAAAATCGCTGTAACTTTTTTCGGGTTTCAGGGGTTTCATAGGTAGGCCAACACACGACCGATTAGCCGCCCTCCGTCAGGCTAATCGGAATTCCCCGAAAGGGGAATAACAGGGAGGCGGGAAGACCTGGCCTGCCTCCCTTCTTTCTCGCTCGGCGGAGATTCCCGACACACTGATTCTGGGGTGCATGAAAACTCTCGAAGGAGAGTTTGTGGTCGAGTTCCACGTGGTGATCCTTCCGCCGCGGAAGGCGCGGCTACAGGAGGGCCGGCAATTTCGATTGCCGATGCCGACCGCGACCGTGGCATGCCTTCCGTTTTCGGGACCAGGGAAAGCCTTCGCCAAAAACGACGGGTCAGGGCCAAGGGCCTGCGCGGCAGTGCCGGGAGTTTTGCCGCATTGTGTGGGCCCAGGGATTCGGCTATTGTGCAGGGTTTGGGGCGGAGGGTGGAGTGAAGAAAACTTGCGGCGTTGGAGCTTTGTTGGCGGTAATGGCTTTGGGGGGGGCGACGCGAGCTTCGGCACAGGCAGGACCCGAGGGAGCGGCGCGGGAATGGCAGGTATGGACCGGGGGCGGGCACGGAATTAACGGGAGCCAGTCGGGGACTGGGGTGTGGAACCTCGGGGGACGCTACGGATTGATCCTGACGTCGCCGCACGGGCCTGGGTTCTTGCGGGGACAATTGGAGTATGCGTTCGATGTGGTACCCGTGTGGGTGATCTGGCAGAAGACCAACACGGCTTACGGAGGGAGCGTGAATCCATTTGCTTTCAAATGGATTCTGGATTCTCCAAAGAAGGTGAAGCCATTTTTCGAGGTGGAGGGCGGCACCCTGTTCACAAACAAAAAGGTGCCGGAGGGAACTTCGCAGATCAATTTCACGACGAGCGGGGGATTCGGGGCCCATTTTTTGGGGAAGAAATATAACGTCAGTGCCGAGGTTCGGTTTCAGCACATTTCGAACGCGGGGATGACGAATCCGAATCCAGGGATCAATACGATTCAGGTACGGGTAGGGTTTGGACAGTTTTTCAAGAGGGAGTAGACGCGAAGATGCCTCCGTTGCCGGGACAAGGGAAAGCTAGCGCGATGAGGGCAAAGCAGGTCCCTCGAGCGCGATGACAATGGAGTGTCGTCGATGAGGTGCGTGACGAGAACGCCCGAAAGCCAGCAAGCCGGAAGCGCGCTCAGCCGGCTGGGTTGACGAATTTGAAGATGAGGGCGGCAACGGCTCCGCCGAGGAAATCGGCCACCAGGAAGATCCAGATACTGGACCAGGCGGAGAGGCCCATGATGGTGATGCCGAGGGCAACGCCGGGATTGAAGGCACCGCCGGAAATGTTGCCGACGGCGAAAGCGCCGGTCATGACGGTCATGCCGATGGCCAGGCCGTAAAACGAGTTGCCTTCGGTGCCCTTGGCCGTGGCGGTGTTGAGGACGACGTAGACAAGAGCAAAAGTGAAGAGAAACTCAGCGAGCAGGGCCGGAACGGTCTGAGGATTTCCAGGAGTGACGACGGCACCGGCTTTGAAGAACTTCACGATGGCCGCGGCGAGAGCGGCGCCAATGAATTGAACGGCCCAGTAGGGAACGACGTCCTTGGTATCGCACTTGCCGCGCATCCAGACTCCGAGCGTGACAGCGGGATTGTAATGACCGCCAGAGATGTGCCCGCCGGCGAAAATCATGACCATCAGAGAGGCACCGATGGCAAGGGGAGCGAGTGGTCCGGCGCCTTTGTCGATGACGGTGCAGCCAACGGTGAGGACCAGGAAGAAGGTGCCAATCAGCTCCACAAGATATTTGTTCATTTTTTTCTCCCAAGGAGTGAATGAAGATACGAAACGGAGAGAATCCGTGCGGCAAGCAGGCGGGCGGAAATGGAAAGGAACCGGGAACGTTGCCGGAGAGGGTAATCTCCGCTCGTGAATCCGGGGCTTACTCTATGCGAAGCGGGACAGGTGAGGCTAGTGATTTTTGCGGGCCAGAACGGGCGAAGCGAGCGGTGTGGGGCTCAAAGGCCAGGACGAACCGGTGTGGCCTTCCTGACGCGAACGGCTTGCGGTGGCGACCAAGTACCAGGCGGGCCACAGCAGGGCCCAGTTGCGCACCCACAGAGCCTGGTGATTCCAGGCGAAGATCATCAGCAAGGTGACGGTAACGGCGAGCAGCGAAGCCCAAGCGAGCGAGATGCGCGCGTTTCGAAATCCGTGGCGAACTCCGAGGATCGCCGGCAAAAGAAAGAGGAAGGTACAAAACCTGGATAGCGGCTCAAAGCGGAAGGTGAGCAAACAAAAAGCGCAGGCCAAGGCACTGAGCGCGACGCTGACCCAGAGGGTGCGGCGCGAGACCGAGCCGACTACATAGCCGCCAGCCCAAGACCAGGCCATCAGCAGGAAGAAGTGGCAAAACAAAAGGAGAAAGCCTTCGTTACCGGTGGGCCAACACGCAGAAACCCTGTGGTGGAAGAGCCGTTCGTAGGTGGCGGTCACGGAGACGGAAACCTGCATCAGCAGGTAGGTGCACGGGAGCGCCACACTGAATCCCGCAAACCATGGCTGGGGATTTTTCCAGAGAAAAGCCTGGCGACGGAGGATCAAGCCAAAGATATCGAGCAAGGCTTGCCAAGCGCTTCTGTCGGCTTCGAGCAGATCGCCGAGGACCGCCTCGCGTTCCTCGGGCTCGAGGGGCCTCGAAACCAGTTCCACGAGCGGCCAGGCGAGCCCGGTCATGACGAACTTCCTGTCTGATTTTCTGCCCACGAGACGCCACGGCTGACGCGCATGACGGCGTCGTAGAACTCTTTCGCGGCGTGAACCCCCTTGGAAGTGACGCGAACCATGCGCTTGGCCCGGCCCCCGCGCTGCGGAGTGGAATCACCCATCCATGTCTTGAGCAGCCCTTTGGTTTCGAGGCGGTCGATGGTGGTGTAGAGCGCGCCCATGGAACAGCGGCGATGGGTTGTGGCTTCAATTTCTTCGCGAATCGCGGCGCCATAGGCGTTGTCGCCGAGAGCGGCCGCGGCGGTGATCAGGACATATTCGAATTCACCCAGCATAATTAGGAATACATTGTAGTAGTAATGGCAAGGGCGGTCAAGGATCGGGTTCGAGGGCCGGCCGCGTCCTGGCGAGGCCGGCGCCGACGAGGCTATTCGCCGATCAACCGGGTTTGATCGCCGGGAATCACGTCCACGAGACTGATGAAATTAAACGTGTGCTTCCAGTGGACGATCAAAAAAGCGGCGGATTGATCGTTCAGGTAAAGATCCTGGCGCAACAGGCACCAAAGGGTGAAAGGCCTCGCGCCGGGCGCGGCCTGCTCTGGATCGTCGCGGTTGTAGCCAAAGACCTGGATGTCGCTGACCACGTTTCGTTCAGCGGCCAGCGTCCGTTCGAAGGGAGGGCGTGGAGCGAGGCGGTTGTCGTGATCGATGGTTAGGACACGTTCGCGCAGATTGAATAGCGACTGAGAGCGAAGACGTGGGCGGAAATCGTAGCGTGCGATGGCCATGGAACCGGAGAAGTGCTCGAGGCAAGAGCGGTCCTCCTCACCGTTGGCAGAGAGGCAAAAGGCGCGGTTTGAGAGGCGATCGCGGAAACGAAGGCTTTTGGTCGCGGAGTTCGCGAAATATTCGACCGTCATTCGCACTTCGCATTCCGGGGTCAAAAAGCGGTAAACCGTTTCGGATGGCTTTTCGGATTTGCGGGTTTTCGCGGCGAAGCCAAAGCTCATCAGCGACCAGAGAAAGGAGCGCCTGCCCGGGTTCCGCAAAGAAGGTTTCGTGTTTGGAAGTGCTGCCATCACTTGAGCCAAACGGCGAAAGCCGCGATTACAACTACATTGTAGTACTAATTAGGGCAGGAGTCAAGAAATTTTTGCAACCCGCCGCACGGAAGGCGCGCGGAAGCGACTTATTCGTCTTGCTCGGGAACCGGGGTCCAGGAATTGTCCGGATTGAAGCGTTCCATGCTCTGAAACTCATTGAGAGTGGAGGGCCCGAAATCCTTCTGGTAGACAACGCCATCCTGGCTGATCATAAAGCTTTTCAACCCGGTCTCTCCATACTCGGCCGGCGCTGCAACCAGAGCGAAACCCCCGATCATCACGCCTTCCACCACGTAGTCCATTTCGCCGAGCGGGGCTGCGGGTCCCTGCCCTTTCAGAACTTTGAAAAAATAGCCGTGGTACGACTGCGGAGTGGCCGAGTATCCCTGTTCGATGGCGTGGGCGATCTCTTCGCCCACCGGACCGCCCCAGGTTCCGTCCGCGTTTTGCCAGGCCAGACCATCTTGTTTGCCGGGAGTACTGATGATGCGCTGGGCGTATTGGTTCACGTTGTAGCCTTCGCGCTTCTGGTAGGCGTATTGGTACTGCGCATCCACGTAGCCGCGGCAGATGTCAATGGCGTCCAGTTCGTTACTGCCGATCCGGCGGTAGAGGAGTTCCTGGCGCCCGGCTTTCGCGTCGAAGTGCCATTTGTCTGCTACCTTCACAATCGGTACGGGGAAGGGCCAGTCCTCGTTGCCCACGAGAAGAAAAGCCCGGCTTCCCGTCTTTGGGTCGACGGCAACGCTTTTTTTTTCGCGGGCCTCCGCCGCAAAGTCCAGGGCCCGCTGCCGGTCTTGCGGGTATTCGCCCGAAAGGACGATATCGTCGCCGTCGGAACCAAAGATCTCTTCGAGAGCGCTCACGTCAAATTTCTCGGCGGCAGCGATCAAGGCGTCAGCCGCTTTCTGTGGAGCGTCGAAGGTCTTGGCTGCAACGCGGACAGACGTCGGGGCCGGGTTGGAGGGAGACTGTTGCGCCGAGAGATGATCCGGCGTCGAGAGAAACACCCACGCCACCGCACCGACAACACCGGCAAGCCTCGTGAGAATCTGAATTGCGGAGATTCGTTTCATGTTCCCGCTCCCGTGAATTCCCATTCGAAACGAGCACGCTTACCTGCGTCGGCCGCCACCGCCACCACGAGAGCCGCCTCCGCCTCGAGAGCCCATGCTCGAAGCACCGCGGCTGCTGCTGGAGCGCGCGCTCGATCCGTTGTATCCCCGCGAACCCCGGGAGCCGCCGCCGAACGCGTCTCGATTTCCTCCGCCGCTGCGCGAAAGGTCCCGACCTCCGATGCTGTTCGGTCCCCCGCCGGCCCGATTGCCGCCTCCCACGCCGCCACCGGCCCGGTTACTGACTCCGGCACCTCCGGCTCGGTTGCCGCCGCCAGCACGATTGCTCGGCAGATTGCCGCCCTGACGGCCAACCTGTTGCCGGGCGCTGGCCTGGCGGTTCGAAAGGGAATCGCCGCGGGTGGTGCCTCCGAATCGGTCAGCGGTAGCCCGGTCCTTGTACGGGGCGCCGCCGCGATGTTGCGGATTGTGCTGCCAGTTGTTTCCGCCACGGCCGCCCGCTGGTTGAGTCGAAGCCCTGTTTCCAGCGCCGCCACGATTGCCGGCGCCACCAGCCGGCAGATTCGACGCGCGGTTGCCGCCGCCAATATTCGAGTTACGGTTGAAATTGTTGTTGTTGTTGATGGTGATGTTGTTCCCGCCCCAGCCGGCGCCACAGCACCAGCCACCGCTCCAAAATGCGCCCATCGCCACGCCAACGCCGAAGGAAATCGCCAACCCGGCGGCGTAGTATCCCGGCGGGGGGTAGTAAATAGGCGGATAGGGATAGACCGGAGGGCCATAGATTACGACCGGGTCATACGACGGCACGTAAACCACCTGCGGGTTGGCCTGTTCGATCACGATCACACTCTTGTTCTCGACGACCTTGGTCTCTACCGTTTGTTGCTCGGTCGATTTCAGATTGCCTTTGTCCTGTGCCTTTTTGCGCATGCGTTGCACCGCATCCATCACATCGCCCTGCTGGGCCAGGAACGCGTTGCCCAAATCGGTTGTCCACTGAATGTCATCCGCCAGTCGTTTTACCACCTCGGGAAGGCCCGCAAGGGCCTGAACGCTTGGGTCCCAGGGCTGCTTGGCAACTGCATCAGCGAGTTCCTTGTCTTTTAGCCCCGGATTTTTCGTTAGAAACTGCTGGAGCTGGATGATCTCGAGGGGATAGGTCGAAGCGGCCAGAACCTGCGCCAGCATCGGATCCGGATAAAGTGCGACGGGCGCTACCAGCGAGTCCAACTGGTCGGGCGGGACTTTCGCAGCTTCTTGTTGGGTTGACGACCCCGTCTGCTGTTTTGGCTGAGCCAGGAGAAGGGCCTCTCCGGGGACCAGCAGCGCGGCGCAGAGAAGAGCGATACCGTTTCTCGTGATCGCCAAAAGGGTTCTCGATCGGAGGGTTTTGTTCTTCATAACAACCTTTCTGCGTTCCACGAAATTGAAGTCGAGTCGGCCGACGGAGCCGGTGCGAATCAAACACCGGAGCTTTCGCAATCCGAAGCCGGTTCTACTTGAGCGACTTGACGAAGTCGGCGATGGCCTTGGCTTGCGCCTCGTTGACCCCGGCGATGGCCTTGCCGTGAGGTGCTTTTGAACCTTGCTTGCCTTTTGTTAACTGTTCGGAGATGGCGGCGGCGTCGAGTGTTGTCCCCTTGAGCGCAGGCGCTTTCATGGCCGGCTTGCCCTCTCCGCTCGCACCATGACAATTCGCGCACTTCTTCTTGTAAAGCGCGGCTCCGTCCTCGGCACCCCATACAACCGCGGGCACCGTCAAGAGCAAGCTGACGCCAATTACATTCGCAATCAAGAATTTGCATTTCATGGATGTTCTCCTTTACGCATTCATTTTACCGATGGGATTTTGTTTGCGCGAATTCAGAACTCCGCAAACTTTCCTGCGGGTGGAACGCGGCCGAGCGAAGCAAAAAATTGCGCACACCGTAGTAGAGGATGGGTCGCTCCTCTAGACGTTCTGTAAAGTGCGAGGGCACACAACGCACTCCATCGTCAGCCAACCGGATAGTTGATACTCGTGCGTTCGGAAATGCACCTAGGAAAATCCCTAGTGGCGCCAGAGAGACACAGGAGTTTAACTACCGGAGCAGGCTGGTCTCGGACCAAGCGAATGGGCCAGGGCTCGCGAAGCGACGGTTACGGCTGACCTTCGTGAGCGGCGTGCTAGCCGTGCGCACGTCCGTCCGAGGGAACGTCCCGTTTTGAGAATTCATTCGGTGTTTGACGGGTGTGTGGAGTAGGTCATGGATCCGGAGAAGGTCGAAATGGATGGGATTCCCGAAACAACGGAAGCCAAGGATGGCCGGGCGTCGAAGAGTCTCTCAAGGACTTCGAGAAGGGAATGGTTCAGAACCGCCGCGGGTGGCTGTGCTGGGCTGGCGCTTGGTAGCCTGGTCGATGTTCGCGCCGTGCGAGCGAGCACCCAGGAATTAAAACTCTCTGAAATCAATGAATTTACCACCTCTTGCAATTTTTGCTCGTGTGGCTGCGGTATGGTCGCGTCGGTGCGCGAAGGGAAGCTGATTGCGATGGAAGGCGACTACGACCACATCGTGAACCGGGGATCGCTGTGCGTGAAAGGCATATCCATGTTTGCCACGCACAGCTCGCCGAACCGGCTTCAAACGCCCCGTTACCGCGCTCCGGGAAGCGATCATTGGGAGGAAATTAGCTGGGAAGACGCGGTCGACCGGGTTGCCCAAAAGATTCGCAAGACCCGCGACGCGACGTGGGTCGCCACCGAGAAGCTCGGCAACGCGGAGGTTCCGGTCAACCGGACGGACGCGATCGCCTTCCTGGGCGGCGCTCAGAACACCAACGAGGAGTGCTACCTTTTCCAGAAAGCGGCGCGGCTGCTCGGCATCCCGTTCGTCGAACATCAGGCGCGACTTTGACACAGCCCCACGGTCCCCGGTCTGGGGGCCGCGTTCGGGCGGGGAGCGATGACCAACCACTGGATTGACTTGCAGCATTGCAAGACGATTCTGGTGGAAGGCAGTAATGTTGCGGAGAACCACCCGATGGCCTACAAGTGGATCCGCAAGGCACAGGAAGAAAATGGTGCAAAAATTATCCATGTCGACCCCCGATTCACCCGGACCTCGGCGGGGGCTGACCTGTATGCGCGCATCCGCCCCGGTACCGACGCCGCGTTTCTCAATACCCTGATCAACTACGTCCTCGTCCACAAGCTTTACGATGAGGACTACGTCAAGACCCATACCAATGCCCTGTTCTTGGGCCACGCAGCTTTTGGCTTCAACGATGGAGTCTTCAGCGGGTTCGACGAGGAAAAGTACAAGTACGACACAAGCACCTGGGGTTACCAGCTGGACGCGAAAGGCCAGCCGCGGGTGGCCTCGAGTCTGGATGATCCGCACTCGGTCTTCACCTACCTCAAGAGCTTTGTTTCGCGGTACACGCTTCCAGTGGGCCAGCGAATCACCGGCATCCCGGCGGCGCAGATCCAGCAGATCGCGGAAACCATGGCCAAGAACCGGCCGGGAGCCATCCTGTATGCGCTCGGAATGACCCAGCACACGACGGGCGTGCAGGGAATCCGCGCGTTCACCATCCTGCAGCTTCTGCTTGGCAACGTCGGCAAGCCGGGCGGCGGTGTGAACGCGTTACGGGGCGAACCGAACGTGCAGGGCGCGTGCGACATGGGCGTGCTCAACAACTACATGCCCGGCTATCTCAACTACCCGGCACACACGGAACCGACCCTTGCGGAGTACACGAAGAGGAACGGAACTGGCGATCGCAAGTTCCTCGTCAACACGCTCAAAGCGTTCTATGGGGATGCCGCCACACCCGAGAACGATTTCGCCTACGCTTGGTTACCGAAGCGAAGCGCCGCGAAAGACTACGGTACGATGGCGATTTTCGAGAGCGCCCTCGCTGGGACGATGAAGATGTTGTGGGTCGTGGGCCAGAATCCGGCGGTGACCACACCCAACCTGAATCTGACCTTCGAGGCCATGGCGAAGCTCGAGATGCTGGTCGTGCAGGAGATCTGGGAGACAGAGACGGCGGCTTTCTGGCGTCGCCCGGGTGTTGACGCGAAGTCCATTTCGACCGAAGTGGTGTTGCTGCCCGCCGCGTTCTTTATGGAAAAGAACGGAACCATCAGCAACTCGGGCGGGATGGTGCAGTGGCGACACGCGGCGGTGAAGCCCCCGGGGCAGGCCAAACCAGACGGCGAAATTGTGGATATGGTATTCCGGCGCGTGCGCGACTTGGTTAAGGATTCGCCCGAGCCAAGGGACCAGGTTATCAAGAAGGCTTCTTGGAGCTACACGAGCGCCGAGGACGTACTCCGCGAGATCAATGGACGAGCGTTGCACGACATTCCGGGGGCCGGCTTGAAAGCTGGCGACCTCGTCAACAAAGTGGCCGACTTACAACCGGACGGCGCGACTTTTTCGGGGGCATGGATCTACGCGGGGATTTTTGGCGGCGGGGTAAATCGGTCGAAGCGGCGCGACTCCGGAACGGATCCCGGGAATCTAGGCCTGTATCCGAACTTCGCGTGGACCTGGCCGAACAACAAGCGGATTCTCTACAACCGAGCGTCGTGCGATCGATACGGCAAACCATACCCGGGCTCGGAGCCCCTCGTGTGGTGGGACGAGAAAGCAAAACGCTGGGCAGGATACGACGTGCCGGATGTGCCAGTCTTAACCGACGGACCGAACACGCCCAACGGCCAGCGAGCGTTCCATTTGAATCCGGAAGGCGTCGGGCGGCTTTTCGCGGCGGTCTACCAGGACCCGGACCCGAAGAATCCGCAAGTTCCACGCGATGTGGCGTACGTGCCGAAGGACGGTCCGCTACCGGAAATGTATGAGCCCGTCGAGAGTCCGGTGGAAAACGTGCTGCACCCGAAAGTGAAGCACAACCCGGTACTCAAATATCCGCGCATCAAGTCCCGCCAGCCAATCGGTACGGTGGCGGAGTTTCCTTATGTCCTCATGACATCAACGGTCGCGGAGCACTGGTGCGGGGGATCGTCGACGCGCAACATCCCCTGGCTGAACGAGCTTGTTCCGGAGCCGGTGGTTGAGATGCCCGAGGGGCTTGCGCGGAAACTAAAGGTGAAGACGGGCGACCGAGTGAAGGTGTCTTCGGCACGCGGCGAGTTGCTGGTCAAAGCTCTCGTCACGCCGAGAATGCAGACACTGCAGGTAGATGGTCGCGAGATCACCATCGTGTGGATGCCGTACAACTGGGGCTTTCGGGGATTGTCGACGGGTCCAAGCGTAAACCACCTCACGATCGATGCGCTCGATCCGGGAGCAGGCACGCAGGAGACCAAGGCTTGTCTGGTGAATGTGGTCAAGTTCGGCGAGGGAGGCGCGGCAGGGGCGCGCAAGGGGGTAAGGCATGAGTCAAGCTGAGAGCTCAACCCCTATCAAAACAACGCTCGTCGATATCACGAAGTGTATTGGGTGCCGGGCGTGCCAGGTGGCCTGCAAGCAGTGGAATGATCGCGAGGGAGAACACACAGAACTTCAGAACCAACTGGACTTTCAGAATCCGGCCACTCTCAGCGCCAAAACCTACACGCTGATCACCTTTCATGAGTTGGCCGACGAAAAAGCGCCTGGAGGTTTGAACTACCTTTTCACCATGCGGCGATGCCTGCACTGCCTCGAACCGGCGTGCGCTTCGGCCTGCCCGACGACAGCCCTGAACCGCCAGCCCGACGGTCCCGTGAGCTACGATGCCGACAAGTGCATCGGCTGTCGCTACTGCATCTGGGCGTGCCCCTGGGGTGTGCCCACCGCGGAATGGGATTCTCTGGCCCCCAAAATCCAGAAATGTACCCACTGTGCCGACCGCTCCGATCAGCCAGTTCCTTTAAGCCGCAATGGACAGGCCCTCAGTGCTGAGGAAAAAAAACGGTACAGCGACCGTATTGTCGTGCCTGCGTGTGTCAAGGCCTGCCCCGCAGACGCCTTACGCTTCGGCGATCGGGACGGAATGCTTCAAGAGGCGCGCAAGCGGATCTCCAGTCACCCGGATAAATATGTCGACCATATCTATGGAGAAAAAGAAGCCGGCGGGACCAGCGTGTTGTATCTATCCTCGGTGCCGTTCGAAAAGCTAGATTTTCCTGACGTTGGCAACCAGGCGTACCCGAAACTTTCGAGAACAGCTCTTCATGCTGTACCTCCTGCTGTGATCGCACTGGGAGCGCTGCTCGGCGGAATCTACGCTTTCTTGAAACAGAGGACACTGGCCATCGCCACGGGGTCCGCCAACGCCTCCTCGGGCGAGGACCACAGCGCCCACCCAGAATTCGAGCCTGTTCGACATCCCTTGCTTACTCCGTTTAACTGGATTCTGTTGGCCCTCATCGCGTTTGGCGGCATCTCGCTTGTCGCCCGGTTTGCCTTGGGCTTGGGAGGCAGCACCCACCTTTCGAACACTTATGCCTGGGGATTGTGGATCGTCTTCGATTTGGTCTGGATCGCGGTGGCTGCCGGCGCATTCGCGGCGGCCGGACTGATCTACGTCTTCCAACGCAAGGACCTTTACTCCATGGGACGCTCGGCCGTGCTGATGGGTTTGCTGAGCTACTCGTTTGTCACCGTCACGCTGATTGCTGACCTTGGTTTACCGTGGCACTTCTATCAGCTTGGCCTGCAGGCTCCCGAGCAGTCGGCTATGTTTGAGGTGTCTTGGTGCGTGGGTCTGTATGTCACGGTGTTGCTGATCGAGTTCCTGCCCGTACCTTTCGAAAGATGGGGACTTCAGAAGGCCAAGGACATCTGGCAACGATGGTCCGGCGCCTACGTGGCATGTGCGCTGACTTTGTTTGTCTATCTGCTCTCGCGCGAATGGATTTACGCGGCAATGACCGCCGTCGTTTTTTCCTTCCTCGCTTGGGCCTTTCGAGCCAAGGGCATGAAGTCTGAACCTATTATGCTGGCCATTGCCGCCGTAACCCTCTCCACGATGCACCAGAGTTCGCTAGGCTCGCTGTTCCTGCTGATGCCAGACAAGCTCGGGCCGCAGTGGTGGTCTCCCGTCATGCCCATCTCTTTCTTTTTATCCTCGATCGCCGCCGGCACGTCTCTGGTCATCCTGATCGAAATGTGGATGGCGAAAGGGTGGGGACGACCGATGCGCATGGCGCAACTGGCCGCCCTGGGCAAGTTCTCGTTTTGGTCGCTCTTGGTTTATATGCTCTTTCGGCTGGGCGATATGGTTGTTCGTGGCCAGCTGGCCAGCGCATTTTCTGGAAGATTGGGAATGCTGTTCGCCGCGGAAATAGCCCTCGGCGGTATCCTTCCATTGGCCCTTCTTGCCCGCGCGCCGCTCCGAGCGCAGCCGGCAGTGCTCTTTCTCGGTGCGCTCTGCGCCACGCTTGGAGTGGTTCTCAACCGCGTCAACGTCGTTTTGCTGGCCATGGACTTGAAAGGGCCGATGCCTCAGATCGCACCCGCGTCCTATTTCCCATCGATTTTCGAGTGGGGCATTTCTGTTGGCCTCATCGCTGCGACCATCTTCCTTTTCGGACTGGGAGCACGTCTCATGCCGGTACTCCCGAAAGAAGAGGCTCGGCAGGGATAGGAACATGGATCAGATATCCGAAGCGGTCTGGCTCGAAAGGCATCCTTACCTGCGCCCGGTTGCAGATTTTCATGCACAAGTCGCCGCGGCTACCGTCAAGATCCCTCTCGCAGCGGTTCACCTGCCCAACCTGGACAACTACTTGGGTGATTATCGGGCGGGCCTTCCTCTGCTGCGGAGTTCCCGCGTATCCATCAACCTTGAGCCCGCGGCGAGCATGGTTGTGTTGCTGGTCGAGAGTTTGTGTTCGGAACCGTTGCCGGAACCCTTGGCGGAGGAGACTCGCGTTTTGTCCGCTCAAATAGGTTCCGAGTTCGACGCAGCACATCGAGCGCTAGCTTGGTTGCTCGGGCAAGGCGATTTCGTCCCCGCTCATCCCGGACTGCTTCGCTACTTAGGCTGGACGGCCCTGGCCCGATACCTCGGGCCGCTCGTGGAGGCCTACAGCGGGTGGCGGGACGAGGACCGTTGGCTGCGCTCCTACTGCCCCACTTGTGGATCCGGCCCCTCCATGAGCCAGCTGGTTGGCATGGATCCGGGCCGGCAGCGCTTCCTTTCCTGTGGCTGCTGCGGCACGCGATGGCGATTCCGGCGAATCGGGTGTCCGTTTTGCGAAGCCCCGGAAGCGCAGCGGCTCGGCGTCTTCGCGATCGAGGGAGAAAGGAACCTGCGGATCGACTACTGCGAGTCTTGCGGAGCTTACCTCAAGACTTACAACGGCGAGGGAAGTGAAACCCTTTTGCTGGCGGATTGGACTTCACTGCATGTCGACCTGATGGCAGGTGATCGCGGACTAAAACGACTTGCCTCGTCCTTGTTCGAACTGTAACCCCGAACTAACACCAAAATTGTCCGCGGGAACTCCGGGCCACAAAATTCGCCAGCCGGGCATTGCGCTTGACCTGCAAGGAATTTTCCGGCCAACACTCCAGGTGCGAAGAGCAACTTGTAAAGCGGCCACAGCGGGCTTGCGGCTACGCGAATCGCTACCCTCTGCGTGGTAAAAGGATCATTGTGCAAGCTAAATCTCTGCTTTTATGGTGCCCAAGAGAGGACTCGAACCTCCACGACCGTAAGGCCACTAGCTCCTGAAGCTAGCGCGTCTGCCAGTTCCGCCACTTGGGCACAAGTGAAGAAAAAAGGGGCGATATTTATTGTGAGGCGGGAAGTGGGGTTTGTCAACGAAGCGGCCGCAGCCGGCTCGCGGGAGGCCACTAGCAATCCAATTCCAGAGTGCTATACTGCGCGCAGATTCGGCCTGCCACCCAGGGCAGGCTTTTGGGGACCGGGTTCCATCGGGAGGTAGCTATGGAACAGTTAGAAGGCGTGTTCACGGGGCCTACGTTGTATCTGACCGTTGTGTGGGGAGTCGTAACTGCCATATTCCTTATCTTAGTAGCTTGGCGGAGCGTGCTCTCGAGTCACGAGGACGATCAGATCTTCATTGATGCGGCCCAAGAACACATGGCGAGAGAGCAGCGCGAGCTGGTAGCGAAGATCGAATCGCTCTCAAAGCCGTTGATGGCGAGCGGGATCACTTCGGGGGTCCTGCTACTGCTCATCGCGGGCATCTTCGTCTATCACGGTCTGAAGAATTTCTGAACCTGGACAGCAAGCTGCGGAGCGAGCCAGGCGTCAGGGTTTAGCAGGGTTTGCGGGTTGCGGCGCCGGGTTTGCGGGAGCGGCTGGCTGAGAAGCCTGGATGAGAGACGTGTGGTTGTGGACGATGAGCCAGTCGTCGCCACGCTTTTCAAGAACGAGAGTTGTCTGACCATCTGCGGCACTCGGAACCCCATCCACGGTAGCAGTGAATTCCCACTGATAACACGCCCAAGCGACTATACCTGAGGGAGCAATACGAACCAGAGTGTTGCTGCGGTCGAGGCGCACTTGCTGGCTGCGGGCGCGCTGCGCCTGATAGGCGGCGAGGTAGTTGACCCAGCCGATGACGGGAGGAGCCCAGATGCCGTTGACAACGGAGATGTCGTCGGCGATGTATTTGTGAAGGGCGGTGGTGTCGCCAACCTGCCAGGCACCGAGCATTTCGCCGATGGCCACGTCAATTTTCTGCTCGTCGGGGATGGAGTTGATGACGCTCGAAGGCGGGGGCGGGGGGGTGTCGTCTTTCTTTTTCTTTTTCTGAGCGGAAGCGGGGGAAGCGAGCCCGAGGGATAGAGCAAGAAGAAAAACGGCTCCGCGAGAAACGAGGCGAGCGGAGAAGAACGGGAATGACTTGCTAATCATGGATCGATGAACTCCTGCGAAAATTAGACCGATTTGAGGATAGCGCAGTGCGGGGAGCGGAGTGGAGGATTGTGCCTAGTTTGGTATGTGGGAGTGCGCTGAAGGTGACGAGGCTGCCACCCTCGAGGCTACTGGTTGAGGGCGGCGAGGGATTCGTTGACGAGGGAGTTTATTTTTTTGCGGCAATCGGCGTCGGTCAGTTTTTCGGCCCCTGATGCGGCTGCGCGGTAGGACGCTTCTGCCTGTGTCTTGCGGTTCATTTTTGCGTCCAGGTCTCCGCGCATGAGCTGGAATACGGGATTGTCGGGATATTGTTCGGCAAGCGGGCTGATGACCTCGAGAGCTTCGTTGTATTTCTGATCATAGTTGTGCAGGTCGAGGGCCAGGTAGAAGCGCGCGAGCGCCGGCGAAAGCTCTCCTCCGTCGATTGCTTTTTGCAGTTGGCGGATTCCTTCCTCCTTACTGCCACCGGGAATGCCCATGAAGAACCGGAGAACCCGCGCAAGGCCCGACAGCGTGTCCACATAATAGTTGTAAAGGCCCAAGCCCATGTAGGCGTCGGTGAGCGTCGGATCGAGGGAAAGCGCTTTCAGAAAATTTTCGCGCGCGTGCACGCCCGCTCTAGCCCCGGCGCGGGTTTCACCTCTAAGCCCGTAGAGCCGCGCGGCAAGGCCGTCGGCCATTCCTGCGTACAAGCGCATCTCTCCGGAATCATGCTTGTGAATGCTGTTCTCGGCGAGCTTGTAGGCCTTTGTGGTGAGATCGAGGTAGGGTTGGTCGGCCTCGAGCTTCTCGCGGTGGCGGGCCATAGTCATGCCATACTTGAACTCCGCCGAGGCACACCAAATCTTCCACCACCGGGCTTCCGCTTCCAAGAGATAGCCCAGGGGATTGTCCGGATACTGCTGCTGCAACTGCTTCGCTTGTGCGGCTGCGGCATCCGTACGCGCGGAGTAAATGTTGTCGAGGATGGCCGAGGTACCTGGCGGGAGCCGGAGAGTAGCCGAGCTGGACCGCGAAAAAGCAAGACGGGCCGCTCCAATACATCCCGCGACGAACACAGCGAGCAGGAGGAGCGAGCGAGCCATCCGTTGCATATTTATTTTCGCGTTCGAGTCTTCGTGCCGGTGCGTGACGAGTTTAAGCTGTTCGGCGAAGGATGCAAACCGAAATGCAAAGTCGCCTGTTCGTGTTTTTTCCTTGGAGCGCCCGGTGTGTCGCATCGTGCAAGTCTTTTCTTCATCGGTGTTAGGTGGCTCCGGCTTCCTTTGTTATTCTCGCTGCGCATGGCTTCCCTCGATCAACTCCCTCGCGCCGGCGGCCCCCAGCCTCAGCTGGAGCGCGGCCTCGGGCTCAAAGAGGCCGTGGCGCTCAACATGATCGAGATCGTCGGGATCGGGCCGTTCGTTGTCAGTTCGCTGGTCATCAAGTCGATGGGCGGTCCGCAGGCTCTTCTTGCCTGGCTGGCGGGAGCGCTTCTCGCTTGTCTCGATGGTTTTGTGTGGTCCGAACTGGGAGCTGCGATGCCGAGGGCGGGCGGCACCTACGTTTTTCTGCGTGAAGCGTACGGCCCGGCTCGCTGGGGGCGGCTGATGTCCTTTCTTTTTGTCTGGCAGACGCTGATTCAGGCCCCGCTTTCGGTGGCGTCGGCTGCGATCGGTTTCTCCGACTATGCGAGGTATCTGCATCCGCTCAGTAACTGGCAGGCTCGCGCTCTTTCCGGCGTGCTGGTCATCTTCCTGGTCATCCTTCTTTACCGCCGCATCACGACCATTGGAAAAATCTCGGTGCTTCTCTGGCTGGGCGTTGTCAGTACGATGCTTTGGCTCATCTGGGGCGGCATGCGCCACTTCGACGCCAAACTTGCTTTCGATTTTCCGCCGGGTGCCTTCCAGATCTCGTGGCTGTGGTTCGCAGGGCTCGGCGCGGCGATGGTCAACACGATCTACAGCTACTGGGGCTACTACAACATCTGCCACCTGGGCGGGGAAATCCGCGAACCGGAGAAAAATATTCCGCGAGGCATTTTTCTTTCGATCTTCGGTATCACCGTGCTGTACCTCGCGATGCAGACGAGCATCCTCGGCGTTGTGCCCTGGAGGGAGGCCGAGAACTCACCATTCCTCGCGAGCCTATTCATTGAAAAGCTTTACGGCCCGGGCGCCGCCCGCCTGGTTACCTTGGCGGTTCTCTGGATTGCGCTGGCCAGCGTGTTTTCCGTGCTTCTTGGCTATTCGCGCGTGCCTTATTCGGCCGCGCTCGACGGCAACTTCCTGCCGGTGTTTTCGAAGGTTCATCCGACGAAGCACTTCCCTCATATTTCTTTGCTATTTCTCGGCGGACTCTCGTTTATTTTCAGTCTTACCCTCAAGCTCAAGACCGCCATTGCGGCGATCCTCGCTATGCGTCTGCTGGTTCAATTCATCGGCCAGGCTATCGGGGTCATGCTTCTCCACAAGCGGTGGCCGCCGGAACGCCTGCCTTTCAAAATGTGGTTCTATCCATTTCCGGCGGTGCTCACGATGCTTGCGTGGGCGTGGCTCTTCTGGCATACGGGGCCGATTCGCAAATGGGGACTGCTTGAAATCGGCCTTGGCGTGCTCGCATTTCTGATTTGGACCCGGGAAATGCGACAATGGCCTTTCGCGCACAAATAGCGAGTCCGGGTGCGGATCGAAGGAAACTTCAGGCTCGCCTGCGGCAGGCGGGCGAATGCCAGGGGTCTGTTATTCTGAGGCCGCGAGTCACCGAGGTGATCCACGGACGGAAACCGTTTGGCCGCGGCCGAGCATCTTTATCATTTCCCGTTGGGAGGTTCCGTGAAAGGTCTAGCCCGCCCGTTATTGTTCGGAATGCTGCTTTTTGGGATGGGCGCCGAAACATCGGCGCAATTCCCTCCCGCGCCTGGCACCGGGCCCGGCCTTCCCGAAACCATCGAGGCGATCGACTCCGCGCGGGTCATCACGCGCATCCTTTACATTACGGCTCATCCGGATGACGAGAGCTCGGCCGTTCTCACCTATCTGGCTCGCGGGCTTCACGCCGATGTGGCTCTTCTTTCCCTGACACGCGGCGAAGGCGGCCAGAATGCTCTCGGGCCTGAACAAGCTCCGCAACTGGGTCTAATTCGTACGCAGGAACTTCTCGCCGCGACGCGTGGCTATGGGATCAAGCTGTACTTCACCCGCGCCCGTGACTTTGGATTTTCGAAAACCCCCGAAGAGACCGAGAAGATCTGGGGTGACGAGGTTGTCGAAGACATGCTCCGCGTGATGCGTGCTTTCCGCCCCAATCTGGTCATCAACAACTGGGGCGGCGTTCATACCGGTCATGGACACCACCAAGCTTCCGGCATCCTGACACCCAAGGCGGTTGCCCTCGCGGCCGATCCTTCCTACAAGCTGGGCGGCGGCTCGAGTTCCTTGGCCGATGAAGCTCCCTGGAAAGTTACGGCCGTCCTCGACCTGGACCGCAGCGAGTCTGCTAAGGGCTACATTCTTCCTCTCGACGAAATTTCTCCGCTTTACGGCAAAAGCTGGCGCGAAATCGGCCTCGATGCGTTCGTGAATCATCATACGCAGGGAATCGCCGGGTTCCTGAATTCTCCTTTTCTGCGCCGCAAGATCGGGTTGCTTCCCCAAAACGGCGCCAGTTTCGAGGCGGCCCAGCTCGCCGAACCGCTCACGAAGCTCTTTCCCGGCTGCCCAGCGTTCGAGCATGCCTACCAGGCATTGGGCCTGGCGCGGGAAGCCATAATGCAGGGAGACACTCCCAAAGCTACGCGCGAGTTGGCGGGAGCGGCGAGCGACTTTAAAGATTGGACCGGCCGATGCGGCTATGCGGTCACGGCCAGTCCGTCGCAGTTGCAGTACGTGGCTGATATCGGCCGCAGCCAGAAGCGCATTGAAAGGGCCCTGGCCCTGGCCGCGGGCATTCGGCTGAAGGCAGAATCGGAGAGCAGCGAACTCGTGGTGGGCGATTCCTTCCACGTCACCGCGCGCACGACTTTCCGCAGCGAGGCGCAGTGTACTCTTGGATCGTTGACGCTTGCTCTCCCGAAATCGATGGAGCAGTCCGCGCAAGCGGGCGACCCCGAGAAAGGCTATGACTTTACGATTGCGTTCTTGGGGAAGGTACCGGTGCCGGAACCTGATCCGGCTTTGCTCCCCACAAATCCCGACGGAATGCTGCCATTGCTTCCGGAGCCTCCCCCGTTGATCACGGCGCAGCAGGAAGTCACCGTCGCGGGCTATCAAATGAAGGTGCAGGAACCGGTCACGCATGTCGAGGCGACCTCCACGAGTGTGGTGCGCGTGCCGTTGCGAATTGTTCCGGCCTACACCGTGTCGGTCGAGCCGAAACAGGCCGTCGAAGTTCTGTCGGCTCCGCACAAGCCCTTCGACATTTTCCTTCGAGTCCACTCCTACGCCGCAAAACCCGCCAAGGTCTCCGTTGGCCTCGACCTTCCGGACGGACTTGCGTCGACTCCGCCGGTCGACGTGAGCTTCGCGGGGATCGGCGACCAATACGTAAAGCTCACGGTGACTCCGCCGGCCAAACTCGATCCCGGCAATTTCACGATCACCGCTTACGCGAAACTCGGGAATGAGAAATTCGCCACATCGCTCGAACCTCTCCCTTCCATGCCGACGCTTCTCTGGAGCGAGCCCGCGCAAACTGTGGTGCACGCCTTCGATATCAACGTCCCCGCGAATCTGCATGTTGGCTACATCTCCGCCGAAGGGGAACCGATTCCGGACGCACTGCGGCGTCTCGGGATCAACGTCGAAATGCTCGATACCGCTGCTTTGGCCTTCGGCAATGTCTCGAAATATGACGCGGTCGTGGTGGGAGTGCGGGCCTACGAGTTGCGCCCGGAACTCGCCGAGGCCAACAAGCGTCTCCTCGATTACGTCTCGAATGGCGGCACTTTGCTGGTCCAGTACAATCGCGATTACATCTGGAATAAGTTCGAACCCGCCCCGTATGCGGCGAAGATCGGGAATCCAAACCCGCGGATCACCGACGAGAATTCGCCGGTGAAATTTCTGAAGCCCGACGATCCACTGCTGAATCGCCCGAACCAGATCACGGCCGAGGACTTCAAGAATTGGGTGCAGGAGCGCGGGCTCTATTTCTGGAATGAGTTCGATCCGAAGTACACGGCGCTGCTCGCGATGCATGATCCGGGCGAGAAGGATTTGGACGGCAGCCTGGTGTACACGCGCTACGGTAAGGGCACGTACATTTATACGGGTCTTGCGTTCTTCCGCGAACTTCCGGAAGGAGTTCCCGGGGCGTATCGGCTGTTCGTCAATTTGCTTTCGGCCTCCCAGTCCCGCTAGCACCGGGCGGTGGCCCGCCTGCCTTTATGACCGAGGCGAAGGTGCTCGAGCGTTGAGTTCCCTTGCGGAGCGGCGTTTGGGGGCCGGTCGAGTGGACCTTTGCGTGAAGCCTAGGATGCGGGATAATACAAGAAGCTGAGAAGGTGCGGAACGCCCGGGGGAGAGCGGTAAACGGCGGGTCAACGCCAGCGCCAGATTCGGCATCTCAACCCAAGCAGAAGAGGATGCTCGCGAGGAAATCCATCCGCGTAACACGGGATGGAGGAAGGGACCTTGCGCCGAGAAATTCTTCGCTTCGCCGGCCGCTGCCGGCAGGCTCGAAATGAGGGGTTTGCGGCGGAAGATTCGCGGCTCGAGAATTGGGCGACACGGAGCTGCATTTCGAAGAGGATTGGTGAAGGAGAATCGATGAAGCGGTCACGGACAGCTTTAGCTGTCGCGTTGTGCGCGGTCGGCCTGCTCGCCGGCTGCAACGATTACAACAATTCGGTGCAGTACAACACCGGCGCGACGATTACGAATATTTCGCCTTCGGGGCTGCCGGCGGGAACGCCTTCGGGAGGGCAGCTGGCCAATTGCCCCAACACGCCGAGCGGGCAGACAAACCCGTGCTTCACGCTGTTTGTGCTGGGAAGCTCGGCGAACGGATTCCAGACCACCACCGTGGTGGAATGGAACGGGCAGAAGCTGCCGGCTTGCACCAGTACGAACGCCAAAAACGGCTGCACCACGTACCTGGATGCGACGGATGTGAACGCCGCGGTGCCCTACAGCCTCATTGCGAATCCCGGGAGCGCGTACGTGAATACCTTCACGCCACAGACCGGGACGGGGAACAACGGGCTTTCGAACGCGTTGACGTTCATCATTTACGGAGCGCCGAATCCTTTTCCGACCATATCGTCCGTCAGCCCGGCCTCGGCTGGTTATTGCGATTCGACGACAGCGAAGTGCGCGAACATTCCGATTACGGTGACGGGAACGAACTTCCTGCCGGGGTCGCAGAACGGAGGGTCGTCGCTAACATTTACGGGCGTGGCGACGACCGGCATCGAGACGGCCATCACGGTAACCGGGATCACCTCGACACAACTGAATGCGTCGATTCCGTCAACGCTGCTGTGCGCGACGGACACGGCGCAGATTAACGTAATCAATCCGCCGAGCGCCATCTGCCTGGTGAACTGCCCGAACCTCGGAGGCGGGGATACGAACTGCAAGGGGCCGCAAGTGCCGACGAATTGTACGGTGACGACGCAGACGTTCACGATCACCAATGCCTCTCCGGCCAATACCTGCCCGGTGACGCCGCCGGTGACGCCAGCGGCGGTTATGGAAGAGACCCCCGCGGTGAGCCAGGAGGGGCGGTACGTTGCTTACACCTCCACGCAGAATGGGGAATCGCAGATCCTGCTGCGAGACACGTGCGTAGGGGTGACCAGCGGATGCACGGCGAATACGCGGATGGTGTCGTCGGCGACGGATGGAACGGTCGGGAATGGGGACAGCCACAACGCGGTGATGACGCTCGATGGAAGGTACGTGGCCTTCAGTTCGGCGGCGACGAACCTCGTGGAGAACGCGCCGCCGGGGCGGCAGGTGTATCTGCGCGATACCTGCATCGGGGCGGCAAACTCGTGCAAGCCGAGCACGATGCTGATTTCGACGGATGAAGAAGGGAAGCTGGTGGGAACCGAAGCGATCCTGCCGTCGATCAGCAGTTCGGGACGATTTGTGGCCTTTCTGGCGGTGACGCACGCCGCGGGGCACGGGTCGGCGAATACCGCGCCGGCCGGCGGGAGTACCGTGAATAGCGGGATGCGCCAGGTGTTGGTGCGGGATACCTGCCTCGGGGCGTCTAACTGCACGCCGCGGACAACGCGAATTTCGTTGATGCCGGGAGATGCGCCGGCGAATTCCACGAAGCCGGCAGGGCCGGCGCTTGCCGGACTAGCGAAGCAGATCGCCTTGTCGGAGGGGAAGAACGCGACGGTGTTGACGCCGACGGTGCCGGTGGATGACAAGGTGTTTCTGGCGATTTCGAACCAGCAGAAATAGAGGCCCGCGGGCCAAGGGTTCGCGGGGTATTCGAAAACAACCGCAAGACAATTGAGAAAAGGGCGCCTCGGTCGAGCGGAGGCGCCCTTTTTGTGCTTTGGGAGTGTGCTGGCACAAACTTCAACCCATGAATCCGAGGTTGGCGGTCGGGAAATTGGCAAGGTTGGGGAAAATCGAAGGCAAATTGGCGGCGCTGACGCCGAACCACGTGGCGAGGGTGGCGGCGTACTGATCAAGGGCGGTCGTAGGAATCCAGCGACCGTTCTGGTCGGCGTCGTCGGGTCCACCGAGAGCGAGGGTCGGAAAAGTACCGTAGATCGCATTGCCCTTGACGGCGCCGCCAAGAATGAACTGGTGGCTGCCCCAGGCGTGATCGGTGCCGCCGTTGCTGCCGGGTTCGAGAGTGCGGCCGAACTCGGAGAGGGTGAAGGCCGTGACATTGTTGGCGACACCCAATTCCTGGGTGGCCTGGTAGAAAGCGGACAGGCTCTGGCTGATGGTGGTGAGCAATTGCACTTGCTGGGGCAGTTGGTTGCTGTGAGTGTCAAAGCCGCCGTAGGAGCAGAAGAAGATCTGCCGGTTGACGCCGAGAGCAGCTCTGGCGGAAATGACCTGGGCCACCTGCTTCAATTGCTGTGCGAGATAATGGTTGGGGAAGACGGTTTGAAGCGGAGGAATGTTCTTCAGGGCGTTTGAAAGGGTAACCGAATACCGGACCGCCTGACCGGTGACCGAATTGGCGGCGTGAACCATGGCGAGGCCGCTATCGAAAGTTAGCCGAACTTTCGCAGTTGCGAGCGATTTTCAGCAGTTTTGCGATCATTTTCGCAGCTAAGCCGTGCGTTTCCATCGCCACGCTCTAAAAAAACGGTC
>Ga0306921_10000349_pt1 | contig 39128 bp, 31 predicted proteins | sample sta12Cox44000080_FD_203760 | JGI IMG/M metagenome (GOLD analysis project Ga0306921, IMG submission 203760) | Lab enrichment of tropical soil microbial communities from Luquillo Experimental Forest, Puerto Rico - statoxic.12C.oxic.44.000.080 (v2)... | ecosystem: Environmental > Terrestrial >... | reverse complement strand
ACAGATCCGCGCTACACTCTGTTTGCATCGGGACTCCCCCTGGTCCTGAGATAAACCGTTAGTGCAACTCGATTTTCTCAGATCCAGGGTCCCGATGCACCTTCCCCCTTTGAGAAATGCGGGTTAGAAGCCACCCTCCGGTGCGCATGAACAGGGCGCGGACGTCGCCGACCAGGGTGCGGAATCGATCTATCAGGGGGCGAACAGGGTAGGCTCCGAAGTCGAGTTTTCTCGATCCATTAATTGCTATATTAATAAATTACGTCGATGATGATATATGGACGGAAAACCTCGAGAGGGCAAGAGGTCAAGGGCAAACGGCAATGATCGAGAACGGCTTCCTTCACCTGCCCGAGGAGGCGGGATGGCTCGCCTATCCTCGGCGGTGGTGCTAGGGCCGTTGGAACACGACCGGGTGGCGGCACCAGGGTAAGGCGGCGCTCAATCGAGCTCTGGGGCGTCTTTCGCCCATGGCGAATGGTCTCGAAGTTGAGCGCTCTCGGGGCCTCCCGCGAGGCTGGCGAATATCCGACCGATTTATGCTGGGCTCTTGGCGCTCAGAGGGAGTTCGAAGGATGACCGAGGCCAAGCTTGCGCCAAACCTTCCGGGCTGGATGGTGGACCACGCGAACCGCTACCTTTCGAGCGGCGGCACCGACGGACACATGTACAAGATGACCCCGCCGGGCCAACTGGAGATGACCGTACCCTCGTTGCTGCTGACAACGACCGGCCGAAAGTCGGGAGAGAGGTTCATCTTCCCGCTGTTCTACGGGAAGGATGGTGACAGCTATATTGTGATCGCCTCGAAAGGCGGCGCGCCTCAACACCCCGGCTGGTACCGCAACATCCTCACCAACCCGGACGTCGACGTGCAGGTCGGCACCGCGAAGATCAAGGCGCGGGCCAGGACCGCCGCGGGCGAGGAGCGCGCACGGCTGTGGAAAAAGGCACTGGAGTTCTGGCCGCCCTACGCCGATGATCAGCGCAAGACCGAGCGCGAGATCCCCGTGGTCGTGCTGGACCCCGTCCGCTGATACCCGCCGGCACCTCAAGCTCCGCAGCCGATCACGTCGTCGTACCAGACCGTCCGGTGCCGTTAAGGGTTTTCGGATGCCTGCAAGACACAGACGCGAGGGGGTGCAGGAGGCAGGCGTCCGAAAACCCCTAACGAAATCAGTCGTTCGGCGGCTAGCGGCAAATGCCGAGTAGGATGGTGACCCCTCCTTTGGATCGATCATAGCCAGTTCGGCTTCCGCCTGGTGATCTCGCACAGGCAATCTGCCGCCGTACCCGCATCGACGCGCTCACGCAAAATTGGGCCGATAGGGCTCTGTTCTGTGGCAGCGAATCTCGGCTCGGCTGCTCAGGGCGGAAGGGACGCAGCGTAAGCCGCGAGCGCCACCATGTCGTCGAGCGTCAGCATTATGACATTCGGCGCCATCAGCGGGCTCCGTGGACCGGCCCGCGTGCCGTGCTGAAAATCGTAGAGTTGCCGCACGAAGTAGCTCGGCGACCGTCCGGCGAGGCCGGGGATCGGTCCCACTCCGTTCAGTGCGGGCCCATGACAGATCGTGCATGGCGCGCTCTTTCCGTTGCCGCCGGTATTGGCGAGTTGCCGGCCCTGTTCGACGCTGCCGGGCGGCATGTAGGCGATGAAGTGAGATCGCGCGTCGCGCATCTCAAAGCGCTCCAGAACCTCCGGAACTTCGATGATGCGACCGGCGATGGGCTCAGTCTCACCGCCCGGCAGCGCCGCCAGGAACCACCCGGCGACACGGGTCTTCGGCACCGTGGCGGTTTCCACCACCCGGATCACGCCCGTGGGCTCAACCCGGAAAAATAGGCCGCCGCCTGTTCGATTTCGGCGTCGGTAACACCTTCAGCGGGCTCCGTTCGTCAAGCACATGCATGGGGGGTCCAGAAGAGCGGAAAGATCGGAATGTGCACGCGTTCAAGCTGTAGCTCCTGCGCGCGATGGAACACCCTGCCCTTGGTCGTGGTCTCGGTAAGCAGCACATTCAGCTGCGCTTTCGCATCCGCCAACACAGCTACCCGTCCATTGCCGATCCGCACCATCAATGTCGGTTTCCCGTTATATTATACATCGCCACACTACCCGATTGGCGGCGAAGACCAGCTTGGCGCGCGGTCGCGAGAAGCGGACAAAGGTGAGGCCCGTCAAGATGGCGGTGAATGCGAGTCCGCACACGATCTCGATCGATGCGACCATATGACCGTGCAAGGTGGCGGGATACATGTTGCCATAGCCGACCGTAGCCAGCGTCTCGATGCTGAAGAAGAAAGCGTCCGAGAAGCTGTCCGGCCGAGCATGCGCCACCGAACAGGGAACCAGCTAGAAGAACATGGCTAAGACGACATTCACCGACAAATAAAGTGCGAGCAAGGCCGCGAGGAATTGCGGCCAGGTCAGGGCAACGGCGAGATGGTAGGGATCGCGTAGATCGAAGCGCGAAATCCCCTTCTTCTTGAACCCGTAGGAGCCGAGGCGAACCAGCGCCGTTTTTTCGCCAGGCTTGCTCTCGAGTGGCACGCCGGAATCGATCGCAGACGAGCAGCTGCCGCGCGTTTTTGGTCGTGTCTTCAGTTCCCACCCCTCCAGTGCGTCGGATGAACCGCACGAAAACTAATTGCAATGCGGTTCCATGCGTTGATCACTGCAACGCAGAGCGTCAGGTTGACGAGTTTCGTCTCTGAGACCAATGTCACTGCGTCGGTCTCGCCGCGGGTGCGCGCCTCGCTCGTATGCATGTGGATGCAATAAGCGCAGCCATTGACCTGCGAGGCGCACGTCTCGACCAGGTCGATCAGCGAATGGTGGAGCCCGCTCTGCTGCATATAATTCTTGAGCGCTACCAAGGCCTTCATTGCCTCGGGCGCGGCCTTTTAGGGGTTCAGTCTTGAGGTCATCGGTGCACGCATTTCGGGTATCTGAGCCATTGCGCGGTAATCGACCCGGCCGACCTTGTCGATATGCAATCACTCGCTCTGGGCCATGCGGGCGCCTTTCTCGGCTACAGAACGTCTCATAAACAATACTAGGAACGCGACCGCGAACGTCAACACGGCAACCATCCAAAAGCAGTCGAAATAGGCGAGCGCAGATGCTTGCTGCTGGCGCACATTTTCGAGTTGCTGCCAAGCCAGTTGCTGCAATGCGACTGGATCGGCGGTTTGCTGTAGGAAGAGTGACTGAGCCTGCGTGAGGAAGGCTTTGGCGGCCGCGTTGAAGGGATCGAGATACTCACCAAGACGTAAGGTGTGGAATTGATCACGCCGCTCTTGGAAGGTTTGAGCCAACGACACCCCGACGCTGCCTCCCTCGTTGCGCAGGAGACTCAATAAGCCGACAGCAGCACCACGCAACGCCATTGGCGTATAGAGGTAAGCCGCTACATTTGCGGGCGCAAAACATACCGACAATCCCAAAACCACGAGCACGCGAGGCCAGACGGCCTGACTTGGACTGATGTCCAGGTTGAGCTGGGACATCCAATAATTTCCGGCGGTCATGAGCAGCAGGCCCGCGCCGATCAGCCAGCGAGCATCCATTCTCAGGCCGATCAGGCGCCCGACAATCGGCATCGCGATCACCGCAAAGATGCCACTCGGCGACATGACCAGTCCGGTGCTCAGTGCATCGTAACCAAACAGCGATTGCAGCAGACCGAGCAACGACTTGGTGGCCGCAAAGAGGGCAAGGTAAGCGCAAAAGATGATGATGCAGCAGGCCGCGAAGTTGCGTTCGCCCAGCGGTCGGAAATTTACCACGGGGTTGCGGTGACGCATCTCCCAAAAGACCAACCCCGCCAAACCCGCGATAAAGCAAATGGCGAGCGTCTGGATGCGCCAGAACGGATCGCCCAGCCAGTCCCACTCCTGGCCCTTGCTGAGCATCACTTCCCAGCAGACCACGACGATGACCAGCAATGACAAACCGATGGAGTCAAAATGGAACGGCTGCTTCCGCAACTCCGCACGCTGGGCGACGAGATAGTCTGGGTCGCGAAGCAGGGCATAACATCCGGCGAGTGCCAGGAGACCGAGCGGCACATTGATCAAAAAGATCCAGCGCCACGAGTAGGAGTCCGTTATCCAGCCGCCCAGCGTCGGACCGACGATCGGCGCAATCAAGGCAGCGAAACCGAACAAGGTCATCGCGATGCCTTGCTTTTCCACCGGAAAGGCGTCGAGCAGCACTCCCTGGCTGCTCGGCTGCAGACCGCCGCCCGCTAGGCCCTGGATCACGCGAAACAGGACTAGCTGACCGAGACTACCGGCGAGGCCGCATAACAAGGAGCTAAGGGTGAATATCGCGATCGACGCCAGAAAGTAGTTGCGGCGACCCAGATGCGCGCTCAGCCAACCCGTAATCGGCAGGATGACGGCATTGGCGGCAAGGTAGCTGGTGATAACCCACTCGCCGTCATCGACCGTCGCCGACAGTCCGCCCGCGATATAGCGCAACGCGACCAGCGCGATCGTGGTGTCGAGCACCTCCATGAACGTAGGCACGACAACGACGACGGCCACCAACCAGGGATTCCGTGCCGGAGACCGGGCGAGCGAAAGTGCCGCGACTGTCACTTGTTGGTGCCCGGCGAACTCGCCGGCGAACCGGTAGCTTGCGATGCAGGCGCATTGGTTTGCAAAAACTTTCCGGCGTCGGGTCCGGTAGGCGGCTCGTTGATGTAGACGTATGGAACGACGGAAGTACCGGTGAACAGAGGGTCCTTGTCTGGGTCGTATCCTTCGAGGTCAATTCGGACCGGTAGCCGCTGCACCACTTTGACGAAGTTGCCCGTTGCATTCTGCGCCGGCAGCAACGCCAGCGTCGATCCGGTCCCCATCGTAAAGCCAGAGACCCGACCCTTGAACACGTGCCGGCCGCCGTACATGTCGACATACAGATCGGCAGCCTGGCCGATGCGCAAGTCGGCTAGCTGCGTCTCTTTGAAATTAGCGTCGACCCAGATATCGTGGAGCGAGCGGATCGCCATTAGATTTTGGCCAATTTGGACGTAATCTCCCGGGTTGACGTTGCGACGCGTGATGACGCCATCGATGTCCGCCGTGATGTCGCAGTAACGAAGGTCCAGTTCGGCCTGAGCGAGATCGCGGTTGGCGACTTCGAGTTTGGCCGCGGCCTGCTTGACGGCCGGAGCATCGAGCGTGAGCTGGGCGAAATAGCGGTCGATGTCGCCGCGTTTTGCGAACTCCTCGAGCATCTGCTTCGGGCTCTGGTCGTACGAATGAATAATACCGAGCTGGGCTGCACTCTGGATCAGATCTGCTTGCGCCTCGAGGACAGAAGAATAGGTCTGATCGAGGTCTGGCGGCACTTGGCCGAGATCTGCACCCCGCTCGGGTTGCGCCGGCAGCCCCAAAGAGGCACGCGCTTGGTAAACTTCGGCCAAGGCTTCGTTGACTTGTGCGTCGGCAGTCGATAACGCTTTTTGCGCCTGATCGTACTCCTGACGGCTCTCAGCCGGGGTCCCGAGCAGTTGCTTTGCCCGATTGAAGTCAACTTGGGCCAATGTCAGCACCGCCTTGTCCTTATCGAGAGCGGCGACGCGAGCGTGCAAAAGGGCTATTTGGTTGTCGAGATCCTCCACGGCGCGTTGCAATTTCCAGCGCCGGCTCCTGGCTTCCGCTTCAATACTGCGAGCCTCGGCTTTGGCCGCCTGCAGGTCCGCCTCTGCGGTGTCGACCGCCGCTTTCTTCTGAGAGACCGCGATCTGAAAGGGCTCCTTGTCCAGTTCGGCGAGAAGCTCTGCTTTCCGCACACGGTAATTGTCATCCACCAGGATCCGGGAAATCTGCCCGCTGACGCGGGGAGCAACGAAGGTCACATGGCCGTTCACGTATGCGTCATCCGTAGATACGGTATTGAGCGTCAGCCGGATCCAGGGAATGCCCAATATGCCGATGGCTGCCAAAATTAGGGCGCCCAGCACGCCCATCAGCAACCTTCTCCGCCGCCTAGACTGACGATCCGGCGGTGGGATCGTCTGCGCCGATTTGGCTTCCTCCTGGATCGAAACGCCTTCTTCGGGCGAGCGCGCCTCGATCGGACCCGCCTCCTCCCTAGTCACATCCCGGTTCTCAGCTATCTCAACGGGCATGGCGTCCAACCGCGTCTTTGAGGCGAATCCCCCGATCCCGGGTGGGTTGCGGTGTGATGATCGCCCCTCAGAGCGCCTCGGGGCAACCGGTGCGTCGCGCACCGTGTAAGCTGCAAGGTATCGAACCCCGCGCAATCGAGTCGCTATCAGAGTTCCTGGGCGTTGGCGGTCGACCTCCCCACCGGCCTTGACACCCAATCCGCGCGCCCAACTAGCGCAGTGTCGCTCAATTGGCCTTACCTACTGGAGCATCCGCAATCGTCGCGCTGCCCGATCTTCCTGACGGGGACCACGCCGCCTCTTCCGTCATACCGGCGCAGGCCGGCGCCCATCTCAGCCAAAGGTCCCGGCCTTCGCCAGGAAGACGGGAAACTATGACCGCATCCTTCTCGCATGCATTGTGTAAGGCCAATTTAGAGACAGCACACAAGAGACCGCGTCGTGGGCGACTTTGACATGACACGCACCCCCGGTCGCGCAAGAAACACAAGATGTTGAGCGGCGACCAAAGGCCGAGTTCTTGCGGCCCGAGTTGACCGCCGCGGTGCTCGACTCGCGTCTGGTGTGCAGCAGCAAGGTCGCCACATCGATCGCCGCGGCGGCCTCGCCGATCGCCATCTGCACGACCTCGGATTCCGCCACCCGAGTCACCCCGCGCGACACCCGACCGGCGAGCGTGGCGCACGCGATGTCGAGCGCGCGGCGGCCGAGCGCAATGGCGACCGGCGGCAGTGAATAGGACACCAGGAACCCGCGCGGCGTGCGCAACACCGGATAGTCGGGGTGCACCAGCGCGCCCGGCGGGGTTCCGGCGAAAAGGTCGCTGACCATCACGCAGCGATGCTCGGGAACGAATACGTCGTGCAGTATAAGTGATTTGCTGCCGGTGCCGAGGAGGCCCAGCACCTGCCAGTCGTCGGCGATCTCGACTTCCGAGAGCGGCTCGAAGCCCGCAGGATACAAAAACTCCAAATTTGGGCTACCTGATCCGCGCCCCCCCCTAACCGATTGCGGCACCTGGCCCGTATCCACGATTGCGACGGACCTCCCTATCTCTACTAAGCTCTATTGGCATTTGAGGTTATCTAGGTCGCAATTCCATGTGCGAGAGAAGCCGTCCGTGAATCGAGCGGCAGTAAAGCCTGTGTCTTTCCAAGTTGCGACAATTTTTATATTATTTAGCGTGTTAAACACTAGCGGTCTGCTCATCAGAGCGTAGCGAATGACTAGCGTGGTACCTTTTGCTCCGATTACGTTGACCTGGACATCCATTCCTTGTTTTAGGTAGCTCATTTCGAGGTCATTCGCGTATTCTTTCCGGCCGGAAACATCATTCGCTCTGGCCCTCTCAAGGTAGGCCTCTTCTGCCTTTCGGCCGTCTTCCTCGCGTTGGTCGAGGCTCCTCAAGAGCTTCGCGGCCTCCTCACGTTGCGGTCCATTTGTGATGCTCTCTAGGGCAGCGCGCGTCTGAGCAACCTCCTGTTTCTTGATCAAGACCAACTGGCCACTCTTGAGCAGCTTGTCTATTCGTTTGGGGTCGGGGTTGTTAGCATCCTTCATGCGCCTATCGAGCGATCTGCCTTGCTCAAGGATCTTTTCCGAGGGCAGTGAAAGATACGGATTTTCGACTGCAGACGTAGACGGTGTCGGCGGTGACGGATGATCCTTCGAAACCGACCCAATGATGAGTGCCAGGAGCAAGAATCCGAGCAGGCCTCCGACTACCGGCAAGCAGCCTCGGCGCAATCCTTCTCTCCCAGCGTTCGCGGCACCCGCCATCGTACAGGGCTAATCCTCTACGGGACCCTTAAGTTGGGAATATGGCCCTCGGCGCAGCGCGCCGTCTTGAATGACGCGCACTCGATCTACTTCTCGGATGAAAAGCCTCACAAGCGCAGTTTTTCCGGCGGTGAATGACTTCCGCGGTCGAGACTGCCGTGCGCTCGTTGCAGGCCCGCGAGCATCAGCCGGTACCCGGCGTGAACTCAGCCCAACCATTGGGCCGAGCTGCGCGCGGGCGATAATTTGCGGCACGTCGTGGCTCAGGTACCCGGGAGCACGCACCCGCACCTCACCCGGCCAGCTGCACGACTACCTCAATAGTGGCCGAGCCGTTGAGCAAGAGCCTGAGCACGCGGCCGTTGTCGGACTGTTTCAGGGACGCCTTGAGAAATCGGAGTGAGCCAACCCACAGCCGCAGGCCTCACCTCGGATCGCGTGTGAGGAGCATTTTGCCATAGGGGGCCATCGCGGCCTGGCGGCTGGCGGCGTGGTGGGTCAGGATCGTCATCACATCGCGGCGGATGGCTCCGAGCCGGTCATTGTCGTAGACCCAGCGGGCGCCGTCCATTTCGCACAGCCTGTCGAGCGCCCACCCCACCTGATGCTGCGCGTAAACCATGTCGCGGCGGGCGCGCAATGCCTCGGCCTCGGTGATCCTGCGGCCCGAGCTGACCGCCGCGGTGCTCGACTCGCGCCCGGTGTGTAAGAGCAAGGTCGCCACATCGATCGCCGCGGCGGCCTCGCCGATCGCCATCTGCACGACCTCGGACTCGGCGACTTTGGTCACCCCGCGCGACACCCGTTTTGCCAGTGCGGCGCAGGCGATGTCGAGGGCGCGGCGGCCGAGTGCGATGGCGACCGGCGGCAATGAATACGACACCAGAAACCCGCGCGGCGCGCGCAACACCGGATAGTCGGGATGCACCAGCGCCCCCGGCGGGGTGCCGGCGAAGAGGTCGCTGACCATCACCGAGCGGTGCTCGGGGACAAACATGTCGTGCAGAACCAGCGACTTGCTGCCGGTGCCGAGGAGGCCGAGCACCTGCCAGTCGTCGACGATTTCGGCCTCGTCGAGCGGCACCAAGAGGTAGGCGATCGAGCGGGGGTCGCCCTTCTCGCCGAGAAAGGCGCCGATGATCGCCCATTGCGCATAGTCGCAGCCGCTCGAGAACGGGTAATGCCCGCTCAACCGCCAGCCGCCCGGCACCCGCCGCGCGGCCTCGCGCGGCGCCAGCGAGGACGAGGCGACGGCAACGGGATCGTCGCCCCATACGTCGATCTGCGCCTGCTCGGGATATTGCGCGATGATCCATTGGTGCTCGGCCAGCACGGCATAGACCCAGGCCGACGACGCGCAGCCATAGGCCAATTCCTCGACGATGCGGGAGAACAGGCTGAACCGGCCTTGAAGACCGCCGAAGCGCTTGGGCTGCAGGATGCGCAGGATGCCCGCCTCGTGGTACTCGGCGATGGTCTCGGCCGGCAATTGCCGGGCCGCCGTCGCGGCCGCCGCGCGCTCGGCAATCCGGGGGATCAGCGCTCGTGCGCGATCCAAGAGCGCGCGTTCCACATCCGGAAGGGAGCTGTCATCGATCAAGGGGGGAACCTGGCCGTCGCCCGTCATGCGCTGCCTCATCTCGACAAAGCCGCGATCTACCCCGTCGGCCATCGGAACCGCCATCTTGACGCCGGAATCGGGGCGTATGAAATGTCTTGTCGAGCAGGGAGCGCCGATCGGTCGAAATTGGACGCTCTCTCTCCCTGCTCGCTCCCTCAGACCCCGGATCCGGCTCCCTGCTAAACGCCGCAGCGGGTCTCGATTTAGTTTTCTAACTGTCTGAAAAGCAACCATTATTCGTGATGAGCGCCAAAGTTTGGCGACACCGATTCTTTTTTCTCCCTGCTCTCAGGGAGGGCGAGGATCGCGGTCTGCCGTCCGCCTTGCGCGGACAGCAGCCACATGGGAACATGAACCATGACCTCGCTGCCGGAGCCGCGACCGGGCCAGAAAAAGCTCGGGCTCGTCATCGATCTCGATATCTGTGTGGGCTGCCACGCCTGTGCTACCGCCTGCAAGGAGTGGAATACGAGCGGCTACACCGGGCCGCTGCCCGATTTCAACCCCTATGGCGCGGGTGCCTGGGGTGTCTGGTACAACCGCGTCCACTCGTTCGAGGAAGGCGACGGGGAGGGCGCACGAACCGTTTATTTCCCGAAATCCTGCCTGCATTGCGAGGAACCGGCCTGCGTCACCGTGTGCCCGACCGGTGCCTCCTACAAGCGTGCCGAGGACGGGATCGTTCTGGTCAACGAAGAGATCTGCATCGGCTGCAAGCTGTGCTCCTGGGCTTGCCCCTACGGTGCCCGCGAATTCGACGAAGACGCCGGCGTTATGAAGAAATGCACGTTGTGCATCGACCGGATCTACAACGAGAACCTAGCCGAAGAGGACCGGCTGCCGGCTTGCGTAATGGTCTGCCCGGTCAGCGCCCGCCATTTTGGCGATCTCGGCGACCCCGATTCCGACGTCTCGCGAATGGTCGCGGACCGCCGCGGTGCCGATCTGATGCCCGAGCTCGGCTACCGGCCGGTCAACAAATATCTGCCGCCGAGACCCCAACGCCAGGCGCCGTGCCCGCCGGTCGCCGCTCGCGCCGAGCCGCCCGACAATGTGCCGCCCGGCGAGCGGCTATTGCGCTGGGTCGACCGGGTGTTGTCACGCTGACCGAGCCTCCCCGCTCAACAACCGGCGCAATTCGGTCTTCAGCACCTTGCCATAGTTGTTCTTCGGCACAGCGTCGACAAAGCGGTAGAGGCGCGGGCGCTTGAAGCGGGCGATGTGAGCGAGGCACAGCCGGTCGAGTGTATCGGTCGCTATCTTCGCCCCAGGACGCGCCACGACAAAGGCCACGACCTCCTCACCCCATTCGCGATGCGGGTGGCCGACCACCGAGACCTCGACGAGGTCGGGATGGCGCAGCAGCACCTCCTCGATCTCGCGCGAATAGATGTTGCTGCCGCCGCTGATGATCATGTCCTTCGAGCGGTCGCGCAGGGTCAGGAAACCGCCGTCGTCGAAGCTGCCGAGGTCGCCGGTGTGCAGCCAGCCGCCGCGCAAGGTCTCGGCCGTGGCCTCCCTGTTCTCCCAATAGCCCTGCATCACGCAATCGCTCATGGTGACGACCTCGCCAACCTCGCCCGCCGGCAGCTCGCGGTCGTTCTCGTCGACGACTTTGACCAGGACACCGGTGCGCGGCACGCCGCACGAGCCGAGCCGCTCGCGCCGGCGCGGATGCGCCTCGTCGGCATGCAGGCGCTGGCTGAGCCCGGTGATCGTCATCGGCGACTCGCCCTGGCCGTAGAGCTGGTAGAGGCGCGGACCGAAGAGCCTCAGCGCGCGCTCGAGATCGGCCACATACATCGGTCCGCCGCCATAGAGGATGGTGCGCAGATTGGCGAGGTCGGCGGCGGCAGCCGCCGGGGCATTTATCAGCCGCGTCAGCATCGTCGGTGCGGCGAACATCGAGACCCTAGGATGGCTGTGTAGCGCGCCGATGACCGCGTCGACGTCGAAATGCGGCAGCACTACCTGGTGCCCGCCGCGCAGCAGGTGCGGCAAAGCGTAAAGGCCGGCGCCGTGCGACAGCGGGCCGGCGTGCAAGCAGGTGTCGCACTCGTCGAGCGCGTCGATGTCGGCGTAATAGCAATGGCTCATGAACAGCAGGTTGCGGTGGGTCAGCACCGCTCCCTTCGGCTTGCCGGTCGTTCCGCTCGTGTAAAAGAGCCACGCCCGATCGGTGGGACTACCCTCGATAGGCCGCATCGGCGGTTCGCGCTCGAGGAGTGCCGCGTAACCGTCGCTGGCGGTCGCGACGATCCTCGACAATGTTTCAACCGATCCTTCGAGCTGGCCGAGCGCTGCGGCGAGCCCCGGTGTTGCGACAAGCAGGCGGGCCCGCGAATCCCTGGCGATGTACGTGACCTCGTCTGCGTGCAGCCGCGAATTGATCGGCACCGCGCAGAGACTGGCGGCCCAGCAGGCAAACAGCATCTCCAGGAACTCGGCACAGTTTTCCATGCACAGCATGACGCGGTCGCCGGGTTCGAGGCCATGCGCGACAAGCCCGCCCGCCAGGCACGAGATCCGACGGGCGAACTCGCCGTAGCTCCAGGCATGGACACCGTCGCTGACGGCTGGGCCTTGCGGCTGCCGGCGGGCGACGTCGAATAGCAGTGCCGCGAGGTTCAGCTCAGGCCACCCCGTGGTCTTTGAACCAGGCCAGCATCTTTGCCCAGCCGTCCTTGGCGGCCTCGGGCCGATAGCTCGGCCGGTAGTCCGCGTTGAAGCCGTGCGGCGTGTCGGGATAGATGACGATCTCGCACGTCTTGTTCGCCGCTTTGCACGCCGCTCGCATCCGTTCGACCGACTCGACCGGAATGCCGGTATCGGCGGCGCCATAGAGCCCGAGCACCGGCGCCTTTAGATCGGCGGCGAGGTCGATCGGGTATTTTGGCTGCAATTCCGTGCGTGGCCGATCGATCGGGCCGTACCAGGCCACCGCCGCCTTGAGCGTCGGGTTGTGGGCGGCGTAGCGCCAGACGGTCCCGCCACCCCAGCAGAAGCCGGTTACCGCGAGCTTCGCGGTATCGGCTTTTCCGGTCCCTTTAGCGTAGGCCTCGGTCGCATCGAGATCGGACATGACCTGGGAATCGGGCACCTTACTGACGATCTCGGAAATCAGAGTCGGGATGTCGGTGTATTTCGACGGGTCGCCCTGGCGCGCGTAGAGCTCGGGCGCGATCGCGTAATAACCGGCCTTCGCTAGGCGCCGGCATAGATCTTTGATGTGCTCGTGCACGCCGAAGATCTCCTGGACGACGAGGACGGTCGGAAACGGTCCACCCTTGTCCGGCATCGCGCGATAGGCCGGAACCGATCCGTCAGTTACGGGGACTTTGACTTCTGCGACATCGAGACCGGTCGCGTCGGTGTGGATCGCTTCCGCCGACACAGGCTGGACCGACAGCGCAAAGCCGGTGGCGAGCGAAGTCATGACAAACCCGCGACGGCTCCATCGCGAGCGCGGAAGCAGCCCCTCTAATCCACTCTCCACGGCGTCCATTGCGTCCTCCCTTGGCCGAAATCACCCGAGCGAGGATAGAGCATTAGTCAAGCCAGGCGAAAGACGGGTTCCCGCTCGTCACGCGGCTGTGATCGGCAATGGGCCGATCAGTAGTCGCCGATCAGTAATCGTAGTTGTAGTTGAGCCCGATGCCGGTGCTGCCGGATTGGCCGGCTTCCCCTCCGACGGTCACATGCGGCAGCACCTGGATCTCGACGGTGACTTTGCTGGTCGGTGGCGAGATACCCTGGCTCACCCCGACGGAAACTCCGGGGGCAATGTATTTTCCGGCGCTGAGCGCGGTGCCGCTGGTCGTCGAACTGCTCAGGCCGCCGGGGTTCAGAGTTCCGGTCGTCGGCCCGCTCGTGCTCGAGCCCAGCCTGAACCAATCTAGACCTAGGCCGCCGCGCAAGCGGTCGAGAACGCCGGGGCCGCCGCCCGCGAGGCTGGCAGCCGCCGCGGCGAGCTGCAGCCCCTCCCCGGCGGAGATCTGGCTGACCCCCTTGCCGAACAACACGCGCGCGAGGACCTCGTCTTGCGGCACCACCGGCGTCGAGGTCAGCGTCACCGTCGGCGCCGAGGCTAAACCGCCGATGTTGACCTGCGCCGTAATATCGGTGGTGCTCGCCTCGGCGGCGATGTCGAGGGCCGGGTCGAGCTTGTCGCTGCCGTCAAAGGTGATCCTGCCGCGGGTCAGGGTGAAGGTTTTGCCGAGGAAATCGACGCTGCCGCGAATTTGCTCGAGCGACCCGTTTATGGCGGGTGCAGCGCTGGTGCCGGTGATCGCGAGCTTGCCGTGCCACTCGCTGTCGAGACCATGCCCGCGCACGAAGACATTGCCCGGCATGTCGATCTTGATGTCGAGCGTCACCGGAAGCGCCGGAGGTTGGGCCGGGGGGGCTGCCGCCGGCGGTTGTTTTCCGGTCTTGTTGTTTATTCTGATGACCTTCAGCACGACGACGCTGGGCGGCAGGGTGTCCGGAAGATTGATATCGGCGCGGTCGATGGTGAGCGCCGTCGTGACCGTCGGTGCTGTCAGTGGGCCGGTGATCGAGACGCTCCCGGTCGCCGTGGCGACCGCCTCGTCACGGGCGGCTATCCGGAAATTCGCGAGCGTCCCGGATAACGCGGCAGTCGGGCCGGCGGAACCTTTCAGCACGACATTGCCCTGCGCTTTGAGGCTCCCATTTGCGCTGTCCCCGGCCGTGAGCGAGGCCAAGGTGAAATGGTCGCGATCGCCGACGAGCTCGGCTCGCATGTTGGTCAGAACCCCACCCGTCACGAAGTTCTCGTAGCGCGCGTCCGAGATCCTGAGGCGGCCGCTCGCCGATGGCGAAGCGACTGTGCCATCGACGGCAATGTCGGCTGCGAAATGGCCGCTGATCCGGTCTTCGCCGAGCGGCAGCAAGTCGGCGAGATTCTGAAGCTCTCCGGCACCCTGGAGCTGCAGGCTCAGCCGGCCCTCGGGCGGCACCGAAATCCCGAGCGGCGAAGGGGTAAGCAACAAAGGCACCGCGCCGGCGAGGGTGACGGTGTCGCCTTTGAGACCCGTGACCTGCCCTTTCAAATCGACGTTTCGCCCGTTCCAATCACCGTTGATGCCAAGCCCCAGGGTTGGCAGATGGGAATGCCTGCCGGAGGCGAGAGAGAGCCCGCGCGCGTTCAAGGAAATATGACCGCGCGGCGCGCGCAGGCTTCCGCCGAGCGTCGTGGCGATCGTCAGAGTCCCTCGTACCTTGGGGTAACCCGCGAGCTGGGCAGCCGAAGCGATCGGCAAATTCGCGACATTGAGCGCGAGCGACACCGACTCGCCTCGGACGCCGCCATTGCCGGTGACTCGACCGCCCCCGAAATCGAAGGCGAGACCTGAAAAGGCTAGGTCTGTCCCTCGTTTCGATAGTGTCAGCGGCTGCTCGAGAATCAGCCGGTCGTTGCCGAGCGACCCCGTAAGGCGATTTAGCCGCAGCTCGATCCCGCTGGGTTCCAATGTTCCTTCGCCCGCGAGCGCCACCGTCAACGGCTGCCCCTTGGCATCGACCTGAAAAGCAAGGCGGCCCGGTCGTGGGGTGTTGAGCGTGAGGCTCGCAGTGGCGAATTCCGCTTTGCTGGGGCTCCCTGCGGTGAGCCTCGTTCCAGTCAGCGAGAGATTCAGCAGCTGACCGCCACGCGCGTCGAGCCCGGCGCTAAATGCAAGGTTGCCGCTGAGGGGCGTTCCGGCGAGCCTCGAAAAACGCCCGAGATCGGGTACCCGTCCGCTGATCGAGCCTCGGAGCAGACCGGTCGCGAGGGCGATACGCAGGCTGCCTTCGACCGCGCTGTCCGCTGCCGTGAGCCGAAAACGCGGCAGCGTTATCTCGGAACCGCCGTTGAGCTCGGCCGCGACCGCCAGTGTCCCGTCGAAGCCGTAGGCGCGATAGGTGCCGTCGAGTGTCGCTTTTGCCTCGGCAAGGTCGGAGACCTGTGTGGCGAGCCGCAGCCGATCGATCCTGGCTCCGGCGGCGGCGAGGTCGTTGCCCTCAATCTGGCCCTTGAGCCGCAGGTGGTCGAACGTTCCCTCGGCATGGATTTGGGCCCTCAGCGCGCCCGCCATATCAATGCCGAGCGCCGGGCCAAGCGGCTTCAATCGCGCCACTTCGAGCTCCAGCGCCGCAGCCAGCTGATTCGAGGCGGGGTCAAACTTGGCATTGCCCGATAAGCTCGCCGCCGCGCTCTCGATGGCAAGCTTTTCCACGATCAGCGTGCCCGCGGGGTCGCGCTCGAAGGAGCCGGTGATCGAAGCCGCGTCGCCGAGTAGGGCATCGCCGGCTGCGATACCGGTCCGCAACCCCTTCGCCGCGCCCTGCAGGCTTGCTCTGAAGCCTCCGGCGCTCTCCCGCGCGGCATCGGCAGCAAGCTCCACCGAACCGGTGAGCCGCTGACCGGCGAAGCCGGAGAGGGGACGCAGGTCGGCGATCGATAAACGCAGGTGCCCCTCGACGGTCTGACCGCCTTCGCTGAGTTGCCCGACACCGCTCAGGGCTAATCCGGCGCCCTTGGCGGAGACGTTGCTCAGATCGACGCTGCTGCCGTCGCGGGCAATATTGCCGGCGAGCGACCAATCGAAGTCGCGGTCGAGTTCCGGCGGAACCGCAACTCCTTCGGGCGTCACAAGTCCCTCAATCCGACCCTTCGCCGCGAATTCGATCCGCGCGTCCGGGTTATCGAGCGCGCCGGTCGGGTTTGCCGACACCTCCGCCTCGACACGCTCCGCCCCCGAGGAGCCGGCGCGGATATCCGACCCCGACAAATCCAGCGTCAGGGCGGGGCGGCTCTCCGTGCCCGTGAGTTCGGCGGTCACCAATGCCGAGCCGGCGAGATGACTGCCGAGCAGGCCTGTCAGCGGTGAGAGATCCGGCACATTTGCCCGCAAATGCGCGGCCACGGTCTTTTCCGGGCCACCAAAAGCGGCATCGCCGCTCACTGTGCCTGCCGCGGCTTCGATCGACAGTGTGTCGACCACCACCCGGTCGCCAAGTGTCGCGCGCAACGATAGTGCCAGTCGGTCGCCTAGGAGCGGTGCTAACTCCGCCGGGAGGAGCGGGGCCATTGCCGCTGTGCCTGATAGCCCGAGCACAGTCTCAGCCGCGACCGCGAGCGTCACATCCGTGTCGAAATGCGCGAGCACGCCGGCCGACACGCTGAGCCGCCCCTGCCAGTCAGCGAGCGGCCCGACGCCGTTCAGCGACAGCGCGAGCGGCGGGCGGTCTGTGCGCCCGAGGAGACTGTCGAGCAGCACGCCGGTAGGCTCGCTAGCCTCGAGCCGAAGCTGCAGGATCGGAGTGGCTCCGGCAAGCTGCATAGTCAATGCGATGTTCCCGGCAACGCCGTCGGTGCGGTGCAGATCGAGCGCGACGTGAGCCGTCTCGCCGGCAAGCTGCACATTCCCCTCGACTGTTGCGACAAGGCTCTCGCCCAACACCGACGGATCCAGCGCCAGGCGGCCGATCGAAAGCCGATCGATAACGACACCGACCGGTAGATGTGGAACTTTGAGGTATTCGGTGAGGGGCGTGGTCGAAGGTGCGGTAGACACCCGCGCCATATCGATCTCGGCGAAGCTCAGCGACCGGATATGTACCCGGCCGGCCAGCAATCCAGCTGCCGAAATGTCGAGCCCCAAATCGTGCAGGGTAAGATAGATGCCGTCGCGATCGCCGATCTCGATCCGGTCAAACTGTAGGCGGAACGGTACGAACCCGTGAAGCCCGTCCATTGAGACAGCGAAATCTGGACTGCTTACCGTCTGTGCGATGGTCCTTGCGACCCAAGCCTGCCCAGCTCGGGTCTGCAGCAGGCCAAAGGCGGCAAGCACGACCACGATCAACAAGCCGAGCGCGGAGCCGAGCCAGCGAAGCGCTCTCGCTGCGGCCTGCATTAGAACGCCTGACCGAGGCTGATATAGACCTGGATCGGCGAGTCCCCGTGGCGTTTGTGCAACGGGGTCGCGAGATCGAGCCGCAGCGGGCCAAATGCGGTGTAATAGCGCGCACCGAGGCCTACGCCGTAAAGCGGCGTGCGGCCGAGCTGCGGGAGCGGGCTCTCGTAGTAGCTGCCAGCATCGACGAAGGGCACGATGCCGATGGTGTCGGTGATCTTGATGCGGGCTTCTAGGTTTAGCACCAGGCTCGACCTTCCGCCGATCGGTACATTGTTGGGGGCGAGCGGTCCGGCCATTAGATAGCCGTAAGGGCGGACCGATCCGCCGCCGCCGGCGTAAATCCGCTGGTCGGAAGGAAGCTGCGACAGCGGCGCGCCGTCGAGAGAGCCGAGGGCCAGCTTGCCGGCGAGGATCGCCCGATCCTCCTCCCCCAGTGCCCAATAGGTGCTGCCCGAAACCAGGTTCGTACTGAACGTCAGGTGCGAGCCCGAGAAAGTATGGACCGGTGTGACGTTCAGCTGGGCGCGATAACCGGTTGTCGGGTTTAAGAGATTATCAGTCGTGTCGAGTTTTACATAAGCCGGCACACCAACCAGTTCGTAACGCTGCGTGCCGGTCATGGGGGTGACTTCGGCGAGCTGCACGACATTTGCTTTTTCGACCTCGAAGCTGACACCGCCGGTCACGAGGTGATCGAACCGCCGCTCGATCCCGGCCGTCGCGATCGCGCGGCGGCTGCGATAGGCGACCGGGATGTCGTTGGCGGCCTCGGCGGTCGCCAGGAAGTCCTGATCGATCGCCAAAAAATCGGGACGGCGAAAATTCGCGCGAAACGCGTCGAGTTGCTGGCCGGCTTCGGCGGAAAGCCGCAGATTTTCAGCATAGCCGAACAGATTACGGTTCTCCCAAAAAGCGCGAGCCCCGAAGCCCTGGCTGGTGTTGTAGGCAAGCCCGGCCCCGACCGTTCGATGCAATCGTTCGGTCGCATCGATCGCCATCCGCACATCCTCGGGATTGTCGGGATCGACCACGGGAGTGATCTGAACCGTGCTAAACAACCCAGATTCGATGAGCGCGCGGCGCGTTTCTTCGACCTTGCTCGCGTCATAAATCTCGTCGCGCTGCCAGCGGATGCGGGCCTCGACATAATCCGGATCGAGCCGCTCGAGCCCCTTGATCTCCGGCGGACCAAAGCGCATGACCCGTCCAGGATCGAAAGTGTAGGTCACGTTCATCGTTTGCGTGTCTTTGTCGATCTCGACGCGTCGGTTCTCCACCTTGGCAAAAGGATGGCCGCTATTGCCAAATGCGGCCAACAGAGCTGTCTCGGCCGCGACCACTGGGGCGGTGCGTGCCGGGTCGCCGGGTCTGAGCGGGAACTTTTTTTCGTCTGTGGGCACCGGTAAAGGCTGCCCGCCGGTCCCCTGCACCTTGACAGAACCGACATGATAGAGCGGCCCCGGATCGACCGTTACCGTAACCTTGGCGGGGTCGGTCTCGGTGTTGATGTCGTAAGAGAATTCCGCATCCCAGTAGCCAAGGCTGTGGGCAGCATCGGCAAGCCGGCCGAGATCGCGGTCGGCACGGCGCCGCAACGCTTCCTCGGAAACCGGGGGCTTGTCCTTGAGCGTCTTTAGCTCGGAGACTTTGTCCAACAGATCAGCGAGCTCGTTCTCCTCAACGCCGGTGATCTCGGTCCGATAGTTCAGATCGGCGCGGGCAACAGAGCGGGCAACAACGACCGCCGCGATCAGCGCGACCATCAGGTAAAGCCATCGAATGCCCATCCCGCCCCCATCGGGGAACGGCCAAGCGCAACGACTGGTTCCTCAGGCGGATCGCGTCTATCCGCTCTTGCGCGCGGCTGCCGCGGCGATCCGGCGCTTCAAACGACGAATCTCGGGCGACAGCTTGCGGTCCGGCGTGTCGCGCAAAAACACGTCGATGCCGCCTTTGTGCTCGATCGTGCGGATCCCCGCAGCGGTAATGCGCAGCCGGACCGAGCCGAGTACGTCCGATAGGACACTTGTTCGCTGCAAATTGGGCAGATAGCGTCGTTTGGTCTTATTGTTGGCATGGCTGACATTGTGCCCGACCTGGACGCCCTTGCCAGTGACCGCGCATCTCCGTGCCATAGCACCCCTCGATCCAACCCTACCTCGGAACGACTTGCGCGGCCGCTTTCGGGCCGCGCGCCTCTCTTCTAGCGACTCCGGCCGCGCCGGGTCAAGCGCAAGCCGGCGTGCCAAGGGTCGAGGGTAATCAACCATCGATCGGCCGGGACGGCTCGCCGACGCCGATTGAGGTAATGTGTCGGGCATACATCGGAGGCGGTAGTGGGGGATCGGGGCATATTTGGCGCGCTTGCAATGGGTGCAGCGCTGTTCCTGGCTTTGGGCAATCCCCTCGGCGACGCGGCGGCCGACGAGCTTGTGCCACCGGACGCTGTCGAACGGACCCAACCGATCGAGGTCGCCTATCGGTTCGAGCACCCGGCAACGGGTCATGGGTTTCTCGACATCGAGTGGAGCGACGTCGACGGCCGACTGGTCGAGCGGCGGCGCATCCCGCTCGATCTCGCGGATGCAGCGGAAGTGGCATTTCCGTTGGATGCCACGCGAGCCGTGACCATGAAGAACCGTCTCACCGCCCATCTCTCGATCGACGCCGTGGATCCACTTGGCAACAAATTTCATCGCGAGAACGATGAAGCCGCGTCATTCATCGCTTCGCCATCCGACCACCCCTGGTCGGATTACCAAATCATCATGTGGCAGCAGCAGACTCAATCCGGGTACGCCGCTTTAAAGCGGCTCGGGGTGACGGCGGGAATGGTCCTCCCCTGGCAGTTAAATAGCATCACGGCGGATCCGACTGTTCCCCTGCTCGACAACGATATGCGCTGGTATGTCGAAAATATCGCGACCGATTTCTATTCGACCTATCACCGGTGGTCCGGCGATCGGCCGGTGAACTGGAAATTCCTGGAGGTCAAGAAACGTTATCGGGACAATCCGCTTGATCCCGAGACCTTGGTGCGCGAGCCTAGCCTTTCCGACCGCGAATGGCTGGCCAAGATCCGAGATCGCCTGATGCGCGTCGTGGCGGCGCAGCATCCCTACCGGCCGCTCTATTACAATCTGGGGGACGAAACCGGAATAGCCGATCTCGCGGCGTTCTGGGATTTCGACTTCTCCGAATATTCGTTGGCGGCAATGCGGGACTGGTTGAAAGAGCGTTATGATAGCTTGACTGCGCTTAACCAGGAGTGGGGCTCCAATTTCGCTCGCTGGGAGGAGGTCAAGCCGATGACGACGCGGGAAGCCATGCAGCGATCCGACCAGAATTTCGCTGCATGGGCGGATTTCAAGGAGTGGATGGATGTCGCCTTCGCGCGCGCCGTCGAGAGCGGTACCAAGGCGATCCATAAAGCCGATCCCGATGCAGTGGCGGCGATCGAAGGCGCCCAAATCCCCGGCTGGGGCGGCTACGATTATTCTCGTTTGGCGGCCAGCGTCGATGCAATCGAGCCTTATGACGCCGAGATCGCGCGGTCGTTCAACCCTGGGCTAATCATGCTGCTAGCCTCGTTTGGCCGCAGGGGCGTCGAAGAGCACCGCGTGTGGCGGGAAGCGCTGCGCGGCGTGCGCGGGCTCATTTTGTGGGACGAAAAAAACGAGTTCGTCGGTCCGGACGGCAGCGTCGGAGAACGGGGCCATGAGGCCGCGCCATACTTCGCCGAGCTGCGCGGCGGGCTCGGCGCCCTGCTGATCAACAGCCGCAGGCACACCGACCCGATCGGCGTGCTCTACTCGCCCGCGAGCATGCGGATACAATGGCTCCTCGATCGCAGAGCGACGGGGGAAGACTGGAGCAGCCGCGACGCAAGTTCGGAGTGGCAGGATGATGCGATCCGAGCAGCCACGCGAAACTTCACTCGCTCGATCGAGCATAGCGGGCTGCAGGTTCGGTTCGTCTCGACCGAAGAGGTGAGACGCGGCGGGCTCGGCAATTACCGGCTCCTGATGCTTCCCCATTCGATCGCATTGTCGTCGATCGAAGCCAAGGAGATCAGTAGTTTCGTCGAGCATGGCGGCATCGTCGTTGCCGATGGCGAGCCGGGGATCTTCGACGAGCACGGCCGGCGAAGAGCGAAACCGGCTCTCTCCGAGGTCCTCGCCAGCCCTGCCACGCTCGCGGAAACGAGCTTTACCTTTGGCAAAGGAAAGGTGATCTACACCACCTTCCGCGACGAGGGAGGCCGTCAGAACAGTCGCGCTCTCGGCGAAATCCTGGAAGCCGCAGGTCTGCAGCCCCGCTTTCCTCTCGGCCGGGGCGATGGCGTGCCGGTGAGTGATATCGAGACTTATGTTTTTGAAAACGGCGAGGTAACCGTTGTCGCTTTGTTACGCGATTTTGTCCCCGGCTCAGACCCGAGCAGGCGAGAAGCCGTCGTCATGGCTTTGCCGCACCCTTTGAATGCCTACGATCTGCGGACAGGGCGGCGCCTCGGAAACACCGACCGGATGGCGCTTGAACTGGGCCCGGTCGAGCCGGTTCTGCTGACCCTATCGGAAAAGCCGCTCGCTCCACCGTCCATCTCCGGGCCGCGCAATACGCGTCTCGGCAGCACCGCGGAATTTTTGATTCGATCGGACTCGCCCGCCGCGGTTGATGTGGTTCATCTCGATGTCATCGATCCTGAAGGCACCACGGTTGAGCATTACTCAGGAAATCTGCTTGTCATACAAGGATCAGCCTCAAAGCTTCTACCATTTGCTTTCAACGACAAACCGGGTACCTGGACAATCCGAGCGAGAGATCTGTTGAGCGGCGCGACGGTGAGGGTGGAGCTGAAGGTCAAACCGTAGGCGCACTGCTGAGCCGCGGAGTTTATAGATGCGAATATTCTTTGTGTGCCAGCGTGTCCCTTTTCCGCCCGACCGAGGGGATAAGATCACCACCTTCAATGAAATCGGCCATCTCTCGACACAGCATGAGGTGCACCTCTTCTGTCTCGCCGACGGCAGAGGGGATCTCGATAATATTCCCGGTCTTCGCCGCTATGCGCAGAGCGTTACGGCAGTCCCGGTGATCGGGTGGAAGAGCAAGCGGCGTGCGCTCAAGGCCCTCTGGGCGGGGGAACCGCTCTCGGTGGCAGCCTTCGACGAGGCCAACCTGCATGCCGTGATCAGGCGGAAATTCATCGAACTGAAGCCCGACATAATCATGGTTTATAGCTGCAACGTCGCGCAATATGCCGAGCATTTCCCGCAAGTGCCGCGGATTATGCAATTCGCCGAACTCGACTCGTCGAGATGGGGGCAGTACGCGCAAAGGTCGCGGGTGCCGCTGCGGTGGATCTACGCGATTGAGCAGCGGCGATTCTTCGCATATGAGCGCCATATTGCTCGGACGTTTTCCCACGCGTTGGTCTGCACGGCAAGCGAGCAGCGCGATTTCGAGCAGCTGATCCCCGGGGTGCCGGTCAGTCTCGTAGGCAATGGGGTAGATCTCGACTACTTCCGTTCGAAAGGTATTGCAAAGCGACCCGGATCGATCGTTTTCACTGGCGTGATGGATTATTTCCCCAATGTCGATGCGGTGGTCTGGTTCTGTGATAAAGTCCTGCCGATCGTGCAACAGCAAATTCCCGAAGCGGGCTTGACGATCTGCGGCAGCCGGCCGGCCGCGGCGGTGCGACGCTTGGCAAAGCGACGCGGCGTCACCGTCACCGGACGGGTCCCGGACACGCGGCCTTATCTGGATGGGGCGGAAGTCTTCGTGGCGCCAATGCGAATGGCTCGCGGCATCCAGAACAAGCTGCTCGAGGCCTTGGCCATGGGGCTACCCTGTGTCGCCTCCGAGGCCGCCGCGACGGGCACGGTCGTTCCGGACGGAGAGGGCATTCTGGCGGCCGACGACCCCGAGGAGTTTGCCGAACATGTCGTGCGGCTGCTGCGCGACGGCGCTTTCCGAGCGGCGATGGCGAGCAAGGCTCGGGCTGCCGCCGAACTGAATTACCGATGGGAGGCGCAGCTTGCCTGTCTCGACCGGGTAATTGCAACCCTCTCGCCCCGGTCCGCGTTGTCGGCCTCTCTGGAATGCGCCTGACCGGGGAAGCATAGAATGCGGATCTGGATCAGCGGCTGCGGCGGGATGATGGGGTCGCAGCTGTGTAGCGCGCTCGTTGCGGCGGGTCATGATGTGCTGGCGAGCTACTATAAGCCGACGGTTGATCCGGCCGATCTGGCGGATCTGCCGCTCGAGGAGGTCGATATCCGGGACTGGTGTTCGGTTTACGATTCGCTAATGCGCTTCCGCCCGGACGCGGTGTTTCATCTGGCCGCGCAGAGCTACCCGACGGTGTCGTGGCAGCGTCCGATCGAGACGTTGCAGACCAATGTGATCGGCACGGCCAATCTTCTGGAGGCGGTGCGGCGGCTCGGCGCGAAAGTTCGTGTCGTGGTTGCCGGATCCTCGGCAGAATATGGGGCGGTCGATCCGGGTAGGACGCCGATTTCCGAAACCGCACCCTTGCTCCCCCTGCATCCGTACGGCGTCTCCAAGGTCGCGACCGACCTGCTCGCGTACCAATATTGGGTCAGCTTCGGGCTCGATGCGGTGCGCGTGCGGATTTTCAATTGCACCGGTCCGCGCAAGGTCGGTGACGCACTGTCCGACTTCGTGCGCCGCACGGTCTGGCTGGAACGCCATCCCGAAATTAACGTGATCCGGGTGGGCAACCTGGAGACGCGGCGGACCATTGTCGACGTGCGCGACCTCAATCGCGGCCTGATCCTTCTGCTCGACCACGGCGAGAGCGGCGAGGTTTACAATCTTGGCGGTCCGACCGCTTACCCGATGAGTGCCATGCTGTCACGGGTTCTGCAGCGCGCGACGCGAAGCGGTATAGTCCATCAGGTCGATCCCAACCTGCTCCGGCCGACCGACGAACCGATCATCTGGGCAGACTGCACCAAGCTGAAGCAGGCGACAGGATGGGAGCCGGCGATATCCCTTGATCAGACGATTGACGACATGTTGAGTTACTGGCGCCAGAAACCCGAGCGCGCGCTGGTCGTCTAGAGGCTCCGCGAACCATCGACCAGAATTACTTCGATTCGACGCCGCAGCGCCTCGAGCCAAATCACGGTCAATGCGAAATCAACAAGCTTGCCTCAAATATCGGGCAGGCGCGCGACTTCGCGGGGATTCATTGGCGATCGGATTATGAATGGGATTGCGGCTCGGCGAGGCTGCGGCCATCAGCGTTCTTCGCGACTAGAGCAAAAACTGCCTCGGGGAGGATTTTGAGGGCTTTACCATCACCGGGTTCGACGGAACGACTATCACGGTCTGAGGTTTGCCCGGGGGCCCGTTGCACTTCCGCCGCGGAAAATTTCCTAACGCATTATACCCCTCTACGCTGTTAGGATGTCAGACCGGCAATCTGGCGAAGGGAACAGCGGCGCGGTGAGCAGTTCTGCGGTAGAGCACCGGTTTGCCGTCGTCATGTGCGCCGATGTCGTCGGCTATTCCCGCTTGATGGGGGCCGACGAGGAGGGCACCCTGGCGCGGTTGAACGCGGTTCGGCGCAACCTCTTCGACCCGACCATCGCCGAACACAAGGGCCGCATCGTGCGCGCCATGGGAGATGGTCTTCTGGTCGAGTTCAACAGCGTCGTCGATGCGGTGCGCTGCGCGGTCAAAGTGCAGAGCGAAATGCCGCAACACACCGACGAGATGCCGGCCGACCGACGGATATGGTTTCGCGTCGCCATCGCAATGGGTGATGTGGTCACGGATGGCGACCTCATTTACGGGCAAGGCGTCGACACCGCATCGCGCATGGAGAGTTTGGCGGAACCGGGTGGAATCAACGTCAGCCGCGCGGTGCGCGACCAGGTCCGCGACCGGCTGCCGATCGCCTTCGAAGATTTGGGTGAGCACGAGGTCAAGAACGTCGCGCGCCCGGTCCGCGCCTTCCGCATCGTGTTGGACAAGCCGGCCGCCGCACCGGCGAGCCCGGTTCCCAAGAAACCCACGGCACCGCCGGCAAGGCCGTCGGTTGCCGTGCTGCCGTTTCAGAACCTCGGCGGCGACGCGGAGGCGGAATTCTTTCTCGATAGCGTTGCCGAGGATCTGATCACCGAGCTGGCGCGAGCGCGGTGGTTCTCCGTCGTGGCTCGCAATACCAGCTTCACCTACAAGGGCAAGGGCGCGGATTCGAAGCAGCTCGCCCGGGAGCTCGGTGTCCGATACGTGGTTGAGGGCAGCCTGCGAAAAGCCGGCAACCGGGTTCGCATCAGCTGCCAACTCGTCGAGGCGGCGAGCGGACAACATCTGTGGGCCGAGCGCTTCGACGGCACCCTCGAGGATTCGTTCGACCTGCAGGACAGAATGACCGAAAGCGTCATTGGCTCGGTCGGTCCAGTGCTACGCGGCGCCGAGATCGAGCGCGCCCGGCGCAAGCCGGAAGCGAGCCAGGATGCCTATGATCTGTTCTGTCGCGCGCTCTTACCTGCGTTCGCCGAGACCGCAGAAGACAATGAAGAGGCGCTACGCCTGCTCGGTCTGGCGCTTGAAATGGATCCCAACTATTCGACCGCAAATGCCCTCGCCGCGTGGTGCCGTCAGCAACGCCATTTGATGGAATGGCCGGACGCGCAGGACGACGACAGGGAGGCGGCCAAACGCCTCGCCCGAACGGCGATCAGCCGCGGCGCGGATATTCCGCTGGCACTTGCGGTCGGGGGAGCGGTTCGCGCCGCCTTGACACGCGATCACGACGTAGCACTCGCGGCAGTCGACCGTGCTACGATGCTCAGCCCCAATGCCGCCATCGTCCTTGGCTTCGGTGCTCTGACGAGGTGCCTCTGTGGGTCCTATGACAAGGCAATCGAGCTTGCCGAGAAAGCGCTGCATCTGAGCCCCCTCGAGCCCCTGGTTTACCATGCCGCGTTCGCATTCGCCCTGGCTTGTCTGTTCACCGGCCGGAACGAGGATGCCGTGACCCACGCGCGCAGGGCGATCGAGGGCAACCGGAACTTTGCCTTCCCCTATTGTGTCCTCGCATTGGGCTGCGCCCGCCTCGGTCAGCGTGAAGAGGCCGCGGAAGCGGTTCGCCGGCTGGTCGGCACGGCGCCAAGTTTTCGCGTCGGAACCTTACGCAGGATCCGGTTCGCCGACACCGCCCGCCTGCAGTCGGATCTCGACTTATTGCGACAGGCTCGCCTGCCGGAGTGACGGCGGTCGCCGCGATCGGCATTCCCCGACAATTTCCATTTGAACGGTAGGCAATGATTGCCTATCTATGCGAAATCTCAATTGCCGACCATCCGCCGCTTCGCCAATTGCAAGATATCGATCTACGCAGATGACCATATGTCGGGGCATTTCCACATCGAGGGGCGCGGCTTTAGGGCGATCGTTGAGATCGAGACCATGGTGGTGAGGGCTGGCGATGTTCGCCGGTCGCGCGAAGCGCTGACCTGGGCCGGGATGAATATCGAATTGTTGCGGTCCGAATGGCTGCGTCTCAACCGAAGAAGGTGAGAATGGATGCCGATGCGCCGAACCTCAGGGCCGTCCAGGCCGCCAAGGGCCGGCGCCTCTTGGTCACGTGGAAAGGTGGCGCGGAGAGTGTGGTCGATGTCTCGCGCCACCTTGCGGAGTACGCAGTCTTCGCACCGCTGCGTCCGGACGACGACGCATTCCGCCGGATCCAAGTCGGCGAGTGGGGCTGGTGTGTGCATTGGTCGGACGACATGGAGATTTCCTCCGATACCCTCTGGCGCCTCGCGCTCGAACAGGGCGCGGCGTGGCTGCGGGCATGGCGCAGCGCGCATCGGATGACCCAGGCGGAGGCCGCCAAGGCCTTGGGTGTCAGCCCTCGTATGTGGCGATACTACGAGGCCGGCTCCCACCTCCTGCCAAAGACCGTACGACTTGCCAGCATCGGTCTGGATGCGCAAGCGCGGGCTGCTTGACGCCCCTAACACTTTTAGACAGGTGCAGCACATGGATGACTGGTTGAAGCCCGCCCTCGACTACATCCCGCAATGGCTTGACTACCAAATGCGCGAGTCCGAGCAGCCGGGCTGCGTGATCGCGATCGTCCACCAAGGTAAGGTCGTCCTCGAACGGGCTTTCGGCTGTGCCGATCTCAACAGCGGGATTCCGCTGACCCCGCGGCACCGATTCCGGGTGGCCTCGCATTCGAAGAGCTTCACTGCGGCCGGCATCATGAAGCTTCGCGAACAGGGCAAGCTCGGCCTCGATGAACGCGTCGGAGAGTACGTGGAGGGCGTCCATCCGGAAATTGCTGAGGCCACGATCGCGCAACTACTGTCGCACAGCGCGGGCATCCTCCGCGACGGCACTGACGGTGGTCAATGGCAGGACCGGCGCCCATTCCTCGATGCAACCGAGCTGCGCGCCGATTTTGCGACGGCACCCGTAATCGAAGCGAACACCCGGTTCAAATATTCGAACCACGGATATGGTCTCGCCGGTCTCGTCATCGAGGCGGTGACGGGAGCGCCCTATCGTAGCTGGATCAAGCAGGCGATCATCGAGCCGGCAGGGCTGCGGGAGACCGACCCGGACATGCCGGTCGGCTCAGAACTACCCTTTGCCCACGGCCACAGCGCCAAATTGCCGCTCGGCCGTCGTGTCGTGATCCCCGGCGACAACCCGACCGACGCGCTGGCCTCCGCGGCGGGTTTCGTCAGCACGGCGCGAGACCTTGCACACTGGTTTGCGCAGCTCGATCCCGCCGCGGAAAAAAGCGTGCTGACCATCGCCAGCCGGCGTGAAATGGTCCGTCGTCAGTGGCGTAATCCCCATTCCAGTATCGAGCTCTATTACGGGCTCGGCATCATGAGCGGCAAAACGGCGGCATGGGAGTGGTTCGGCCACAGCGGAAGGTTTCAAGGCTTCGCCAGCCGCACCACGGTGTTGCCTGACTCCGGAGTCGCAGTGTCGGTCGTTACGAACTCGGTGGACGCGCCGACTGACCTATGGCTGGAGGGATTGATCCATATATTGGCCAATTTTGCGAAGCACGGCGCGCCGGCGAACGGAGTTCGCGACTGGAGCGGCAGATGGTGGGCCCTTCTCGGCGCCATCGATCTCGTCCCGATGGGCGAGAAGGTGATAGTCGCCGCCCCCTCTCTCTCGAATCCATTCACGGATGCGAGCGAAATCTCGATTACGGGCGAAGATCGTGGCCGCGTCACCCTTGCCAATGGTATGGGCCGTTACGGCGAGGAGGTCCGGCGCATCCGCGAGGGCAACGGCGAGGTCGGCGAGGTGTGGATCGGCGATACTCGCTTCCTGCCGGAGCCCCAACTCGTCGCCGAGCTTAAAAGACGCTATCGTGGATGATTGGCACCTCTAGCTCGCGTTCGGGAATCTCAGCGCCCGACAGACTTAGAATACAGCGTTCCCCCCTCCGGAGGGTTCTGTTAAAATTAGCGCTAGATGTCGCCCATGTGTGAGCTAGTTCACACATGGGTGATCAAAAGCGGATCACCCTTGCCGCGGCTTCTGATAGGTGTAGAGGGATCGTGTCCGAAGGGGCGAGAGGGCGCGGCAGGCGCCGACTCGCAGCCATCCTAGTAGCCGGTTACAGCCGGCTGTACCCCGGTGACGAGAAGGAGAGCTTCGCCGGCCTGAGGAGTTTTCTGACCGAGATTATCGAACCGCTGATCCCTGAATTCGGCGGAAACATCTTCAAGCACACCGGCGAGCTTGCGCTGATCGAATTCGACAGCGTCGTCGAAGCCGCGCGCTGCGCGGCGGCGATGCGGGACGCGGTCTTGCAGATGAACCAGATGCTGCCCAACGAGCAGCGCATCGCGATGCGGATCGGGATCAATCTCGGTGACGTCATCATCGAGGGCGGCGACGTCTTTGGCGACGGCGTCAACATTGCGGCGCGGATCGGCGCGCTGGCGGAACCGGGCAGCATCTATGTGTCGGGGATCGTCCACGACCAGGTCGTGGACAGGGTGGATTTCGACTTCGAGGATCTTGGGCCGCGGGAACTCAAGAACATCAGAAGACCGATCCACGTTTACCGCATGGGTGGCGAAAAGGCCGAGGAGGCGGAAGCAGAAGACCTCGACACCGTTAGCGCCCTGCCCGCCGCAAGCCCCGCGGGTTTCGACGATCGCCGCGCCATCGCAGTCTTGCCGTTCGCCAATTTCAGCGGCGACCCCGAGCAGGAGTTCTTCGCCGACGGCATCACCGAGGACATCATTTCTATGCTGGCCGGGTGGCGCGCCTTCCCGGTGATCGCCCGCAATTCGACCTTCATCTACAAGGGTCAGACCGTCGACATCAAGAAGGTAGGACAAGAGTTGGGCGTGCGCTACGTCGTCGAAGGCAGCGTACGCAAATCGGGCCGTCGAGTCCGCGTCACGGTGCAGTTGATCCAGGCCGATACCGGCCATCACATCATGGCCGAAAGATACGATCGCGACCTGACCGATTTGTTCGAATTACAGGACGAAATTACCCACGCTATTGCCGGCGCGATCGAGCCGGAGCTCCTCAAATTCGAACGCGAACGCATCGCCGAGCAGCCGCAACAGAACGAGGATGCCTACGAACTTTATCAACGCGGTGTTTGGCACCATCACCGGTACAGCAAGGAAGACAACGCAGAAGCGCAGCGCCTGTTCCGGTCCGCCCTGGCGATCGATCCCGATTATCCGCAGGCGATGGCGGCGCTGGCTCAGGCTGTGTGCAACGCCGCTTTTCTCAACTGGAGCGACGATCCCGAATTTAGTTTTGAGGAATCGTTTGAGCTGGCACAGCGCGCGGTCGCCCTCGATGGCCGCTACCCGGCGGCCCGTTTCGTTCTCGGCCTCGTCTGCGTGTGGACGAGCCGCCTCGATCGCGCCGTGTCGGAGTTCCGCGAGGCGATCAACCTCAACCCGAGCTTCGCCGCCGCCTACGTTTTGTTGGGACAGACGTTCACCTATCAGGGCCAGCCCGAGGAGGCGATCCCGCTTGTTCAGAAGGGCATTCGCTTCAGCCCCACCGATCCGCGCCTGGCCCTCTCGCTCGGGGTGCTTGCCCAGGCGCATTACCGGGCGCGTCAATATGAGGAGGCGGTGGAGATCGGCCGTCGCTCGTGGACGCTCAACCGCAAATGGCCGGTGGGGCTGCGCTATATGGTCGCCGGGCTCGGCCAGCTCGGCCGGATCGCGGAGGCACAGACCGCGCTCGCCGAGAGGCTCGATCCCAGTCTCGCATATGTCGAGGGCCTCTTGACCCGGCTCTACCCGAGCAGAGAAGGTGTCGACCACATTCTCGAAGGCCTGAGCAAGGCCGGGCTCGAATAGCGCCTCTGGGCGTCTCCGTTGTTTCAGGCTACACAAAAACAATGATGACTTTGATGAAAAGCTGTGCAGGAATAAAACAAGGTACGATGTATTAACTATATACTCGGGTGTAAATTACCGCCCGACAGCGGTTAGTGAAGCGCACTCGGACAAGGGAGCGGGCATCGATGCGTAAGGCGACAGGGTTTTTACCAGCGCTCGCTCTTGGTGTCGCAGGAGCAGTCTCGGCGGGTACCCCGTCGCTTGCAACTCCGATCACGTACGTCGAGACAGCCACTGGCGCCTCCGGCTTTCTTGGCCCAACTCCATTCACCGGTGCCACCGTGACGCTGACGATGACCAACGATATTACCAACGTCACGACGCCATCGACGGGGATCTTTAACAATGTCCAACAGACATTGGAGCCCTTGATGCTGAACATCAGCACCATCGGGATGACCACCTTCACCGACATGACCAAAGCCGTAGTCAATCAGAGCGTTCCCGATGCCGGCTTTGGCGACATTACGACCAACCGCGCAATATTATTTACGAAGAGCGCGACGTTCTCGACCTACAACCTGAAGACCGCCGTAGAACCACCTGTAAGCGGCACCGCGATTATTAACTCTACGCCACCTCTGTCATATCAGACGGTTGACGGGGCATTCACCCTGACCAGCGTTACGAGCGTGAACTTTGCCGCGACGGTTGGGGCCGTGCCAGCTCTCTTAATCGGGCGTGGCCCGCCGGTCGTTCTGGCGTTCGGCAGCTTATTGTTTGGCGCTAAACTCTTGGAGCGCAGCAAGAAGCGTCGTTTCCTCGGAAATGCAGCAGCATGAAACGACGTCAAATTTGGCGAGCCAGGTGGCTCCAAAAAATGGTTGCGGCTCTAGACATTCCGTCAATCAATCCGATCCGTCTCGGAGTACGATTGCGACACGACGCGAAGTAGGCGCTTTTCCGTGGTGCGCTGGAAATCGACCCCGCAATCACCCGTATCCGCTCGGGGATTACGCCGAGGTCGTCGAGGTCGGGCGGCGCTCCTGGACGCTGAACCGTAATTGGCCGCTCGGCTTGACCTACGTGGTTGCCGGGCTCGCACAGCTCGGGCGGATCGATGAAGCGCAAGCTGCGCTCGCAGATCTGAGAGGGCTCGATCCAAATTTCTCATTTGTCCGAACGACCGTGCAGCGGCTGTATACGGACAAGGCCGGCATCGATCACCTCCTTGATGGCTGCGCAAGGCCGGCTTTGATTAGCGATTTCTGGTCCCGATGCTTTCTCGGGCCGATGTTGAAAAAATCGATGACTTTGATCAAAAGCCGTGACAGAATACTCCGCAAGTCGAATGCATTAACTATAACTTTGATGCAAACGGTTGATTTCCTTGTTATGCCATGAGCCTCGACCATCATCGGGATCAGATCAAGGAGTGAGAGCGATGCGCGGGCCAACCGGGCTAATGCCAGCGCTTGTCCTGGGTCTTGTGGAAGCGATCTCGGCGAGAACCCCGTCGCTTGCGACCCCGATTACGTACACCGAAATAGCGACGGGCGCCTCCGGCTTTCTTGGCGCGACTCCATTCACCAGTGCCACCGTGACGCTGACAATGAACAACGATACGACCAACGTCACGAATCCATCGACCAAGATCTTCGACAATGTCCAGCAGACATCGCAGCCTTTGATGCTGACCATCAGCGGCATCGGGTCGACAACCTTCACTGACATGACCCAAGCCGCGGTCAATCAGAGCGTCCCTGATGCCGGCTTCGGCGACATTACGACCAACCGCGCAATACTCTTTACGAAGAACGCCGCGTTCTCGACCTACGATCTGAAGAGCGCCATAGCATCCGTAAGCGGCACAGCGATTATTAACTCTGTGCCACCGCTGTCATATCAGACGGTTGGTGGGGTGGCATTCACCCTGTCCAGCGTGACGAGCGTGAACTTTGCCGCGACGACATCGGCGGCGGTACCGGAGCCCACATCGCTAATACTTCTGGGCACGGGGCTCGTCGGCTTCGGGTTGATCAGACGTCGCAAGAAGTCTTGACCAGCGCTGTTCTAGTACCTCGTTGCGAAATTCCGCGATCACCGGGCTGTGAGCCGATGAGGGTTTTGACGGCGCGGTAAATTACCTCACCCCGCTTGGGGGGAGAGGCCGGAAGCTACGTGCAGTGCTGCGTCCGGGTGAGGGGGAAGTTTCTTACACCAGTCGCAAAATACCCCTCACCCCAACCCTCTCCCCGCAAGCGGGGAGAAGGAAGTACCGGGGCTTCGACGGTTTAAACGCCGCTGCAGCCCCGGCGGTAGGCCCGGACGAAGGATCAGGGGCAGGTCCCTGGCTGCTGACCTCCTTCGTCACATGGAACGCTGTCCACAGTTCCAGCGGCAAAAAAGTCCTGACAGATTAGGTTGCTGTTTGCGTCGTAAACCGGCGTACACGCCATGTTGCCGGAACCTGCGAATGCGCCTGGGTTGCCGAGCACCGGCGGCGGCAGCGTGGGGCTCGTGGTTTGCGAGCTCGCCGTATCCTGACCTGTGGCACTGTCGAACGTCAGCTGGCTCGTCGTTATGTACTGGCTCGACGTGACGGTCCCGGTGGGGCTTGTATTGCTCAGCCCGAAAGTGATGACGCTGCCCTGCAGCTGTTGCAGCGTGGCGGGAACCGTGCCATTGAGGATGCCCTGGGTGAACTGGAAAGTACTGCCCGCCCCGAGCCCAGGCGCGTTGAACTCGACAATCAGACACTGCGGATGCCTGTTGGTCTCCGACGGGGTGCATGCCTTGTATGCGGCTCCTAGGTGATACGGAGCGTTCGGGTTGTTCGGAGCATTATCAGCGTCAGGGACGTAGTCGGCGTCCTGCAACAGGCTATTTCCAGGGGGGACGATCTTGAATGGATTATTCGGGTCGAATTTGAACGGGCTCAGGAGCATGATAACGATAACGTTGGTGTTCTCCGGGGGTTCGGGACCCGAGGCGGTGAAGAGTATCGAGCTGCTGGCCCCTGACGTGCCGGAAGTACCGCTCGCAGTGGACTTGGCGGCGACGCTGGCCGTGGCCACGCTCGCCGCGCCGCTCACCGGCTTCGTCGCCGTCAGCATCGAATTCGGCACCACGTTTATAAAGCCGCTCCCCAGCAGCGCCGTCTGCTGCGATACGGGAAGGTTCGGCCCCTCCTGCGCCGCGGTGGTCATCTGATCGGCCGTTCCGGCTGCAAGCATCGAGAGCGCATTGGCGACCGTCGGTTCGGTGCGTAGGTTTACCTGTACCCCGTTTGCGTTGACGCCTCCGCCGGCGGTCAGCAGGTTGGCCATACAAGCCGGATACTTCGCATCACACTCGCCAACGAAGGGGTTGGCGGGGATCGGCGGCACGGTCCCTCCCTCCAGGTTGGAAGGCCCATACGGGTTGTAGGGTCCGGCTCCGAAGACGGGGTGATCGCCGCCGAGGACATGACCGCCCTCGTGTATCAAGGTGTCCGGGCGGGCCAGCAAGCCCAAAGTCGGAACCCCCACCATGGCATTCGCGGCAGTGGCGATCCCGTTGAAGCCGATCTTCCAGGTGATCCCGTAGAGCTGTCCGGGCGTCGTCGGCACGAGATTATTAACCAAGAACCAGTCGATCACCGTCGCGGTCGTGCTCACCGGTACACAGGGTGCTTGGAGGTTTCCATTCGTCATATCAACCGTACAGGCCGTGCTTCCGCCCGGCGGGGTGGTCGGATTGGGGACGGTGCCTGTTGTAATGGCGGGCTCCTGTGCGAGGACGCCCAAATCGGGGCTCGTGATCCCGGTGGCGCAGGTGCTGCACGGCTTGACATGCAGGGTCCGGAAGTCCGTGTTCCAACCGCCAGTCGGGGGAGGGCTGACGCAGGTCGAGGGTATGAAATCAGGTGGTGGTGATGGGTTAGGTGAAAAGCAATTAGGCGCCGAATTGTACTGACGGAGCGGCATGAAGACCACGTTGGCGTTCATTCCGTGCAAGAGGATCGCCGGGCTGATGTTTGCTCCCGAAGTCGGGTCGAACCAGCCGACCTTCATGTTGGGGCCGCCGCCCGGGCTGATGATGGTCTGGCCCATGTTGTTGACTGGAGCGCAACTGGTCCCGGCGCTGTTGCACACATCGATCGGTTGCACCACGATGTAATAGGGCGCCGTGACCGACTGGGCAAACGCGGTGCCCAATGCCAGGCCCATGGTCGCCGACAACAGTAAGAGGGGTGCCGCGAGGCTCCCACGCCACCTGAAATCCCTCATCTTTCGTCTCCATTTTGGCGGGTGCGGCAAAAATGTTCCGCTTTTTTTCGATCAAGTGTGAACTGGTTCACACTTGGTCGATTTCGCAGGCGATATTTCATTGGCGAGCCACGGTGCGCTAGAAACGTGTCTAAGTCTCTCACAACGGTAACAAAAGGCAACAAAAATCCGAAAATTTATTGTTAACCAAACAATTTGTAACGATTTGGCTCAAAAGTTTGATAAAGTCGGCTGAAAGCATTCAAGGGAAACGGCTCGATCAACCCTCACGAAGGGAGACCCGCTATGCTCAGGTCCTCGACAATCTCTCGGCTCGCAGGTGCGGCCGCCGCCATCTGGATGTATGGCGCTGGGGCGGCATGGGCGGGCACCGGCGGCAGTGGGATACCCCTTCAGCCGGTTTTGGACGGCGTCTGTATGGCCTTTGTACCCGGCGCAATAACGACACCGTCATGGTGCCCCCAACTCGCCGCGGCCACCCACCAGGTCCTGGCAATTGCCGGCTTGACAAACCAAACGCCCGACGCCGTTCGCGTGGAAAATTTCGCCTGCACCCCGCCCGGGTGCCCGCAGGTCTCCATCAACGCCGTCAACGGGCCGGCGAAATCGCCGCCCGATGACTCGAGCGCGTTGCCATTCCTGACGCCGCTCCCCTTCTTGCCGCCGCCGACGTCCTGCGCCCCCACCCCTTGCACGCCGCTCGGCGTGCCGACGCAAGTTGGCGATCCCGCCGCCGTCGCCTCTTTTTCAGCCGTAGTGCTCGAGGACGCCGATGGGCAGCCCAAGACGCTCGATGTTTTCGTCGAGACGAAAAACCCAGGCGCAACGGGGCGAGTGACCCTCTCGCTCCCGCTGGTGGTGTTGCACAAGGACGGCAGCGAGCTTCCTGTTGCTGCCACGTTGAAGGCCACTTGCCAGGGCGGTAACCAGGGCGGTAACCAGGGCGGTAACCAGCCCTGCCAGAGTGCCACGGTCTCCGGCGACTTCCTGGGAACCGGAAAGAATATGACCTACAGCGCGAATCAGCTCGGGTTGTCCTTCAGCTTCAACTCGGGCCTCGTCGAAGTGCGGATCCCGCTGGTCGCGACCATGCTGAACGACCCGCCATATTTCAACACACCCCCGACATCCCAATGCCCTAACGGGATCAATCCGATCACCGGCTATTGCGACGCCTTTTCCCAGGAGGATCTCGGCTTTTTCGCCAGCTTTCTGAAAGGGGGGTCGATGGGGATCGCCCCCATCGCGGGGCCGCTGCTTCCGGCATGCGCGACTTCCTCGCCCCCAACCTGCTCACCTCCACCCGCTACATTCGCATTCTGCGCCAGCTTTTCGAACAACAAGCCGGCCATTGCGGCCTTCGCGTACATCGGGACGGATGCCACGACCTACGTGTCCTCGCCGGTTCCCGGTATGGGAGTCACCTTGCCCCAGTGTCCGACGCAAAATTAACGCATTCGCCGGGGTGAATGCGGCGATCGAGCCCGACTACGCAAGCGACCTGACGGCCCGCACGATCCAGCCGCCCGCGGCGAAACCGCGGAGCGATGCGGAACCGGCGGGCCCCGGGAGGAGGTGCGTCTGACCCTCGTCGTCCTCTCGAGCTTGCTCGTCATCGCCGTTTGGGAATTTTGCCGGCCACGCCGGCGACGCGAGTTCCCTGCCTTGCGCAGGAGGCTGGCGAATATCGGGTTCTGGATCCTGAACCTCTTTCTCGCCGCCGTCCTTTTCGACCCATCGGCGCGAATCCGTCCTCCGCTCGAGGCGCTCTCGGGTGTAAGTTTCCCGTCCTGGCCGGTCTCTGATGCTGCGGTGAGCTTTGTCGCGGCGTTCCTACTGCTGGACCTGATGCGCTACGCCGTGCACCGGTGCGAGCATGCTGTACCCCTCTTCTGGCGCTTTCACGCGCTGCACCATTCGGATCCCGATGTCGATGTGACAACCTCGGTGCGCCACCATCCGATCGAGTATGTATTCGCCTCGGGGGTCTATTGGTTCGCGCTGATCCTGCTCGACGTTCCTGCAACCGTTGTACTGACCCACGGTCTCGCGGTCTTCGGCATGGCCAGCATCCAGCACGGCAATATCCGCCTGCCCGAGCGGGTGGAGCGCTGGCTGCAACCAGTATTGGTCACCGTCGACATGCATCGAATTCACCACTCCGTCCGATTCGAAGAGACAAATTCCAATTACGGAGCCGTCCTGTCCATCTGGGACAGGCTCTTTGGGACATTGACCCGGCTCACTCGAGCGGACCATGAACGAATCGTCTTTGGTGTGCGCGAATTGCCGCGGTGGGAATGCCTGAAGCCCTCCGCGATGTTCCTGACCCCGTGGCGGATCGCGCGGGCCGCTCGGACCGCGGCGCCTAGAACGCTCGGGCGCTGGTACCTGTCAGTGCATCGGCCTTGCGGTTCAAGGCCGCGATCAGGCCGTCGATGCCCTCGTTCCTTAAAATAGAGGCGAACTCGGAGCGGCGGGTCGCTACCTCGCTGATCGCGCCATCGAGATAGACGTCGGCAATCAGCCAGGAATCGCCGTTCTTGCGCATCAGATAGTCGACCTTGACGGGCTCACCGTTCGCCTTGACGATCTGGCTGTGAACCACTACGCCAGCGGCGGTGGGTTGCTCGTCTGTGACCTGCAGCTTCTGCCCGGAATAGCTGTCGAAACGGTCGGCGTAGATCGCGGAGATATAGCGCCCGAAGCCGTCCGTGACTTGCTGCCTCTGATTCTCGCTCATCGTCGCCCAGGACGGCCCGACTGACAGTCGCGCCATCGACGCGATGTCAAAGGTCCGGCGAACAACCGGTTCTAATTGCACAAAGCGCCCACTTTGTCCGAGCGTGCGGCCATTCTTCATCGTGCTGAGCAAGGTGTCGTATAGCCCCTGGACGGTATCGCCGCCGCTCGCTGGCGCGGCGAAGCTCGGCTGGGCCAGGATGGATATTGCCATCACGACCGCGAGGCCGGCGACGCTAGGCGCTCGCATCGTCGACAACGGCGGCTTGCTCATCGAACGATCTCCCCGTCTCAGTTGCCTCCGATCGCCGTAGAAGATCGGTGTAGGCGAATATCACGCGAGATGTCTTTCGACATCGTTGATATGCCTGGTCTAGGTGTTCGCATCCCTGCGTCTTTCAAGCGCATGGCTGAGCTGCGATCAATTCATCGTGATGCCACGCGACGCGGCCTTGAAATTCCGTCGGCACTACGCTGCGGCAGATCTGCTTTAGAGCCCGCCCAGAAATGACTCCCGCCTTCAATACGGCAATGCCCCAGGTCGTGCAGACGCTGAAATCGCTGAGCCGGCTCGCTTTGTTGGCGCGCCGGCTCATGCCCGAGACACCAGGCGGGAAAGCAACCGAGACCAGCAGCATGTCCATCAGCATCTTGGTCGCGCAGATCGGTCCCGGCCGATTTGTTAATCATCTGAGTGAGATCGCCTCGCGCTTGGTGATCTCCCGGCGCTCGCCGTCTATGGTGACGACCACCTTATCGTTGAACGCCTCGACCAGCAGCACCGGCAGTTTCTTCTGGCGCGGTCCGTGCGGGTTTGCCGGACTGGCCTTTCTTGAATCGGCTGTGCACCCGCGGCTTGCCGCGCCGACCTCGTAATCGCGCTTGTTCTCGGACATCTTGTTCCCGGACGTGGGAGCTCCCCCCATCCTATTCACCCAGCGCGGCGCGGGTGACCCCGCCGCCGTATTGTCACCGCGAAGTTCCGCACCATATAACAGACCATGCGGAATTATCAATTATATAATTTTTTATATTGGCAATGATCGGCAATACCAGACAAGGGATCCGAGGATTTCGGCTTTCCCTGCCAGTTCCCTGCCAAGCCTTCGATTCTTGCCGGGCGTCACGGCCAAGCGTATGATTAGGCGAGGCTTTTTCGGTATGAGGGGCTCCCAAAAAATTTCCTGATTACGCACTATCCTCAGCTATCAAGTCATGGTACAAAACAGGAACGTACGGCTGTTTCTGCGGGTTTGAACGATGGCGCGCAACAAGGTGCAATTTCAAAAGGGGCTCAGCGAGGCCCA
>Ga0306921_10000348_pt1 | contig 39142 bp, 60 predicted proteins | sample sta12Cox44000080_FD_203760 | JGI IMG/M metagenome (GOLD analysis project Ga0306921, IMG submission 203760) | Lab enrichment of tropical soil microbial communities from Luquillo Experimental Forest, Puerto Rico - statoxic.12C.oxic.44.000.080 (v2)... | ecosystem: Environmental > Terrestrial >... | reverse complement strand
ACTTGCATCCTGGTGCTCTGCCTGCCTGCCCTCCGCTGCCGAGCTCGAACACGCTGCAACGAAGGAGGGCGCAGCCCAAAATAACCATATACTCATCGAGGTCATTGCATAACCACAACGCCATCAGTGCCTATATGCCGGTGTCCTAGATAACCCTTGCGTCAATATGGTTGCGCCAATTCGAGGGTCAACCTGCGTCAATGCGCCAGTGTCCCCCAGGTTAACACCTAGGGGGATACACATGGCGCGTCATTTGACGCGTGGCGATTTCATTGCTAATTACGATTGACGCGTCTATACTAACGTATATCAACGCACAACGATGGAGGGTTTATGGAGCGGTTAGTGATTGCGTACAAGTACCCGTTGACGAAGGATGAGCCCGTGCCGGATGGGCGGCGGGTGTACGGCGCTGCGGTGCCCAAGTACCCATGGCATGGAATGGAGATAGGACATTCATTCCTTACGGACGGGCGGCTGGATTCGATGAGGGCGACGGCGTACGCGGCCAGCAAGCGTTATGCGCCAAAGAGGTGGGTAGTGCGGCGGGTTGAGGGAGGGGTTCGGGTTTGGCGGGTCAAGTGACGCGGAGCGCGGGCACAAAGTGACGCTGTACGGCAGACTCGCAAGTGTTGTGCCAATGTCACATATCAATCTAATCAATTGCTTATGTTGTTGGCATGGGTGGTGCGTTAGGTTACGGGCAGGAGGTTCAAATGTCGAAAGTGCTGAAGTGTGAGCGCATTGAATCGGCAGTAATGTCCGCGACGGTTGACGGCGGATATGTGGAGCGCGGGTACACGGGCAATGCGTGGAAATGCGCGGGTTGTGGCCGTGTTTGGGAGAAGCGTTGGCACTCTGAATCGTGCGAGCAGCGCGGCCATGTGGACCGTTTCAAGCAGGAGTATTTTGCGGGTCCGGTAATCAATGGCGTGGCGCGTCGCACAGGAGTCTATTGGCGCGTGTGCATTCGACGGGAGCCGGTCTAATGACGCACAACGAACATGATGCAAACGTGGCGCTGTCGGGCACGACGGTCAGGCCGTGCGCTTACTGCGGCAAGGCTGGCGGGAGTCCGACGCGCCACGAAGGAGGCGTGGTTTACATACACGTCACGTGTTATCGGAAGTTTCAGCTGGGCTCGCAGCGTGGGCAGCGCGAGCTTTCTCTCGACTGATGGAGGTTTCACCATGAATGACAAGCAAACGCATACGCCGACGCCTTGGCAATTGAGCAGCGCGAATGCCTTTCACAGAGCGATGATCTTCGCGTACCCGAATCACAAGCAAATGGCTATTGCGGCAATGACCGAAGGCGACGCTGCCGATGACAACGCCGCTCACATCGTCCGCTGCGTTAACGCGCACGACAAGCTCGTGGCGGCTCTGCGGGATGCAGAAAAGAGCTTAGGCGCTGTGTCGGGATTGCTGCACTCCTATCCACGCCCATCAAATGATCCCAACGGGCGCACGTTGTTAAATGCGGAAGAACACGCCAAAGCGGCATGCTTTGTGGCCCGCGCCGTGCTGGCGGAAGTTGAATCCAACCAGGAGTAATCCCCATGCTTCCATTCCAGGTACACATTACGAATCCGAGTAACGGGCGCATGACTTGCTACAGCTTGCCCGAGCTCTTGAAGGATGCTCGCTTGGCGTGCAAGGGTAAAGGCAAGTTACAGGGCTATTGGGTGTCGTTCACGGAACGCGGTAACTGTCGCTTGGTCGTTCAGTATCAAGAGCCGAGCGGATTTAGTACACAAACGACAGTATCAATCTAAGGGATTTATATACATGACTCCTAGCCAAATGAACATGAAACTGAACGAGTACGAGCGAACCGAATGGGTGCGCGCAGCCAAGGCTTTGTATGCTCGCGGGGCGAATGCTCAAGCGCGTCTGCTCTCGGCCTGCGTTGCCAAGGGGGACGTGCCACTTGCGCAATTCGATCGCGCTGGCCAAGTCTATCGGGCTTGGCTGGTGTTCGATGAGCCGAAAGCGTAATGATGCCGCGCTAGGCGTGCTCATGCCCATGCGATCCGAGCCGCCCTCAACTGCGCGTCCCGATTGGCTTGAAACCTTGCCAGTCCCCGCCCCAGTTGCCGAAACCGCATAACTAGGAGCATCCAACCATGCAAACCTGGAAACACCCACGCGATTATGGCGGATTCTCACCCGAGGGTGACTATGTACTTATCACCCGTAACCGCGACAGCTCATCCCTTGATCGTTCTAACTGGGAGTGTATCTGTCAGGATTTGAAAGCCGAAGCATATGACGGCGGCCGCGAGTATTTCGAGGAGCGGCCGGCCGTCTATCATTGGCGAGCAGGCCACTGGGCGGTAGGTTGGGTTGAATATTTGTGCATTCGCGCCGATGCACCCGCGGAGACTATCGCGCAAGCAAACAAGATCGAGACCAAGCTAGACAATTATCTCGTTTACAACGAGGAGCACTGGTCCGAGCTGGAATACAACGAAGTTTATGAATACTGGGATCGGATGTCGTTGCGCGAGCGAATTCAAATGTGTGCTGACAAAGGGTATTCCATCTTTGCCGCACGCGGTCGCGACGGGATACCCGATGGCGTATACGAGAGTTTGAGAGACTAAACGGGAGAAACCATGTCAGCTAGAACCGAAACCGAATCCTTGATGTTGCGCCTTGAACGGCGCGGCATTACCTTGTCGTTTGCTCATGCCAATACCTTGCGGCGTGCTCAACTCACCCTGCATCGCTGGGCCGAGCTCGAATGCGGGGACGGCAATGATTATGGATCGTGGGCCATCGAGCGCGACGACAACGGCGACGGACCGCCGTACTTTGTGCATCATCACTATTTGCACGGACGCGGCAAGGATTACGTGACCCGTAGCCGCATTGCCGACCGTGAGAAGGGTGCGCGCGCTCGCGTCGCCGCCGTCTGCAAGGAAGCGGGTTTGCACTTCTACCATCAGACGGACCCGCGCGGCTGTGCTCTGTATGTGTCGCGCGAACCGCTACCGGACGATGACTATACGCGAGGTGTCGCATGCTACTGAAACGCTGGACCTATGCGCCCGAAACGCCCGACGAGCGGATGCTAAAGAGCATGCGGCTTTGGCTGCGTCGGGCGTACTTAGACCAGGATGAGCGGACCGCCGCTGTAGCGGTCGCTCGCTTGGCTTTCGTAGTCAAGTACCCGGACCCTGATCCGGAATTTTTCAACCGTCCATTCTGAGGTGCGCGATGCTACTCGAAGAAGCGCGTAAGGTCTTCGACCTGGTGGCCTATGCGACGGGGCGCGATTATCAAAACTGCGTCGATTTCGCCGCTGCGTTCGTTGATTCTTTCCCGGCGTTTACCGTTTACATGCCGAGCGGCCCCGAATGGCGGGGCAAGCTCGCGAGCATGCGGGTGGACGTGAACACACAGCCAACGAAGGTGATACTCAATCGGATCCGCTACGGGTCCAAGGGGGAAACATGAGGGACGATCTTATTTTTGCGCTGGCTGTTTCGACCGTCACCATCTGGGTTTTTGTGGCCGTCCGGGTGGCGCATTTCCTGGGGTTGCTGCGATGAATTCCGACCGCATAGGCGACGCGCTGGTGCTCTTGGTGGCGATCGCGGTCCTGCTTTGGCTGGGAATCGACGCCTACGACTATTATCGGAGGTTCTGGTGAAAATCTATCCATTCCCGTGGCGACTTAGGTCAGGAGCACCCTGGATCATCGAAGCGGCCAATGGTGCCGAGATCGCGGTGTTCACTGCGGAGAGCCGGGAGGATGCGGAGCTACAGGCGTCGATCGCCTGCAACGTGCTGAACGAACAGAATACGAATGGGAGCCGCGGCGCTATGCTTCAGCGGGGCTACCCGAACCGTTGACGATCACCAGGCCGAGTTGCGCGTGGCGATTGTCATTCATGCCGACGGTCTCGCTGCGGAGCACGCCGTCGGCCATCAGGTTTCGCATGGCGCGACTGAGCATTGACTTGGTTAGTCCTTCCGCGAGCTCGTATTGCAGGATCAGCTTGGGCAGGTAGCGGGGCGAGGCGGTGCTGACCGCTGGCTTGAGCCCCATGGCGTCCAACCTGGGGATGGCTGAGAGAATCACCCTGCGGGCCTTGTCGGCCTCAATGGACTGCACCAGGCCGCCCGCGGTCGGGGCCTTCACCATCTGGTAGCAGCCTTGCTGGTAGCGCAGCACGCATAGATCCTGGTGGGTGTAGTTCACCTTGCGCTTGGCAAGGTAACGCAGGTCCTGTTTTGGCTCCTCATCGTCCCCGGCTTCCCGCGGCTTATCGGGAGGCTGATCTGTGAGCCAGAGTCGGGCACGGGCAGCATTCTCCCAGGCGCTAGACCCTGCAAACTCCGAGTTCAGGCTTTTGGCGATGTGGCCCAGCAGCAGGACTGCGGCCTTGGTCGACGCTGCGGCGTAGTTCAGGCTCGCCATGAAGCTCGTGACGTGGTGGCGGTCATTCTCGGATCCACCAAAGAGGCGAGCTATGTTGTCAAGCACCACCAGGTCGGCGTGGTAGTCCCCAATCTGCTCGCGCAACTCCTCGAGGATTGAGGTGCGGACCATCTCGCCGCGGCTCGCGACGTCGAAGAGGCTGCACTCGGCATCGGCCAGGGGGACCATGTGCAGGAAGCCATCGAAAGCGGAGAGCTCGACGCCCGCGAAGTCAGCGATCGCGCACTGGCGACGCCAAAGCTCGTCATGATCGTCCTCTGCCGCCCAGTAGAGCACGGTTCTGGGCTTCTGGACGGCCTCCACGAAGTCCACGCCGAGCGCAATGGCGCTCGCCATCTGCTGGGCCAGGATGGACTTGCCAATGCCGCCGCGGCCCGCCAGGAGGGTCACATGGCCCATTCCGACCCAGTGGTCGATCACCCAGTCGCGGCCTGGGGGTGCTCCCCGTTGTTGCAGCGCACCCCAAGCGAGCGTCTTGCGCCCGACCGATGGGTGCTGAATCACGTTGGCCTTGGCTTGCGCGGCCCGTTGATCAGCGTCCTGGGGGATGTCTTCGCTCATGGACATAGGGTCATGGCGGAGCGATTCAGGATGATCGTGTTCCTGGTCCCGATCGGAGCGAGCGCCTTGGCGATCTCCTCCCCGGCCCCGACGATGAACACGTCCATCCCGGCGCAGAAGCGCCAGTCATAGGCCGCGGGATCCTCGTTCGGGGGGACACAAGCCTTCCAGCTGGCGTACCTGTAGATGGGCGCGACCCTATGCTTTGGGGGCCAGCCGACGTAGATGCAGACGTGATTGTGCGGTGCATTACCCGCGCGGGCGGATGCAACCGCCCCTGCCGCGAAGGGCGGCGTTCGCAGCTGGACCACGGGAGCTAGCTCTGGACTTCGACGATCACGGCGTCAAAGCCGTGGACCTTGAGTGCCTTGACCTCGAGCTCTGCTTTCTCTCGTTCGGGCGTGTTCTTCCAGAGTTTTCGCTTGCCCTCGTCGTTACGGATGAACACGGAGTAGAGCGGTCCTTCAGGCCGCGTCTGGGAATCGGCAAGCATGGAATTCTCCTCTGTATGGGGCGGGACGGCAGCAGCGCGGTGGGACAGTCATCCAGGGAGGAGATGTCGGCCACTGCCGCCCGCTTGTAAAATTTACTCTCAAATCTCTTCGACGACAATGCCGTGCACGTGTCGCATCAGCTTGCGCTTGATGATGTAGTCAGGGGTGCGCGTGGCAGGACTCTTGACGTCCTCGACGTGCAGATTCCCTTGGCGGTCCTTGTAAACGAAATCGGCGTAGTAGACCACGGGCCGCTCTGGTTCTGCGCTCGCGGTCCTTGGCTGGGGCGGGACCAATTCGAATGGGACTTGCTCTGCCAGGTCGTAGATGTCGCCCGCCTTCTCCATGAGCTTGAGCGACACGGCGCGATCGTGCTCTTTCCTCGAGTGGTACCCGCCGGTGGGTCTATTGCGAAACTTCAGGTGCGGATCCGCTGCCTTGAGCAGCTTGTCGTTGCGAGCGACCAGGCGCTTGAACTCGTCCATCTCGAGGCGCAGCATCTTGGTCATGTGCCTTCCTTCGGCGGGATGGCTTCTCCTAGCCACTGCCCGTCAGTGAGCCAGTAATCGTAGCCGTCCGATCCCGGATGTATTGGTTCGGCGAAGTCCATCGCCGGAGCCCATCCCCGTAGCTCCCCCATTTTTCTTTCCACTCTGATGCACCACAGGGCGCCATGTCGGTCGCGGTACCAAAAGTGCCCTTCATGATTGGGACGTAGCATCTTGGTCACTTGACATTACTCCAATTCGCGGATACGCTAATCATCGTATGAGCATATTAGACGCGATTCGGAAGAGAGTCAAGAGTGCTGGAAGCCAGCGGGCCGCAGCGGAGTCAATCGGAATATCGCAGCAGTATTTGAACGACGTGCTGCGTGGTCGAAAGCAACCTGGCCCGAAGTTTCTGGCGTTCTTTGGCTACGAACGGACAGTGAAGAAAAGCCGATGAAGACCCTTCTCGACCCGACGTTCAAGTACACACCAGCGGACCGGACAAACATCCGCAAAACCTTTGAGCGAGTCCGAAAGGAAATGAAGCAGGAGCAGGAAGACGCGAAGAAGCGGGCCGAGATTCGCCAGCTGTCAGAGGCACGACGCAAACTACTACAGAGGAAAACACCATGAACGATGAAGACAGAAAGTTTTGCCGCGACTGCAAGTACCATCGCGGAGAGCAGGCGCGGTTCTTCAAGTGCGCTCGCACTGGATGGAAACGAACAGAAGCAGAGTACCTTGTCACTGGCACGCGGTACGCCGATGATGACGAGATGCGACGCGAGTTGATGGACTTCTGTTCGTCGGCTCGCTTGCCCAGTGGTCACTGCGGACCCGATGGGAAGATGTACGAACCGATCGAAGTGAAGGAGGTTTCCAATGGCTGAATCCCTGTTCAGCACGTCGACCAACACCCAGGCGAGGCTCAAGGCTGGATTCCAAGGCTTCGCCGGGAGTGGCAAGACGTTCACGGCCACGGCGCTCATGATCGGGTTGATCCACTACATGAGGGAGTTGAAGATTCCAGAGGGGGATCGACCCCTCTATTTCATCGACACCGAGACCGGTTCCGACTGGCTTGCGCCGATCATCCGTGCGAACAACATTGAGTTGCGCGTGCTGAAAAGCCGCGCCTTCAAGGACCTGGTGCCTGCGGTGCGCGAAGCCGAGGAGAGCGGATCCGGGTTGATCGTCGACAGCGTGACCCACTTTTGGACTGAGTTTGTTGAGTCCTACAAGAAGCGCAAGAACCGCACGCGGCTCGAGTTTCAGGACTGGGGCTGGCTCAAGCCGGAGTGGGCGAAGTTCACCGACGTCTACGTGAATTCGAATCTGCACATGATCATCTGTGGTCGTGCAGGGTACGAGTACGAGTACAACGTCGATGAGGACACTGGCAAGAAGGAGCTCCAGAAGAGTGGCGTTCGCATGAAAGCGGAGAGTGAGATCGGGTTCGAACCCTCGCTCCTGGTCATGATGGAGCGCAACGTGGATCCCAGGACACTCCAAGTGCATCGCACGGCGAACATCCTGAAAGACCGCTCAACGTTGATCGACGGACGGGCGTTCAACAATCCGACGTTCGACACGTTCAAGCCGCACATCCAATTCCTGAACTTGGGTGGCACGCAGATGGGTGTCGATCTGTCGCGCACCAGCGAGTCCATGGTGGGCGAGATGGGCAGCCCAGAGCGTCCGTCGTGGCGCTATGAGCAAGAGCAGAAGGAAATCGTGCTCGAGAAGATTCAGGCGTTGTTCACGAAGAATGATCTCTCGGGTCAGTCGAAGGAGGGCAAGAAGGAGATTGTGCGTCTGATCGACAAGCATTTCATGACGACCAGCTGGAAAGAGGTGGAGGGGTTCACGCTCGCCGTGCTCAAGCATGGTCTGGCGGAGCTCGAGAAGGAGTTTGCGCCAGAGCCACCGCCCACGGAACCGACACAGACTGAACCGGCGCAAGCGATCGCATCATGACTGACCCGCGCCCGACGCTGGAAGAGAGATTGCGTGCGGCATACAAGCCACTTGATGTATGGATGCCGAACTCTTTGCTATGCGAAGCCGCCGACGAACTCGCGCGCCTGCGGGCGCAGGTTATCACCGGCGTCTATGATGCGGCTTCCGTAGGCATCACGCTGATCGATACTGGCAAGCTAGACCGCCTGCGGGCGCAGGTCGAGGCGCTGCGGGAGGCGCTGCTAGACCTGTTCTACGCATCAGGCGACGTGTCAGTTAGTGGTCAGAAGGATAGCGTTAATGCATTTCTGGAAGCTAGAAAGCAGGCCCTCGCCAGCGCCGGGAGCGGGAAGAAATGAAACACGATCTGTATGACCAGCACTTTACGCCAGCTACCGCGCTACAAGCTGAGGGTGCCCGGATCGGATTCTGTACCTGCCTCGTCTGCGGCGCTGCGATCCTGCTCGATCCGCGCGACGGAGTGAACTACGCGAGGCTGCACACTGAATGGCACATAGCACGGATGAATATGCCCGTTCGCATTCAACTCTCGCGGCTCAAGGGCTGGCGGATGCCGCCGAACACGGTCAAGGTCACGCGACCTGGCAAGTGGGGCAATCCATATCGCACGGACAATGCCATGAATTCGGTCGAGGCGTTTCAGCAGTGGATCGATCTCAGTGTCGAAGGCGCTCGGCTCGCACATGAGGCCGAGACAGAACTTCGCGGCAAGAATCTCGCGTGCTGGTGCGCACTCGACCGGCCGTGCCACGCGGACGTCTTGTTGCGCATCGCTAATCGAGAGCGTGCGGAGGACCGCCGCGATGGCTGATGTTCATTGTTGGGAATCGGGACCGGACGATGAGGATGGCTGTGGGACTTTATGTATGCTCCTAGACGATCATTCTGGTCCGCACGAGTGGACCCGTGAGGATGAAATAACAATTACGTTTCACGATCAGGTTGGGAGCCGCGATGGCTGATGCTTTGAAACCGAGCATCACCAAAGAGTACCCGATGATGGATAGGTGCGTCACCTATCGGCTTCGCGTGCCGGACGAGTGGATCATGGACACAGGCAGTCCACGCCTACAACTTACATGGTGGATGCTTAAATTGTGCTGGCGCGATTGGAGGAAGGACCGCCGCGATGGCTGATAATCTAGCGCAAGTGTGCATGTTCTGCGGCTTTACGAAGCAGCAACACATGATTGCAAATTACTCGGACGGCAATCAGATCGCGCGGGCGCTGTTCATTTGCCCTAGTTCGATATTCGCGCCCGTGGAGGCTACGAAGGAAAGCGAGCGCCGCGATGGCTGATGAGATGGATGACGATACTCCCGACGAGATATTTACCTATTGGGAGGGACCAAAGGAAATATTCGACGGTCTTGTGCGTGATGCTCACAAGTGGAGAGCGCAAGACCTCGCCGCGCCGCAGGTGTTGAGGGAACCGACCGCAACAGCAGAAATGTGTCTCGCTGGCATAGGGGCGTATCACCGACATTACTGGCCTGATCTGTCTCCCACTGAACACACGTGGGAGTCGCCCACGATTATGTGCATGGCGAAGATATGGCGCGCGATGTACGACGCCGCCCCCGCGCAGCCCGACAGCAGCGAGCGGGATGATGCTGCTGATATGCCTAGTTATTGGGCTGGATGGAACATGGCAGTCGAACAGTGCGAGAAGGTGTGCGAGCGCCTAATTGGACAAGCTGGAGGATGCGCGTCAGAAATCCGCGCCCTCAAGCGCGATCCGAAATGACGCTCTGCCCTATCTGTTCCGCAGTCGCGGAGCATAAGTACCGCGACACGCCGTACCACGTTTGTCCCAACTGTGATTGCTGGCTCCAGTGGCCTCAGCCGCCCAAGGTTCTGCACGCCGATCATGAGGACGACCCTGCCGTGATGTCGGATGGCGATCGCGCCATCAACAGAGCCCTCGCTGCGAGCCTGTACCACAAGATGCTGGGCGGGAAACCAGGAAGAACCCTCGACGTCGGGGCTGCACTCCCAGTGCTCGCATCTGCATTCCACGATCTTGGCTGCAACGCAGAAGCGATCGACCCTGCGCCAGTGGTGAGCGATCTCCCCGTGAAAGTCATGCACGGAGACATTGAAAACTTGGATGCTATTCGGTGTCCCTGGAACATCCATGTGTTCGACCTAATAACTTGCATCCATTCGTTCGAACACTTCTACGATCCATTGAAAGTTCTGCGCTTGCTGCGCCAGATGGTCAAGCACGACGGTCACTTGTTCATCCGTATGCCGGATCACAAGGTGCCAGGATTCGAACGCGACCTAACGCCAGGTCACTACACGATTCACCCATTCTTTCACACCGTCACCAGCATCCTCGAGTGTCTGGTGCAGACCGGAACGTTCGAGCTCATCAAGGCTGAAGCACTGAAACCTGGACAGGTGGATCTCATCCTGAAAGCGATCTCCAAGGTCCCGCGGATTGGCCTGGGCATGATCGTCCGCAACGAGATGCGCGACCTACCACGGGCGCTCGACAGCGCCGCTAAAGCCTATGACGTCGCCTACATCGTCGACACTGGATCCGATGATGGAACACAGACGAAGTACGCAAGCGAAGTCTACCTTGAGGCTTCCGACCCAGAGGGACGCCTGATTGACTTCTCCAAAGCGAGGAACCGCTACCTTGCGGCACTCAACGACAAAGCGGACTGGATCCTCTGCCTGGACGCCGACGACGAGCTCCTGACACCGAGCGCCATACGACGCGCGTCATACTGGACTCAGTACGACGCCTACGCCATGTGGATCAAGGACGGCGGTCAGGGCTGGGCCACGCATCGACTATGGAAGACCAACAAGAATATCCACTTCGAGGGCCGCTGCCATGAGTACCCGCAATTCTATGGCCTGCCCAACACGATGCTCGAGGACTGCACCATCCGCCATCATGGGGAACCATCAGCGAATCAGGAGAATGCGAACGCCCGCAACCTGAGGATCCTGATGCTCGACTGGACGGAGCAACAGACTACGCGCACCGCGTTCTACATGGCGAACACGCACCGCGACGGCGGGCGCTGGGAACAGGCTTTCGAGTGGTACATGAAGCGCATCAACATGGGCGAGGCATACCGCGACGAATGGTTGTTCGCGCACCTCTATGCGGCCCGCTGCCTTCTGCACCGCAATCTGCACACAGCTGCGAGAGTGATGCTGGAGGGCGTGGAAAAGAAGGCTCCGGACTGGTGCGAATTCACCATGCTGCTGGCGAACATCGCCTACGATGAACGCAGATACGAAGATGCAATAAACATCGCCAAGAAGTGTCTCGGTCAGCCCATCCCGCCCACGGGGCTCTGGCGCGAAGTCCCATGCTACACGGACGCCCCTGCGCGACTCATCTCCTGGTGCTACGAGAAGCAAGGGAATCTGGGCGACGCCGTAGCCTGGGCCTACATTGCCAAGGAGAAGATTGGCGTACCAGACAAGGACTGGGACAATCGCACCGCGAGTCTGCAACAGAGACTTTCCTCAGGAGCGCCCATGATCAACCGTGGAGTGGGTCCATCGATCGCGCTGCATCGACCAGGGGCGATCGGGGACATCATCATGACGCTGAACCTGATCCCGGCGCTACGCAAGAAGCATCCAGGTTGTCGCATCGACTACTACTGTGCGCCGTCGCTGGGAGCCCGCGACCAGCTGGGACAGATGATGCTTGGCGTCGGCGTCGACGAAGTGTGCAACTCCTCCGAGTGGTACAAGACATGGCAGAGCTACGATCAGGCGATCAACCTCATTGGCTACCCGCTCACGAATGGCTATCCAGACAAGCCCATGGAGCGCCATCTGCTGGACTACTTTGCGGCGGAGATGCTGGTCGACAACGACGGGGAAGGGCTAAGACTGAACAAGCCGGAAGGGCCGCTCAAGTACGTAGGCGACTACGCGACGATTCAGACCACCGCAGGCTGGAGCAAGTACAAGCAGTGGCCGCTCGAGCGTTGGAAGCAGTTGGTCCCGCGCCTGGCGTTCCCGCTGGTGCATCTACGCACGGAGAGTGAGACTCCGATTCCCGGCACCATCGCTATCACACTACCGCTCGCAGGAGCCATCAATGTGTTCGCTAACGCCAAGATTCACCTCGGCATTGACTCCTTCTGTAACCACCTCACCCACTACAGATGGAATGGAAAGCACGTCCCTGGGGTCATCCTGTGGGGTTCCACTCAAGCATCTGCTGCTGGATATGATCACAATGTCAACATCTCCCGTGGTCTTCACTGCCAGCCCTGTTTCCGAGAGAACCCTGCGATCTCGCGTATGGCCCGCGGGCCTTGCATTAATCCATTCCGGCCCGACTACCAGGACGACACACCACACGCCTGCATGGACGGGATCACCATCGACGAAGTAGAAACAGCGGCGAAAGAACTGTGGAGTAAATCATGAACAACGTGAGGGGAAAGCATGATATACACGATTGTATTCGACACCAATGAACCACGACGCGATCTGATTGTTGACGCAGCAACCTGCGAATTCACTGATGGCTGTCTGTGCTTTTTCAGAAGACTCGAAGTGATAAGCGACGAATTATGCGGGGTTGATCTCCAGCTTGTCGTTCCACTAGCAAAGGTCTCATTCGTCGAATGTGGAAACGCCCCCGAAGGGGCGTCTGAAGCCGAGAGACTTAGGTCCTGAAATTACGGTCCCGTCGATCCAGTCGGCGTCGGCGTATCCGGAGTCACAGTTCCGAACGAGAAGTTCGCGGCCACTGCATCGCCGGGGATCACGTTCACCACGTCAACGCTGGTGATCGTGGTGACGCCCGTGCCGAGATCCGCGTCGGCGGTCACGGTTAACTGCGCGGAGCCCGTGTTGTCGGTGATGTGAATGGTCGTGGTGAAGCTGCCGTCGCCATTGTCCGTGAATCCTGGGGCGGAATCGACCACTGCGGCATTGTCGACCGCGAGCGTGGGGATCCCATCGACCTTCGCAGGCTTTCCCTTGGAGTCGACGAACGAAACTGTGAGCGGACAAGAACCAGGAACGTCTGTGTCTTTGACTGTCAGCATGAAGGCTCCCTCAGATGAAAATGTGATGCCGTTGAAAAGGATGCTCTGTCGAATGCTGACGGCACCCCGCTCCTCACGGCAGAGCAGCCGACAGATCAGACAGCGCAACAGTTCCTCAGTCGACTCGTCGCAGTCATGCCGCATGCACCCATTATAGGCGATTGTTTATTACAGTTCAGTGCTTGAAGGGCAGAAAGTACATCACGATACAGCCGAGCAGGAAGCCGACCAGGACGGCGGTCACGACGACGTGATGGACCTTCACCTCATCTTGGAGCTTCGCCCACAGGCTCTTGGCAGTGGTCGCCGCCGCAGCCTCCGCTGCCGTCCCTGCATTCTCGATCGCTGTCTTCACCTCGTCAGTCATGCTTTGCCTCCTTGGTTGCCGTGCAAGCACGGAGCAGAGCATCTGCCCGCTCTGCGTAGGTCTGCAACTCCTCGAGATCGTAGGCCGCTGCTGCGGCCAGCTGGCGCACGTCCTGCTTGGGATCCATCCGGGTCGCCGGGACTGCGGGAACCTGATCAGCGGACACGCAGGGTACCGTCACTGGCACTTTTACCTCCACTGTCTTGACCTCCCCCTGGAGTGGCGGCGAAGTAGCGCAACCTCCTCCCAGCAAGGTCGCGAAGAGTGGCAGAAGCATCTGCACAGGCCGTTTCCTGCGGGCCTGGGGGCGCGTTGAGAAGTGACTCGAGGGCTCTGAGGTTGGTATCTCTTCCCGCGGCGAGCTTGTTGGCTGCGGCGAGCGCCGCTTCCGATGCTTTGATCCGGTCGTCCGTATCTTGTCCCAGTCGTCCGATTCGATCATTGAGCTCCCCTACCTGGCCGGTCAGTGAGTCGACACTTGCCTTGCACGCCTGATTCGCTGCGATCGCATTGTCCAGCTTTGGCTTCCACTCGTCCACCACCTCCTGCCGCACTGCATCATCGTGCTTGTGGACGATGAAGGCGAACCCGCCGACAAACGCCGCGGCGAGGATCCCATAGAAGATGAGACTCCCAATGATGCTCATGCTGGCTGGTACATCCAGAAGTTGGTCTGCTGCTTGGTCCCGAGGGACGCACCACAGAACCCGATGCGGTTGCCGGGAAGCTCCACCACACTGTTGCCGATGAAGTTACCGTAGCTCGGCACCTGGCGGTCGATCGCCCAACTGTCGGTCGACGGGGTGTAGACGTAGATCCCGTCGATGTAGCCCTCCGGACCCATGCAGAAGGGCCATACGATCTTGGCGCCCCCTGCTGCTGGTCGGATCATGTTGTCGCGCATCTGCGGCCCTGGAGCGGGCGGCGGCGTCAGCTGCTTGGCTACCTTGTTGTCGAGGTCCCAGGAGAAGAGCAGCGGAAGCTGGCTCGCGAGAGTGCCATCCGTCCAGTAGCCAATCACGTAAGCCAGGCGCCCGATCTTCACCTGACGCCCACGTGTGTAGTAGAACCCCTTCAAGCTTGGTGCTGGAGGCGTCAACGTGAACGGGATGTCAGGTAGCCTGGTCATTGTAGCCATGTGCCACTGTTTGACCATGGGCGAGCCACCGCCAGAGTCTCCGAACACCACGATGTTGTCAGCAACATCGTCGTAGACTCCGCCGAAGCAACAGCCGGTCCAGTCCGAGGTCTTGCCAGGGGACAGTGTTGCAGGCGGAGGCGTCGGATTCGGCGTGGGCTGATTCTTGAACAGTGTGGTGTCCTGCCGGTAGCTCTTCGTTGTCGGGTTGTAGAAGAAGATCCCGCCACAGTAGTTGCAGTTGGGTTGCCCTGGGTCATAGGCTGAGAACACGCCGGGGACCAGCATGAGCTCATTGCCGCGCACGAAGATCCCGAAGTCATCCTGCAAGGCGTGGGGCGCGATCAGCGTGGGGTAGTTGGGAACGCCCACCGTCTGGGTCCAGGTCCCGTCTGCCATCTTCATATGGTAGGTCCCATCCGTCGCGGAATGGGTCACGTCGCCACCTTGGGCTACCACAATGTCGAGCGGCGGGAAGTAGCACATATCGCACTGCTTCACGGAGCCGTCGCTGACGTAGGGCAGCGTGGTCCCAGCAGGCCGTGGGGAGAGCGCGAACGAGGTGATGATCCCGGTCGTGCCAGTGCCGCCGGTCGGCCCCGTAGGAGCCGTCGGTGCGGTTGGCCCAGTTGGCGCTGTCGGCCCCGTCGGACCCGTTGGCGCAGTCGGCGTGCTCGAGCCTGGCGTGAATTCCCAGATTTGCGCCGCGTTGTTGGGGCCACAGACGAGCATCTGCATCTTCTTGCGCCCAGGGTTGAAGTACATCGCAGCAGCCACCGCGGAGACCGCAGGGGGCAGAGGAACAGGACACTGGACTTCCGTGCAGACCAGACTGGCACGGTCGATCAGCCATGTCTTCTGGACGTTGACGACTCCCGGCCAGCCCCCGCTTGGCTGATTCTGCCCGCACCAGACAAGAATCTGGTTTGTCAGGGGATTGAGCTCCGAGATCGCCCCGCTGTCCGTGAAAGTGTATCCAGTGAGCGGAGGAATCTGTGGAGGGTTGATGATCGCGGAATGGACCCACTTCGAATTGGTAGGTGATCCCCACGTCCAGGTGCAGTAGTCCCAGTTGGCTTGGAACATCCACGCTTGCCCATTGGTATCAACGCTGCCTTGGCAATAGGCACGCGGCCAGTTGGCGGGCGACACGGGGATGTCGTTGGTCAGGACAGTGACGACTCCTGTGGTCATGTCCCTATAGCGCAGAGGACCCACGCCGATCGAGTAAGCCCCAAATCCGAAAATCTTTTTCGACCAGTAGCCGCTGGCCCCGTCGAAGTAGCTGACATTCTTTCCCTTGCCGCTCGCATCCCAGTGCGCGGTGTCGTCTGCGTTTGCCGGAATGAAGGTAGAGTTATTAAACGGATAGGGTGTGAACCACTCATCGATGTCAGGGTGATATTCGACATCGCCATTGAATGGTGAGCTTGTGTTGTCTCCGCCCGCCATACGCCAAGCATAGGGACCGCCGACGCCCATACACGGTCGGTTGCGATCAGTGTCCAAGCGCATCGCATAGTTTTCCGATTGGCCGATCCCAGCCTTGAACCATTGCGTGGTGTTCGTATTCGTGCGTGCCCACAGTCCAGTGTTGCAATCGAATTTCCAAGTCGACGGGAACGCTCCGGACCCGAAGATGATGCTGCCATCGTTCAGAGGACACGGCTTCCAGAAACCTTGCCCTGCGTAGGGAACCGTCGTGCCTACCGTTTGCGGTCCTTGATTGAGCAGCGTCCAAGCGCCCGTCCCAGGTGATCCTGTGGGTCCGGTTGGGGCGGTAGGCGAGGTGGGTCCGGTAGGAGCAGTAGGGGCAGTCGGACCAGTGGGGCCAGTCGGTCCAGTTGGCGTTGTGTACTGGTCGATGATCGCATTTTGCGCGGCCTTGACTGCTGCTGCTTCGTCTGGAGTGAGCATCTACTTTTCCTTCGTGGTGTCCTGGGCCTTTTGCTTGAGCGCGTTCGCTTCATCGAGCTTCGCCTTGTACTTCGCTTGGTAACGGGCGCAGATGGCAACCCTGTCGGGCGTAAGCTTCTGCTTGACCATCTGTTCGGCGTCGCACTCAGCGTTGCGATCGTCAAGATAGTCCAATCTGTTTGCAGCAAAATTATAGGCGTTCCACGCCTGCACCCCGTTGTCGTGGTCGGAGTGGTCCTTCATCTTCTTTTCGATCTCCGCACGGTTCATCCAGTGATCCGAGATGGTCCAGAACACGGGTATGCCGCCCGCGACCGTGAGCACCAGGCCGATGATTGCGGCGAGCCGTCCCCACGTGAGGCGAAACTCACCACCCTCTTCCCGCCCCGGTTCCGGCCATGCAACACGTCGAGAGGCCACGATCTTCCTAGCTACTTTTCTCGGACGCGGTTTGTACTGCTTGGCTCTTGCCATGACCATAGATGTAAATGCCGAGCCCTGCTAGGGCGAGCCCGATACCCGTACCCAGTTGTTGTGGGTCAAACGCATGATGATCCCCGGCTGGCTCATGCAAGATGTAGACCAGCTGGAGAGTGAGCATTCCAATCACGGTGGCGAATCCCATGCCGAGCGCGAGCAGTGTATGGACCGAGATCGGTCTAGGCAACCGAACCACCGGCTGCAATGAACGCTTCTTCCGCATAGGCGTAGGTTCGTTTCGGTTGTGGGTAATGGGAGGCTGGGAGGCTTGCCCATGTCCCGGCGCACTTGTCCAGCGCATCCTCGAGAAAGCCTGACTGGAGCTCTGGCATGGCGCCGTCTTCGTCGATCAACTCCAGCGCCATGAGGTCTTGGGTTTCTGGCGTGAAGTCCGTAGTCTTGAGCTTCGCTTGCAGACGCACGAAGGTTGGGTAAATGATCTGGTAGCGGCCCGCTGCGGTGGAAAAGTTCGTGTTCCCGTCCAGGTCCCTGAACGGAGTCTTAATCCGAGGGTGGGTCGCAAAGCCGTTACTAAATACCTTCCCGTTCGCAGGCGTGTAACCAAAGAGCGCACGATACCCGTCAGGGCCATCTGTTCCCTCACATTTGGCAATGCAATCAAGAAATGCCTGCTGGTTCGGACTCATCGAGCGAGCACGATCGTCCTTCGCTTAGTGTCGATCTCTTTCTCCATGTCTTCTAGTCGCTTGCCGCGGTTGTCCCAGATTGCGCCATCCTTGCTGCGGTGGTGACTGTCATGGCCGACGCGCAGACAGCACTTGAATTCATTCAGCACGATACCGCCCACGGAATTCGCAGTGAGCGTCGACGGGCAAATCCAGCGGTGTTTCATCTTGATGATCATCAATACCTCCACGCTTCAGCAAAACCATAGTCCTGCAATTTCGGTATTTCCTTCTTCAATCGGTCGCCAATGTCGGTACGCATTTCAACGTCGTTGGGAATCTCTATGCTGCTGGCGGCAGCGTAGGCGGCATCGGCGGATTCTCGGACGGTTGCGCCCCGGCCCGTAGCCACCACCAGGTAATCCCCACAGGATACAAACATTCGCTTGTCGTAGAGCTCACCCTCTGCCTCTTCGGGAGCGGTACCACTTTCGAGCTCGCAGGGGCAAAGGAATTGTCGGTACTCGTTTTGTTCGTCAAGTCCATAGATTGGAATTCCTTCCAGATCCTTTGGCCGCTCCGCCTTTTGCGGGAACGGCGGGATCGCCAGCACTACGCCGGTTGCAATGTCGTCATGCGGCTCGAATGTGTCCTCACCGTCGACCAGATGCGCCATCCATTCGACTGGTTCTGGATGCAATGCCTGACAGATGTTGAAGCTGGGCCACCCCATGCGTACCGTCAATTCAGTCGGGCGCGGCTCGCCATCCTTGTCGATGATGGCGGACACACACACGCTTCCGCCGCAGCCCATTTTAACCAGGTCCTTCTCGAGTGGTAGCAGCAATTCCTTGGCAAGCGGAGAATCCTTAACGTACTTGCAACATGTGCCCATCTCGCCCGTGTTGGGTCCGTACTCGTCGTTCATCAGCTTTTTGTGCTCCCAGTTTTCTTCGAACCAGGGCAAGAAACCTTTGGGACCGAGCCAACCAGCAACGGAGAATTCGATGCCCTCCACAAACTCTTGCAGCATGAACTTGCCGACCTTCAGATTCGGCATTCCAGCCCAGCGTTGCAGCATGAACACCATGTCCTTGGGTGATTTCGCGCAGTAGGAGAGCGACTTGTCGGGGCGGTCTCCATCCGGCTTGCACACCACGCGCTCCATGTGCTGTCGAACGTGCTCCTCCGCCTTGGCATAGTCGGAGAAGGATTCATACGGAACCGTGGCGATTCCGTGGTCAGCAAGAAACTTCTGTCCCAGTCCACGGTTTAACTCCAACTGTGCGGACTCATATGACGGCGCGAGTACGGGATAACCACGATTGCGGTAAAGGTCGACTTCTCTGAGCCACTTGTTATTGTCAGACATGAGGATAAGGTCGGCCCAGTCCATGTGACTTTTCCAATCCTCACGCTCGATCTTTTCGATGAGTCCGTCGCCAACTTTTTTGCGCTGTCCCGTTTCTTGGTCATAGGCCATGCACGTCCGCGAGTAGTGCCCTGCCTTGTTGACCCGCAGAGCGAAATCAAGAAAGGAGCCCGTGCCGTCGAGAAGCAGTACGTTCACGCGATTGGTCTGCTCATCCCGACGTCGAACCGTTGCTGCGCTTGCGTGTCGCCACCCTTCATCGGGCAGTCGTCGTACTTGTAGACGAAATCGCCAACGTGGTACACACGCTTGGAGATGTCATGGTCCACGTAAACCTCCTCACCTATCTTCGCGACTCTCTCCATGAACGCGACGTCCTCCGTGGTATACATCGCGGTTTCTGGGACCCAGTTGTTGCTGAACCGTGGGACTGGGATGCGGTCCAGCATTTGCGTTTCCATGAGAGCGAATCCGAAACCTCCGAACAATGCACGCTCAAGTCCAGACTTGGAATCGTCAGTGATGCACTCCAGACTGCCGCCGTTTCCATCAGATACTCGAGCAGTGAAAGTCCATGGCGGAGTTCTCCTGCGATAGTTGGCGATCACCATTGGTTTCCTGCGTGACAACGCGATGTTCAGAATGTCAGGCTGAAATCCCATGTCGTCGTCGATGAAAAGAAAGTGCGTGGCCTCATGCTGCGCCAGCACCGATCGCATCATGATCTCTCGGCCCGTCGTTATCGTGGTACTCAACAGCATATCGAACGAAAGTTTTCGTTCCTCATCCTCAGGGTATCCCTCGACCGGATGCGCGAGGTAATGCGCCATCAGCCCCACCAAGGAAATGGCGTATGACGCTTTGACCGAACCAGATGACGGCGTACAGATTGCTACTTGCATTAGTTACCCTCCTCGTTTTCCCATAGATCGGGATCCTCAGATCCCTCGTCGAATCGTGAACCATAATCATCCTCGGGATCGTACTGTTGAGGCTGCTGCCTTTCACTGCCAGGAACGGGTTCCATCACGGTCTCTCTGGTCTTGCTGCCTCTTCGCGTTTCTTCTTCTCTCGCTCGCGCCGCTTCGTTGCTCGTTTCTCTGCTTCGGCACGATCTTTCCCTGCCGACTCTGCGCGTTCTCCAGCTGCTCTCACGTACTGCTCATCCGTCTTACCGTAGATCGGGAAGCCGAAGAAGCCAGCGAGCGTCGGCGTCAGTCCACTCAGGTCCGGGTCTAGCCGCAACAGGCCGAGATCATAAGCGGTTTGCCCTGCAATGGGCATCACTCCGCCCGCAGAATGCGCCAAGGTCTGTCCACTCTTCCGCACGAACGCCTCGACAGGATCCTCATCCTTGCGCGTGGTCCGAATCGGCGGCGCTCCCTTGGCGGAGAGCCACTGCTGGTTCATCGCCTGTTCGATCGGTTCCTTGACCACCCACCCGAGTTTGTTCAACGCCTGCTGACCCGGATTCAGCAACCAGTGGATGGGCTCCATGAAGTGCTTCGACAGCTGCATCTTGCGCCCGTCGCCCAGGTCAATCATCGTCCAATCTTTATTCTTGAAGATGCTATGTCCTGAGAAATAGTAGTTAAGAGCAGTCCCAAGGGTCAGGTAGAGCAACACCGAGCGCACGGCGTAGCCTTGGTGGAGAGCCGCGATTTCCCGCTGCGATATTCCTGGAATGGCTTTCAGCATGGCCCGCGTTGTAGCGATCGTCCAGTCGGGAGCTAACTGTAGAATTTGCAGCATGCGTCGACCCTGCGGCGACGTCACTGCGAGTGCCAGCTTGCGGCCCACGGCGTTGTTCACCTCGTTCGCCATGCTGAACCAGTCCAGGCCACCAAAGATGTCGTTCACGAACGATGCGGTGATACGTGCTGCATCCGCTCGAGACAGGTTTGCCTTGCGCTTTCCCAGAACCTTGTCCGACATCCTCATGGCGAGCGAAGGATTGGTCGAATCCTTGAGCACCTTTTCGAACGCGGCCATCCCAGCGGCGACCTTGAAGGTCGGAAACACGGTCGACCACAGGAACGTGTTCATTGCCTCCGCGACGATGAGAGCACCCTTCGCTGGAATACCGATGATCGGATTCTTCTCCTCCAGCAGCTTGAGCGCATTCGAGAAGGGCGTGATGTCACCCTCCAGCGGCTTCTCGAGTACGTTCAAACCGTTCTGCACCAGGAGATCAATCACGTCGCCAGCGGAACCCTTGCGAAGCATCTGGTACGCACCATCGCTGCGACCCAGAATGGACTTCCCTACGCTGACCCATCCCCGAACGCTGGTCCCGGCCATCGCGTCAGCGAGCGCCTTCACATGAAACAGTGAGTAGGAGAAGATCCCCCGCTTTGCCGCGACCGCCGCGGCATATCCCAGCTTGGTGAGCGCACCTGGAGGAGCATCGAATAGCCACTTCATGGTCGGCGCAATGTCCTGATGGACCTTGAGCCCACGCATCTGCGGATGATCAATGGTGACGTATTCCTTCGGGGCCTTGCGAATGGCAAAGTCTCGGATGTCCTTCGCGATCTCTCCGCCACCCGCCCATTGCTTGTCGACGATCGCTGCGGCCTGCCGGATCTGTGCGGCGATCTCCTCTGGCGTGTCTCGGATCACCAGGGGTTGACCATCCATCGTCTTGTCGCGCTTCAACGCGGCGACAAGATTCTTGTTCGCGATCGCCTTGGTGAGATTGTCCATGTAGATCTGCATGATCTTGATGGGGTCCAACGTCGTCGGGATCATCCCCCGCGCCATGCCTTCCTTGTAGCTGGGAATCACCCGCTCCATGGCGAAGCGCGTGCGCGGAGACATTCCAGCTTCAAACATATTCGATTTCCCGAGCGACCGAATCATGTTTCTGACGATGCCATCGTTCTTGTTCAGGGCCGTCCACAGCTGCGTGATGTAATTCTCCAGTAGATCGTCAGGCAGAAGGCCCGCCTTCTGCCCGCGCTCGCCCATCGTCTTGAAGATGTTCTCAAGTGTGGCAGCCAGCTGAAGCTGCTCTGGGGAGAGTTTGATCGACGTGTCGCCCTGAATGTAGTGGATGATCGGTTCACGGGCCTTGGGGTCCTTGACCAGCTCCTCCAGCTGCCACGCGAGCCGCTGCGTTGCCAGACGCCCAGAGCGGATGGTTCGCCAGTAGTCGCGGAACTTATCCTGCGCCCTGTACGACGGATTCTTCAGGTACTCAAACAGGTCCGCATTCGCCTTGACGCCACGGTGCAGCAGCATCCCCACGGCAGCGAGCCCGCCTGTTGCGAGCGCCGTGAGAATCGCCTTCTTCGGGTCCTTGGTGTAGAGCGCCGCCCCTGCGCCCGCCGCTGCAGTGATTCCAAGAGCGATCAGAACGGATGGGTCAACTGCACCCACCTCTTTCCCGGCGTAGTGGTTCTCTTCCTGAATGGCAAGGCGCTCCTCCGCAGCCTCGCGGTCGATCTCGGCCTTGGCTTCCGCTGACTTTCGCACCTCGCCGTCGCGGAACTTCAACTCCTCGTTCGCGTAGTCGATGAAGCGTTGCTCGATGGGAGACAGCTTCTCGCCCTTGATCGCCTTGTCGATGGCCGCATCCGCCTGACGCTGGGTGAGCTTCTTGTCGGGACGACCAGGCCAGAAGTCCGAGAGGGGGACCCATTTCGTGCGGCCCACGACGTCGCCCCGGAAGTCCTTGTCGCGCATCTCCTCGACGGTCTTGGGTTGCTCCCGCAGGATGCGACCACCCTTCTCGGCCCAGCCGATCTCGCCTATCAGCTGCCTCAGGTTCGTCGCCGCCTGAGTCGGGGCAGGAGTGTCAGCCGCAGCCGTCGACGGGGATGGAATGACCACCTCTCCCTTGGGAACGACAGCAGCCTTGGCTGTTTCCGGAGTCTGGTCGAATACGCCACGTGCGGCAGCATCCTTGAGTGCCCCATCCGCGAACTTCTCGCCCGCCATGCGGTGCGCCAATCGACGGCGCAGCGCCGACATCGCGATCGGCTTGTCCGCGGTCATGGCGAGCTCGTCGAAGCCAAGCATCTCGTAGACGCGACGGGCCTCGTCAGCCGTGGCGAACCGGTTGGGGACGCCTTCGGGGAGTGGGTTCTGACCAGGAGGAGTCTTTTCTTTCTTCGCTTCTCGGAACGCTCGACCAGCCGCCGTGTAGCTTCCAGTTTCAGCGAATTTCTGGCCTATCTGCTTCTCAAGGAAATCGTAAACCTTTCCAGCTATTCCTCGCCGCTGGAACTCTGGCTTTACCTCGACTCCGGTGACTTTCCATTCTCCGGAAGGGAGGCGGGTATAGCTGATTTCGCCTATTGGTTCTCCCTCCGTGGAAAGAATTTTGTACTTTCCAGGGAATTCCCGTTTAATGGAAAATGGGAACCCATTCTCGGAAGTTAGGTTTGCCGACTGAACTTCCGTATTTCCGAATTGACCTTTGGCTACCCGCGCTTCCTCTTTCGGCTGCGCCTCGCTTGGGCCAGCGCGATCGCCACGATCTGCTTGTGGCTCCGGGGTCGGCTCCCGTGGTGTGTCAACTCGCTGATGTTCGCTGAGATCGTCTTGCGTGACCGGCCTTTCTTCAACGGCATGGGATTCTCCTTTCGTTTCTGGAACCATCTTGGCAGCATCCTCTGCTGCCGCTTCCGACACCTGGTTCTGCTTGAGCACGTCAGCGAGCGCCGACTGAACGGGGTCTCCATTCGCCACCTTCTGGTCGACCTGTTCAACAATGTCCTCGACTGAACGCGACGACGGCTCAATGCCCTTCTCCTTCGCCGCCTTCGCCATGGCAAGGTCTGCCGCCATCTTGACCTGGGTGGCCTCCCGCGGTTTCAACGCACGCATGGCGACCACGGGCGCAGCTGCCATAGCGCCCTCAAACATCGTGCGCGTAGGATCAATCTCGCCGGTATTCACGGCCTGCGACAGCGCCGACTCGGCTCCTGCTGCAACGCCTATCTGGGCCGCATCCGTGACCGCCTCTGCTGCCTTGCCAACGGTTTTCGCTGCCTTCCCTGCGGCTTGAGCGCCAGCGACCACGCGCTCCGCAATCTGCCCCATTCGAACCGGCAGCAACTCGGGCATCATGATCAACTCTGGGTGCAGCACAAACCCTCGAGCAGTCTCCGCGATGAATCCCTTTGGATCATCCGCTGCGGCTTTCTTCACGGCGTCCCACATCTCGGTCGCCGTTTGCTGCGGAGGCTTTGGCTTGTGCGAGGCAATGATCTCGTTGATCTTGAGTGCCCGCCACTGCGCCATGTCATACCACGACGTTGACTCACCAGCAGCCTTGCGCCGCTCGATCTCCTTCTCCTGGAGCTTGTCGTTCTGCATCTCGATCTCGGCGGATTTTACGTCGGTCATCCGCTCGAAGATCTGGTTCGGCACCCCCTCCTTGTATGCCCCCTCCCAGCCACCCTTGGTCAGCTTGTCGTAGAAGTCTTTCGCCCACGCAAACTGCTTCTGGTTCAGAGTATTGATCTCGGCGGGAGATGCTTCCTCTGGCTTTGGCTTCTGAACGGGTTCATCATCCAAAGTGAACACGCGAGCCTTGCCAGCGCTACGCTTGCTCTGAGCCTCACGCTCCTGCTTCAGTACACCAATCGCGCTCTTGCCCTCGTCGTCATACTCAGGATGACCCGGAATCTTGGGGTTCAGCGACCACGCCGCCGCCTTGAACGGCGTCTGCTTCGATGGCATCGTCGAGTAACGCTCGATCTGCTTGTCGAGCTCCGGGTCTACGCCCCTAGCCTTCTCTGCCTGATAGTCGAACGCAGCATCTACATCACCAGCCGTGATGGGACCAGCTGGAGAAGCCGGTGCGTCATCGAGTGTGAAGACTCTAGCCACTACTGCACTTCTTCGAATTGAGGCTTGCCGTCCTTCATACCTATGAAACGCCCTTTGCCTTGCGGAGTGTCGTAAACCTGATTCTTAACAAGTGCCGCGTTACGCTGCGCCACGCTGCCAGGGGGAAGAGGGATCGGAGTGTTTGACGGCTTATTGACCTGAGATTGCTTCGCCTCAGTCTTCTCCGGAGCGGCGTCCGGAGAGCGGCCACGGGAATACGAACGTGTGTCCTTGTCTGGGAACCAGTGGAAAAAGTCTGCTTCCTGATGATTCTTTTTCGAGAATTGATCCAATTCATCCATGGCCTGCTGCCGCGCCTCATCGACGGATACATCAACGCCTGCGCGTAGGTTGTCGGCCCTAATCTTGTTCGCTCTCGCCGCGACGTCGCCCGCAAAGGCGTCCAGGCTCTTCGTGTCGAACTTCTCGTCGTACTTCGCTTCGATTGCAGCCCGCGCCTGATTGACCATTTCCTTGGTCGGATCCTTCGAAGCAATCACTTGGGCGCGGGCAGCCTTTGCCTGCTTCTCGCGTGTAACCTCTTCGCGTTGCTCTTCGAGCGCCTTCGATGACCTAGTGCTCTGGTTAAGGTTGGCGATTCGGGCGTTCTTCTCTTGAAGGTTTACCTTGTCGTCCTCGATCTTTCGTGCTTCCTCGCGCTGCTTGCGTAGCTCATCCTCAACCTTAACCTGCTTGTCGATCTTCTGCGCTTCAGTCATCCCCGACTGGGCAAGGGTGTTCATCGTGCGCTTAGACGTTTCTCCCCAGACTGGCTTCCCCGCTGCGTCCGTGTCCCATGACAGGCGATTCACCATGTCTGGAGCCTCTTCCCTCAGTTGCGCGATGGCGCTCTGAAAGGTTGGCTCATCACTGGCCGTCCCAGCAATGTTCGACGCCCGTAGCGCCTGATCCTTCTGCTCCAAGCGAAGTTCCCGCTGGGCGTTCAATGCCCGCTGGTCAGCCATACGGGCGTCAGTGACGTACCTCTCGGCAAGGCCCACGCTGCCGCCAGCCTTGATCAGGGCATTCGCCAGTCCCCACGACTGTTGCGCCTGCGTCTGTGCCTGACGCAATGACTTCTGCGCGACCGTGACGGGGCTATCCCCCTCCTGAATGTCGTTGCTCTTGTCCCCCATTGCCTGGGAACCTTGGAGGAAATTCGATAGCACCTGACGGTTCGCCTGGTCCTCGCGATCGACCATCTGGATGTGCTGCTGCTCCGCGTAAATATCGAGCGCCTGCTTCTCCATGTGAAGCTGGCCCTCCTGCAACTGCTGCCGGTTCAGCAACAGGCTGTTTACGATGTCGCCCCATGCAGGCATCTCAGCCTCCTAGCGTGTCGACAATCTGGAAGATGTCTCCAGTCCCACCCTGGAACCACCCCGGATCCAAGCCGGTAGCAAAATCTCCAGCGCCCCATGATCCAGCAATATCTCCGGGCGTCGAAATGTCGCCCAGTGAGCCACCCACATCCAGACCGCCTCCCGTGATCCCACCCTTGTCGATGATGCTTGTGAGATCTGGTGTGCCGCCACCGCCCGTCAGGAGCTTGAAAAGTTGTGGCAACGCCTGCGCGATACCTCCTACTCCTCCCCCTCCAAACAGGCTTGCCAACAGATCGCCGATAGTGTTCTGCTGATTGCGCTGCCCCTGAGTGAGAATTCCAGCCGCAGCAGGAGAACCTTTGAGCACGTCCATCAGTTGATTGAATTTCTGGTTCTCATACTGGAGTCCGCTGGTCTCTCCGAACTTGAACAGGTCAGCCAGTCGGTTCCCGCTCGCGCCCATCCCCGCAGCACCAGCCTGTCTCGAGATGTTCTCCGCGCCCAGCTGCTCCACCGCCTGGAACGCCGGGTCCTGCAAGGACTTTGATGGGTCCGTGAGAAATTGCTGAAGTTGTCCGAGTGCCTGACCCTGTGCCGGAAGGATCGGGTCCGCAATCTGGATGGCAGCATTCGCGTTGTTCTTGTCCTGACCAGTGAGGAGCGAATAGATGTCGAGCCCGGACGTCGACAGATTCTTGATCAGCGAGCTCCAGTCGATCGTGCTCGTTCCTGCCGTTGTCGTATCAGCCATCACTGCACTCCCAGCCGACCCGATGTCGGCGAACTTGTAAAGAGCCCATTATTCACTACGGGCAGATTATTTGCATTTCCACCGCTCGTATTCGTTGCCGTCGATTGATTCTTGTTCGACGCCTGACTACTGGCTCCGAACGCCTGATTGAGCAGAAGGAGCAGCGGCACATACTGCTCCATCCCAGCCGGAACCCCTGTAACCTGAGGACTCCCAGCACTCGCTGCCGTCCCTGCCGTCGTGATCTGGGACTCCAGGTTGCTCTGGCTGCCAGCGCCGGACCCAAGAGTCAGAGGTGGACCCCCAGACCCGCCAAGGCTGCTTGCAAGGTTCGTAAGCATCGTTGCCCACACTGGCGCTCCCAGAGCGCCGAATCCGGCCGACAGTGCAGCCATGATCGCACCAGGCGCTATGTCGCCCACGAAGCTGCCTACCTTGTCTATCCAGTCATCATCACTTTTTACATTCGCTTGCGGCGTGATCCACCCATAATTTGGGTCCCACTTCACCATGCTCGGATCCGTCAACTGCCGCCCACCATACATACTTGGAGGCCCAGTGTTCTCATTGTTACCGAGAGACACATAACCGCTGCCCATGTTCGCAAGGCCGAACTGCTGACTCGGAGCCAAGCCGCCGATCGACGGCGCATTATTAGACAGCAACGCCCTACCTTGCATCGTGGACGTATCCAGGTAGCCCTTGCTCAACAGCTGTTGAAACTGCGCCCACTGATCGCTCGTCAGATCATTCTGTAGAAGCGAGCTAGTGGTCGTTCCCTCGTTGCTGGTGTTCGAGAGCAGCCAGTTTCCGCTCGCGTCCTGCGAGAGAGCGCCCTGAACTCCGAACTCTCCGCCGATAAGGTTAGCCAGAGGAGCGATCGTATCAGCCATCAACTCTCGCCCTGCGAAACGTCAAACTCCAGGCACTCCCAGCGCAGCGGATTCGAGTCCGTGCGCGAGAGCCGGAACGCTCTGCGCCTGGCTGAACCCCCACGATTGATGTAAGGCTGTATGCGTGACTCATCGAACGTGCCCCACGTGCGATATGTGTTGTAGTCGTCGTCCGTGTACTCAAGCGTAGAGATCGCACCAGGATTGACGTCCGCCACTAGATTCGCCTGGCCCCAGAACTTGAACGACAGGTTCCCGTTGTCTACCTTATCGGTCTGCACCTGTACCGTGTATGGCGTCCCATCGTCATCGTTCAGGGCGGGGCTGATGATGTAAACCTTTCCACCAAACTGACCAGAACCAAAGAAATAGGTCGAACCAAAGTTTCCGAGATCAGCCACAGAATACGAATACGGCCACGGCGCAGGACTGGACGGAACATTGCTGTTCCATGGTTGCCACTGTTTCGTCGACGCATCGTACACAGGGATGTACGTCGCAAACCGGTTCGCCAGGGTGTAGAACGTGTGTCCGCCCGCAGAGAAGATCATCGACGTCGTTTCATCGTTCACGTATTGCTTGATGATGTAGTCAACCCACGTGGTACTGATCTGCTGGGGTGACAGACCGTTCATCATGTAGACGCCGATGTGCTTGAACTTGCTCTGACCAACCCAGATAAGCGTGTCGTTCAGAATCGCAATCGTTCCTGCATGAGCGCAACCGATGAGCACGCTGCCACTCTGATACGACGCGAGCGGAATTCCAGGAGCAGGATTTCCCGCATCGTAGTAGAACTGGGTCGTGTACGTTCCGAACACCACTAGATAATTCAGGTACTTCTCTATCGCAACCGCAGGATCATCCTCGTAGTCCGCAGTCGTGAACTGCAAGCTCGGCCACAGCAGCGGGTTCTCTATCGCGCATGCGTGTAGCTCTCCCTGCGGAGTGCACACGTATGCGAACAGATTCAGCACCACGATCCCAGGAACGGTCTCCGTGGGATAGTTTGTGTCAACCACCTTGGTTAACGTACCGCTTTGCAAGACCCAGAAGTTAGACTCATTCTTGATGAGCAACTGTTGCCCATTCAGGAACGTGTTGAACTGATAGCGTTGACCAGACACGTCTGGACTGAGCGCATAGGTCGCAGCAAGCACGGAGTCGAGATTTCCATACCACACCTCCTGTATCTCTGCGCCGTTGTTGCCTCCCAGCAACCACATGGACGGATAACGATACGTGCTAACCGAACTCGGAGTCTGGAATGTGACCGCAGCTGCGCCACCTCTCGCTCCGAACCCAGGAGCGGCTGTCACCAACGCCCAAGTAATTCCGTCCGACGACGAGTACACGTTGGAATCAATACCACCGCCGCTAACGCTACCGCTGATCAGCCACATCTTGTTGTTGTAGACGGTCGACGCCATTCCGTAGCGACCAGCAGCGAAGATGGGTGCTGTGACAGTCCACGTCTGACCATCAGGCGATGAACTCACGTCGTTGAGCGCCGTGTTCGTGCTATCTATACCGCCGATGATGAACAATTTGTTGTGGAAGAACATCATCGTCTGAAGGAATCGACCCGTTCCGGTCGCCGCCGTCGTCAACTGCGTCCAAGTGATCCCATCTACCGTGAACCATACGTCATCGTTACCAGTCCCGCCTCCAGTATCTCCTCCGTACAGATAGATACCGTTATTCGCAGCAACGCACGTGTGATTATCGCGAGCCGTCCACGGAGCCGCAGCAGTCAACTGCGTCCACGTTGCGCCGTCGCTGGTCGACCAGACATCGTTCTTCAGCGCCGTCGTGGTTAGGTCATTCTCGAGTCCACCAATCAGGAACATCTGGTTGTTGAACACCACTACCTGATGTCCTTGCCTGTGTCCGAACGGAGCAGCAGAAGCGTTTTGCGACCAAACGAAACCGTCCTGACTGTAGTTGATGTCGGCGTACTGGACCGGAGCCTCACCGCCAATCACGTAGACACGATTCTGGAAAACAGTGGCCGTGAAAAACGAGCGCCCGTACCATGCTGGCGTGGGCGCTTGCGTCCATGTGAGCCCGCTCGATCCTGAGTTTGCGCCACCTCCACTGGTATATAGAATGTCGTTGTAGATGGCGTACAGAAAACCGTTGTACCAGAATGCTCCCTGAGGATCGGCCGCCACGCCGAAATCTTCGATGTTGACCGCACCAGGCCGTCTCAGGATGTAGGTCTTCTCATTGTACTTGTCCATGTATCCATTCTGGATGTAGCAATCCTTCTCAACCATGATTCCATCACGAGACATGATTGCTTCAGCCAGCGGGTAACGAATCTTGGGCATCAGTAGCGCCCGCGCCTCACGGCGGACCATCGCCAATCGGGTTGGAACGACATCGGAGCCTGTTCCTGCGCACCCCAGTCGGAGAGCTCCTTCACTGACTCACGCGCCTCGTTCTTGACTCGAGTGATGCGTTGCTCCGGAATTTCGTAGGCGTCAGCCATTGCCGCCTTCAACCCCATGGATACGGTCTCATACCACTCAATCGGAATGTCGAGCGCCTGAGTTTCTACCGTGATGTCCTGCATGGGACGATGGCAGTCCAGAAAGATGGCCCTGGTCGAATCGACTGGGGCGGTCCACACGTAGAGCACGCCATTCGAATTCGCTGGGTCATACGCGCTGAATGGGCTGGGAGCCATCTGCGGATCGTAGTAGTACGAATTCGTGATCCCCGTCGCCGACTTCTGAGACATCTGCAAATACTCGATGCGTGAGAGAAGATTCAGTGGTACATCGCTCGCAGGATTGTCGCCACAAACCTGACGGATGTATCCCCCGGGGAGAATACGAAGCGGACGGTACGTCACGACGTCGCCCGTCGGTCCGATCGTGTAGCGGAACTTGTTCGCCACCTCCGGAACCTGAATGAGATCGCGTAGCCAGAGCTCCATGCCAGTGATCGCGCCCCACTTCTTGATCAGCATGTTCAGTTTGCGAAGGCCCTTCGTGATGTCTCCAGCCGTGGGAGTACCACCATCGGGAAGAACGCGAAGGTCCTCAAGCGCATCCGTGATCAGCTGAAGAGCCGTGTACGTTACGGTGTTGATCAGGCCAGATGTGGTCGCCATTTTCTCATCCCATCCACTGAACTAGAACATATCCCTTCGTCCCATTACCTCCGGGATTTCCATGATTTCCCGCACCTCCACCTCCAGCACCATAACTTGTCGATGGTGCACTCAGACCACCAACACCACTATTCGATCCAGCACCACCCAATCCATAAAGTGAACTCGCTCCGCTCGCTCCGGGACCGCCCGTTGTTCCTGAGGACGCCGACCCTAATCCTGGAGCTCCAGCACCATTGGTTACATTTGTCGGAGAAGAGTTATTTGCACCACCCCCTCCACCACCAGAACAAAAGTGAGTCACCGATGATTGAGGTCCTACTGACGGTGGCACTTGGCCGCCAGGACCAGATCCTTGTTCACCTCCTTCTCCTCCGTGTCTCGAATCACCGCCGCCGCCCCAACCACCTTGGGATGCCACTGTTCCAGTAGAAGGACGAGATCCACCTTTAGCTGCTGGAGAAGCCCCACCACTACTACCGCCGTATCCACCCTGACAAGTAAGAAAACTACCGAACGAAGTGGCAACTCCATCACTTCCATTGGAAAATTGAGAACTAGATCCGGCTCCACCGCTACCAATCACAACTGGTATAGCTTGTCCTGGATTAACGAATAAACTGAATTTCTGCACAACTTCTCCACAGCCACCACCACCTCCACCACTACTAGTAAATCCTCCTGATGCTGTACCAGCACCTGCTCCTCCACCAATCATGGTGACAGAAAGACAAGACACCCCACCTGGAACATTGAATGTTCCGCTATTGAAAAACTCCTGACTCTTCATCGGCATCAGGCAACCCACTGCACCATGACGTACCCAGCGCATCCAGTGCCGCCATTGCCCGCGCTTCCGGTCAATCCTCCAGATCCACCACCTCCTGCGCCATAGGAAGTAGTCGCAGCGTCGGAACCATTAGATCCACCGTTGCCGCCTGTCCCTCCAACTCCATACACGCTTGCCGCTCCTCCTCCTCCACCTCCCTGAGAAGATGATGAAGAACCACCAGCACCTCCAACAAACCGGCCACCAGCAGCAGATCCTGCGCCACCAGCCCCAGCAGCAGTCGAGGCACCTCCACCACCGCCTCCCCCACCCATTACCGTAGGAGATTCCATAGCACCAAAGTTTCCAACTCCACCTGGAGCACTTGAGCTTCCTCCGGTACCTCCGTTATAACCTCCACCTGCGCCACCATTACCACCACTAGTTCCACCCAACCCACCAAGAACACTCCACGTTTGATTCCCAACAAATGAAGTTGTACCACCGGTACTTCCCGCTGTTGATGAACCACCACCTGGAGCTCCGAGACCACCAGCACCGATTGTTACCGCACATGACGCCAAAGGCGTCACAGCGATCGGAATGCTCTGCGCGAGCTCGCCCGCGCCGCCTCCGCCGCCACCCTTGTTAGCAGTTTGCGTTGATCCTCCAGCACCTCCTCCAATCATCGTCAGCCACAAACCACTTACGTTCGCAGGAACAGTAAACGTACCGCTTGCCGTGAATTCCTGCGACTGAAGGAAACCACCGGGACCCGTAGCACCTGTACCGCCAGCACCCGTGGCCCCAGTGGCCCCAGTCGCTCCCGTGGGTCCCGTTGCTCCGGTTCCTGCCGTCGCTCCAGTGGCCCCTGTTGCTCCCGTTCCTCCACCACCACCCCCGGTCGCACACGCCTCGAGATCGTAGAGAGACTGCGCGTTAAGTCGAAACGCTGCATAGTCGCAGTCGGAGAAATTCTGAGGTGAAGTGTGATCTTGTCCACGAACAACCGTCAGCGTGTAATTGCCATTGACGTCTGGTCCAGAGATCGCTGTGCACTTGACAATCTCATACGTTGCTGGCGGGATGACATTATTTGTGAACGAATTCTGGTCGATCAGGTTCAGGTAGATGAAATTTCCGCCTGTCACCAACGTCGGAAGATAGGACACTCCCGCGACCGTGATCGTCGTGTCCCCCGGATTGACCGCAGCAACGATCTCCGCGAAGTAGAAGTTGATGAACTGCGGGCAATTAGCCATCGTCTACCCTAAGAATTGTCCGTTCAACAACCATGCGTCCAGCAACATCGAATCGCCGGTTGTAGTTTGTGATCCGTCAATGAAAATGGGAGGAGGATCCCCGGTCGACCATGGCACCGATGGATTGTCAGGAATCGGCTTGATGTAGTCCTGTGGATTGCGAATCTCCCAGCACTGTTCGCACACCCAGTAGTTGTCCCAGCGGAACAGAGCCATGCTGGACTTCCGCTTGCGGAAACATTCTTGGCACCGGAAATTCCATGCTCCCTCTTCGTAGTAATCGTATTGTCCAGAGCTCATACTTGATATGTCACCAGAACGTATCCGTCTGCACCAGGCCCTCCATTGGCCGCAGGATTACCGACCGCTCTTGCACCTCCACCACCGCCCGCACCATATCCTTGTCCAGTCGATCCATTCACGCCCGCAGCGGTTCCCCCTGCGCCACCACTTCCCCATGGGGATGCACCACCGCCACCAGATCGACTACCAGCAGGTCCACCATTAAAATTTATTCCATTCCCTCCGGTTGTGGGGCTGAGACTGCCACTTCCTCCCCCACTACCACCAACGAATCCACTTTTATGGCACATCTGTTCTACCGCATAAGTACCAGGCGCTGCACCACCAGGAGCACCTCCGACTCCACCGCCAGCCCCGCCACCATTCGTATTACTTATTTGTCCTGCGCCACCCCTGCCACCAAAACAATGCAACACTCCGAACGTCGTGTCATCACCGGTACCACCAATAAAATTAGGTCCTCCCGTTGCACCACCAGTACCACCCATTCCAACACTTCCAGAAACGGTTCCTCCAGGCGTAACCTTGTACGGAATTTGCTGGCAATACTCACCGGACCCTCCGCCTCCTCCACCAACTAAGGTCGCTCCTGCTGTATCTCCGCACCCACCACCGCCTCCTCCTCCGATCATCGTAACCAGAACCGTGCCAACTCCAGACGGAACATTGAAAGTGAAAGCTCCAACAGCCGTAAACTCGGAGCTTGTCCAAGTTCCACTCACGTTAAGCCTCCCACTGAATCAGAACATACCCTGGAGAGCCTGAGCCTCCGCACGATTGCGTACCAGCCGTCGCACCACCACCTCCTCCACCACCCACGCCATAGGTACCGGTAGCCCCTCGCCCACCAGTTGCTCCACCATCTCCACCTGTTGCCCCTTGACCATAGATCGTGGCCGCGCCTCCTGGTCCCGCCGACTGTGATGCAACACCTGTTGCGCCCCCTGTTCCTCCTGAATATCCACCCGACCCCGCACCGTTTCCAGCCACCGACGTCGGTGATGTGGTTGATCCGCCACCACCACCCCCACCAAAATAAGTCGGCGCTTCTGCCACCCCTCTAGATCCTGCGCCACCGGGAGAAGCTACGCCTCCGCCCGCGCCACCTCCGAGTCCCCCACCGGTTGCTCCGATTCCACCCGTGCCACCCCCATTTCCTCCTTTCACTTGAAGAGTGATAGTTGCACCAGTGAAACTCGACGTGCCTCCATTTCCTCCTGCAACACCTGTTGATCCAGCACCCCCCTGACCAACGGTGACCGTATAACCTGTTCCGGGAACGATCACTACAGGTACGTTCTGACAAATCTCACCGCCTCCGCCGCCACCTCCAGCACGTGACGCAACACCAGTCGATCCTCCTCCTGCACCACCACCCGCAACCATCGTCAACCAGATGGACGTTACGCCGGTTGGTCCTGTGAAAACTCCGCTCGCCGTGTACTCCACTCCTTGCAGGGTTGAGTTGCTTGCGTCGGATCCTGTACCTCCTGTGTTCCCAGTGTTTCCGGTCCCGCCTGTTCCTCCAGTGCCTCCGGTTCCTCCTGTTTGCCCCGTCCCGCCAGTAGGTCCAGTGGCTCCAGTTGCACCCGTGGGACCTGTGCTACCCGTTTGCCCTGTTGCTCCTGTTTGTCCCTGGGCTCCAGTCGGACCAGTCGAACCCGTAGCACCTGTGGATCCGGTGGCTCCCGTAGCACCCGTTCCACCCGTCGCCCCTGTGTTACCAGTCGCCCCAGTGTTTCCAGTAGTTCCCGTTCCGCCCGCCCCAGTTCCGCCTGTTGCGCCCGTAGCTCCCGTTCCGCCGCCTCCAGCTGCCGTAGGATGAAACTCGCAGAGAAACTGAGATAGCCGGTAGAGCCAATCCTGACCGGGGCGATTGGCTGAGGTACCTTGTGGCGGCGGCTCACAGAAATTTTGCTGAGACATCAGCGATAGATGGGAACGTAGCCACCATTGACCGAGATGCACTCTCGAGTCGGAGCACTCGGAGGACAAGGAACCGTCGTCAACCAGATTTCCTTGAACCGTCCGCTCGCGTTGCCGATCGCAAAGATGTCGCCATGCGACACACTGATCCCTTGGTTCGTGAACGCGAAAATGTATCCCGGTTGCCCATCGACCATCACGGCAATGTCGAGATCGCCCTGCTCACGACCAGGCGTACAGTCCCAGCATCCGCCGTTGAAGGTGACCGCTGAGACCTGAGTGTTCGCTTTGTTGTTGCTTAGAAACTGGATGAAGCAGCCACTACCGTCGCGGCCCACTTCGTAGTCGACACACGCAGTCCACGCAACGCCGGTCGACGTCTGCGCTGTGATCCATGGCGGACCAAATGCCGTGCTCCCCGGAGGTGGAGGAGAAGGGGAGGAAACAGAGGGGGAAGCATCTCCCCCACCTCCGCAGCTGGCAAGCATGAGAATAGTGAACGCACCGATTTTAGGGAATAGGCCCAGTGTGTCCAGTCGCACCCGTGGCTCCTGTTGGCCCCGTTGGGCCTGTGGCGCCAGTTGCTCCGGTCGCCCCTGTTGCCCCTGTAGGACCCGTGTTCCCTGTCTTTCCTACCGCTCCCGTGGGTCCCGTGTTGCCCGTGTTTCCCGTACCTCCGACCGCACCAGTCGATCCCGTATTGCCCGTGGGGCCAGTCAACCCTGTACCACCCGTTCCGCCTGTGCCTCCAGTACCACCCGTGCCGCCCGTCCCTCCGACGCCTCCTGTTGACCCAGTGACACCGCCGGTTGGTCCAGTGGCTCCAGTTGCGCCATTGGTACCCGTCGCACCCGCCGAAACTTGGGCCACAATCCCAGTCGTGATTACGATCGCCATCTATGGTCCCGTTGGTCCGGTTGCGCCATCTGCGCCTGTTGCGCCCGTTGGTCCTGTCGCTCCAGTATTCCCCGTATTTCCAGTCCCGCCTGTACCACCCGTGCCCGTTGCATTTGCTCCTGTTGCCCCTGTGAATCCAACCGCCTGACTCGATCGACCTGACTGCCCTGTGTCACCCGTTGCTCCGGTTCCGCCGGTTCCGCCGGTTCCGCCAAGGGCTCCGGTAGGCCCTGTGTTCACCCCTCCGGTCGATCCTGTTGCTCCCGTCGCGCCCGTCGTTCCTGTACCGCCCGTGCCTGTGTCTCCGCCCGTTGCGCCTGTTGCACCAGGCAATCCAGGAGCACCATCTGGGACCGCGACGATCCCCATGACGGTGAAGAAAAACCCCATCAGTTACCCGATGGTTGCAGCAACGTCAGTACAGCTGCTCCCGCGCTCCACGCCGTCAGGTTCAGACGAATGTGAGAGCACGGGAACGCAAGGTTGCCCTCCGTGCTTGAGCTCTTGCTGACCACCACGGGATCGTCGATCGTTCGAATCAACCGCACGAAACCTCCCGTAATCGCCGTTGTCGCGCCAGAGTTCGCAACCGTATACGTGATCGTGTTCTGGTTGGTCACGCTTGCTACCTGGAACGTCCCATCGAACGGAGCGCCCGCGCCCTTCACGATGATCGAATCTGCAACCTTCACCGTGAGCGCGCTGGGCACCTTGAGCGTGGCCGTCGTCGTCGATCGCGTGATCGAACTGTACTGCTGCTCGTCTGTTGGAAGAACACTCCATCCATGCTCGATCTTGAAGGTGAGCGTCGATCCTTGCTGAACCGCGACGAAGTACCCAACGCCGAACGCGGTTTGCTCCGTGTCGATCACTTGCCAATCACCCGGACCTGTGGCTCCCAGAGGAGTTGTAGTAAAGCGCATGACTACTCCTTATTGCTTGACCGCTTCGATCGTGATGGAACCAAGCAACGGCTTTCCCTCTTTCCAACCAGAAGCCGTCATGAGAACCCGCCCCGTTTTCGTATCGCCCGCCGTATTGTGCAGATGTCGATCCATCATCCCGCGCCCTTCAAGATGTCGGATCAGTTTCGGCGGATCATCCTCCCACCACAGATCAACGCTTAAATCTCTGTGCAGGACGTAGTTGATGTGGTCGATGCGATACTTCGTTGGATGGTAGTAGCTGTCGACCGCCTTGGGTACATCCATGATGACCATGGGCTCCATGGACTTCCGGTCGAGCGCGATGTTGATGTTCAGGATGGTGTTGCGAGCACCATCGTTTTCGACATCAATCTCGACCGGACTGGTCATCAGAAGCGGCTCGCCTCAGACCACGCGCCGATGTAGTCGACGATGTTCGTGTGAGCAGCATTCGCGCCTGTGGTAATGCCGAACCCGAGACGCAGACCATCCGTGGACGTCGGAAGATTCGTAAGGTCGATCCCACTCGGAGCGTTAGCACTGGCTGACGTCGCCACCAGACCACCGTAGACCTGGGACGCCCCCTCCCACATGATCGGCAGCGTTTGTCCGATGCTCGAGAATACGTAAAGCGTCGGCGTCGATCTCGCATCGTAGTAGAAGCCCACCGAATACTGCACGTTCGCTGCTATGGTTCCAACCGCAAGAGTGCTGGTCCCCGCGCCCTTGAGGATCAGGTTGAGAGTGGTCGAAGCATCGGTCTTACTGAAGTAGACGCCCTTCGATGGAGTCATTGGACCCGAGAGCGTGTCCACCAAACCAGCGAGCATCAGCGTGTGGGCCGTATCGCTCAGTTTGAACGAGTAGGTGAACCACTTCTGGAAACCCGTCTTGAAATAGAACGATTTCGCAACGAGCTCGTTCGCCTGATAGTTGGTGCTCGTTCCACCCGTGGTCTGCGTGAGAAATCCGCCCTCACCATCCGACAACGCGGACGTGCCTGAGTTGGTCGAAGTGACCGTCCAGTCGTTCGCATCATAGTTTTCGAAATCGGTGAAGTACCCGTACACCGGAAGCGGCGACGGAATACGAAGATTGCCAAGTACGGACCCCGGCGTTGCCGTGGTCACCCCGACTGGGAATCGGGTCGGTGTTTGCGTCGACATGAAGCTCTCCTTTTCGAGCGCCAATGAAGGCGCGGCCCCCTCTCGAGGGTCGCGCTCTCCAAGGAGTTAACGTGCGATCAGTACCCTTTCTTGCGAGACTTCTTCTTCCCACCACCAGGATTCATGGGAGGAAAATTCGGTCCCTTGCGCGTTTTCTTGTTCACGATACCTCCTTCCGTTTTCACCCCTCGAGGTAATCCGCAGCTGCACGAAGCAGTGAAGGATCATCTCGAAAGTTACCTAAACCTTGGTTGCAGTTTTGACACAACAGCTTCCGAACGTGACCAGAACGATGACAATGATCGACAGCAAGAGCTCTCGGCTTACCAGTGCGAGGATTCGTTGATGTTTCTGCTCTCATACAAATCGCACAAAGACCGTTCTGTTCCGAAACCATTGCATCGTATTTCTCAACCCCAATTCCGTAACGCTTACGAAGTTCTGCGTCTCGTACTTTATCAGGACTCGTCTGCCGATAATTCTGCATGTAACGGCGCTGATAATCCTTCTTGGTTTCGTTCCTTCGTTGAAGGAACTTTTTTTCACGCCAGAGAAAATTATCAGGTCCATAAGGACGAGACTCGTCAACACGGCCAATCCGATGGATGGAAGATGGCCGATCTCCAACATCTTTAACGAAAGTCCAGAAATCATCCCAGCGTGAATCAATTCGTTTATTGCTTCTCCGTATCCAAGTCCAGTGATTATAGAGAGGATGAAGATCTCTCTTACCCCAATCAGTTGGACGCCCTTGTTCTACATCTCCGTGATGAAGCAATCTGCGGTAGTGCAGGTCACATAGATCCTTCGCAACAACATTGTTTTGGCAAGTCTCAATCGAACACTTGCGATAGGTTCGTCTTGGCATTTCCAGCCCCCATGATGAGTGGAGGCTGGATTATACCATGTAGTGTTTACGTCAGGGACCATTCGATCCGTACACGCTTCTCCAGTTATCCCAACCGAAGGCGTACCGCTCGATGATGCCCGCCTTGAAGTTGCGCGTGTCGAAGTCGTTGTCCTGCACCGGCTCCGGAG
>Ga0306921_10000343_pt1 | contig 39230 bp, 36 predicted proteins | sample sta12Cox44000080_FD_203760 | JGI IMG/M metagenome (GOLD analysis project Ga0306921, IMG submission 203760) | Lab enrichment of tropical soil microbial communities from Luquillo Experimental Forest, Puerto Rico - statoxic.12C.oxic.44.000.080 (v2)... | ecosystem: Environmental > Terrestrial >... | reverse complement strand
AGTTCCAGTACTCCAAGCGGTAGTTCACAATGCTACGCGTCGCGGTCGCGGGGGCGAGTGGCTACATGGGAGCGGAGGCGCTTCGCCTCCTCTCCGTGCATCCCAAGCTCCAGCTCAGCGTGGTCACTTCCGAGCGGCTGGCTGGGGAGCGGCTCGACAAGGTCTTCCCGCATCTGCGCGGGCTCTCGAGCCTCGTCTTCAGCGATCTCGACCCCGCGCGTCTCAGCGAGGAAGCGGATCTGGTCTTTCTCGCCCTCCCGCACATGGAATCGCAGCGGGCGGTGCCTGTGTTGCGCAAGCAGGGTCGAAAGGTGATCGATCTCTCGGCCGACTACCGACTGCGTGACGGCTCGCTCTACGAGACGTGGTACAAGGCCGGACACATCGACGCCGTCGGGCTCGGGGAAGCGGTGTATGGCATGCCCGAGCTCCACCGCAAGAGCATTGCGGGCGCCTCACTGGTGGCCAATCCGGGCTGCTACGCTATGGGCGCCATCCTCGCCACCGCGCCCCTGCTCAAGAGCGGGCTGGGGCGCGTGGACGGCATCGTCATCGACGGCAAGTCCGGCGTGACGGGAGCGGGGGCGCAGGGGCGCAAGATCGATCCCATGTACCTCTTCACCGAGGCCAACGAGAACGTGCAGGCCTACGGCATCGCCACCCACCGCCACACGCCGGAGATCGAGCAGGAGCTCTCCGCCCTCTCCGGACAGCCCGTGGTCGTAAGTTTCACTCCGCACCTCGTGCCTCTCAACCGCGGGATCTTCACCACCGCCTCCGTGCCTCTCGGCAAGAGCGCGAGCACGGCCGATCTCCTTGCCGTGTACCGTGAGTTCTACGCGGGCGAGCCTTTCGTGCGCGTACTCCCCGAGGGGGAGCGGCCGACCACCCGTGCCATCGTCGGCTCCAACTTCTGCGACGTGACGGTTGTGTCCGATCCCCGCACGGGCCGTGCCGTGTGCGTCTCCGCCCTCGACAACCTGGGCAAGGGCGGCTCGGCCAACGGCATCCAGAATCTCAACATCATGATGGGGTGGGACGAGCGCACGGGGCTGGAAGCGCCCCCCGTGTATCCCTGAGAGCCATGGCCGACATGCAGTGGATCGACGGCGGCATCACGGCGGTCCCCGGCATCCTTGCCGCGGGCGTCATCGCCGGCATCAAGCCGAGCGGAAAGAAGGACCTCGCCCTCATCTATTCCTCGGCTCCCGCGCGGGCGGCGGCCGTGTTCACCACCAACCAGGTCAAGGGCGCGCCCGTGCTCGTCTCCCAGGAGCACATCCGCGACGGCCGGGCGCAGGCTATCGTCGCCTCCAGCGGATGCTCCAACGTCTGCACGGGCGAGCAGGGGATCAAGGACGCCCGCGAGATCACGAAGACGGTGGGGGAGCTCCTTCGGATCAAGCCCAACCAGGTGCTGATCGCGGCTACCGGGGTGATTGGCGCGTTCCTGCCCATGGACAAGATCCGCGCCGCCCTGCCCAAGCTCGTGAAGGGGCTGTCGCCGCAAGGAGGGCGGAGCGCGGCGGAGGCGATCATGACCACCGACACCCGGCCCAAGGAAGCGGCACTTCGCGTGGAGGTGGGCGGGCGGCCCGTCACCATCGGAGGTATCGCCAAGGGCGTGGGCATGCTCGAGCCGCACCTCGCCACCATGTTCTGCTTCCTCGCCACCGACGCCATGGTGGCGGCCGACGCTCTGCCGCGCGCCTTGAAGCGGGCGGCCGACGCCTCGCTCAACCGGATCACCGTGGACGGGGATCAGTCCACCAGTGACACGGTTGCCCTGCTCGCGAACGGGCTCGCAGAAAATGCCCCCCTCGAGCGGGGCAGCCGCGGGCTTCGCGAGTTCGCTCGTGGGCTCGACGCCATCGTGGCCCGGCTCGCCCACCTGCTCGTGTCCGACGGCGAGGGCGTGACGAAGGTGGTGGAGGTGGTGGTGAGCGGGGCGCGCACGCGCCGAGAGGCGCTCCTCGCCGCGCGCTCCGTTGCGAACTCTCCACTGGTGAAGACGGCCATCAATGGCGCCGATCCTAACTGGGGTCGGCTCATGATGGCTCTCGGCAAGTCTCCCGCGCGGGTGGTGCAGGACAAGGTCTCCATCCGCTTCGGCGACGAGGTGCTCGTGGAGAAAGGCGCGGTCAAGGCCGGGGCCCGCGTCGACAAGATCCGCGCCCTCATGGCGGGCGCCGAGTACGCCATCGGCATCGACCTGGGGCTGGGACGGGGCCGAGAGACAGTGTGGACATCGGATCTGAGCGAGGAGTACGTTCGCATCAACGGGAAGTACACGACCTAGCAGCACGCAGTTCACTACGCACGATCGCCAGCTTCGGTCTCCGGTGCCGTGGGGTGCCGGGGAAGCGTGAAGGCCGCCGATGAAGGCCTTGCCGCTCGCGATCGGAGGCCAACCGAACAGGAGAGAGACATGGCTGCCCTCACCATGAAGGAGCTGCTGGAGGCCGGCGTGCACTTCGGCCACCAGACCAAGCGCTGGAACCCCAAGATGCAGAAGTACATCTTCGGGGAGCGCAACGGGATCTACATCATCGACCTGCAGAAGACCCTCAAGAAGTTCCGCGAGGCCTACGCCTACGTGCGCGATCTCGCAGCGGGCGGGGGCACCCTCCTGATGGTCGGCACCAAGAAGCAGGCGCAGGAGACGGTGCTGGAGGAAGCGGGCCGCTGTGGCATGTTCTACGTCAACCACCGCTGGCTCGGCGGGACCCTGACCAACTTCGCCACCATCCGGAAGTCTATCGCGCGCCTCAAGAAGCTCGACGAGATGAAGGAGACGGGCGAGTACGAGCGCCTGCCCAAGAAAGAAGTCATCGTGCTCGAGCGCGAGCGCGAGAAGCTCCAGCACGCCCTCGTGGGCATCAAGAACCTCGACCGGCTGCCCTCCGCCGTCTTCATCATCGATCCCAAGAAAGAAACCATCGCGGTGGAGGAGGCGCAGCGCCTCGCCATCCCCATCGTGGCCATCGTGGACACCAACTGCGATCCCACGGGAATCGACTACCCAATTCCGGGCAACGATGACGCCATCCGCTCGGTGCGGCTCATCACCTCCCGCATCGCCGACGCCATCCTGGAGGGCGCGGGCACCCACGCCAAGGAAGTCGCGGCCGCCGAGGAGATCCCGCCCTCGCCTAACCTGCCCGTGGTGACGGAGGCCGAGATGGCCGCCTCCACCGAAGCCGGCTCGTAAGACCAGGAGATCCGTCGCCCATGGCATCGTCTGCCGAGCTCGTCAAAGACCTCCGGGAACGCACCGGAGCGGGAGTGATGGACTGCAAGGCCGCCCTTGAGGCTTCCCAGGGAGACCTGCAGGGGGCGGTGGAGCACCTGCGCAAGAAGGGGCTGGCCGACGCGGCCAAGAAGCAGCATCGCGAGGCCAAGGATGGGCTGATCCACGCCTACATTCACCCCGGAAGCAAGATCGGCGTCCTCGTGGAGGTCAACTGCGAGACGGACTTCGTGGCCCGCACCGAGGATTTTCAGCAGCTGGTGAAAGACATCGCCATGCAGGTGGCCGCCGCCAATCCCCTCTACGTCTCGCGGGAGCAGGTGCCGGCCGCCGTGCTCGACAAGGAGCGCGAGATCTACATCCAGCAGATGGCCGACCAGAAGAAGCCGGCCGCCGTCCTGGAGAAGATCGTAGAGGGCAAGCTGGAGAAGTTCTACACGGAGATGTGCCTCCTCGATCAGCCGTTCATCAAGGACGCCACGGGCAAGACGCGCATCAAGGACATGGTCGACGGCGCCACCGCCAAGATGGGCGAGCGGGTGGTCGTGAAGCGCTTCGCGCGCTTTCAGGTCGGCGCGGACTAGACCATGGCCCAGGCTGGGGCCCCCGCCTATCGCCGCGTTTTGCTCAAGCTGTCCGGTGAGGCGTTGGCCGGGGGCCAGGCCTATGGGATCGAGCCCGACACGATCGGGCGCATCGCGGAGGAGATCCGCGAGGTGATCGCCATGGGCGTGCAGGTGGCGGTGGTCATCGGCGGTGGGAACATCTTCCGTGGCATTGCCGCGAGCGCAGGGGGAATGGATCGCGCCACCGGCGACTACATGGGCATGCTCGCCACCGTGATCAACGCCCTCGCCCTCCAGGACGCCATCGAGAAGGCGGGGGTGCCCACCCGCGTGCTGTCCGCCATCGAGATGCGCGCGGTAGCCGAGCCATACATCCGCCGCCGTGCCATGCGCCATCTGGAGAAAGGACGCGTGGTCGTCTTCGCCGCCGGAACGGGCAATCCCTTCTTCACCACGGACACCGCGGGGGCCCTCCGCGCGGTGGAGATTGGAGCGGAGGTCTTCCTCAAGGCTTCCAAGGTGGACGGCATCTACACCGCTGATCCCGCCAAGGATCCCACCGCGGTGAAGCTTCCCCGGGTGGGTTACATCGAGGCGCTCAACCGGGGCCTGGCGGTCATGGACACCACCGCCATCTCTCTCTGCATGGACAACAAGCTCCCCATCGTGGTGTTCGATCTCACCCGACGGGGCAATATCCGGCGCATCGTCGCCGGCGAGGCGGTGGGCTCCGTCGTCTCCGGCGACGCGACGTCCCCCAAGGGGTAGAGCCATGCAACAGGTGATCAAGGATCTCGAGACGCGGATGCAGGCGGCTACGGACTTGCTTGTTCGCGAGCTCACCGGTGTCCGTACCGGCCGGGCCAATGCCGCTCTCCTCGACAACGTCCGAGTGGAAGCCTATGGGAATCTGGTGCCGATCAACCAGCTCTCCTCCATGTCGGTGCCGGATTCCAAGACTATCGTCATCCAGCCCTGGGATGCGTCGCAGATTGGGAACATCGAGAAGGCCATCTACAAGTCCGATCTCGGCATCACCCCTTCTTCGGACGGCAAGGTCATACGCCTGGTCATGCCCACTTTGACCGAGGAGCGCCGCAAGCAGCTCGCCAAGATGGTGGGGAAGTATGCAGAGGATGCGCGAGTGGCCATCCGCAACATCCGCCGCGAGGCCAACGACAAGCTCAAGGCCATGGCCAAGGAGAAGCACGTCTCTCAGGATGAGGAGCGCCGAGGTCACGACTCGATCCAAAAGACCACGGACAAGTTCATCGGAAAGGTCGACGACCTCGCGAAGAAAAAGGAGCAGGAAGTTCTCGCCATCTAGTCCGCGCGGAATGCGGGACCCCGTCGGACGGACCGGGTCTTCCGCGTGAAACGGGGCGAATTGCATAGAATTTGGTGCCGGCGTCACGTAGAATGACGCGATATGGCGATCAAGGCAGGCGCGGATGCCACGTCCGCGGTGGGATCCACGCTCGGTGAGGTGGAGCTTCGCGAGCGCATCCTGGCCAATCCCTTGCCCCGCCACGTCGCCATCATCATGGATGGCAACGGCCGCTGGGCGACCTCGCGGGGCTTGCCTCGGGCCGCCGGCCATGCTGAGGGAGTGAAGGCCGTCCGCAACAGCGTGCGGGCCGCTGGCGAGATCGGCATCGAGTACCTCACGCTCTACGCCTTCTCCTCGGAGAACTGGAAGCGGCCGCGCCACGAGGTCTCCACGCTCATGAGTCTGCTCGAGCGCTCGATCGACCGCGAGCTGCCCGAGCTGATGCAGCGCAACGTGCGCTTCCGCGTGATCGGCCGACCCCACGGCGTGCCCGCGGAGGTCCAGCGCCGCATCGATCATGTGGTGCAGAGCACCGCCGGCAATACCGGGCTGACCTTGCTCATGGCGTTCAACTACGGAGCGCGCGACGAGATCGTCGATGCCATGCGGCGCCTCGCCCGCGACGTGCAGGACGGCCGGGTGAGCCCGGAGGAGATCGACGAGGTGCGGGTGGGCCGTGCCCTGTACACGGACGGCGTGCCCGATCCCGACCTCCTCATCCGCACGAGCGGGGAGATGCGCGTGTCGAACTTCCTCCTGTGGCAGATCGCCTACACCGAGCTGTGGGTGACGCCCACGCGCTGGCCCGACTTCGAGGCGCGCGATCTGTTCCTCGCCGTCGCGGACTTCCAGCAGCGGAATCGGCGCTTCGGGCGGGTGTGATGTCGGAAGCCCGCGGCGTGCCGATGCCGGCGCCGATGGAAGCGGACCGCGGATCCCGTATGGCTGAGCTGGCTCGCCGCGTGGTCAGCATTGCCGTGCTTCTCCCCCTCTTCGTCTGGGTTCTCGTAGCCGGGCCGCCCTGGCTCTTCACGGTCTTGGTGGTTGCCGTGGGCCTCCTCGCGAACTGGGAGTTCTCCCGCATGTTTGCCCACGCCGGGGTGCCCGTGCTCCGCGACGCCGGACTTGTCTGGGGCGGACTCGTCACTCTCGCCTTCGTGCGTCCCGAGCGCGCGGGCGCGGCCTTCGCCCTCGTGGTGGTGGGTCTCCTCGTGGCCAGCCTCGACAGCCGCGCAGCGGGACCCACGCGCTGGCAGCGAGTGGCCGTGACTCTCCTCGGCGTCTGCTACGTCAACTGGCTCCTCGGCCACGTGCTTTGGCTACGCGCAATCCCAGACGGCCTCCATTGGGTTTTTCTCCTCGTGTGGATCACCTGGATTGGGGAGACGGCGGCGTACGTAGTGGGCACGCTCCTCGGTCGCCACAAGCTCGCGCCGGTGATCAGCCCAGGCAAGACCGTCGAGGGCGCGCTGGCCCAGTTCGTCGCCTCGGTGCTCGCCGCGCTGACGGCGGGCGACTGGCTGTTTCCCGGTCTCCAGCTTCGCGACGCGCTCGTCGTCGGTGTGCTCCTCGGCGTGTTGGGGCAGGTGGGGGACCTTGTGGAGTCTGCCCTGAAGCGGAGTGTGGGCACCAAGGACACGGGACACGTGATTCCCGGGCACGGAGGCATCCTCGATCGCATCGACGGCCTGCTCTTCAACGCGCCCGCGCTCTTCTACTATGTCACCCACGGGCGGGCGCTTTAAGCATGAAGCGTGTGACTGTTCTCGGCGCTACCGGCTCCGTTGGTCGCCGCGCCCTCGAGCTCGTGGGTCGCTTTCCCGAGCAATTCCGCATCGAGGGCCTCGCCGCCAAGGGCTCGAACCCCGAAATGGTGGCGGAACTCTGCCGGGCCCACCGGCCCCGCGCGGTGGCGGTTTCCGACGAGGGCGCGGTGGACGCTCTCGCCCGCGCGCTCGGTCATCCGCGCCCGGAGATCATGGGCGGTGCGCGCGGGCTCGTGACCATGGCTCGTGACCTCGATGCCGATGTGGTCCTCTCCGCCATCGTGGGTGGCGCGGGTCTTCTGCCTACCATGGCCGCCATCGAGACGGGCAAGGCAGTGGCCATCGCCAACAAAGAGCCGCTCGTGATGGCGGGCAGTCTGATGACGGCGGCCTCGCGTCGTCACAAGGCGCCGATCCTGCCCGTGGACTCTGAGCACAGCGCGGTCTTCCAGTGCATGGAAGGCCAACAGCGGAGCCAGATACACCGCATCCTCCTCACCGCTTCCGGCGGGCCCTTCCGTCGCCTGTCCTGGGCCGAGATGGCCACGGTGACGGTGGCCGATGCCCTCAATCACCCGACATGGAAGATGGGGGCGAAGATCACCGTCGACTCCGCCACGCTGATGAACAAGGGGCTCGAGGTTATCGAGGCGCGCTGGCTCTTCGATCTGCCGAGCGAGCAGGTGCAGGTCGTCGTGCATCCGCAGTCGGTCATTCACTCCATGGTGGAGTACGTCGATGGCTCGGTCATCGCCCAGCTCGGGGTGGCCGACATGGGAATTCCCATTCTCTACGCCCTGAACTATCCCGACCGGCTGCCCTGGCCGGGAGAGCGACTTGATCTGACCAAGACCGGCGCCCTGACCTTCGAGGAGCCGGACGCTGAGCGCTTCCCCTGCCTCGCCCTGGCCCGCCAGGCTCTGGCGGCCGCGGGGTGCGCGCCGGCCATCCTCAACGCGGCCAACGAGGTCGCGGTCGGCGCTTTCTTGGAGGGGCGCGTCCGCTACACGCAGATCGCCGAGCTGATCGCGGAGGCGCTCGAGCGTATGCCAGTGCACGCCCTGGACAGCATCGAGACCTGCGTGAGCGTGGACGCGGAGACGCGCCGCTTCGTGCAGGGACGGCTGCTCGCGGGGAAGAATTCCTGATGATCACCATCATCGCATTCGTGGCCGTCCTGGGAATCCTGATCCTCATCCACGAGTGGGGCCACTTCATTGTCGCCCGGCTGTCCGGCGTGGGCGTCGAGCGCTTCTCCATCGGTTTCGGGCCAGTGATCTGGCGCTACAAGGGCGAGGAGACGGAGTACTGCATCTCGGCCATCCCGATGGGCGGCTACGTGAAGATGATGGGCGACGACGAGAACCCGATCGAGGGGGGGCGCACCGGCGTCGTCGACCCCGCGCGCTCCTTCAATCTCAAGCCGATCTGGGCACGTTTCCTCATCGTATTCGCGGGGCCGGGGATGAACTTCGTCCTCGCCGTCGTGCTGGCGAGCCTCGCCTTCATGATCTGGGGCCGGCCGGTCGTCCCCGCGGTGGTGGGCCGCGTTACCGAGGGAAGCGCTGCTGCCCAGGCGGGGATCAAGCCTGGGGATCGTATCGTCGCCGTCGACGGGCACCCCCTCCAGTACTGGGACGAGGTACAGGGGGCCGTGCAAGACAGCCGCGGCAAGAAGCTCACCCTCACCGTGGTGGGTCCGGAGGGTGAGCGCAAGGTGGAGGTAACCGCGCAGCGCGTGGCCGGGCGCGATATCTTCGGCGACGAGCAGGACTACTGGGACCTGGGCGCCCGCCAGGCCGTCTCCGACCTGGCGAAGATCGGCGAGGTGATTCCCGGCGGTCCCGCCATGGCCGCCGGCATCAAGCCGGGAGACATCGTGGTCTCGCTCCAAGGGCAGTCCATCGGCTCCTGGGACGATCTCGCCGACGCCATCAGCAAGCGGCCGGGCCAGCCCACGGAACTCGGCATCAAGCGCGGCGAGGGCATGGTCACCATCACCGTCACGCCTGCTCCCAGCGGACCTGACGGCAAAGGACGCATCGGCATCAGCCACGCTGTCGCGCCGGGACCGGGCGCGGTGTTCGTTCGCTCGAATCCGCTGGTCGCCGTCAAGGACGGCATGCTCAAGACGTGGGAGTGGACGTATATGACAGTCAAGGGCATGTTCAAGCTCCTGACCGCGCAGCTCGCGCCGTCCAACATCGGTGGTCCCATCCAGATCGCCGCTGCAGCAGGGGAGCAGGCAAGACAGGGCCTAGCCTATCTCACGCTCTTCACCGCGCTGATCAGCGTCAACCTCGCCGTGCTCAACTTGCTGCCCGTGCCCATGCTCGACGGTGGCCACCTCCTCTTCTTCGTCTGCGAGGCGATCCTCGGGCGACCCGTCTCCCTGCGCAAGCGCGAGATCGCGCAGCAGGTCGGTTTCGTGCTGCTGATGATGCTCATGGTCTACGCCGTGTACAACGACCTGTCACGGCTCGACGTCTTTCATCGCTTCTTCCGATAGCCGGGGAGACTCATGGGGCAATATCGCTGCCACGTGTTCGTGTGCACCTCGGGTGACACCTGTCCGCAGCAAGGCGACGTCGAGAAGTTCGTCAAGGTCTTACGGGCGGGCGCGGTCCAGGCGGGCAAGCAAGTGGAGGTGCGCATCAACAAGGCGGGCTGCTTCTCGCAATGCGGGCACGGGCCGATGATCGTGGTCTACCCCGAAAACGTGTGGTATGGCGGCGTGCAGGAGTCCGATCTCCAAGAGATTCTCGAGTCGCACATCCTGGGCGGCCGCCCCGTCAAGCGCCTCCTCTACGATCCCGGCGTGCCGGGGGCGAACAAGGTCAAGACGGCGACCTGACGGATGCGCTGGACCCGCTCCCTCATCCCCACGCTGCGGGAGGATCCGGCCGACGCAGAGGCCATCAGCCACAAGCTGATGGTGCGGGCGGGGCTCGTGCGGCAGCTCGCCGCGGGGATCTACGTCTATCTCCCCCTCGGCCATCGCGTGCTCGACAAGGTCAATCGTGTGATCCGCGAGGAGATGAACGCCATCGGCGGGCAGGAGATCACCATGCCCGTGCTGCAGCCTGCGGAGCTCTGGCAGCAGTCGGGACGCTGGGACGCCATCGGCGGCGAGATGTTTCGGCTCAAGGATCGCAACCAGCGCGAACTGTGCCTGGGTATGACCCACGAAGAGGTGGTAGCGTGGATCGCCGCGCGGGAAATCCGCTCCTACCGTGACTTGCCGCAGATCTGGTATCAGATCCAGACGAAGGAGCGCGACGAGGCGCGGCCTCGCTCGGGGGTGCTGCGCACGCGCGAGTTCCTCATGAAGGACGCCTACACCTTGGACCCCGACGCGGCGGCCCTCGAGGTGTCCTACAACGCGCACAAGCAGGCCTACTGCAAGATCTTCGATCGCTGCGGCATCCGCTACGTAGTGGTGGACTCCGATCCCGGCATGATGGGCGGCTCCGGCTCCCACGAGTTCATGGCCCCGTCCGCGGCGGGAGAGGACGACGTTGCCCTCTGCGCCGCCTGTGGCTACGCGGCCAACGTCGAGCTGGCCCGCGGCGCGCCCGTGGCGGCCTCGCTACCCGAGCGCTCGCCGCACGAGGTCGCCACACCGGAGGCACGCACCATCGCGGAGGTCGCCGCCCAGCTCAAGATCGAGCCCGCGTGCACGATCAAGTCGCTGGTGTTCATGATCGGCGACGCCGTTGTGCTCGCTCTCGTGCGTGGCGACCACAACCTTCACGAGCGCAAGCTCGCGCGAGCCCTGCGCGCCGAGGCGCGACCCGGCCATCCCGACGAGGTGCGCCGGCACCTGGGCGTCTCCGTAGGCTCGGTGGGGCCGGTGGGAGTCAAGGGTGTCTCGCGGATCATCGCCGACGAGTCGCTGAAGAACGGCTCGTACGTGGTCGGCGCCAACCGGGATGGCTTCCACCTCGTCGGCGTGACGGCGGGCAAGGACTTCCCCTGCGAGTGGGCCGATCTCCAGGTCGCCCTTCCCGGCGAGGGCTGCCCTCAGTGCGGCAAGCCGCTCACTGTGGAGCGCGTGATCGAGGTCGGCAACATCTTCAAGCTCGGCACGCAGTACTCGGAGCCGCTTGGGGCCATGTACCTCGACGAGCAGGGGCAGCAGAAGCCCATCGTGATGGGGTCGTACGGGATCGGCCCCGCCCGCATCGCGGCGGCCGCCGTGGAGCAGCGTCACGACGCCGACGGCATCATCTGGCCCTGGGCCATCGCGCCGTTTCACGTCCATCTCATCCCTGTGGCCGTCAAGGATGCCGGGCAAATGGCGGCGACCGTGGAAATCCAGCAACTCCTGGAAGGGGCGGGGTTCGAAGTGCTCGTGGACGACCGGGACGAGCGCGCCGGCGTCAAGTTCAAGGATGCCGACCTACTCGGGGTGCCTATCCGGATCACCGTAGGTAACCTGCTGGCCAAGGAAGGCGTGGTCGAGGTGCGCGAGCGGGCGACAGGAGCACAGGTCAAAGTGTCTCGGGAGGGCACCCTGGGGGCGGTGCGGAAGATCGCGGACAGGCTTAGGATGGCCTAAATCGCCGGGGGGGCGCCGCCGCGGGCCGCGGGGCCTTGCGGGTGGTGTCTACATGTGCTAAAGTTTTGACAAAAGTGGGCGCCGCCCACTTTTTTGTTCTCTACAGAGCAGGAGGGTGGCTGGAAATGGACCCGCGGATGGCTGACGGGGAGGCGTTTCTGGCTAGGGTCGAGGCGGTGGTGGACCCCGTTCTCGAGGCCCACGGTCTCCAGCTCGTGGATCTGCAGTGGCGTCGGGAGGCCCGGCGCTGGGCCCTGCGCTTCTTCGTGGACAAGCCGGGCGGTGCCGGCATCCTCGACTGCCAGCGGCTGAGCCACGAGGCGGCGGACGTGCTGGACGTATCGGGGCTCATTACGGAGAGCTACGACCTCGAGGTTTCCTCTCCGGGCTTGGACCGCGAGCTCAAGTCGGACCGTGAGTTCGCGTGGGCGATCGGCAAGGACGTGCGGTGCTGGGTGCGAGAGGCGGTGGACGGGCGGCTGGAGTTCGCGGGCCGGCTGGAGGCGGCCGCTCCCGATCATCTGGCCATCGCAGGACCAGAGGGACGGACGGCGGAGGTGCCGCGGGCGCTGGTGACGAAAGCTCGCCTCGACCCTCCGTTCAGGCGCAAGTGACGGTGCAGACAGACGATGAACAAGGAACTCATCTACGTGATCGGACAGATGGCGACGGAGAAGGGGATCGACAAGGAGATCCTCTTCGAGGCGCTGGAGTCCGCCCTCCTGTCGGCGTCCAAGAAGACCATGGGCGTGGCCGACAACGTGCGCATGGAGCTCGACCGGCAGACGGGTGCGCTGCATGTCTTCGCGCGGAAGAAGGTGGTGGAGACGGTGGCCGACGCCAAGCTCGAGATCGGCTTGAGCCATGCGCGTAAGCTCAACGCGGAGGCGGAGCTCGAGGACGAGATCGAGATCGAGCTGCCCCCGCAGGAGTTCGGCCGCATCGCCGCCCAGACGGCCAAGCAGGTCATTCTCCAGCGGGTGCGCGACGCCGAGCGCGACGCGGTGTACTCGGACTTCATCGACAAGCAGGGCAAGATCATCCGCGGCACCGTGCACCGGATCGAGAAGCGAAACGTGATCGTGGATCTCGGCAAGGCCGAGGCGGTCATCACGGAGCGCGAGCAGATTCCCGGTGAGCGCTACAACCCCAACGATCGGGTCCGCGCTTATGTGCAGGAAGTGAAGAAGACCGCCAAGGGGCCGCAGATCCTCCTTTCGCGCGCCGACGCGGGCTTCCTCGTGCGCCTCTTCGAGGCGGAGATTCCCGAAATTGCCGAGGGTATCGTGCAGGTGAAGGCGGCGGCCCGGGAGCCTGGCGAGCGGGCCAAGGTGGCCGTGATGTCGACCAAGCGCGACGTCGATCCCATCGGGGCCTGCGTCGGCCTGCGCGGCACGCGCATCCAGGTCATCAGCCGCGAGCTCCGCAGCGAGAAGATCGACATCGTGGAGTGGTCGGCCGATCCCGCCATCTTCGTGGCACGGGCGTTGTCGCCCGCCAAGGTATCCTCGGTCACTCTGGGCCCGGTGCACGAGGGCGAGGAGCCGCGCTCCGTCCTCGTGATCGTGCCGGACAACCAGCTCTCGCTTGCCATCGGCAAGCGCGGCCAGAACGCGCGGCTTGCCGCCAAGCTGACGGGGCTGCACGTGGACATCCGGAGCGAGGGCGAGGTCGAGGAAGAGCGGCGCCTCCTCGAGGAGGAGATGGCGCACGGGCGGGAGGTGCTCGCGAGCTTCGCGGGCCTGGGACCTCAGCTCGTGGACCGGCTGGTGGAGCACGGGCTCTTCTCGCCTGCCCGCATCGTGCACGCTGGGCTGTCGGCCCTCGAGTCCATTCCCGGGTTGGAAGACAAGAAGGCGGCGTCGCTGCTCGCCATGGCTCAGGAGTGGCTTGAGCAGCATCCGGTGGCCGAGCCCGAGGCGGCGACGGAAGCAGAGGCGGAGGATGCGACGGGCGAGCGCAGGGCCACGGCCGAGGACGGCGTGAGCGATACGCCTCCCGAGAACATGGTGAGGACCTCCGCTGAGTGACGGCGGCGCCTCAACGCACCTGTATCGCGTGCCGTCAGAGGCGGCCCAAGGTCACCCTGGTCCGGCTGGTGCGCGGAGCGGACGGCCGTGTGCGCGTGGATGAGAGAGGAAAGGCGCCGGGACGGGGAGCCTATGTGTGCCCTGATCCGGCCTGCGTCGGACGAGCACTCAATGCGGGCCGACTTGGACACGCGTTCAAGCGACCCAGCGAGCCGCCCGCATCGGGAGCGGCGATTCTGAACGGCCTGGTCGAAAGCAACCAGGCGAGGAGGTAAGCGGGCTGTGGCGGCACGAGTCAAGGTCATCGACCTCGCGAAAGAGTTGGGTGTCACCAGCAAGGATCTGATCGTCGCGCTGGAGGCCATGGGCCAGAAAGGCATGCGGGCCATGAGCCCGCTGCAGGCGGCGACGGCCAACGATCTGCGAGTCAAGCTCGGACGCGGTCGTGATCTGCCCGAGGAGGCCAAGCCCAAGCGCGCGCCCAAGGCCAAGCCGGCCGTGGACGAGACGGGAGCGCCGGTGGCCAAGGTGCCCCAGCAGAAGAGCGCGGATGGAGCCGCTGGGCCCAAGGTCCCACGGAAGAAGACCGCCGTGTCCACCGAGACGGAAGAGGTTCACCTCCCGCAGCCCACGGAGGAGATCAAGCCTGCCGCGACGCTGTTCCGCCACGCTGCCGCCTCGTCACCGGTGGCGGAGCCAGAGCCTGCGCCCGTGGCGCCGCCGGCGCCTGTCATCGCCCCGCCGCCTGCGGTCGTCGCTCCGCCTCCCGTAGTCACGCCGCCCGCGGCGCCTCACGTCGCACCGCCTTCCGTCGCGCCGCCACGGGTGACTCCGCCGCCCGTCGTGAGGCGCGAACCCACCGTGCTTCGGCCGACGCCCCCACCTCCGGCGCCGGTTCAGCCTCGCCCCGTGGTGGCGCCTCCGGCCGCGGCCGGCCCGGCCGCGCCTCTGGCGCCGCCAAAGCGCGTGGCCCCCGCCGCTCCGACACCGGCTCGCCCCGCCGCCCCGCCGATGCCCGCGCGGCCCGCCGCGCCGGCCGCTCCGGCACGTCCAGCTGCGCCGGCCCCCGCCGCGGCGGCGCCGCTTCCGAAGGTCGAGGTCAAGCCTGAGCCTTCCAAGCCCGTCGTGCCCGAGCCGCCCGAGGAGATCAAGCGTGAGCTGGTCAAGCTCCCCGAGTCGGTCACGGTTGGTGAGCTCGCTGCGGCGATGCGCCACAAGTCCGGTGAGGTAATCAAGGCGCTCGTCGAGCTCGGGGTGATGGCCACCGTGAACGAGGTGCTCGATCCCACCGCGGCCAAGCTGGTGGCCGACAAGTTCCACTTCGACGTCGAGTTCCGCTCCCTCGAGGGCGACATCCTCGAGGAGGAAGAGACCGATCCGACGCAGTTCAAGCTGCGGCCGCCCGTGGTCACGGTCATGGGCCACGTCGACCACGGCAAGACCTCGCTCCTCGACGCGATTCGCACCACCAAGGTCGCGGAGCGCGAGGCGGGCGGCATCACCCAGCACATCGGGGCGTACCAGGTCGACACCTCGCACGGCAAGGTCACCTTCCTCGACACTCCGGGCCACGAGGCCTTCACGGCCATGCGGGCCCGCGGCGCCCAGGCCACGGACATCGTCATCCTGGTAGTCGCCGCCGACGACGGCGTGATGCCGCAAACGGTGGAGGCGGTGAATCACGCCAAGGCGGCCAACGTGCCCATCATCGTGGCCGTGAACAAGATCGACAAGCCGGGTAGCGAGCCGGACCGTGTGAAGCGCGAGCTCTCGAACCTGGGTCTGGTGCCCGAAGATTGGGGCGGCCAGACGATCTTCATTCACACCTCGGCCAAGCGAGGCGACGGCATCCCCCAGCTGCTCGAGATGACGGCGCTGCAGGCCGAGGTGCTCGAGCTGCGCGCCAACCCGAACCGGGCGGCGCGCGGCACCATCGTGGAAGGCCGGCTGGATCGCGGCCGCGGCCCCGTGGCCACCGTGCTGATCCAGTCGGGCACCCTCAAGGACGGGGACGCAGTGGTGGTGGGCCAGCATTCCGGCCGCGTGCGCGCCATGTTCAGCGACCGCGCCAAGAAGGTGACGAAGGCCGAGCCCTCCGATCCTGTGGAGATTCTCGGGCTCTCCGGGGTGCCGCAGGCGGGCGACACGCTGCTCGTGGTCGCCGACGAGCGCAAGGCGCGGCAGATCGCTACCGTGCGCGCGGACCGCGAGAAACTCAAGGGCAAGGGCGCGGCTCGCGTCACTCTGGAGGACCTGCACAAGCAGATTGAGGCGGGCGAGGTGAAGGAGCTCCGGCTCGTCCTCAAGGCCGACGTGCAGGGCTCGGTCGAGGCCCTCACGGAGTCTCTGGAGCGGCTCTCCACCGACGAGGTCCGGCTCAAGGTCATCCACGGCTCCGTGGGGGCAGTGAACGAGTCGGACGTCATGCTCGCATCGGCGTCGAACGCCATCGTGCTCGGATTCAACGTCAAGGCCGAGCCCAAGGCGGCCAGCCAGGCCCAGAGCGACGGCGTGGATCTTCGGAGCTACAGCGTCATCTACGACGTGCTGAATGACGTGCGGGCGGCGCTCTCCGGCATGCTCGCCCCCGAGATCCGCGAGACGGTGCACGGCCGAGCCCAGGTGAAGCAGCTCTTCCCCATTTCCAAGGTGGGGACGATCTACGGCTGCGCGGTCATCGAGGGCAAGATCATTCGCTCGGCGCGGGTACGAGTCAAGCGGGGCGACACCGTGCTCGGCGAGAGCTCCGTGAACTCGCTCAAGCGCTTCAAGGACGACGTCCGCGAGGTGCTCCAGGGGCTCGAGTGCGGCATCGGCGTCGAGGGGATCAAGGGCGTGCAGCCGGGCGACATCATCGAGGCCTTCACAACGGAAGAGGTCGCGCGGACCCTCTAGCATGTCGGCGGCCCGGGTGGCGGTGGGCACCGTCGAATTGCACCTGCCGGATGTGGGCTCGCTCAAGGGCAAGCGCCACGTGCTCAAGGGCCTCAAGGATAGGTTGCGCCAGCGTTTCGAGATCTCCGTGGCCGAGGTTGATCACCACGACGCCTGGCAGCGCGCCACCCTCGCCGTCGCCTGCGTCTCCGGCGACTCGCGCCACGCCAACGAGGTTATCTCGAAGGCGCTCGATTACATCGAGGACAACGTGGACGGCTATGTGACGGACATCCAGGTGGAGATCCTGTGACCCAGACCTCCTCTGGCAGACGTGCGTGCACGCGAAGAGGGCAATCGAAGCGATCAGGCATGACCCGCTCTACCGATCGCCGACCGCTCTCTGTGCCGCTGCGAGCGCGTGCTTTGCCCGCGCAATCTCAGGGGGAGGTTCGGAAGGAGAATTCACTCAGTCCTCGTCTCGCGTCGGCCAAGAGCCGCCGCTCAACTCGAACTGCGGCCCCCCTCCGAGCTTAGGGATGCAGGGCAAGCGGCTCGAGCGCGTCAACCAGCTCATCAAGGAGGAGATCTCCGCGGTTCTGCAGCGGCAGATCAAGGATCCCCGCCTGGGCTTCGTCACCGTGACTGAGGTCGACACCACGGCGGACCTGAAGCTCGCCCGCGTCTACGTCTCGGTGCTCGGCCCCGAGGATCAGTGGGCGAAGTCCTTCAAGGCTCTGGAAAGTTCTCGGGGATTCGTGTGGAACTGGCTGCGCAAGCACCTCGATCTCCGCGTCACGCCCCAGATCGCCTTCCGGCCCGATCGATCCATGGAGCACGCCGCCCACATCCAGTCCCTCCTCGCCGGACTCCGGTCGGCAGAGCCGGAGGCCGACGAGTGACGGAGACCCGCGGCGGCTTCTCCGTGAAGCCACCCGACGAGATCCTCGCCGCGCTCCGCGAGAGGCCCGACAAGGTCCTCTGCCTCGGTCACGTTCACCCGGACGGAGACGTCCTCGGCACCCTGCTCGGCCTGGGCCTGGCCTTGGGCGCGTCGGGGGCCGCCGTCACCTTCGCCGGGCCGCATCCCGTGCCCGAGGTGCTCGACTTCTTGCCCGGGTCCGACCGCTGGTCAGTCTGGAAGACGGCTCCGGAGCGCTTCGAGCTGATCGTGATGACCGACTGCCCCAATCCCGATCGCTCGGAGGGTCTCCTCGAGGGGGCACGCGGCCCGGGAAGCCGCGTGATCAACATCGATCATCATCCCGACAACCGACGCTACGGGACGATCAACTGGATCGATCCGTCCGCGGCGGCCACGGGCGAGATGATCTTCGATCTTCTCAAGGCGCTTGGCCTCCGCATCACGCCCGCGGTCGCTCTCAATCTCTTCACGGCCATTCACACCGACACCGGGTCCTTCCGCTACTCCAACACGACGCCGCGGACCTTCCGCATCGCCGCCGAACTCACCGCGGCGGGGGCGGATCCCTCGCTCGTCTCTGACCGGCTCTACCAGCAGCGTGCCCGCGACACCCTGGCCCAGCTCGGTGAGGTGCTCCGCCGTGTCGAGGTGAGCGATGACGGTCGCGTGGCATGGCTCACCGTGCCGCGCGACCTCGTCTCGCGTGAGTTCCTCGAAGCGGAGGACCTCGTCGGCTATCCGCGCTCCATCGGCGGCGTCAAAGTCGCCGTCCTGTTCCGGGAGGACGAGCCGGGGCGGGTAAAGGCGAGTCTCCGTGCCAAGGGCGAGGTGGCCGTGAATGCCATCGCCCATCGCTTCGGAGGCGGTGGCCACGAGAATGCCGCGGGGTGCACGCTCTCCGGTACGCTCGAGGAGGCGACGGCCGTGCTCCTCGCCGCCGTGAAGGATGCGATGGTCGCGGGGCGATCGGCGTGAGGAGAGACTCCCGCTCGGGCGTCCTCCCCGTGGACAAGGGCGAGGGCGTCACCTCGTTCCAGGTGGTGGCGCAGCTCCGCCGGGTCCTGCGCGCGCCCAAGATCGGCCACGGCGGCACCCTCGATCCGGCGGCCACCGGCCTCCTGCCCATCCTGATCGGCGAGGCGACGAAGCTCACGCCCTATCTCGTCGACCTCGACAAGGAATACCTCGCCACTGTGCGGCTCGGCGTAGCCACGGATACCCAGGATCTCTCGGGCGCCGTGCTGGAGACGCGGACCGTCCCTTATCTCGACGCGGCCGTCGTGACGAGAGCCCTCCAGCGCTTCGTGGGCACGATCCAGCAGGTACCGCCCATGTACTCCGCTCTCCACCACGAGGGGCGCCGACTCTACGAGCTGGCGCGCGAGGGTGTCGAGGTCGAGCGGGCGCCCCGCGAGGTCTGGGTGTACGCCATCGACCTCGAGGCTCTGGAGGCGCCCGACTTGGTGATCCGCGTCCACTGCGGCAAGGGCTTCTACGTGCGCACCCTCGCCGCGGATCTCGGGGCCGCTCTGGGCTGCGGCGGCGCCCTCGCCAAGCTCGTGCGGACGCGGGTGGGTCCGTACCGGCTGGAAGACGCGGCGCCGTGGACCCTGGTGCGGGAGGCGCGCGACGGCGGCGCCTTGTGGCCGTATCTGCTGCCGCTCGACTCCGCCCTCGAGTCGATGCCGGAGACGCGGCTGTCGGAAGAGGGGACGCGGGCCTTCGTGAATGGACAGTCGGTGACGGAGCCCGGGGCGTCCGGACTCGTCCGCGTGTACGGACCGGACGGCCTGCTCCTCGGCATCGGCGTGAGGCGCGGTGCCCTCGTGAAGCCGGAACGTCTCCTCCATGCGGATCCTCCACGGCCTCGCGTCCTACCCGCCTGACCTGCGCCCCTGCGTGACGGCGCTCGGTGCCTTCGACGGCATCCACTTGGGCCATGCGCTCCTCATCAGCACCGCGGTGGAGCGGGGACGTGCCCTCGGTCTGCCCTCGGTGGTCTGTACGTTCCATCCCCATCCCGCGAGCGTGCTCTGGCCCGAGAACGCCGGCGTGCCCGTCGCCTCCCTGGAGGACAACCTCGATCGCATGAAGGGACTGGGCGCCGACGCCGCGCTGATCATCCCATTTACCCTCGAGTTCTCGCGGATGGAAGCCGAGACCTTCGTGGACGAGGTTCTGGTGGGCATGCTGCAGGCGCGCGAGGTGGTGGTGGGCTTTAATCACACCTTCGGGCACGACGCACGCGGCACCGCCGCGCTCCTCACCGAGTTGGGACCTCCCCGCGGCTTCACTGCGCGCGTGCTGCCGCCCCTCCGCCTCCAGGGGCAGACCGTGTCCTCGAGCGCGATACGCCGGCTCCTCGGGAAGGGCGATGCCGTACGCGCGGCCGAGCTCCTCGGCCATCCTTACGCCATCTCCGGAACGGTAATGCGGGGAGCGGGGAGGGGACGTACTCTCGGCTTTCCCACGGCCAACCTCAAGCCGGATCGCCCGCTCGTGCTGGCGGCCGGGGTGTACGTGGCGCGCGCATCGTGGGAAGGCGGCGCCGCCGACGCGGTGGTCAACGTCGGCTATCGTCCCACCTTCGAGGAGAACCAGTACTGGGTCGAGGCGTTCCTGCTGGACTTCTCCGGTGACCTGTACGACCGCACACTCCGTCTCGAGTTCCTCGAGCGCATCCGGCCTGAGATGAAGTTCTCCGGGGTGGACGCTCTCAAGGCACAGGTGATGGCCGATATCGAATCCGCGCGCGTGCGTCGCGCGAGGCCGCGAGCCCCGCGTGCGACTTAGGCGGCGTCACGCCTTTACAGGAAGTGGTCGCCATGCTAAACTCCCTGTGTCCTTGCAGGTTTACGCCGTCCACACGAACCCGTTCCCTGGGAGCCGCAGCAAGGGCTCTGGGAGCGTGGCGATTGGGGGGGGAACCCCCGGAAGGAGCTTGGCATGCGGCTGTCCATCGACAAGAAGAAGGGTCTCATCGAGCAGTTCAGGACGCACGACGGCGATACGGGATCGCCGGAAGTGCAGATCGCATTGCTCTCCGAGCGGATCAACGGACTGACCGATCACTTCAAGACCCACCAGAAAGACCATCACTCCCGCCGCGGCCTGCTCATGCTCATCGGCAGGCGCCGCGGCCTTTTGGAATACCTCAGGAAGAAGGACGCGGAGCGCTACCGAGTCCTGACGGACAAGCTCGGAATCCGCAAGTGACCGCGGGCTCCGGCTGGTTTCGACCTTCAACGGCTCGGACGAGCCGAGCCCACACCATCCTCGCCACCCTCACCCCCGAATCAGCCCAGGCACCGCTTGCTGCCGTCTCCGTGCCGGCCGCCGACGCTTTGATGGCTGTTCCCACGCCATATGGCTGGAGAAAGACACTTTCATGACGAGCCACACCGTACAGATCAAGCTCAACGGCAGCCCCCTTTCACTGGAAACTAGCAAGGTCGCCAAGCAGGCCGACGGCGCCGTGGTCGTCCGCTTCGGCGGCACCATGGTGCTGTCCACCGTAGTGGCGGCACGCGGGCCTATGGAAGGCCGTGACTTCCTTCCCCTCACCGTGGAGTACCGAGAAAAGGCCTACGCGGGCGGGAAGATCCCCGGTGGCTTCTTCAAGCGCGAAGGCCGGCCCGATGAGAAGGAGACGCTGACCTGCCGCCTCATCGACCGCCCCATTCGTCCGCTCTTCCCCAAGGGCTTCCGCAATGAGATCCAAGTGATCAACCTGGTCATCTCCGCCGACAACGAGAATGATCCGGACGTGCTGGCCATGGTCGGCACCTCGGCCGCGCTGTCGCTCTCCGGCATTCCCTTCGAGGGTCCGCTGGGCGCGGTGCGCGTGTGCATGGTCGACGGCAAGCTGATGGTGAATCCCACCTACGCCCAGCAGGCGACGGCCACCCTGGAGATCGTGATGGCCGCGACGGAAGACGCCGTCCTCATGGTCGAGGCGGGCGGCAAGGAGATCGGCGAGGAGCAGATGCTGGAGGCGCTCGCCTTCGGCCACGAGCAGTGCAAGCAGCTTGTGCGGATCCAGAAGGAGCTCATGACCCAGGCGGCCAAGCCGCGCTGGGCCTTCGACGCCAAGGAGGGCCTGGACTCCGGACTCCTGGAGAAGGTTCGGCAGATCGCCACTCCCCGGGTGGTGGAGGCGTTGGCCATCCACCAGAAGCAGGCTCGGGCGGAGGCTATCGCCGCGGCCTTCGAGGCGACCTGGGCGCATCTCGTGACCGTGGACCACGTGGCGGACGATGCCGCGACTCGGGTCAAGACCCAGGAGTACTTCGAGAAGGTGGAGAAGACGGAGGTTCGCCGTCTCATCGTGGACAAGGGCATCCGGGTCGACGGGCGCAGTGTCAAGGAAGTGCGGCCCATCTGGTCGGAGATCGGTTATCTGCCTCGCGCCCACGGCTCCGCCCTCTTCACCCGCGGGGAGACCCAGGCCCTGGTGGCGACAACCCTGGGTACCAAGAACGACGAGCAGAAGATCGAATCCTTCGAGGGCGACATCTACCGGACCTTCATGCTCCACTACAACTTCCCGCCCTTCTCCACGGGTGAGGTGAAGCGCTTCGGCACCGCGGGCCGGCGGGAGATCGGGCACGGCGCTCTCGCTCACCGCGCCATCTCGGCGGTGCTCCCGTCCAAGGAGGCTTTCCCGTACACCATCCGGGTCGTCTCGGAAATCCTCGAGTCGAACGGCTCCTCGTCCATGGCCACAGTGTGCGGCGCCTCCATGTCCCTCATGGACGCGGGCGTGCCGCTCGCCGCGCCGGTGGCGGGCATCGCCATGGGCCTGGTCAAGGAAGGGGACAAGGTCGGCATCCTCACCGACATCATGGGCACGGAGGACCACTACGGCGATATGGACTTCAAGGTCGCCGGCACCGAGAAGGGCATCACCGCGCTCCAGATGGACATCAAGATCGGCGGGGTCTCCGTGGACATCATGCGCCAGGCCCTCGCCCAGGCCCGGGAAGCTCGGATCCACGTGTTGGGCAAGATGGCCGAGACGATCAAGGCCCCCAAGGCCACGCTGTCGGAGTTCGCCCCGCGCTTCGTCACCATCAAGATCCGGCCGGAGAAGATCCGCGAGATCATCGGCCCCGGCGGCAAGGTCATTCGCGGCATCCAGGAGAAGACGGGGGCCAAGATCGACGTGGAGGACGACGGCAAGGTCACGGTGTTCTCCTCCTCGGCGGAGAAGGCCCAGCAGACCATCGACATCATCCAGGACATCTGCCGCGAGGCGGAGCTCGATCGCATCTACCTGGGCAAGGTGAAGAGCATCAAGGAGTTCGGGGCCTTCGTGGAGATCATGCAGGGGACGGAGGGGCTGCTCCACATCTCGCAGATCGCCGAGACGCGCATCCGCGCCGTGAGCGACGTGCTCACGGAGGGCGACGAGGTGCTCGTCAAGGTCATCGAGATCGACGGCAACGGCAAGATCCGGCTCTCGCGCAAGCAGGCCCTGCGCGATCAGCCGGCGCTCAGCGACAAGGAGAAGCTGAAGATCGTCCCCGCGTCCGCTGCCGGCGCCTGATGCCGACGAGAGGCTTGGCGTGAGGGCGGGGGGCCGCGCGGAGGCTTACGGCAAGACGGTCCTGCCGAATGGCGTCCGGGTGATTTCCGAGTCGCTCCCCTGGGTGCGCTCGGTAGCGGTGGGCATCTGGGTGGAGACGGGCTCGCGGGTGGAGCCCGTGGAGCGGAGCGGCATCTCCCACCTCATCGAGCATCTCGTCTTCAAGGGCACGGAGACGCGCACGGCCGAAGACATCGCCCGCGCCATCGACTCCGTGGGCGGGCACATGGATGCCTTCACGGCCAAGGAGCACACCTGCTTCTACGTGAACGTCCTCGACCATCATCTCGACATGGCCGCCGACCTGCTCAGCGATGTGCTGCTCCATCCGCGCTTCGATCCCGGCGACATCGAGCGGGAAAAGGCCGTGGTCTTCCAGGAAATGAAGATGGTCGACGACACCCCCGACGATCTCGTCCACGACCTGTTCGCGGAACGGGCCTGGCCGGGCCATCCCCTGGGGCGACCCATCCTCGGGCGGCGGGAGGTGATCGAGCGGCTCGGCCGTGACACCATCCTCCACCACTTCACGGAGGAGTACTCGCCGGGGCGGATCACGGTCGCCGTGGCTGGTCACGCCGAGCACGATCGGGTGGTGGAGGCTTTTGCTTCACGCTTCGAGCGCTTCGTGCAGCCCTCGGTGGCGCATCCCGAGGTCGCGCCCGTCCTCGTCCCCGGCGTCCACCTCGTGGAAAAGCCCCTCGAGCAGGTCCAACTCGTGCTCGGTTTCCCTGGCATCTCCGACGTGGCGCCCGAGCGCTACGCCCTCTATCTCCTGAACGACATCATGGGTGGCAGCATGTCCTCGCGGCTCTTCCAGGAGGTCCGGGAGCGCCAGGGGCTCGTGTACTCCGTCCACTCGGGGGCCCAGCAGTACCGAGACGCCGGGGTGCTGTACCTCTATGCGGGCACGGAAACGGACAACTTCAGCAAGGTGCTCAAGGCCTTCCTCAAGGAGGTGCGGGCCCTCAAGAAGGACGGCCTGACCGCGGAGGAGCTCGCCCGCGCCAAGGACCACCTCAAGGGCAATCTCATGCTGTCTCTCGAGTCCTCCTCCTCTCGGATGAACCGCCTCGCCCGGCAGGAGCTGCGCTTCGGCGCCTTCCATACCGTGGACGAGATGCTGAGCCACATCGACGGTGTGCGCCCCGATCAGGTCGAGGGCCTCATCCAGAAGCTCCTCGACGAGGAGCAGCTTTGCCTCGTCACTCTCGGCCCCGTCACGAAGAAGAACCTCCCGCGCGAGCTCAGCCTCACATGAGCCGCCGAGTCAACCAGGTGAGGACGAAGGAAGCGCGAGGAGCCAACCGCCACGCTCCAGATGGCTCGACAGCCAGCTTCCCAGCGGAGTGCCCTCACCATCTCGCCCACGGTCAACATGATCTCGCCCACGGTCAACATGCCAAGAGGCATGTTGAGGTTAAATGATCAGTCGTTATTCGCGCCCAGAGATGGCGGCCCTCTGGAGCCAGGAAGCCAAGTACGAAGCCTGGCTCAGGGTCGAGCTCGCCGTCTGTGAGGTCTATGCCAAGCGCGGCATCATCCCCGTGGAGGCCCTGGGACGGATCAAGGCGGCCGCCCGCGTGTCGGCCCCGCGCATCGACGAAATCGAGGCGACCACCCGGCACGACGTCATCGCTTTCCTCACCAACCTCGAGGAATCGATCGGAGCCGACTCGCGTTACGTCCATCTCGGCCTCACCTCCTCCGACGTGGTCGACACCGCACAAGCGCTCCTGCTCGTGGCGGCGGCCGAGCGGCTCCTGGCCGGGCTCGAGCGGTTCCGCAGTGCGCTCCGGGTCCTCGCCCTCCGCCACAAAGACACCCTCTGCGTCGGGCGCACTCACGGCATTCACGCCGAGCCCACGGTCTTCGGTCTGAAGCCCGCCCTGTGGTTCGCGGAGGCGGGACGCAACCTCGATCGCCTGCGCCGCGCGCGGGAGGCGGTCCGGGTGGGGAAGATCTCGGGAGCGGTGGGCACCTTCGCCCACGTCGATCCCGACGTGGAAGAGGAAGTGTGCCGACTCCTCGGGCTGGAGGCGGCGCCCATCTCCACACAGATCATCCAGCGAGATCGTCACGCGGAGTTCTGCGCGACCCTGGCCATCGTGGCCGCCTCGCTGGAGAAAGTCGCAACGGAGATCCGCTCGCTCCAGCGCACGGAAATCTTGGAAGCGGAGGAGCCGTTCACGGAGGGGCAGAAAGGGTCGAGCGCCATGCCGCACAAGCGGAATCCCGTCTCCTGCGAGCAGATCTGCGGGTTGGCCCGTCTCGTGCGGACCAACGCGCTGGCCGCCATGGAGAACGTGGCCCTGTGGCACGAGCGGGACATCAGCCACTCCTCGGTGGAGCGGGTGATCCTGCCCGACTCCACCCTCCTCGTGGACTACATGCTCTATCAGATGACGCGTATCGTGGAGGGACTCCAGGTCTATCCGGACCACATGCGCGAGAACATCGAGCGGAGCTTCGGCCTCATGTACTCCCAGCGCGTCCTCCTGCGCCTGGCCGAGACGGGACTGCCGCGCCAGCAGGCCTACGAGATCGTGCAGCGCGACGCCATGCGGGCGTGGCGCGAGCGGACGCCTTTCCGCGCCCTCCTCGCCGGCGATCCCGAGGTGACCTCGCGGCTGTCCGAGGCGGATCTGGACGCCTGCTTCGATCCCCGCTGGTACCTGCGCAACGTCGATGCCATCTACACGCGTGCCGGACTTTCCTGAGGGCCCCTGACATGGAGAAGCGCGAGAAGCTCTACGAGGGCAAAGCCAAGATCGTCTACGCCACCGACGATCCCGGCAAGGTCATCCAGTACTTCAAGGACGACGCCACGGCCTTCAACGCGCTGAAACGCGGGACGATCGTGGGCAAGGGCGTCATCAACAACAAGATGTCGGCGACCCTGCTCCAGCGCCTCGCCAAGGCGGGAGTGCCCACCCACTACCTCGCCACCTTGTCCGATCGCGAAATGCTCTGCCGCAAGCTCGACATCATCAAGATCGAGGTCATCGTGCGCAACATCGTGGCGGGTAGCCTGGCCAAGCGCACGGGCCTCGCGGAAGGGGTGGCCATCAAGCCGCCCATCGTCGAGCTGTACTACAAGTCCGACGAGCTCGGTGATCCCATGATCACCGAGGAGCACGTGCGCATGCTCAAGCTCGCCTCGCCCAAGGAAGTAGCGTGGACGAAGCGCATGGCGCTCAGGATCAACGCGCATCTCCGGCCTCTCCTCAAGCGCAAGGGGCTCATTCTCGTCGACTTCAAGCTCGAGTTCGGCCGCCACGCCGGGAAGCTCTACCTGGGCGACGAGATCAGTCCCGACACGTGCCGGCTGTGGGATGCCGACACACTGGAGAAGCTCGACAAGGACCGCTTCCGTCGCGACCTCGGCAACGTCGAGGATGCCTACCAGGAGGTCTACCGGCGCATCGTGGGTTCCGGTTCGTGAGGGCTCGCGTCCTCGTCCGGCTCAAGCCGGGCATCCTGGACGTGCAGGGCGCTTCTGTGCAGCGAGCTTTGCATGGTCTCGGCTTCGCGGAGGTGCAAGGTCTGCGCGTGGGCAAGGTCCTCGACCTCGAACTCGATGCGCCGAGCGGGGACACGGCCCGTCGGCGCGTGGAAGAGATGTGCGTGCGACTCCTCACCAATCCCGTCATCGAGGACTACACCGTCGAGCTGCTCGGCTGATCTCCGAGGCTCTTGTAAGATTTTGACGGGCAAGGTAGAGTGGGTTAGCACCCACACAGGGAGGACAGCTCGGCCCCATGAACTTCGGCGTGGTGGTGTTTCCCGGCACCTGGAGTGACTGCGACTTCCACTATGTCATCGGCGAAGTGCTCCACCAGCCGGTCCGCTACGTCTGGCACCGCGACAATCAGCTGAGCGACTTCGACTGCCTCATCCTCCCCGGCGGTTTCTCCTACGGCGACTATCTGCGCGCGGGCGCGGTGGCCGGGCGCTCGCCTGTGGTGGAGGCGCTGCCCGAGTTCGTGGCCAAGGGTGGCGTGGTGCTCGGCTCGTGCAACGGCTTCCAGATCCTGTGCGAGTCCAAACTCCTTCCCGGCGCTCTCATGCGGAACGAGTGCCTGCAGTACCGCTGCCAGTCCACTTTCCTCCGCGTGGAGAATGCCGAGACCCCCTTCACGCGCTCCATGCGCCCCGGTCAGACCTTGAAGATGCCCATCTCGCACGGCGAGGGGAAGTTCTACGCCGACGCGGAGACCCTGCGCCGGCTGCGGGATCAGAAGCAGATCGTGTTCCGTTACGCGAGCGAGGACGGCCGCGTGGTCAAGGACGCCAATCCCAACGGCTCGCTGGACAATATCGCGGGCGTCGTCAACGAGGAAGGGACCGTGCTCGGTCTCATGCCGCATCCGGAGCGCGCCAGCGAGAACGCCATGGGCGGCACGGACGGCCTGCTGATCTTCCACTCGCTCCTCGGCAGCCTGGTCGAGGATGGCTCATTCCTCAAGAGGTAGAGGTATGGGCCCGGGGTGGAGACGGGGTGTCTGGGGCGGAGCCTAAGGTCACTCTGGAGCTGGCCCTCGCCTCCGGGCTCACGGGCGAGGAATACGACCGCATCATCCGGCGGCTCGGCCGCGAACCCACCTACACCGAGCTCGGTCTTTTTTCAGCCCTTTGGTCCGAGCATTGCGCCTACAAGCACTCCCGAGTGTTCCTGCGCGCGCTGCCCACGACGGGCGCCGCGGTGCTCCAGGGGCCCGGGGAGAATGCGGGTATCGTGGACCTGGGTGGCGATCTCGCGCTAACCTTCAAGATCGAGAGCCACAACCATCCGTCCTTCATCGAGCCCTTTCAGGGCGCGGCCACCGGGGTGGGCGGTATCCTGCGCGACATCTTCACCATGGGCGCCCGGCCTATCGCCATCCTGGACTCCCTGCGCTTCGGCGATCTCGAGGACCCGAAAACACGGCGGCTCATCGAAGGCGTCGTCTCCGGCATCAGCTGGTACGGAAACTGTTTCGGCGTGCCCAACCTGGGCGGCGAGCTGAAGTTCGCCCCCGAGTACGCGGGCAATCCCCTCGTGAACGCGATGGCGGTGGGGCTCGTGCGCAAGGACCGGATCTTCCGCGCCCGCGCCGAGGGGCCGGGCAATCCGGTCTTCTACGTGGGCGCCAAGACGGGGCGCGACGGGATCCATGGCGCGACCATGGCCTCCGCAACCTTCGACGAGGGCGCGGAAGAGCGCCGGCCCACCGTACAGGTGGGCGATCCCTTCACGGAAAAGCTGCTCCTCGAGGCGTGCCTGGAAGCCATGGCCACGGGTGCCGTGCTGGGCATTCAGGACATGGGCGCGGCCGGTCTCGCCTGCGCGTGCTCGGAGATGCCGGCCCGCGCGGGGACGGGCATGGAGGTGGAGCTCTCCCGGGTTCCCCAGCGCGAGGCGGCCATGACGCCCTACGAGATCATGCTCTCCGAGTCGCAGGAGCGGATGCTTCTCGTGGCCGCGCGCGGACGCGAGGAGGATCTCCGCCGCGTCTTCGCGAAGTGGGAACTTGACGCGGTGGAAATCGGCCGCGTCACCGACGACGGCATGCTCCGGGTCGCCATGCATGGCCGCGTGGTCGCCGAAGTGCCCGTGCGGGCCCTGGCCGACGAGGCGCCGGTATACGAGAAGCCCACGGCTCGCCCCGTCTGGCAGGACGAGCTCGCACGCTTCGATCCGCTCTCGCTACCCGTGCCTGCCGATCTCACCTCTGCCCTGCTCGGCCTCCTCGGCTCGCCGGGCATCGCCTCCAAGGAGTGGGTGTATCGCCAGTATGACATGCAGGTCGGTATCAACACGCTGGTCATGCCCGGATCGGATGCCGGGATCCTTCGCATCAAGGGAACACGGAAGGCTGTGGCGGTAACTACAGACTGCAACAGTCGTTTTGTATATCTCGAGCCTCGCGCTGGCGCGGCCATGGCGGTGGCGGAGGCGGCACGCAACCTGGCTGTCTCCGGGGCCAAGCCCCTCGGCCTCACCGACTGCCTCAACTTCGGCTCGCCCGAGCGCCCGGAGATTCTGTGGCAGTTCAAGGAAGCGGTGGCAGGGATTGCGGAGGCCTGTCGCACTCTCGAGATCCCGGTGGTAGGCGGCAACGTCTCCTTCTACAATGAAACATTGGGACAGGCGGTGCTGCCTGCTCCGGTGATCGGAATGGCCGGGCTCATCGACGAGGCCGACAGCCGTTGCACTCAGTGGTTCGATCAGGAAGGAGACCGCATCGCTCTCCTCGGGCCGGAGGACGTGAGCCTCGGCGGCTCGGAGTACCTCTGGCACTTGCACGACCGGGTGGCGGGCGTCCTGGCGCCTCTCGACCTCGCCCAGGAGGGGAGGGTACACGAAGCCTGTCGCGCGGCGATTGCCGCGGGTCTCGTGCGCAGCGCCCACGATTGCTCCGAGGGAGGGCTCGCCGTCACCCTCGCCGAGAGCTGCATCAGCGGCCCACGGTCGATCGGCGCGCAGGTGAACCTGCCGGCGGGAGATCGGCGCGCGGATCTCTTCCTCTTCGGCGAGGGGCCGTCGCGGGTGGTGGTTTCGGTGCCGCGCGAAGCGGAGCGGCACTTCGAGCGGCTCATGGGTGAGTTCGCTCTGCCGTGGCGATGGATCGGCCGGGTTGGCGGCCAAGCCCTCGTGATCGAGCAGCACGGCAAGGAGATGATCTCGGTGTCCGTCGACCGGATGGCGTACGCGTGGAGGGTCGGTTTTGAGCGACATGTCGCCTGAGGACGAGGGTCGGGAGCTCGACGACAAGTTCCACGACGAGTGCGGCCTGTTCGGCGTGTGGAACCACGCCGAGGCCGCCAACGTCGCCTATCTCGGCCTCTACGCCCTCCAGCACCGCGGGCAGGAATCCGCGGGTATTGCCGCCACCGATGGCCACGCCTTCCACGTGGAGAAGGCCATGGGCTGGGTCGCCGACGTGTTCAGCCGGGACCGGCTGCGGCGTCTTCCCGGGAATCGCGCCATGGGGCACGTGCGTTACTCGACGGCGGGAAGCTCCAGCCTGCGCAATGCCCAGCCCATCACCGCGACCACCGCCCATGGCCCGGTAGCGATCGCCCACAACGGCAACCTGATCAATGCGGAGGAGCTGCGCCGCCAGCTCGAGGCGGACGGCGCCGTTTTCCAATCCTCCTCGGACACCGAAGTGATCCTGCATCTCCTCGCCCGCGCGGAGGGTGGCACCCTCGTGGACCAGCTGGCGCGCGCGCTCGCCCAGGTCAAGGGCGCCTACACTCTCCTCCTCCTCACCCCGACCTGCATGATCACCGTGCGCGATCCCTCGGGCTTCCGGCCTATGACCCTGGGCCGCCTCAACGACTCGTGGGTGCTCGCCTCCGAGACATGCGCCCTCGACCTGATGGAAGCGGAGATCGTGCGCGACGTGGAGCCGGGCGAGTTCGTGGTGGTAGACGACGCGGGGCTCCAGAGTTACAAGCCGCTCCGGCCCCAGCCCAAGCTCCAGTGCGTGTTCGAGTACGTGTACTTCGCCCGGCCGGACTCTGTCCTGTGGGGGCGCAACGTGCATGCCGTGCGCAAAGCCCTCGGCCATCAGCTCGCTCGCGAGCATCCCGTGGCCGCGGACCTGGTGATTCCCGTGCCCGACTCCGGGGTGGGGGCGGCCCTCGGCTTCGCGGAGGAGGCAGGGCTACCGTATGACTCCGGCCTCGTGCGCAACCACTACGTCGGGCGCACGTTCATCGAGCCGAAGCAGGGCATCCGGCACTTCGGCGTCAAGGTGAAGCTCAACCCCAACCGCGAGGTGCTGGCGGGCAAGCGCGTGGTCGTGGTGGACGACTCCATCGTGCGCGGGACCACCAGCCGCAAGATCGTCAAGATGGTGCGGGCGGCCGGGGCGCGCGAGGTGCACATGCGTATCTCCTCCCCGCCCATCCAGTGGCCGTGCTACTACGGCATCGACACGCCCACGCGCAAGGAGCTCATCGGCTCCAGCCACGAGGTGAAGGAGATCGAGCGGTACCTTGGCGCTGATTCGCTCGGCTATCTTTCGTTGGACGGCATGCTCAAGGCCGCGGGTAACGACCCCGGCCACTTCTGTCACGCCTGCTTCACCGGGCAGTATCAGGTCGGCTTCGACGCCGGAGACGTCGCGCAGCTGAAACTGTTCGAATCGTAGTCCGGAGTTCATGGACCCACTGACGTACCGAGAGGCCGGCGTGGACATCGCGGCCGGCGACGAGGCCGTTCGCCGGATCGCCTCGCTGGCCGCCTCCACCCGTCGTCCCGAGGTGCTGGGCGGCATCGGCGCCTTCGCGGCCTTCGTCGCCATTCCGCCGGGCTACCGTGAGCCCGTCCTCGTCTCCTCCACCGACGGGGTGGGCACCAAGCTCCACGTCGCCTTCGCCGCGGATCGCCACGACACGGTGGGCATCGATTTGGTCGCCATGGGCGTCAACGACCTCCTCGTCCATGGGGCCGAGCCGCTGTATTTTCTCGACTACCTCGCCGTGCATCGCGTGGAGCCCGATCGGATCGAGGCCATCGTGCGCGGCGTGGCCGAGGGATGCCGGCAGGCTGGCTGCTCCCTGGTGGGCGGCGAAACGGCGGAGATGAGCACGCTCTACGCGCCGGGGGAGTACGATCTCGCGGGCTTCGCGGTGGGCGTGGTGGAGCGGAACGGCATCGTCACGGGGGCGGAGGTGCGGCCGGGGGACCGCGTGCTCGGGCTCGCGTCCAGCGGACTGCACTCCAACGGTTACACGCTGATCCGCAAGGTGATCTTCGAGCGGCTCAGGCTGGGGCCGGACGACGCGATGCCGGGCGTCCGCCGCTCCGTGGCCGACGAGCTCCTCGAGCCGACGCGAATCTACGTCAAGCCCGTCCTGGAGCTGCTGCGCAGCGTGCCCGTGCTCGCCATGGCCCACGTCACGGGAGGCGGGATCACCGAGAATCTGCCCCGGGTCCTCCCCGAGGGTTGCCAAGCCATCATCGATCCCCGCTCCTGGCCGGTGCCCTCCGTCTTCAAGGTGATCCAGGAGGGCGGAGAGGTGGACGAGGCCGAGATGCGCCGCACGTTCAACATGGGCATCGGCTTTCTGCTCGTGGTACGCGCGGGCGAGGTCGGCCGGGCCATGCGGGCGCTCGAGGCATCGGGAGAGCGCGTGTTCGAGGTGGGCGAAATCCGCGACGGCGCACGGTCCGTCGTGTATGCCTGAGCCGCTCCGCGTCGGCGTCCTTGCCTCCGGCCGTGGCTCGAACTTCCGCGCCCTCGTGGAAGCGGCGCACGCGGGGCGGATCCCCGCGACCATGGTCGTGCTGATCTCCGACCGTGAGACGGCGCCCGCTCTCGCCATTGCGCGCAATCACGGCATCGAGGCGCTCTTCCTCGACCCCCAGCAGTATCCGAGCCGGGAAGCGCACGAGAAGGCCATCATTGGCGCCCTGGAGGAGCGAGGGGTCGATCTCGTGTGTCACGCAGGATACATGCGGATCCTCACTCCCGCCTACGTCGCCCACTTCCGCGGACGCGCTTTCAACATTCACCCCTCGCTCCTTCCCGCCTTCCCTGGGCTCCACGCCCAGCGCCAGGCCCTCGCTCACGGCGTGCGCGTGGCAGGAGCGACCGTCCACTTCGTGGACGAGGGAGTGGACTCGGGGCCCATCGTGCTGCAGGCGGCCGTGCCCGTGCTCGCGGGCGACACCGAGGAGAGCCTGGCCCAGCGCATCCTCGTCGAGGAGCATCGCATCTATCCGGAAGCCGTCCGGCTCTTCGCGGAGGGCCGGCTCCACATCGAGGGCCGTATCGTCCAGATCAGGGAGAGTCGATGAGCACAGTGAAGCGCGCGCTGCTGAGCGTGCACGACAAGACGGGCGTGGTCGACTTCGCGCGCGGACTGGCCGGCCTCGGAGTGCAGATCCTGTCCACAGGGGGCACGGCCAAGCTGCTCCGCGACTCCGGGGTGCCCGTGCTCGACGTGTCCGAGGTGACGGGCTTTCCCGAGATGCTCGACGGACGCGTCAAGACGCTCCATCCCAAGGTCCACGGGGGCATTCTCGCTCGGCGCGACGTGCCCGCCCACATGCGCGCGCTCGAGTCCCACGGAATCGGGCCCATCGACCTCGTGGTGGTCGCCCTCTATCCGTTCGAGCAGACGGTGGCCAAGCCCGGCGTCGGCTTTGACGAGGTGATCGAGAACATCGACATCGGCGGGCCCAGCATGATCCGCGGCGCCGCCAAGAACCACGGCGCGGTGGGCGTGGTCACCGATCCCTCGCAGTACGCGGTGGTGCTGGAGGAGTTGCGGGCGAGCGGGGGCGCGCTGTCCGACGCGACGCGGGCGCGGCTCGCCCTCGAGGCCTTCCGGCGCACCGCCCACTACGACGCGGCCATCGCCCGCTACCTGGGCGGCCGCGAGGCCTCGGCGCCGGCCGACGCGGAATTTCCCGAGCGCCTCTCCCTCGACCTCCAGCGCCTCCAGCACCTGCGTTACGGCGAGAACCCGCATCAGGCGGCGGCCTTCTACCGCGCCGCCGGCCCCGCCACCGGCCTGGCCGCGGCCGCGCAGCTCCACGGCCCCGAGCTCTCCTACAACAACCTCCTCGACTGGTCGGCCGCTCTCGGCCTCCTCCTCGAGTTCGACGATCCCGCCGCGGTGGTGATCAAGCACACGAACCCCTGTGGAGTCGCCCTCGGCGCGAGCGTGGCCGAGGCCATGAGCCGCGCCAAAGCTTGCGATCCCATCTCGATATACGGCGGCATCGTGGGGGTGAACCGCACCATTGACCTGGGCGTGGTCAAGGAGCTCTCGGGCATCCTCCTGGAGATCCTCTTCGCGCCCGACTACACGCCCGACGCCCTCGAGGAGCTCCGGCGCACCAAAAAGAAATGTCGCGTGCTGCGGCTGCCCTGTCACGCCGCGGACTATCCCCATCGCGTGCGGGATCTGCGCAGCGTGTGGGGCGGGCTTCTCATGCAGGGGGCCGATCTCACCGATCTCGATCCCGCGGTCCTCACCGTGGTGTCGAAGCGGGCGCCCACCGCGGAGGAGTCGCGCGCCCTTCGCTTCGCCTGGCGCGTGGCCAAGCACGCCAAGTCGAACGCCATCGTCCTCACGGGGGTCGATCAGGTGGTCGGGGTCGGGGCAGGGCAGATGAACCGTGTCGACTCCGCGCGCATCGCCGTCATGCGAGCGCGCGCTAACGGCCTCGAGACCGCGGGCACGGTGTGCGCCTCCGATGCTTTCTTCCCCTTCCGCGACGGGCTCGACGTGGTGGCGGAGGCGGGGGTGAGCGCGGTGATCCATCCTGGAGGCTCGCTGCGGGACGAGGAAGTCGTGAAGGCCGCCGACGAGCACGGGCTGGCCCTGGTGGTGTGCGGGATCCGGCATTTCAAGCACTGAGACGGACGCGGGAGCGACGGAGTGGCATGGCGCAGCCTGAACGGGTCTTCACCCTCAGAGAGCTGACGCGGCTCTTGCGGCTGACGCCCAAGCGGGCGGGGCAGCTCAAGCGCCTGGGTCTCGTGCGGAGCGACGCCACCGGGTATCGCTTCCGCGATCTGGTGGCGGCACGGGTCGCCTCTGCCCTGCTGGAAGGCGGCGCGACGGTACGCCAGGTGCGCGAGGCCCTCGACGGCGCGCGCCGGCTCGCCCCCGAGGCGGAGACACCGCTCGCCGAGCTCCGCCTCGTGGTGCAGGACCAGCGCATCGTGGTGGAGCAAGACCGGCTTCGCCTCGATCCGCGCACGGGCCAGACCCTCCTCGACTTCGAGCGCGCGGACCTCGAGCGGGAAACGCGCGAGTCGCTCCTCACAGGACTCGTCCGCCCGCTCATCCCGCCCTCTGACGCCGCGGAAATCTGGTTTGCCCGCGCCTCGGCGTGGGACGGCGAGCCCGAGCGCTGGGAGGCGGCGGTGGAGGCCTACGAGCGCGTGGTCGCCATCGATCCCGCCTATGCGGCGGCCTGGAACAACCTGGGCCTGCTCCAGCACCGCATGGGCCGCTACGAGCGGGCGCAGTCCTGCTATCGGGCCGCCCTCGACGCCGACGACTCGTGCTGCCAGGCCGCCTTCAACCTGGGCTCCCTCCACGAGGACCTGAACGATCTTCCCACGGCCATCGGCTGGTACCGCCGCGCCCTCGAGATGGAGCCCGACTACGCCGACGCCCACTTCAACCTGGCGGGGGTGCTGGGCAAGGCCGGGGAAGGGGAGGCCGCCGCGCTGCACTGGCGCCGCTACCTGGAGCTCGACCTCGGCAGCCCCTGGGCGCGCATCGCGCGCTCGCATCTGGAGGAAGTGGAGGCGGGCGGCGATGACGCCGACGACCGCCCGGAGGCGGGGCAGTGAAGGTCCTCCTCGTGGGCGGCGGCGGCCGCGAGCACGCGCTCGCCTGGAAGCTCGCCCAGAGCCCGCTCCTCACCCGCCTCATCGCCGCCCCGGGCAATCCCGGCATCGCGCGGCACGCCGAGTGCATCCCGATCAAGGACGTGGCCGTCGACGAGCAGGTAGCCCTGGCCCGGCGCGAGCGGGTGGATCTCGTGGTGATCGGTCCCGAGATGCCGCTCTCCCTCGGCCTCGCCGACCGTCTCGCCGAAGCGGGCATCGCTGTCTTCGGGCCGAGCCAGGCCGCGGCGCGCATCGAGAGCTCCAAAGCCTTCGCCAAGGACCTCATGGCCCGCTATGGGATTCCCACCGCGCGCTTCGAGACCTTCCAGGAGGCGGCGTCGGCCCGGCGCTTCTGCCGCACCCTGGGCGCGCCCCTCGTGGTCAAGACGGACGGGCTGGCCGCGGGCAAGGGCGCCATCGTCTGCCGTACCCTCGACGAGGCCGACGCCGCCATCGGGCTCTGTCTCGACGCGAAGAGCTTCGGGGCGGCGGGCGCCACCGTCGTGATCGAGGAGTTCATGGAAGGCGAGGAGGCCTCGTTCTTCGTCCTCACGGACGGCGCGGCTGCCCTCCCCCTGGAGAGCGCGCAGGATCACAAGACCATCTTCGACGACGACCGCGGACCCAACACGGGTGGCATGGGCGCCTACTCCCCCGCGCCGGTGGTCGACGAGGCGATGTCCCGCCGGGTGATGGAGGAGATCGTCGCCCCGACCATCGCGGCCATGGCCAAGGAAGGCGCGCCCTTCGCCGGCGTGCTGTACGTCGGCCTCATGATCGATCGCCGCGGCCCGCGCGTGGTCGAGTTCAACTGCCGCTTCGGCGATCCCGAGTGCCAGGCCATCCTTCCCCGCCTGGACGAGGATCTCCTGCCCCTCTTCGACGCGGTGGCGCGCGGGCGCACGCTGCCTTCGCGGCTCCGCTGGCGCGCGGACTCCTCGGTCTGCGTGGTCATGGCCTCCCACGGCTATCCCGCCGCCGCCCGAGGGGGCGACGAGATCGCGGGCCTCGACGCGCCCGGCGGGCTCGGCGACGTCAACGTCTTCCACGCGGGCACCGCGTGGCGCGAGGGGCGCGTGGTCACCGCGGGCGGCCGCGTGATCGGGGTGCAGGCCCTGGGCCCCGACATCCGCACCGCCATCGCGAGAGCGTACGCCGGCGTCGAGCGCATCCACTTCGCGGGCATGCAGTTCCGGCGCGACATCGGACGCCGCGCGGTGGAGCGGGCGTGAGGCTCACGGGGGTGATCCAGGCGGGCGGCAAGAGCGTCCGCATGGGTGGGGAGCCCAAGGCGCTCATGGAGGTGGGAGGCCGACGCATCATCGAGCGCGTGGCCGACGTCCTGGGCCAGGTCACCGACGATCTCCTCCTCGTCACCAACACGCCCACCCTCTACGAGTGGCTGGGCCTCCGCATGGTCCCCGACGTCTTTCCCGATGGCGGCTCCCTCGGCGGCATCTACTCCGGGCTGGCCGCGGCCCCGGGAGAGGTGGCCTTCACCGTGGCCTGCGACATGCCATTCCTTTCCCCCGCCGTGGCCCGCCTCGTCACCTCTCGGGCTCCGGAAGCGGACGTGGTGGTGCCGCGCACGGGGCCGCACTACGAGACGCTCCACGCCTGCTACGGGCGCGGCTGCCTCGATCCCATGGAACGCCGGCTCCGCGCCGGTCAGCTGAAAATCACGGGCTTCTGGGACGAGGTGTGCGTGCTCACCATTCCCGAGGAGGACGTGGCCTGCCTGGGCGATCCCGCGGTGGTCTTCTCCAACGTCAACACGCCCGACGAGCTCGAGCGGGCTCGCGCCCTCGCCGCCCAGGGACGCTAGGATGGACGCGCGCACGCGGGGGGTCGGGCTGTCCTCCATCCAGGAGATCAACCAGTTTCCGCGGGAGATCACGGAAAGCCACTACGCGCGTCTCGTGCCTGAAGAGCTCTTCGCCCGCTTCGCCATCGATCCACAGACCCTCAACGGACCGGAGGGCACGCGGCTCGTCCGCATCACCGCGCCTCCCGACAAGCCGTGGGCCCGCGTGGAGGTGCGCTCCTCCACGGAAGACCGCGATCCCGCCCTCCTCGTGGACGTGGAGATGTCGGGCTCCTCCGTACCCTCCCTCGCCTTCGTGCAGATCACCAACCCGCGGAGCCGTCGCTACGGCATCGACCGCGATCTCGAGGGGCGCGACACGCTGTTCGGCACCGTGTCGCGCAACGTGGACGAGGAGGTGCGCGCCCACGGCGACGGGCTCGCCCCCGGCCAGGTGCGGCGCGGCCTCAAGCTCCTCCCGCGCGTCCTGGAGTCGATGGACGGCTTCTGCCGTTCCATCGGCTCGGATCTCTACCTGATCGAGCCGCTCTTCTACCACTCGGCCATCCTCTACGAGCGGCAGGGCTGCGGCTACCTCCTCGGCCGCGAGGTGATGGAGGCGATCCACGATGGTTTCGCGCCGGACGGCGGCCTTGCCGTCGGCCTCGACGGCTCCTCACCCTTTCGCGGGCCCGACGCCGCCCACACGGTGCGCGGACGAAGTTGGGCGCTCCACGACGGGCTCGCCTCCGGCACGTGGGGCGGGGTGAAGATGTACCGCGTGGTGGGACGTCCGTCGGCCATCGACACGTTTCCCGGCGGCATATACTGACCCAGTGAGTCGCAAGAAGCCAACGCACGCCAGGGTCCGCAAGCCCATGCCGCGCAAGCCGCCCAAGATCGAGGTGCCGAAGACGGTGTATCGCCGGCGCCCCAAACACCCGAGCCGGCCGGAGTCGGAGACATGATCCCCCGCCGGCCTTGCGTCATCGTTCACTACCACGAGATCAGCCTCAAGCGCGGCAACCGTCCCCTCTTTCTGCGTCGGCTCCAGGAGAACATCGCGCGCGCGGTAGGGGACCTGGGACCGGTGAGCGTGCACCAGCTTCCTGGGCGCATCGTGATCGACCTGGCCGGCCATCCCGCCCCTGCGGCGGTGCGGACGCGTCTCGACCGCGTATGCGGCGTGGCCAACACCGCCCTCGCCGTGCGCACCGGCTCATCCCTGGAGGCGTTGCGCGCCGCCGTGGATCACGTGATCGAGGGCGTCGCCTTTCCCTCTTTCCGCATCACGGCGCGGCGGGCCTTCAAGACTTTCCCCCTCACCTCCACGGATCTCAATCGAGAGCTTGGCGCTCACGTGCAGCGGCAGCGTCCCGAGGCGCGCGTGGATCTCCATCACGCGGCCTTCGAGATCCACGTAGAGGTGCTGCCCCACGAGGCCTTCGTGTATCCCGACCGCTGCCCCGGGCCCGGCGGGCTGCCCGTGGGCTCGGCAGGCACCGTGGCCGCCCTCATCTCGGGCGGCATCGACTCGCCGGTGGCGGCCTGGCGCATGATGAAGCGCGGCTGCCGCGTGCTCTTCGTTCACTTCCACAGCGTGCCGTACCTGCCTGATGCCTCCATCCGCAAGGTGCGCGAGCTGGTGGCGCGGCTGACCCAGTGGCAGTACTTCTCGCGCCTCCATGTGGTCCCCTTCGGCGAGATCCAGCGCGAGGTGGTGCTGTCGGTCAGCCCGATGGCCCGAGTGGTGGTGTACCGGCGGTTGATGGTGCGCATCGCCCAGGCCCTCTGTCGGCCGTCGGGTGCCCTCGCCCTCGTCACCGGGGAGAGCCTGGGCCAGGTCGCTTCACAGACGCTGCACAATCTCGCCCGCATCGACGAAGCCGCGGAGCTGCCCGTGTTGCGTCCCCTCATCGGCATGGACAAGCTCGAGATCACCGACCAGGCCCGAGCCCTCGAGACGCTGGACATCTCCAATGAGCCCGACGCCGACTGTTGCACCCTCTTCGTCCCGGCGCATCCCGCTACGCGCCTCACCCTCGAGGAGGTGGCGGCAATGGAGGCGCGTCTCGACATCGCCGCCCTCGTGCGGACCGGAGTGGAAGCCGCGGCCACGGAGACCTTCGACTTTCCCGAGGGCTCCGGTCCCTTCCCGGAACGTACCGCCAAGCGGGAGCGAGT
>Ga0306921_10000342_pt1 | contig 39287 bp, 37 predicted proteins | sample sta12Cox44000080_FD_203760 | JGI IMG/M metagenome (GOLD analysis project Ga0306921, IMG submission 203760) | Lab enrichment of tropical soil microbial communities from Luquillo Experimental Forest, Puerto Rico - statoxic.12C.oxic.44.000.080 (v2)... | ecosystem: Environmental > Terrestrial >... | reverse complement strand
CTAATCGGCGCGCGCTCGGCGCGTTCCAACTAGTGGGATGCATGACGCCGGACCAGGCCGAGCCGCGCCTTGACCTCGGCGATCTTGGCCCGGCTCACCGGAACGCGGTGCGGCATCGGCCCATCGAGTTCGATGACGGCGCCGTCACCCTCCTTGCGTACGAAGGAGACATAGGGGATGGCCACGATGTGGCTGCGGTGGACGCGCACGAACAGGCCGGGGTCGAGCTGCGCTTCCGCTTCCGAGATCGACCACGGGCACATGCGTTCCCGGGTGCCGTCATGGACCCGGGTGTAGTGAGCATCGGCGCGTACGCTGCGCACCTCGGCGGCATCGATGAAATGGGTGCCGTTGGCGCCCTCGACCGGCAAGCGCGGCGCGGGCGAGGGCCGCGGCGGCTGACCTATCCCGCCGAGCGGTGCCGGCATCAGCCGCGGCGAGCCGAGCGCGATTGGCGCCGCCCCAGGCGCGGCCAACGCCACCTTGTCGGTGCTGTCAGCTGCGGGCGCCGCACTTTGCCGGCGCGGATCAGGCACCAGCGACAGCAAGAAGCCCGCGGCGATAACAAAACAAAGCACGGAGACGGCGATCGCAAGGATTTGCGGCGAGGCCGCAAGCCCGCCCCCTAAGCCATGATGCGTTGCTTGCGAGAGCGGAACGAAGTGCATGCCATACATGGCGGTGTAGTGCATGCCTGATACGGCAATGCCGAAAGCGACCGAGCTTGCGATCAGCCGAATGCCCTCCTGCCGCGCCAGGAAGGCGCGCAGCCCGCCATAGGCCGTGACGATCGCCACTGCCGCCGCCAGCAGCACCATCGGCCAGTCGTGCTGGATCGCGAAATTGCCGGCGAGGCCGTGAATGCCGGCATAGTGCATGCTGACGATGCCGAGCCCCAGCAAGATGGCCGAGGACATCACGCGCAACCGCGACGGCTCGCCGATGCTGACGAAGAACAGCGAAATGCCGACCACCAGCGCGCAGATCAGAAACGAGATGATGGTCGGCAGCACCAGATAGACGGTGTCAGTGGGGATTGGTGCTGCCAGCACGCCGACAAAGTGCATGGTCCAGATGCCGACGGCGAGAAAGATCGCCGCGCCCGCCAGCAGCGCGCGACGGTTCACATCGGGCGCGTCGCGAATTCGCGCCGCCAGCGAAAAGCCGGTATAGCCTCCCAGGATCGCGATCGCCACCGAGAGCGCGACGAGATAGGGATCGTGTCCTTCGAACATGATCTTCTCGACCATCCGTCACCACGGATGATCTCCTCCCATGCTCAAGCTTACCAAGGCGGCAGAGCAAATGACAATCAATCGATTGTGGCATGGGGCAACCCCACCCTTTCCCTTCTGAGGGAAAGGATGGGGAGACTTCTCTTGCGATCTGTCCTTTTAGACGCTCTGCACGATCCCTGCCGCGACCTGGCCGCGCAGCCGCTCCAGGCTAAGCAGCGTGTTGGCACAGGCCTCGGCAACCTCGACGCCCTTGGTCGCAAAGTGCTTCCTGAAGAATTCGAAATGCGCCTGGGACTCGTGGAACTGCTGCGGCGTCAGAACGGCCGAGAACACCGGCACCTCCGTGCGCAACTGCACGTCCATCAACGCCTTGATCACGGTGTCGGCGACGAACTCGTGGCGATAGATGCCGCCATCGACCACGAGCCCGGCCGCGACGATCGCGGTATAGCGCCGCGTCTTGGCCAGGATCTGCGCGTGCAGCGGAATCTCGAACGAGCCCGGCACCTCGAATATGTCGATCGCCGTGCGCGGAATGTGACGCGCTTCCGCCTCGCTCAGAAACGCGATGCGGCACTCTGCCACCACGTCGCGGTGCCAGGAGGACTGCACGAAGGCCACCCGCTGTGGCCTCGCGAAGCGCGGATGCGCGGGGCTGGGCGGCGGATCCGGCGTGTCGGGGGATTGCTTGATTGGGGAGTCTTGAACTTGCGGTTCTTGCAACATCTGATTCATGGCTTTCCTCGTTTGGGACCAGAATCAGGGCATACGGAACGACGAACCAGCGCGAAAACGCGCCGGCATCGCAACCGTTCTCTTTCATCCGGACTTTAACCGTCGGCTTCGGAATTGCACCGAATCTGCTGACCCTTCCCTTTTCGGGGAAGGCGCTCGCGGGCTTGGGTCCCCTTCTTTCCGAGACCCTTACCGCCGGTGGGGACTTTCACCCCGCCCTGAGAACGCGAGCATTTTCAGGCAAAGTGGGAACCGGTTTGCCGTAGAAAATGCTCCAATTATTAATCTTCGCGCATTCTGGTCGCAAAACCGGTACCCACTTTTGCGGAATGCGCGAACCATTCAGGATTGAATGGCCGTTAACGACTATGACGAAACCGCGAGGCGTCGGCAAGCGGCTTTGCCATCGGGAACCGGCATGCGCCCATGCCGTAGCCGCGACACTGTGCGGGGAAGCCACCCAAGTCCCCTGATATCCCATGCCGAGAAATTGACGATTCGCCGGAGGAGCCAAATCCGATTCCGGTTTGTTCTCCCGTTAACGAATTCGGCCTGCGATCTCTGTGGAAAGAGCCGTCGTTAGGCTGTGGACGGAGAGCCCCCGACGTTGCGCAGATTCCGCAAATCACATCACTTGATCCCGGCGGGCCCGGACTCGGTCGGGATTTTCAGCTGGCCCAGCGCTCCATCCGGTCACGTGCGTACCTTCGAATCGGGAAGTAAAGGTCGAGACGGCATGTCCATGCTCGAAAGCATCGTCGATTCCCAAAGCCACCCGCTTGCGGTGGTGGAGGATATCGCCGCCAACAACAACTGGTCGTTCGAGCGCTCCGGTGAGGACGAGATCACCATCGTCACGAGGGGCGATTGGACCGATTATCAACTCTCCTTTACCTGGATGAGCGAGATCGAAGCGTTACACCTGGCCTGCGCCTTCGATATGAAAATTCCGCCTGCCCGGCACGGCGAGGTGCAGCGGCTCATTGCCGCCGTCAATGAGCAGCTTTGGATCGGCCATTTCGACCTCTGGACCCATACCGGCATGATCATGCATCGCCAGGCGCTGGTTCTGCCCGGCGGCATCACGGCATCATCGGCTCAGTGCGAGAGCATGCTGACCGGCGCAATCCAGGCCTGCGAACGCTACTTCCCGGCGTTCCAGTTCGTGGTCTGGGCCGGCAAGTCGGCAGCCGAGGCCATGGATGCGGTGATGTTCGACACCGAGGGTGAGGCCTAGCTAATCACGTATGGGTAAACGTGGATGGCCGGGCCTTCGCCACGCCGAAGGGGGCTACGGCCCCGCAGGCGGGACAAGCCCAGCCATGACGCGTTATAAATCGCAGATGACCGCCGCCAAAACACCCATCGATATTTCCGGCACCATCGCGCTTGCCGGCGCGGGCAAGATGGGCAGCGCGATGCTGACCGGCTGGCTGGCGCGCGGTCTCGACGCAAAACGCGTGGCAGTCATCGAGCCTGCGCCGTCGCCTGACATCGCAGCGCTTGCGGCGAGCGGCATCCGCCTCAATCCGAAGCAAACGGGCGCGGTCGACACGCTGGTGGTTGCGCTGAAGCCACAGACTTTCGGCGAGGTCGGCGCCACGCTGAAGCCATGGGTAGGGCCGGTAACGCTGGTGGTTTCGATCATGGCGGGGACCACAATCGCCGCGCTGCGGGCCGCTTGCGGCGGCGCCGTGGTGCGCGCGATGCCCAATACGCCGGCCTCAATCGGCCGAGGCATCACCGTCGCGGTCGCGGCGAAAAATGTCAGTGCCACACAGCGAACGACCGCCGACGCGCTGCTATCGGCTACAGGGGCGGTCGAATGGGTCGACGACGAGAGCCTGATGGACGCGGTCACTGCGGTCTCAGGGTCAGGACCCGCCTACGTGTTCCTGCTTGCCGAAGAGCTGGCGCGCGCCGGCGTCGCCGCAGGCCTTCCCGAGGCGCTCGCCTCCCGCCTCGCGCGCGAAACCGTGGCCGGCTCTGGAGAGCTTTTGCATCGCTCCGATCTTGCCTCCGCCACGCTGCGGCAGAACGTGACCTCGCCAGGCGGCACCACGGCCGCCGCCCTCGAAGTGCTGATGGGCAAGGACGGCCTTGAGCAGCTCATGAGGCGGGCCATCGCGGCAGCCACCGCGCGCTCGAAGCAACTGGCGAAGTAGCTGTCTCGTGTCCCGGACGCGGTGCGGCGCGCAGCGCTGCTCCGCAGAGCCGGGACCTATGCGATTAGGATGGACCCCGGACCGGCAGCGCACCACGCCGCATAGCGCGTTGAGACGCGCGTGAGCGCGCTTATGCGTGCTGCGCAGCATCCGGGGAACGCAACCGACACCACCAAGGTGCGCTCACTTTTGGCTCGCGCCCCGGCAATGACGCCGCGCGTCACTTCTTTGCGGCGGCGCGCTCCACGAAGGTCTTGCCGCCCTTCATCTTGTGGTGCAGCGGCGCTTCGTTGATCTGGATCACGACCGCATCGGCATCGACGCCGAGGTTTTTCACCAGCGCCTGCGTGATATCGCGCATCATGCCGATCTTCTGTTCTTCGGTGCGGCCACTGGCCATGCTGATGGTAATCTCGGGCATCGCTTTCCACTCCCTGTTTTCTTCCCTCTCCCCTTGCGGGAGAGGGTGGCGAGATTGAGCGCAGCGAGATCGAGCCGGGTGAGGGGTCATCCTGAACGACTTACCCCTCACCCGCCCTCGCTACGCTCGGGCACCCTCTCCCACAAGGGGAGAGGGTAATCAACTCCCCCACCTCACGTCATGCCGTGCCAGCACCTCCCGCACTTTGGCGACTAGCTCATCTTGTTTGCACGAGAATTGCGCGGGCCGGCTCTCCCGCCATTCCTGGTTCGAGGCGATGGCGCTCGCTGCCTTTGCGCCCTCGATCAGGTCCTTGATCTGCACCTCGCCGCGCGCCTTCTCGTCAGGACCCTGGATGATTACGCAAGGCGAGTTGCGGCGGTCGGCATATTTGAGCTGGTTGCCCATGTTTTTGGGATTGCCGAGATAGAGCTCGGCGCGAATGCCGGCGTTGCGGAGTGTCGCGACCATCTTTTGATAATCGGCGATGTGATCGCGGTCGAACACGGTGACCACCACGGGACCGAATTCGGGACGCGTGTCGAGCTGGCCAAGCAGCGTGAGCGCGGCCTGCAGGCGTGACACACCAATAGAGAAACCTGTTGCGGGTACCACCTCACCGCGAAAGCGCGAGACCAGGCCATCATAGCGTCCGCCGCCGCCGACCGAGCCGAAGCGAACGGGGCGGCCCTTCTCGTCCTTGGTGTCGAGCAGGAGCTCAACTTCGAACACGGGGCCGGTGTAATATTCGAGGCCGCGAACGACTGAGGGGTCGATCTTGATGCGATTGGAACCGTAGCCGGACGCGATAACGAATCGGCTTATTTCCGCAAGCTCTTCGCGGCCTTTTTGCCCGATATTGCTCTTGTCGACTCGAAAAGCCAACTGAGCACCTTTTTCCTCGGCATCAGGAACGGGCTCGATCACGCTAGTGATCGATAATATGTCGGCCTTGCTGAGTCCCGCGCCCTTGGTAAAGTCTCCCGACTCGTCCTTGCGGCCCTCACCGAGCAGTTGCTGAACTCCGGCAATACCAAGGCGATCGAGCTTGTCGATTGCGCGCATCACAGTCAGCCACTGACCGTCGTCAGAAATCCCTAGCGCCTCACGCACTCCATCCAGCACCTTGCGGTTGCTCACCTTCACCACGTACTGGCCGCGCTTGATGCCGAGCGCCTCCATCGTGTCCGCCGCCATCATGCACATCTCGGCGTCGGCGGCGGGCGAAGCGCTGCCCACCGTATCCGCATCGAACTGCATGAACTGGCGGAAGCGGCCGGGTCCCGGCTTCTCGTTGCGGAACACCCACCCCAGGCGATAGGAACGATAGGGTTTCGGCAGCGTGTCGAAATTTTCTGCGACATAGCGCGCGAGCGGCGCGGTGAGGTCGTAGCGCAGCGACATCCACTGCTCGTCATCGTCCTGGAAGGAGAACAGGCCCTCGTTGGGGCGGTCCTGGTCGGGCAGGAATTTGCCGAGCGCGTCGGTATATTCGATGGCCGGTGTTTCGACGGGCTCGAAGCCGTAGCGCTCGTAGACGGCGCGGATTTTCTCCACCATCTCGCGCGTGGCCTTGATCGCGGCACCACCACGATCCTCCAGCCCGCGCGGCAGGCGCGCTTTCAGTCTTTGCGGCTTTTTGGGTTTGTCGGCCATGGAGCGGCGTTTATCAGGAGACGTAGGGTGGGCAAAGGCGCTTTTTTAGCGCCGTGCCCACCGGCAACAAGGGTGGGCTCGCTGCGCTTAGCCCACCCTACAAAACTGATCCGGTCATTCCGGGGCGATGCGAAGCATCGAACCCGGAATCTCGAGATTCCGGGTCTGGCCCTTCGGACCATCCCGGAATGACATTACTCACAGCACCTTTCTGATCCAGTTGTGCGGGTCGGCCGCGCGACCGTACTGTATGTCGATCAGCTTCTTGCGCAGCCCCATGGCGACCGGGCCAGCCACCCCGCCGCTGATGAGAAAATCGCCACTTCCCGAACACACCTTGCCGATCGGCGAGATGACGGCGGCGGTGCCGCAGGCGAAGGCCTCTTTCAGCCTTCCGCTGGCCGCGTCAGTGCGCCACTGCTCGATCGTGTAGGGCTCCTCGCGCACGCGCGTGCCGGAATCCTTCATAAGCGCGATGATCGAATCGCGGGTGATGCCCGGCAGGATCGTGCCAAGCGGCGGCGTCGAGAGCGAACCGTCGTCGAACACGAAGAACACGTTCATGCCGCCGAGTTCCTCGATGTAGCGGCGCTCGACCGCATCGAGGAAAACCACCTGATCGCAACCATGCTCGATGGCCTCGGCCTGCGCGCGCAGGCTTGCGGCGTAGTTGCCGCCGCATTTGACGGCGCCGGTGCCGCCGATTGCGGCGCGGGTATAGTTCTCCGACACCCAGATCGAGACGGGCGCGGGTCCGCCCTTGAAATAGGAGCCGACCGGCGAGGCGATGACAGCGAAGATGTAGTCCGCCGAAGGCTTCACACCGAGGAAGACCTCGCTTGCGATCATGAAGGGCCGCAGGTAGAGGCTGCCCTCCCCGCCCGGCAACCAGGCGCGATCGATGCGCACGAGCTGCTCGACCGCCTCGATGAACACGGGCTCCGGTAGCGGCGCCATGGCCATGCGTTCGGCCGAATCGCGGAAGCGCCGGGCGTTGGCGTCGGGGCGAAACAGGTTCACGCCGTCGTCATCGCGCTTGTAGGCCTTGAGGCCCTCGAAAATCTCCTGCGCGTAGTGCAAGACGGCGGTCGCCGGATCGAGCGGGAAATTCGCGCGGGATTCGAGGCGCGCGTCATGCCAGCCCTTCGCTTGACTGTAGCGGACCAGAGCCATGTGATCGGTGAAAACCCGGCCAAACCCTGGGTCCAGGAGCTTCGCCGCGCGCTCCTTCTCTGGAGTTGGATGGGCCGCTTGCCTGATTTCGAATTTCAAACTCATTGCATTGCTTCCCGCTGTCGGAACCGGCGCAATCTCCGGCTCCGGCCTGATTTCCCCGGACCTTGTGGCCCTGGTTCGGGCTGATTTATCCAACGAAACCCCCATGGGCTCTCTCCCGGATCGGCGCGACATGCACGGCGGCGCCGTGGCGCTGTTTGGTTCGCTGGGCTTCAGCCATGCCTGCCTTGCGGCCGGCTATCACGGTTGCACGCCCCTGGACATGCTTTTGCCGGATGCCGAAGTCCAGTATGTTTGCCGATATGCCGCTCGACAATCGCACGGTAGATCAATTCGCTGCTGTTGCCGCTGTCCGGCTTTCTCAAGCCGTTTTGAAACGCCGCCGCGGGCAAAACGATCTAATATTTCGTCCGGGCCGATCGTTTTGTAACATTGGACGCCAGATACGTCAATATGGCTGACATAAATTTTTCTAGGCAGGCGACCAGCCCTGATTCGCGTGCCACAGAGGCCCGCGGCGGAGCCATGCGGGAAAGCGATTTGCGCTGGGATATCATTGAATTGCTGTTTTTCGCCTACCGCGACTTCGTGGGCGACGCCGATCACGAGCTGGAAGCCTTCGGCTTCGGCCGGGCGCATCACCGCGTCATGCATTTCGTCTGCCGCTATCCTGGACTGAAGGTGGCCGACCTCCTGGACGTATTGCGCATCACCAAACAGTCGCTCGGGCGGGTGCTCAAGCAGTTGCTCGACGAAGGCTACATCGTGCAAAAGACCGGCAACAATGACCGCCGGCAGCGCCTGCTCTATGCGACCGCCAAGGGCGAGGCGCTGCTCGCAAAACTAGCCGGCCTCCAGACCGCGCGCATCAACCGCGCGCTCGCCGAGATCGGTGCCTCCAACGTGGAGGTGGTTCGCGGCTTTCTGCGCGCGATGATCGATCGCGAGGACCCCGACAAGGTGCTGGAGACGATTTTCCGCACCTCCAGCCCGAAGAAGGAGTGAGAGTGCCGTTCGCCGCTACCGTCCTGCCTACGCCGCAGCAACCCGCGGACGACGCCCCGCATCTGCTGCTGGTCGATGACGACCGGCGCATCCGCGATCTCTTGTCGCGCTTTCTGCGCGGCGAAGGCTATCGCGTCACCACCGCGCTCAACGCCGGCGACGCCCGCGCCAAACTCGCCGGCCTGCATTTCGACCTGCTGATTCTCGACGTCATGATGCCCGGCGAAACCGGCTTCGACCTCGCCCGCTTCATCCGCCAGTCCTCCTCGGTCCCCATCGTGATGCTGACGGCGCGACACGAGGCTGGCGCGCGAATCGAAGGGCTGCAGATCGGCGCCGACGACTATGTCGCAAAACCCTTCGAGCCGCGCGAGCTTGCGCTGCGGGTCGGCAACATCCTCAAGCGTGCCGCGCCGCCGCCGCCCGCTGAGACGCTGGAGCAGGTCGCCTTCGGTCCCTACGTCTATCACCTCGCCCGCGGCGAACTGCGCCAGGGCGAGGAGGTGATCCATCTGACCGACCGCGAGCGTGACATGCTGCGCATCCTCGCAACGACTCCGGGAGAAACCGTGCCGCGCGGCGCGCTGACCGGCAACGGCAGCGTCAATGAGCGCGCGGTCGACGTGCAAATCAACCGCCTGCGGCGCAAGATCGAACGCGATCCCGCCAATCCGCTCTTCCTGCAGGCGGTTCGCGGCATCGGCTATCGCCTGGTGGCTTCACCCTGAGGCCAGCCTGAGCAGACCATGATACGAGTGGAGCTTTGGGATTTGACGTTCGCATCCGAAAATCGCGGCGGCTGGATGGCGAACGTCAAATCCGCTCCACCAGTGCCCGCTTTCCGAAGTTCGCGCACCCTCGCGGCACCCTTCTTTCGCGAACTTCGGAAAGTTACGGGCACTGGCAAACCTATGATACGAGTGGAGCTTTGGATTTGACGTTCGCATCCGAAAATCGCGGCGGCTGGATGGCGAACGTCAAATCCGCTCCACTCGCCACCGGCCTCACCCTGATCCGTATCGCGGCGGAGCGCCTTTCCGCCTTCAACGATCGCCTGAACAACGCCTTCAAGCGCTGGATGCCGACAGGGCTCTATGCCCGCGCGCTGCTGATCATGATCGTGCCCATGGTGGTGCTGCAATCGGTCGTCGCCTTCGTGTTCATGGAGCGGCACTGGAACACGGTGACGCGCCGCCTGTCGGCCGCGGTCGTCCAAGACATCGCCGGCCTGATCGACGTCTACAAGACCTACCCGCAGGACAAGGATCGCGCGCAGCTCAAGCGCATCGCGCAGCAGCGGCTGGGCCTCGTGGTCGATTTCCTTCCCGTCGGCGATATGCCGCCGCCGGGACCGAAGCCGTTCTTCTCGCTGCTCGACCAGACGCTGTCGGTGCAGATCGGCCGGCAGATCGGACGTCCGTTCTGGATCGATACGGTCGGCAAATCCAACCTGGTCGAAATCCGCATCCTGCTCGATGACGCTGTCATGCGGGTGTTCGCACAGCGCAGCGCCGCTTATGCCTCCAATTCCGAAATCTTCCTGTTCTGGATGGTGGGCACGTCCTCGATCCTCTTGATCGTGGCCGTGCTGTTCCTGCGCAACCAGATCAAACCGATCCTGAGGCTGGCGGATGCCGCCGAAAGCTTCGGCAAGGGCCGTGAGGCGCCCAATTTCCGCCCGCGCGGCGCGCGCGAGGTACGCCGCGCGGCACAGGCGTTTCTGGAGATGAAATCGCGCGTCGAGCGCTCGATCGAACAGCGGACCGCGATGCTGGCGGGTGTTTCCCACGACCTGCGCACCATCCTGACCCGCTTCAAGCTGGAGCTCGCGCTGATCGGCGACAGCCCGGAAATCGAGGCCATGCGCAAGGACGTCGACGAGATGTCGATGATGCTGGAGGACTATCTTGCCTTCGCACGCGGCGACGGCGGGGAGAGCGCGCAACCGACCGACATGGCCATGGCGCTCGAGGAACTGCGCGGTGATGCCGAGCGCAACGGCCACACCGCGACCACGGCCTTCCACGGCCTGCCCGTGGTCACTGTCAAACCCGCCGCGTTCAAGCGCTGCCTGGCCAATCTCGTTTCCAATGCGGCGCGCCACGCCAGCACGATCGCGATCACCGGCCATCGCGATCACCGCTATCTGACGGTGACAGTCGACGACGACGGCCCCGGCATTCCACCAAGCATGCGCGAAGAAGTGTTCAAGCCGTTCCTGAGACTGGATGGCGCCCGCAACCAGGACGAAGGCGGCACGGGGTTAGGGCTTGCGATCGCCCGCGACATCGCGCGTTCGCACGGCGGCGACATCACGCTCGGCGACAGCCCGATGGGCGGCCTGCGCGCGAGCGTGCAGGTTCCCGTGTGAGGCGCCTTGCGCGCGGCTACTTGTTGTTGCCGCTGCCGGGCAGCAGCTTCTTCAGCTTTTCAGCGTCCTTGACGTTAACCTTGAAGCCGCCGGGCATCACGATGTCGCCCGGCTTCTGGTCCGCCTTGCAGCCGCCCAGCCATTTCGCCTCGATCCTGGTGGTGGTGTCGCCGACCGCCGACGAACCCTTGTCCAGGTGCGAGGTCGTGACGACAGTATAGGCGGAATCGAAGTCGCCGACGATTTCCGAGTGCGAGGTCATCGACACGCCGGCGACGGTGCACACGGAATCGGCGATGTAACCGGTTGCTGTCTTCTGGACCTCCTGCTTGGTGCAAATCTGCTTGGCCACCGGCGAGACCGAGTTGGCCATGTCCTTGTCGGTGGCGGCGTCGGTGCAGTGCTGCATCGTCATATTTGGCAGCAACGAGCCGGTCTTGACGATCTTCATTTCCCACAGGCCCGGCTTGCGCAGCGGCAACTCGTCGGCATCGGCGCGGAGAGCGCACACCAGCGCGAACGAACCGAAGCAAAGGCAGGACAACAGAAGCGGTCGCATCATGTTGCGCGCTCCCACCCGGGCGGAGAGCTAATCAGTACTTGGTGATCAGCGGCTGGCCAGCGGCACCATAAGGCACCCAGCGGCAGGAAAAGGAAAGATAGCCGCCATACTCGGGATCCACGGCGAGAAACTTCACGATCTTGCCGTACTTGGCACAGTGGTCGACGGCAAGCTGCCGGGCGTCCGCCTCGGTCGCCAGCGAATAGGCGATGATGCCCCCGGTATCATTGCCCTTGAAACGCGGCACCCAGTCCGCACGGGCTGGCGCGACGGCCAGCACACCGGACAGCACGATGAGGCTCGCGGTCACAATCCTTCGCATGGCAAACTCCGTTTCGCCTGTCATCTTAGGGCGCCTCCACGGCCATGAAAAGAACGAGGCACCCCCCGGCAGCGACTTAACCGCGAGTGTTGCCGCCCTGCACTTGACCCCGTTCGGGCTTCGCGGCACGGTCCGGCTTCGGATCACTTCGCGGACTGCGCATGCGCGACTTGGCTACAGCGTTGAAACATCAGGGGCTTGCCCGGATTGCCCTGGCAACCTTCCTGGCGCTCTCGGCATTTGGCCGTCCGGCCCATGCGGCCAATCCGTTAGAACTGAATTTCGGCCTGTTCGGGCCAGGTTGGGAGGGGCGCGTTGCACCCTGCGAGCGAGCGCTCAGCACCATCACCGAGCAGTTCCGGGAGAAAGAAAGCACCTTTTGGAATTCCGCGCTGCGAATCACGGCCTACGGCAATATCCATGAGATAGCGTTCCGTCCCTGGCAGTCCGACAACATTCCGCGCCGCTATTGCAGCGGTAGCGCCATGACCAGCGACGGCAAGGTCCACACCGTGAACTTCTCGATCATCGAAGATGGCGGCTTCTCCGGCTATGGCCAGGGTGTCGAATGGTGCCTGACCGGCCTGGACCGCAATTGGGCCTATAACCCCTATTGCAAGGTGGCCGGTCCATAGCCGGTCGGCTCTTACGTGGCGCCCCGGCGGATTCGGGTGCTCTCAAAAATTTGTTCTTGAAATGTTCCGCTCGCCTGTTAGCTTCCCAGCGGAGTAGCGGTGTGCGAGGGGCTGTGATGTCGAGCTGGATCCGTATTTCGATTGCTTTGTTGGCTTTGATCGTGTTCGGCAGCGCGGGGGGGCCAAGCCTTGCACAGGACCAGCGCCAGAACACAGCCGGCGAGTTCGACTTCTACGTGCTGTCGCTGTCGTGGTCGCCATCCTTTTGCGAGAATGCCGAGGAGCGCGGCGGCCGCCGCTCACAGGCCCAATGCGGGGGACGACCGTTCTCCTTTGTGGTGCACGGGCTTTGGCCGCAATATGAGCACGGCTTTCCCGAATATTGTCAGCGGCCCTCGCCCCGGCTCAACCGCAACATCATGACCTCAATGCTGGACCTGATGCCGGCACCGGGGCTGATCTACAATGAGTGGGACAAGCACGGCACCTGCTCTGGCCTCTCCGAGCGCGCCTATTTCGAAACCATCCGCAAGGCGCGCGCCGTCATCAAGATCCCGCCTGACTTCCTGCAATTGTCCGAACCCAAGGTGATCGCGCCGGCCGACATCGAGGAGGCCTTCATCAAGGCCAATCCGGGCCTCTCCAGTTCAGCGATCGCCGTGACCTGCAACCGCTCGCGGCTATCTGAGGTTCGGATTTGCCTGAGCAAGGACCTGCAATTCCGCGACTGCGAGGAGATCGACCGCCGCGCCTGCCGCCGTGACGAGGTGACCATGCCGCCGATCCGTGGCGGATGATTGCCATGCTCCGCTTCTCCTGACGCTGCGCAGCGCGTCTCAGCACGCTTTGCCGAATCGCGGCTAGTGTCCCGGTTCTGACATTCGTATCCCATCGCGGCGGTTTCGTTTACGAATGTCAGAACCAAAGGGACACTAGCAAATCTTTGGGTTTAGTGTGGTTTTGGATTTGACATTCGCCTCAAGGACTCGCGGCGCTGCTGAAGCGAATGTCAAATCCACCACACTTTGGCGTAGTGCTGGGCCATGAACTACCATCACGCCTTCCATGCCGGTGGATTTGCCGACGTCATCAAGCACATCGTGCTTGTGCGCATTCTGACCTATCTGCACGAGAAGCCGGCGCCGTTCCGCGTGATCGACAGTCACGCCGGCTCGGGACTCTACGACCTGAGCGGCGAGCAAGCGCGCCGCGGCGGCGAATGGCTCACAGGGATCGCCCGCATCATGCAGGCACGGTTTTCGCAAACCGCAGCATCGCTCGTGAAGCCCTATCTCGACATCGTGCGGGCCTTCAATCCGCACGGCCCGCTGCAGGCCTATCCCGGGTCGCCGCTGATCGCGCGTGCCATGCTGCGGCCGCAGGACCGCATCACCGCGTGCGAGATCGAACCGGCCGCGCGCAAGGCGTTGATCGACGCGCTGCGCAAGGATGCGCAGGCGCGTGTGGTCGACCTCGACGGCTGGGTGGCGTTGCCAGCTTTCGTGCCGCCGAACGAGCGGCGTGGTCTCGTCCTGGTCGATCCGCCGTTCGAGGCCAGCGATGAGTTCGATCGGCTGGCAGATGGTTTCAATTCTGCCTTCAGCAAGTGGCCGACCGGCGTCTATCTTTTGTGGTATCCCGCCAAGAGCCGGCGCGCGAGCGATCAACTCGCGCGCCAGGTCGCGCAAACGACAGCCTCCGTCAGGCCGGAGCGAACCTGTCTGCGGCTGGAGTTCAGCGTCGCGCCACAAGCAGTGGACAGCGCGCTGACCTCTTGCGGGCTTCTGATCGTCAACCCTCCGTGGACGTTGCAGGGTGAACTCAAGACCATCCTGAGCGAACTGGAAAAGCCGCTCGGTCAGGGTGGCGCCGGTCGCTTTCGGCTGGTGCGCGCGAATTGAGCGGGAATGGTTCACGCAAAAACCGCGCCAAAAACCCCGGGCAGAAGGCTCGGCGGGGCGAAAATTCGTGTTCAATTTTGGCCAACCGTACTATGCTCCGGCGCATCGAGATCGGCTTTACGTTCCGCTTCCGGCGATGGTTGCGGCGGAGTGATCAAGGACCCAAGAAATCCAGCGGACCGACCCACGCGGCGGCCCGTCAAGGTGGCCAAACTTTCCGGCAGCGAATGTCCGCTCGAGCCGCGACGCGGCATGCGCGTGGCGGCCAAGCAATGCGGGGAGGGAGTTTCCCGATGGCCATGACTGGTACGGTCAAGTTCTTCAATGGAGAACGCGGCTACGGCTTCATCAAGCCTGACGACGGCGGGCGCGACGTGTTCGTGCACATCACGGCCGTCGAACGGGCCGGATTGAAGGATTTGACCGAAGGACAACGGATCACCTTCGAGGTCGAACCGGACAAGAAGGGAAAAGGCCCGAAGGCGGTCAATCTGGTGGTTCAGCCGTAGGCAAAAAAATCCCGGCCGCGACGCGGCCGGGAGATTTCAACTTACGCATTTTTTTATGGCTGCCAGAAATGATAGTTCACGCCGACGCGGGCAACTGAGGCCCGGGAGCCGTTTGACACCCCTGTAATGGCGAACTGACTGCTGGAGAGATCGATGTAGAGATATTCGATCTTCGCGCTCCAGTTTGAGTTTGGCGCGAGTTTTACTTCGGCGCCGAGCCCCACAGTCCAGCCGACGGTGGTGTGGGATTCCGAGAAGCCGAACGTCTGGCCGTGCAAATCGCCGAAGGCCAGACCGCCGGTGCCGTAGAACAGCACATTGCCGAGGGCGTAGCCGGCGCGGCCGCGAACGGTGCCGAACCAGGGGTTGGAGAACTTCCAGGGCGCAAAGGTATCATCGGCCCCGGTGGCATCGATGTCGCCTTCGACACCGAACACCCAGTTTCCATTTCGATTCTGCCAGTTGTAGCCAGCCTCAATGCCGCCGACGAAGCCCGATGGATGGGTGGGGTTGTTGCTGACGCTGCCCCAATCGTAGCCGAGAACACCGCCAAGATAGGGTCCGGCCCAGCTATCGGCGTTGAGCGGCTGGTTGACCGTCCAGGGCGCGGGCGCGCGCCGCGTGTAGAGGTCGGCGGCCCGCGCCGACGCGATCGAGCCCGCAAGCGCAAGCGCCACCGCGCCCAAGGCGAACCTGTTCATCGAACTCTCCGACGCAACTGCCGCCCCTCGCGCGTCGCGAGCGCCTGGCGGGCGCAACACGAGCCGCATGGTTACGGAACCCCAACTTTTTCCCGTCGGATTTATCGAGAGTTTTCGGTTAAAGGCTTGTTAAGCCCGGTTACCACGCGCCTAGCACTCTTAACGAGGCCTTACCGCGCGACCACGCTTACTGCCTGTTCGGGAACTTCAAATCACCAGCGCGAGCCACTAAATTTGGGCCATGAACGACGACAAGACCGCTCGGTCGGCGGCGGACCCTCACAAGGCGCGGCCTGGCCCCGCGCCTGACGCGCCGCAGCAGGACATGGCCTCCCCTGATCTCGACCCCGCAACCGCGGGCGCCGAGGAGGATGAGGAAGCGCTGCTGCCGGAGATAGTGGAGGAGGCGACTGATGCGGTAGCCGAGGGGCCGCTCGCGCACGGCCATGCTGCGATCGAGAACGCGGTGCGGCTCGCACCGACCTCACCCGGCGTCTATCGCATGCTGAACGCTACCAGTGACGTGCTGTATGTCGGCAAGGCGAAGAACGTTCGCAAGCGGCTTTCCTCCTATGCACGCGTCAACGCACCGCAGCCGGCGCGTATCCTGCGCATGATCGCAGCGACTGCGAGCGTCGAGATCATCTCGACCTCGACCGAGACCGAAGCGCTGTTGCTGGAAGCCAATCTGATCAAGCAGCTCCGGCCGCGTTTCAACGTGCAACTGCGCGACGACAAATCGTTCCCCTACATCTTGATCACCGGCGACCACTGGGCGCCGCAGATCCTCAAGCATCGCGGCGCGCAAAGCCGAGCCGGCAGATATTTCGGCCCGTTTGCTTCCGCCGGTGCCGTCAACCGCACTATCACGGCCTTGCAACGCGCCTTCCTGATCCGTTCCTGCACCGACGGCTTTTTCGAGAGCCGCACGCGGCCCTGTCTGCTCTACCAGATCCGCCGCTGCGCAGGTCCCTGCACCGGCGAAATCGATTTTGGCGGCTATACCGAGCTCGTGCGCGAGGCGACCGATTTCCTCTCCGGCCGCAGCGACCTGGTGAAGAAACAGCTCGCGCGCGAAATGGAGAAGGCCTCCCACGAACTCGAATTCGAAACCGCCGCCCTCTACCGCGATCGTCTTGCCGCGCTGGCGGCGATTCAGTCGCAGCAAGGCATCAACCCGCGCACGGTCAAGGAAGCCGACGTTTTCGCCATCCATCAGGAGGGCGGCTATTCCTGCGTCGAGGTGTTCTTCTTCCGCACCGGCCAGAACTGGGGCAATCGCGCCTATTTCCCGCGCGCCGAGAAGTCCTTCACGCCGGAGGAGGTGTTGTCCTCGTTCCTCGCGCAGTTCTACGACGACAAGCCGCCGCCCAGACTGATTCTGCTGTCCCACGACATCGAGGAACGCGGCCTGCTCGCCGACGCGCTGTCGGTAAAGGCCGGCCTCAAGGTCGAAGTCTCCGTGCCACAGCGCGGCGAGAAGAAGGAGCTTGTCGCACACGCCCTCGTCAACGCGCGCGAGGCGCTGGGACGCAGGCTCGCCGACACCGCAACCCAAGCACGCCTCCTGGAAGCTCTCGCGACCACGCTCGGATTGCCGCAGACGCCGAAGCGCATCGAGGTCTACGACAACAGCCACATCCAGGGTACCAACGCGGTCGGCGCGATGATCGTTGCCGCCGCCGATGGCTTCGTCAAAAGCCAGTACCGCAAGTTCAACATCAAGTCGGAGGGACTGACCCCCGGCGACGACTACGCCATGATGCGCGAGGTGCTGCAGCGGCGATTCAAGCGGCTGCTGGCGCCGCCGGCAGATGACAACGCCGGAACGGCCGAAGATGCGGTTCCGCAATGGCCGGACCTGGTCATTATCGACGGCGGCAGGGGCCAGCTCAATGCAGCCCGTGAGATCCTTGGGGGTCTCGGGCTGGCCCAGATTTCATTGCTGGCGGTCGCCAAGGGGCCGGATCGCGACGCCGGGCGTGAGACGCTGTTCATGCCCGAACGCGAGGCCATCAAGCTCGAGCCGCGCGATCCCGTGCTTTATTTCATCCAGCGGCTGCGCGACGAGGCACACCGATTTGTGATTGGATCGCACCGCAAGCTGCGCAAGAAGGATATTCGGGAGGCGGGCTTGCAGGAAATCCCCGGCATCGGCCCGTCGCGCAAGCGCGCTTTACTGCATCATTTCGGAACGCTGAAGGAGATCGAAAGGGCGTCGATTGCCGACCTCGGCAAGGTGCCCGGCCTCAGCGCCGAGAGTGCGCGCCGGATTTTCGAGTTTTTCCACACCCAGACAGGCTGAACGATGATTCCAGCGGAGTTCCCAAGCCCCTCGGGCCATGCCCCAGGACCCTGCCGGGGGACTCCGGAAGTTCATACCGCCATCGCTTCCCGGGGGGTAATCTAGGTTAAGGATCGTTAAACTGGACGGCGACCGCGATTCGACGCAAAGCTTCAGCGGTTATCGGTAGGACGGATGAACATCGCAACCACCAGGGCGCAGCCCAAGAACCTTTCGCTCCCGAATATCCTGACCTACGCCCGGATCGCCGCGATCCCGGTCGTCGTCGGCTGCATCTTTGCCCAGTCGATCATGGACGGGCCGCTTTGGCTGCGGTGGGTGGCGGTCATTGTGTTCATCGCCGCAGGGGTCACCGACTATCTCGATGGCTATTACGCGCGCATCTGGAACCAGCAATCAGCCTTCGGCCGCATGCTCGATCCGATCGCCGACAAGCTGCTTGTGGCCTCCTGCCTCCTGATGCTGGCCGCCGACGGCATCATCCACGGCTGGTCGCTATGGGCTGCAATCGTCATCCTGTGCCGTGAAATCCTGGTTTCGGGACTGCGTGAGTATCTTGCCGCGCTCCGCGTCAGCGTACCCGTGACGAAGCTCGCCAAGTGGAAGACGACGATGCAGCTGGTCGCCATCGGCTTCCTGCTCGCGGGCGAGGCCGGCGACGAGGTTGTGCCGGTCGTCACCCAGATCGGCTTGTTGTTGCTGTGGGCCTCCGCGATCATCACGATCTATACCGGTTATGATTATTTCCGCGCCGGCATCCATCACCTCATCAGGGAGGATGAAGGATGAAGGTCAAGTATTTTGCCTGGGTGCGCGAACGCATCGGCAAGGCGGAGGAAACGATCGATCCGCCGTCGAGCGTTCGCACCGTTGCCGATCTGGTGGCCTGGCTCTCCGAGCGTGGAGAAACCTATGCCTATGCCTTCGAAAGGCCGCGCGTGATCCGCGCCGCGATCGACCACGCCCATGTCAGGGCGGAGGCCGAGATCGCGGGAGCGCGCGAGATCGCGTTCTTTCCGCCGATGACGGGCGGCTGAACCGCCGGCTTAACCCACATGACTTGTCCGCTCACCATCCGCATCCAGGAAGCCGATTTCGATATCGCGAGCGAAATCGCCCTGCTGACGCAGGGCCGCACCGATATCGGCGCGGTCGTGAGCTTTTCCGGCATCTGCCGGGGCAGCGAGGGCGGCGGCAGGATTGCAGCGCTCAGGCTTGAGCACTATCCGGGCATGGCGGAAGCCGAGATCAGGCGGCATGCGGAAGAGGCGCTCGCGCGCTGGCCGCTCGACGGCCTCACCGTCATTCACCGCTTCGGCCGCATCGAGCCGGGACAGAACATCGTGCTGGTGCTGACGGCCTCGCAACACCGGCAGGCAGCGTTTCAGGCGGCCGAATTCATGATGGACTATTTGAAGACATCCGCGCCGTTCTGGAAGCAGGAGGAAGGCGCCGAAGGAAAAAGCTGGATCGAAGCGCAGGCCCATGACGATGCCGCCGCCGCGCGCTGGACCAAGTCCTGATGGCGAGAGGCAGAAAGCGGGTCGCAAGGAGAAAATCCGCGGCAAGATTTCCGAAGGCGAAGCCGGGCGAACTGACGACCCTGCTTGATTTCGTGCGCTATGCGACAAGCCATTTCGTCAAAGCCGGCCTTGCTTTTGCGCATGGTACCACCGACCCCGTTGCGGAGGCGGCCTTCCTTGTGTGCGAAGCGCTGCACCTTCACCCCGATCAATTCCAGGCCTTCGCGACCGCGCACGTCACGGCTACGGAGGCCAAGACCATCCTTGACCTGATCGAGCGCCGCATCATCGAGCGAAAGCCTGCGGCCTATCTCGTCAACAAGATCTACATGCGCGGGCTGCCGTTCTTTGTCGATGAACGGGTGATCGTGCCGCGTTCCTTCCTCGGCGAATTGCTGGATACTCATTTCGGCGGCGATCGGGAGGCCGCTTCCCTGATCGGCGATCCCCTGCAGGTCGAGCGCGTGCTCGACCTCTGCACCGGCTCGGGCTGTCTTGCGATCCTTGCCGCCCGGCGTTTTCCCAACGCACAGATCGATGCGGTCGACATTTCCGCCGACGCACTCGACGTGGCAACGCGTAATGTCGCCGAACATGGGCTCAAGCAACGTATCGCGCTGCATCGAGGCGATCTCTTCAAGCCGCTCGGCAACAAGCGCTACGACCTGATCATCTCCAATCCGCCCTATGTCGATGCCGAGGGAATGGCCGATCTTCCGGCGGAGTGTCGTGCCGAGCCCTCCCTCGCTCTCGACGGCGGACCCGACGGGCTCGATATTGTCAGGCGCATCCTTGCCCAAGCCCGGCGGCACCTGACCGATGAGGGCGGGCTATTGTGCGAGATCGGCCGCGGCAGGAAACGGCTGGAAGCCGCACTCCCGCAACTTCCGCTGCTGTGGCTCGACACCGAGGACTCCGAAGGCGAGGTGTTCTTCATCGCCGCCGCCGATCTTAAGTCCGGAAACTGACATTCGCGCCACTCTCAGACGACCTCAGCGCAGCGCAATATTCCGCGTCATTTAGCGCAAAGATCGAAAGTTATTGACGTTCACGGCGCAGCGCGAAGCTGATAGCCTGCAACGCAGCCAACCATCCCCTTTTTCGAACCACCGAAGAGCCCCCCATGCTGGACAAGAGCCAAGCCGCCCCCAAGGTCAACGTTCCGAACGATCTCGCCGCGCATTGGATGCCGTTTACCGCCAATCGGGCCTTCAAGAAGGCGCCGCGACTGCTCGCCGGCGCCAAGGACATGCACTACATCACAGTCGATGGCCGCAAGATCATCGACGCCGCCTCCGGCATGTGGTGCACCAATGCCGGCCACGGCCGCTCCCAGATTTCGGAGGCCATCGCCAAGATGGCCGCGGCGCTGGACTATGCGCCGCCGTTCCAGTTCGGCATTCCGCAGGCCTTCGAGCTTGCAAGCCGCATCGCCGAACTTGCGCCCAAGGGGCTCGACCATGTGTTCTTCTGCAATTCCGGCTCGGAGGCGGCCGATACCGCGCTGAAGATCGCACTCGCTTATCACCAGCTCAACGGCCAGGGCAGCCGCACCCGCCTGCTCGGCCGGGTGCGCGGCTATCACGGCGTTGGCTTCGGCGGCACTTCCGTGGGCGGCATCGTCAATAACCGCAAGGTGTACGGCACCCTGCTCGCAGGCGTCGACCACCTGCCCGCGACCTACGACCGGGAGAAGCAGGCCTTCACCAAGGGCGAACCGGATTATGGCGCGCATTTCGCCGACGAACTCGAAAACCTTGTCAATCTGCACGGCGCAAACACCATCGCCGCCGTGCTCGTCGAGCCGATGGCAGGGTCCACCGGCGTGCTGCCGCCGCCCAAGGGCTATCTCAAGCGACTGCGCGAAATCTCCCAGAAGCACGGCATTCTGTTGATCTTCGACGAGGTCATCACCGGCTATGGCCGGCTCGGCCATGCGTTTGCCGCCGAACGCTATGGCGTGGTGCCGGACATGATCACCTTCGCCAAGGGCGTGACCAATGGCGCAGCACCAATGGGTGGCGTGATCGTGCGCGACACCATCCACGATGCCTTCATGAACGGGCCCGAGCACATGGTGGAGTTCACTCACGGCTACACCTATTCCGCACATCCGCTCGCATGCGCCGCGGGCCTCGCTACGCTTGACATCTACCGCGATGAGAAGCTGTTCGAGCGTGCAAAGAAGCTCGAACCGGCATTTGCCGAGGCGGTGATGTCGCTGAAGGGCCAGCCCAACGTGCTCGACATCCGCACCGTCGGCCTGACCGCGGGCATCGACCTTGCACCTCGAGCGGCCGACCTGGTCGGCAAGCGCGGTTACGACGCCATGACGAACGCCTTCCACGACAACGACCTGATGCTGCGGATCGCCGGCGACACGCTGGCGCTGACGCCGCCTTTGATCATCAGCGAAGACCAGATCGGCGAGGTCGTGGAGAAAGTCGGCAAGGTCATTCGGGCTGTGGCCTGAAGGCCCGGCCGCCTTTTCAAGCCTTACCCCCGCGCTGAGCTCCCCTCCCCGTGTGAGCGCTGGCGGGGGCATTGGCCTGCCCGAGCAGGACGATGCCTCCTGGGCGGTTCCTACCGTGCCCAAGAAACAACTCACACCTCGAATCAACATTAGTGCTAAGGTTGTCGCGCACGGGGGACGCTGCGTAACAAATGATCCGTATCTCAACGATTTTCGTCGCCATTTGCATGGTGCTGGTCGCAGCGTCGCTGGGCCTGATCCTGTACTCGGTCGCCGGCATCAGCGGTTCGGAATCGGCAATCGTGGCGCTCACCGCGCTGACCTTCCTGATCCTCTACAACGCCGTCTCGATGCGCTTGCGCGACCGCAGCGACGTCGGCGGCCAGATCGCGGACCTGTCGCGCGGCACCGCCGACCTGGCGCGCCAGGTGGCTGAATTCGGCCGCCGCCTCGCAGCCGTCGAGAACCGGGTGGCGTCTGCCAATCTCACCGGCGCCGACCGCATTCACACTCTGGCCAACGAGATCGGCGAACTCGGCGGATTGGTCAAACAAGTCGCGACTTCCGTGGCGAACCATGAGGACTTGCTGGCCGCGCTGCAGGCCGGAACCGCGCCGGCCGCTGCCATCGAGCCAAACGGAATCGGCGGCACGTCGAACGAGGACGCACGGCGCACCATCGACGGGAAGCCGGCGAAGGCAGCGCCGTCGCGCAGTCAAACCCAAATTCTCGGCGCAATCAGGAGCGCGATCGACCAAAACCGGATCGAGATCCATCTCCAGCCGATGGTCAGCTTGCCGCAACGCAAGGTGCGATTCTATGAAGCCCTGACGCGGCTTCCGGGCGAAAACGATCAACTCCTCGCCGCGGACGATTTCATTGGCGTAGCCGAAGCGGCCGGTCTGATCGGGCGCGTCGATCACATGGTCATGCTGCGATGCGTGCAGGTGCTGCGTCGCCTGATGGTGCGTAACAAGGAAGTCGGCGTTTTCTGCAACGTTGCGGCAGCCACGCTCGGCAATCCCACAACGTTTTCGCAATGCCTGGATTTCCTGGAAGCCAATCGCGCACTCGCGCCGTCCCTGGTACTCGAGTTCAAGCAGGCGACGTTCCGCGACCTCGGCCCGACCGCTGCCGAGCATCTCGCGAGCCTAGCGCAGCGTGGCTACCGCTTCTCGATCGATCACGTGAGCGACCTGCGGATCGACCCGCGTGAATTGGCCGATCGTGGCGTCCGCTTCTTCAAGGTGCCGGCTGCCCTCTTGCTCGATCCGAAGCTGGGCTCGACATCCGATATTCATCCCTCCGACCTGTCGGATCTGCTCGGCCGTTTCGGCATCGACCTGATCGCAGAGCGGATCGAGGGCGAACGCGCGGTGGTCGACTTGCTCGACTACGACGTGCGTTTCGGCCAAGGCTTCCTGTTTGCGCCGCCGCGCCCGTTGCGGCCGGAGGGCGTTCCCGGCAACGGCGGCCCGGCTCAATCGAACAACGGACGGGAAGGCAACGCCGGCGGAGCGACGGAGCCGCCCGAGGCCTCCATCATCGAACCGCCGACGCGAGCGAGCGGAAGCGCGGCACTGGCGCGCCGCGCCGCCGGGCCTGGCTAGTGGAGCGGATTTGACGTTCGCTGCCTTCATGCCGCAAATGCCTCCTGCGAACGTCAAATCCAAAGCTCCACTAGCATCATAAAATTACTAGTGTCCTTTCGAATCCGAAGTTCGTAAAAGGGGCCCCGCAAATGCTACGAACTTCGGATTCGGGACACTAGACCGGGATGGCAGCCCTGCACTTTGTCGAGCGGTTGCGCGATCTCGTCGACGGCGTCGAGGTCGTGCTCTCCGACATCTGGGGTGTCGTCCACAACGGGCTCGAGGCCTTCCCTGAGGCCTGCGAAGCGCTTCAAGCCTATCGCAGCAGTGGCGGCACCGTCATTCTCATCACCAACGCGCCGCGCCCGGCCGATTCGGTACAACGGCAGTTGCGCAAGCTCGGCGTTGCCGACGAGGCCTATGATGCGATCGTCAGCTCAGGCGACCTGACCCGGCATTATGTCGCCGAGCATGCCGGCCGAAGGGTGTTCTGGCTCGGCCCTGATCGCGACAGCGGAATCCATCGCGGGCTCGATCCCGTTCTCGCGCCGCTGGAGCAGGCCGACTACATCGTCTGCACCGGATTATTCGACGACGAGACCGAGACCGCGGAGGACTATCGCGCGATGATGCTGAAGGCGCGCGCGCGTGGCTTGACGCTGATCTGCGCCAATCCCGATATCGTGGTCGAGCGCGGCGATCGGCTGATCTATTGCGCCGGCGCCATTGCCGAACTGTACCGCGAACTCGGCGGCGAGGTGATCTTCTACGGCAAGCCGCACCGGCCGATCTACGAGCGCGCCGTGACGCTCGCCGCCGAACATGGCGGTCACGAGATCAGGCTCGATCGCGTGCTGGCGATCGGCGATTCCGTCCGCACCGATCTCGCCGGCGCGCATGGTTTTGGCATCGACTGTCTGTTCGTGACGCGCGGCATTCACTCGGAGGACTTCGAAGGGATCGATCAGCTCGATCCGGCCTCCGTGAGGGAGCTGTTCGGCCATCCCCCACGGGCGCTGATGCGGGACTTGAGGTGGTAGGTGCCTACGCGCCTGCCATATCCGGAAAGACCGCCTCGATCTTGGTCTTCAGCGTGGCAGCATTGAATGGTTTGACGATGTAATTGTTCACGCCGGCCTTCTTGGCCGCGATCACGTTCTCGGTCTTGGACTCCGCTGTGATCATGATGAACGGGGTGGTCGCGAGGTTGGGATCGGCGCGGACCTCCCGCAAGAGGTCGTAGCCCGTCATCGGCTCCATGTTCCAGTCGGAGATCACGAGCCCGTACCGCTTGCCGCGCATCTTGTTCAGCGCTGCCGAACCGTCGCTGGCGTCGTCGATATTCTCAAAGCCAAGCTGCTTGAGCAGATTTCGGATGATCCGGATCATGGTGCTGTAATCATCCACCACCAGAACCGACATCGACAAATCAACAGCCATTCTTGACTCCCCGCGCGAACAGACGCCCCACAACCAGAGATATGTCCCCGGCAGTTCGGCCAAAGCACTAACATCAGGCCTTAAACAGTGCGTTAACTGCTGTATCCCGATACGGACTTCTTGACTTATCGGCGGCTGCCAAGTCACGGTCCGGCCGCGTCAATCAGGTCCTCGTCGTTCCATTGATTTGCTGACAAGAAATTGAAATGACTGCTGCATTCACCATCATCCGCGACTCGACACTTGCGGCCGCGATTCCAAAGGGAACGGTGGTCGCGATGGGCAATTTCGACGGCGTCCATCTGGGTCACCGCGCGGTGATTGCCGCGGCCTTGGAGATGGGCCGGACTCACCGCCGCCCGGCGCTGGCGTTGACCTTCGAGCCCCATCCCCGCCGCTTTTTCAGCCCGAACACCCCCCAATTCAGACTTTCCGACGAGACCGCGAAGCTTCGCCTTTTGGCCGGAGCCGGACTTGCCGGCGCAGTGGTCATGACGTTCGACCGGAAGCGGGCCGAGACGTCAGCACAAGACTTCATTCACAATGACCTGATCGGGCGCCTTGGCATTTCGGGGATAGCTGTCGGCTACGACTTTCACTTCGGCAAGGGCCGGGTCGGCTCGCCAAGCCTGTTGGTAGCGGAGGCGCCCCGGCTCGGCATCGAGGTCGACGTGCAGCCCCACGTCGATATCGAGGAACGGCCGGTTTCCTCCAGCGCGATCCGCATGGCGTTGGCGGAGGGGCAGATCCGTGAGGCCACCGCAATGCTCGGCGGCCCCTGGTTCGTGACCGGGGAAGTGATCCATGGCGACAAACGCGGCCGCGATCTCGGCTATCCCACGGCCAATATCCGCCTCGAAAACCAATGCGGTCTCAAGCACGGCATCTACGCCGTGCGCGTCGGCCGCGGCGCCGAACGGATCGACGGTGTGGCAAGCTTCGGCCGCCGCCCGACATTCGACAATGGCGCGCCGCTTCTGGAAATTTTCCTGTTCGATTTCAACGACGATCTCTACGGCGAGACCCTTGATGTGGCCTTCATTGGCTTCATACGTGAGGAGCTGAAATTCGACGGCGCCGACGCGCTGGTTCGCCAGATGAACGATGACGGCGGCAAGGCCCGCGAGGAGCTTGCCGCGGCGCCAGGGCTGTTTCCAAGGTTAGGTGCGGTCGCCTGAATCGGCGGCCGGGGGCTTTGCGATTTGGCGTCCCCCTGCTATGGAATGCCCATGTTTGCGCGGCGCACCATCATCGGTATTAGCGGCCCGGCTTCCGCCTGAGCGACCTGCTCGGCGCAAGACCGGGGTTCTCCTCATTCGCCCGCACCATCCAGGCGTTCCACCGCCCTTAGCCAACCGAATGTCGATGTCCGAAAAGCCGCAAAAATCCGACGCCAGGGATTATTCCAAAACCCTGTTTCTGCCCGAGACTGATTTTCCGATGCGCGCAGGCCTGCCGCAGCGCGAGCCGGAAATCCTCGAGCGCTGGAACGAAATCGTCCTCTACCAAAGGCTGCGCGAGAGCGCGAAGGGCCGCGCCAAGTTCGTCCTGCACGACGGCCCGCCCTATGCCAACGGCAACATTCACATCGGCACGGCGCTGAACAAGATCCTGAAGGATCTCGTGACCAAGAGCCAGCAGATGCTGGGGCATGATTCCAACTACGTGCCCGGCTGGGACTGCCATGGCCTGCCGATCGAATGGAAGGTCGAGGAGGAGAACTACAGCAGCAAGGGCAGGCAGAAGCCCGACTTCCACGACGCGGCTGCGATGGTGGCGTTTCGCCGGGAATGCCGCGCCTACGCCACCCACTGGCTGAATGTTCAGCGCGAGGAGTTCAAGCGGCTCGGGATCGTCGGCGACTGGGATCATCCCTACGCCACCATGAGCTATCCGGCGGAGGCGCAGATCGCGCGCGAGCTGATGAAGTTCGCCGCCAACGGCACGCTCTATCGCGGCTCCAAGCCCGTGATGTGGAGCGTGGTGGAGAAAACCGCGCTCGCCGAGGCCGAGGTCGAATACGAGGATTACACCTCTGATCAGGTGTGGGTGAAGTTTCCGATCACCTCTCCGGCGCACGGCGCACTGGCCAATGCCAGCGTCGTGATCTGGACCACTACGCCCTGGACGCTGCCCGGCAACCGCGCCATCAGCTTCTCGCCGAAAATCGCCTATGGGCTTTACAGGGTAACGGATGCGCCCGCCGACAACTGGGCGAGAGCGGGCGATGTCCTGATTCTGGCCGACGTGCTGGCCGACGGCGTGTTCAAGCAGGCTCGCGTGTCGGCCTACGAGAAACTACGCGACATCCCCGCCGACACGCTCGATGCGGTGGAATGTGCTCACCCGCTGAAAGGTCTCGGCGGCGGCTATGCATTCAAGGTACCGCTGCTTCCGGGCGACCACGTCACCGACGACGCCGGTACCGGTTTTGTGCACACCGCGCCCGGCCATGGCCGCGAGGATTTTGACGTGTGGACGGCGAATGCGCGCGAGCTGGAGGCGCGCGGCATCAACACGGCAATCCCGTACACGGTCGACGAGAACGGCGCGTTCACCGATCACGCACCGGGATTTACTGGAAAGCGCGTCATCAATGACAAGGGCGAAAAGGGCGACGCCAACGAGGCCGTGATCAAGGCACTGATCGACGCGGGCATGCTACTCGCGCGCGGCAGGCTGAAACATCAATACCCGCATTCCTGGCGCTCCAAGAAGCCGGTGATCTTCCGCAACACGCCGCAGTGGTTCATCGCGATGGACAAGGACATCGCCGTGAACGGGAAGGCGAAGAGCGGCGACACGCTGCGCGCCCGCGCGCTGCATGCCATTTCGGTCACGCGATGGGTGCCACCATCGGGACAGAACCGCATCACCGGCATGATCGAGGCGCGGCCCGACTGGGTGATGTCGCGCCAGCGCGCCTGGGGCGTGCCGATTGCCGTCTTCGTGCGCGAGAAGGGCGACGGCTCCGCCGAAATCCTGCAGGATGAGGCGGTCAACGCGCGCATCGCCGAAGCCTTCGAGAAGGAAGGCGCCGACGCCTGGTACATGGCCGGCGCGCGCGAACGCTTCCTTGGGCCCCTCGCCAACGAAGACTGGCAGAAGGTCGACGACATTTGCGACGTGTGGTTTGATTCGGGCTCGACGCATGCCTTCGTGCTGGAAGACCCCGTACACTTTCCGGGGCTCGCCGGCATCAGGCGCAAGGTCGACGGCGGCGCCGACACTGTGATGTATCTGGAAGGCAGCGACCAGCATCGCGGCTGGTTTCAGTCCTCGCTGCTCGAGAGCTGCGGCACGCGTGGGCGGGCGCCGTTCGATGTCGTGCTGACCCACGGCTTCACGCAGGACGAGCACGGCCGCAAGATGTCGAAATCGCTCGGCAACACAATCGAGCCGCAGGCGGTGATCAAGCAGTCCGGCGCCGACATCCTGCGGCTGTGGGTTGCCGCCTGCGACTACACCGACGACCAGCGCATCGGCCCCGAAATCCTCAAAAACACCGTCGAGACCTATCGCAAGCTGCGCAACACTATCCGCTGGATGCTCGGCACGCTGCATCACTTCAGGCAGGAGGAGGCAGTCGCGCAGGAGGCGATGCCGGAGCTTGAGCGATACATGCTGCATGAGCTTGCCGTGCGGGCCGACATCGTGCGCAAGGCGTATACCGAGTTCGACTACAAGACCGTGGTCGCCACGCTGTCGGCGTTCATGAACACGGAACTGTCAGCGTTTTATTTCGACATCCGCAAAGACACGCTCTATTGCGACCCGCCCTCCTCGCTGGCGCGCAAGGCATCCCTCACCGCCATCGATATCATCTGCGATGCGATCCTGAAATGGCTCGCGCCGATCCTGAGCTTTACCACTGACGAGGCCTGGGCGATGTATCGTCCAGGCGGATCGCCGTCGGTGCATCTTGAGACCTTCCCCGAACACCTCGACGGCAACCGTAACGAGGCGCTGGCGAAGAAGTGGGAGATCATCCGCGACGTCAGGCGTGTCGTCACCGGCGCGCTGGAGCTCGAGCGTGCCGCCAAGAATATCGGCTCCTCGCTCGAGGCTTCTCCAGTCATATATGTGTCGGACAGGAATGTCCTGATGACGCTGTTCGACGTCGACCTGGCGGAAGTCTGCATCACCTCGAACTATGAGGTGCAGGAGGGCGACGGCCCGCGCGAAGCCTTCCGTCTCGATCAGGTTCCGGGCGTTGCCGTCGTGGTCGAAAAGGCCCAAGGCACCAAATGCGCGCGGTCGTGGAAGATCCTGCCTGAAGTCGGCGAAGACGCCGAATATCCCGACGTCTCCCCGCGCGACGCCAGGGCGCTTCGCGAGTGGAAGAAGCTGGGGGTTACGGTTTGAAGTCTCCCCTGCTCCCGGGCGTGATCGCCGCAATAGCCACGCTGGCCGTCGACCAGGCCTCGAAGCTTTGGTTGATCTACGTGTTTGACATCGGCCACCGCGGAACGGTGAAGGTGACGCCGTTCTTCGATCTGGTGCTTGCCTGGAACATCGGTATCAGCTTCGGCTGGTTCCAGAACGACAACCCGATCGCCCAGGCTACGCTGATGGCGGTCAAAGCAGCAGCTGTGATTGCGCTGGCCATCTGGATGGCGCGGTCGAAAACGGTGATGGCAACCGTTGCGCTGGGTTTGATCATCGGCGGGGCGATCGGCAATGCCATCGACCGGATCGTTTATGGTGCGGTGGTCGATTTCGCGCTTTTTCACCTGCAGATCGGCGAAAATACCTTCAATTGGTACGTGTTTAACCTCGCCGATGTGGCGATTGTTGCCGGGGTCATTGCCCTATTGTATGATTCCCTCGTGGGGATACCTGCCGCAAAAGCGCCCTGATCCCGGCTGATCAAGACCTCTCGTTTTGGACAGGTTAAAGCCATGCGCATGACTGGAGCCAACGGTTTGATGGTGCTTACTTCTTCGAAGGCCCTGCGGCTTTCGGCGATCGTGTTCGGCGTCGCTCTGCTGATGACCTCCCACGTCGCGCGCGCAGGCGACGACGATGACGATGACGACAAGACCTTCGAAGAGAAGATCATCGACAACGTCATGAGGGGCGTCGGGGCAACCAATATAGAAAATTCCGGTATCGACTATCGCGAGCGCTCGCCGCTGGTCGTGCCGCCGAAGCTCGATCTGCCGCCGCCGGCTGCCGCCACCGAGGCGAAGGCGCCGAACTGGCCGAAGGATCCCGACGAAGCCAAGCGCAAGGCACAGATTGCCGAACACAAGAAGCGGAAGAAGGATGTCAGGGACGCCGGCCAGGTGTACCGCGATGAAAGCCGCCCACTGAGCCCGGCCGAGCTCAATGTCGCCAAGGGCATACCTACGACTACGCAAAAGCCGGACGGCTACCAGCCCGGCGGTCAGGGAAACCCGGTGCTGAGCGCGTCGCAACTCGGATACGATGGCGGTTTCTTCGGCATGTTCAAAGGCAACACATCAGAGAGCGTACCGTTCAAGGGAGAGCCGACGCGGGACAGCCTGACGCAGCCTCCGGCAGGTTACCAGACACCGTCGCCGAACTTCATGTACGGCATTGGGCCGAAGGAATCCCTGAACAAGGAATACAACCCGGCCGCCGGAAAGTATGGCGAATAGTTAATTCCTTCTCTCGGCTTCGTGACGTGAGACGCGCAGCTGAGGATATATAGGGTGGCGGTTGGCGACCCGAACGCACACGTTCGCTCCTTCAGAAAGGTCATGATGTCCGCAAACCGTTTCGCGGCCGCGCTTCTCGTTACGCTCGCCTTCGCGGCGTCCGGCGCCTACGCCCAAACCACGTTCACGTCCGCCCCCCCGGCCTCGTTCACGCTTCCCAACGGCCTGCAAGTCCTGGTGATTCAGGATCACCGCACGCCGGTGGTGACCCAGATGATCTGGTACAAGGTCGGGTCCGCCGACGAGACGCCGGGCAAATCGGGACTTGCCCACTTCCTCGAACACCTCATGTTCAAGGGAACGGCGAAGCATCCGGCCGGCGAATTTTCCCAGACCGTACTCAAGATCGGCGGCAGCGAGAACGCGTTCACATCGACCGACTACACCGGCTATTTCCAGCGCGTGCCACGCGACCAGTTGGCGAAGATGATGGAATTCGAGGCCGACCGCATGACCGGCCTTGTCCTCAAGGACGAGAATGTCCTGCCCGAGCGCGATGTCGTACTCGAGGAATACAACTTGCGGGTGGCCAACAATCCGGAGGCCCGGCTCAATGAACAGGTCATGGCCGCGCTCTATCTCAATCACCCCTATGGCCGTCCCGTGATCGGCTGGCACCATGAGATCGAACAGCTCGGCCGCGAAGACGCGCTCGCCTTCTACCGCCGCTTCTATGCCCCGAATAACGCGATTTTGGTGATCGCCGGCGACGTCGAGGTCAACGAAGTGCGGCCGCTCGTCGAAGAGACCTTCGGCAAGGTAGCCGCGCAGCCCGCGATTCCGGCGCGGCGTATCCGTCCTCAGGAACCGGAGCCGGTCGCGCCCCGCACCGTGACGCTCGCGGACCCGCACGTCGAGCAACCCAGCGTCAGGCGCTTCTATCTGGTACCCTCCGCCGCGACGACTTCCCCTGGAGAGGCCCCTGCACTCGATGTGCTGGCGCAATTGATGGGGGGCGGCAGCAACTCCTATCTCTATCGCGCGCTGGTGGTCGACCATCCGCTCGCGGTTTCGGCCTCCGCCGCCTATCAGGGCACCTCGCTCGACCCGACGCAATTCTCGGTTGCGGCTTCGCCCAGGCCCGGTGTCGATTTCTCAACCGTCGAGCAGGCAATCGACGGCGTGATCGCCGATGTCGCGCAAAATCCGGCGCGGGCCGAAGACCTCGAAAGGGTCAAGACGCAGCTGATCGCCGAAGCGATTTACGCGCAGGACAACCAGGCGACACTGGCGCGCTGGTACGGCGGCGCGCTGACCTCCGGCCAAAGCATCGAAGATATCCGAAGTTGGCCGGACCGCATTCGCGCGGTCACGGCCGAACAGGTCCGCAACGCCGCGAAGAAATGGCTCGACAAGAAGCGCTCGGTTACCGGCTATCTGATCAAGGACATTACGCCGAAACGCGAGGAGAAGCGTTCGTGACGCAGTATTTCCGCTTTGCAAGGCGACTGGCCGGCGCCATCGCCGTCTCGCTTGCGTTTGCCTTCATGTCGTCGGCGCCCTGTCTCGCCGCGACCAAAATCCAGCATTTGATCTCGCCCGGCGGCATCGAGGCCTGGTTCGTGCAGGATGCGACCGTGCCGTTGATCGCGATGGAATATGCATTCGGCGGCGGCGCGGCGCAGGATCCGCCCGAAAAGCCTGGCGTTGCCAACATGGTCGCCAGCCTGATCGACGAAGGCTCCGGCGATCTCGATTCCCGGAGCTTTCATGAGCACCTCGACCGGCGTGCCATCGAATTGAGCTTCAGCGCGACGCGGGATTATTTTCGCGGGTCCTTGCGCATGTTGAGGGACAACAAGGACGAAGCCTTCGACCTCTTGCGGATGGCGCTGACCTCACCGCATTTCGACGGCACCGATGTCGAGCGCATCCGCTCGCAAATCATCTCCGGCCTGCACCGCGACACCACCAGTCCGAACGCGCTCGCCGGCCGGAAATTCCTCGAGATGGCCTATGACGGTCACCCCTATGGTCGGCAGGCCTCGGGCACGCTGGAGAGCGTTCCCAACATCACGGTTGCCGACATGAAGGATTATGTCCGGCGTGTGATCGCGAAGGATACGCTGAAGATCGCCGTCGTCGGCGATATCGACCCGGCCACACTCGGCAAATTGCTTGACCAGACCTTTGGCGGCCTACCCGCCAAGGCGAGCCTTGTCATGATAGGCGACGTCGAGGCCACGCAGCCGCCGCAACGCGCCTTCGTGCCGCTGGATGTGCCGCAGACCGTGATCACCTTCGGCGCGCCGGGCGTCATGCGCCACGATCCGCAGTTCATGGCGGCCTATGTCGTCAACCACATCCTCGGCGGCGGCGGACTGTCGTCGCGGCTTTATCGCGAGGTGCGCGAAAAGCGTGGACTTGCCTATTCGGTGTACCAATCGCTGATATGGATGGATCACTCGGGCCTCGTCCTCGGCAACACCGGCACGCGGGCCGACCGCGCCGGCGAGACGATCGATGCGATCGAAAGGGAAACCCGCCGTATGGCCGAGGAAGGCCCGACCCAGCAGGAGCTGGACGAGGCGAAATCCTTCATCAAGGGCTCGCTCTTGCTGCAGCTCGACACCTCCTCGAAGCTCGCCGCCGCGCTGTTGCAATACCAGCTCGACCGGTTGCCGATCGACTATCTCGAGAAGCGCGGCGCCATCGTCGATGCCGTGACGCTGGAGGATGCGAAGAAGGTCGCCAGGCGGCTATGGGGCCAGGGGCTTCTCACCGTCATCGTCGGCCGCGCCCCGCAGGCCGCCGCCCAACCGGCAGCGGCACCCGCCCCCAAGGCGAATTAGCGCATCATTTAGCCACGCCGCGCGGCGCAGCAACTGCGCCGCAAAACAGCTATGCTGTGCACTCCGATTCCTGCCATCCGGTGTGCCATGCTGCCGATCTCCCGCGACCTTGCGATCGACGAGAAGGACATCGAGATCGTCTTCATCCGCGCCTCCGGGCCGGGCGGGCAGAATGTCAACAAGGTCGCAACCTCGGCCCAGCTACGCTTCGATACGCGCCACCTCGCGCTGCCGCCGGATACTGCCGTGCGGCTAAAACGGCTCGCCGGCCAGCGCATGACCAAGGACGGCGTGATCGTGATTCAGGCGCAGCGCTTTCGCACCCAGGAGCGCAACCGCACTGATGCGGTCGAACGTCTGGTCGCGTTGCTTACTGAGGCGATGGAACGCCCCACCCCGCGCCGTCCCACCAAACCGACGGCCGGCTCGCGGCAACGCCGCCTCGAGGGCAAAAAACGGCGAAGCGACATCAAGGCCGGCCGCAGCACGCGCAGATTTGAGGATTGAGTGAGGTCATCCCTCCCCCGCGAAGCGTGGGGAGGGTGGCGTGTGTGAGCAAGGCGAGCAACACGCCGGGTGGGGGCATCGGCTCAACCAAGCGGCGCAGATCGCCCCCGCCCGGCCGCCCTTCGGCCAGCCACCCTCCCCACAAGGGGGAGGGATAAACCCTGCCAGCGGCATGCAACGGCGCGCACACTGGACTACACTGCTGCCTTTCTCGTGAGTCCCCATGCCCGTCCGCCAGCTCCCCGAACAGGTTGTCAACCGCATCGCCGCCGGCGAGGTGGTCGAGCGTCCCGCGAGCGTGGTCAAGGAACTGGTGGAGAACGCGATCGATGCCGGCGCGAGCCGGATCGAAGTCTTCACCGATGGCGGCGGACGGCGAAAGATCGTCATCACCGACGACGGCGGCGGCATGACGTCCGCCGATCTCGCGCTGGCGGTGGAACGGCACGCCACCTCGAAGCTCGATGACGAGGATCTGCTGCAGATCAGGACGCTGGGGTTTCGTGGCGAGGCGCTGCCCTCGATCGGCGCGGTGGCAAGGCTTACCATCGCCACGCGGCGCGCAAGCGAGCCGCATGCCTGGTCGCTATCGGTTGAAGGCGGCGTGAAATCGGAAACAACGCCGGCCGCACTTTCGCAAGGCAGTCGCGTCGAAGTCAGCGACCTGTTCTACGCCACGCCGGCGCGGCTGAAATTCCTGAAGTCGGACCGCACCGAAGCCGAAGCAATACGGGAGATGGTGCGACGGTTGGCAATGGCGCGGCCTGACATCGCCTTTACGCTCGCTGGCGAAGAACGCGCGCCGGTCAGCTGGGCCGCCGCGTTGCCAGGCGCGGCCGGCCGCCTGACCCGGCTCGGCGACATCCTGGGCAGCGATTTCCGCACCAACGCGATCGACGTGCATGCGGAACGTGAGGGTGTGCTGGTCGAGGGCTTTGCCGCCTCACCTTCGCTGACCCGCGCGAACGCGCTTGGACAATATCTTTTTGTCAACGGACGGCCGGTTCGCGACAAGCTCATCCTCGGCGCGGTGCGCGCCGCCTATGCCGACTATCTGCCGCGCGACCGCCATCCCGTTGTGGCACTGTTTGTGACGCTGAGCCCGCGCGAGGTGGACGCCAACGTGCATCCGGCGAAGACCGAAGTGCGGTTTCGCAACGCGGGCCTGGTCCGCGCGCTGATCGTGCATGCGTTGAAGGATGGACTTGCGCGCGAAGGTAAACGCAGCGCAATCAACAATGCGGACGGCGCGATTGCGTCCTTCCGCCCTTCATTTGTGCCGCGTCCGGCCGGTTGGGACTGGCGGCACTCGCCCTCTTATCCGGTCAGACCGGCGCCCGCGCCATTTGCGGGCGCAGCAGCAACTGCGCTCGCCGAACAGGATCAGGTGGCCTTCGATGTCGGCGCCCCCACGGCCGACGTGCGGGCCGAGATGCCATCTTCCGCCGATCTGCTCGACCGGCCGCTTGGAGCCGCGCGGACGCAAATCCACGAAACCTACATTGTGTCGCAGACGCGCGACGGCCTCGTTGTCGTGGACCAGCACGCCGCCCATGAGCGCATCGTCTACGAGAGACTGAAGGCGTCGCTGGCTGCAAACGGCGTGCAGCGGCAAATCCTTCTGATTCCCGAAATCGTCGAGCTTGACGAGGCAACCGTCGAGCGGCTGCTCGCGCGCGCCGACGAGCTTGCGTCGTTCGGCCTTGCGATCGAATCGTTCGGCCCCGGTGCGGTCGCGGTGCGCGAGACGCCGTCGTTATTGGGCCGGATCGATGCGGGCGCGTTGCTGCGCGATCTTGCCGAACACATGGAGGAATGGGACGAGGCGTTGCCGCTGGAGCGGAAGCTGATGCATGTCGCGGCAACCATGGCCTGCCACGGCTCCGTGCGCGCGGGACGCCGGCTCAAGCCGGAGGAAATGAACGCCTTGTTGCGCGAGATGGAAGGCACGCCTAATTCCGGCCAGTGCAACCACGGCCGGCCGACCTATGTCGAGCTGAAGCTGTCCGACATCGAAAGGTTGTTCGGGCGCAGGTAACAGGCAACGTCACGCCCTTCGCAAGAACACAAATTCCGTGTCGTCATAGGCGCGCCGCTCGAGCTCCGCAAAACTATCCGGCGCGCTGAACGCCGCAGCCTTTGCCTCCTCGACCACTAGCAGCGCTCCCGGCACCAGCCAGCCGCCGTCGCGCAGTGAGGCCAGCGCTGTTTCAGCGAGGGCTTTGCCATAGGGCGGATCGAGGAAGGCCAGCGAGAACGGTGGAAGCGGATGTGCGGGGCCCAGATTGGTGGCGTCGCGGCGGAAGACCTTGGTGACGCCGCCAAGCCCCAGCGCCTCGACATTGTTGCGCAACAGCGCGCGTGCCTCGGCGCCGTTGTCGACAAACAGCGCGAACGCGGCGCCGCGCGAGATGGCCTCGATGCCGAGCGCGCCGGTACCGGCAAAGAGATCGAGCACGCGCGCGCCCTCGACCGGATTGCCGTAGGCATGAACGAGGATGTTGAACATGGACTCGCGCAGGCGGTCCGCGGTCGGCCGGATTTCGCGCGAGGTAGGAGAGGCGAGATTGCGCCCCTTCAATCTGCCGCCAACCACGCGCATGCTCTATTCGTCCCGAGGCTTAAGATCACGCTTGCCGTGATAGCCGCGTCGGGGTCGCCGCGGCGGACCGTAACCACCCGCCTCAAGCTCGTTGCGGGTTCTCGCCTCGTCGCTGCCCGTTCGCTGCACCAGCACGCGACGGCCCTTGCGATCGGACACGAGCGCGCTCTTGCCGGAGGGTTTGAATCGCTGCCCGCCCGACGGCGCTTCGCGCTCGGCGGTCCCGTGCTGCCCGGTTGGCGCGAAATCCGCGCCTGCGCGCGCGATCACTTTTTCGCCAAGCTGCTCACGCAGCACGCGTGTCCTGACTTCCTCCACCGCGCCCTCGGCGAGTTCGCCGAGCTTGAAAGGACCGTAGGAGATCCGGATCAGGCGGTTCACCTCCAGCCCGAGGTGAGCCAGCACGTTGCGCACCTCACGGTTCTTGCCCTCGCGGATCGCGAACACAAGCCAGACATTGCTGCCCTGGTCGCGCTCCAGCGTCGCATCGATCGGGCCATATTTGACACCCTGGACCTCGACACCGCGCTTCAATTCGTCAAGCTGCGCTTGCGTGACCTCGCCGTGGGCACGCACGCGGTAGCGCCGCAGCCAGCCGGTTTCCGGCAACTCGAGCTCGCGCGCAAGCCCGCCATCGTTGGTCAGGAGCAGCAGGCCCTCGGTGTTGAAATCGAGCCGCCCAACGCTGATCAGCCGCGGCAGGTCGTCGGGCAAATTGTCGAACACGGTGGGCCGCCCCTCGGGATCGGCATGCGTCGTCATCAGGCCGCGCGGCTTGTGATAGAGGAAGAGCCGCGTATGCTCGCGCGGCGGCAACGGCTTGCCATCGACGGCGACCACGTCGTTGAGCGTGACATCGAGCGCCGGCGAGTTGATCACGCGGCCGTTGACGGTTACGCGCCCCTGCAAGACCATTTCTTCCGCGCCGCGGCGTGAGGCGAGGCCGGCGCGAGCCAGCACTTTTGCGATACGCTCGCCCGCTTTTCTCGGCTTGATATCTCCACGGATGCCGCGCGTGTCGCGGTCTCCTTCGCGCTCCCGATAAGCTCCGCGGCCGCCGAATGCCGGACGCCTCGTGAAGATCCTGGGACCACTTTCGCTGTCGTCCTCCCGCTCGCGATCCCCAGGGTCGCTCTTGCGATCCCGTCGCTTCCCGAAGTGCTCGTCGCTGCGTGGATGTTCCTGCCAGTCCACGCGGCTCGCAGGCCGCCCACGCTCTTCGCGCTGACCGTATTCGCGTTTGCGATCCCCAGGGTCGCGCTTGCGATCCCCAGGGTCGCGCTTGCGATCCCCAGAGTCGCGCTTACGATCCCCAGAGTCGCGCTTGCGGTCCTCAGAGTCGCGCTCGCGATCCCCGGGGTCGCGCTTGCGATCCCAGGGCTTCCCGAAGTGCTTGTCGCTGCGCGGATGTTCTTGCCAGTCCATGCGGCTCGTAGGCCGCCCACGCTCTTCCCGCTGACCGTGTTCGCGTTTGCGATCCCCGGGGTCGCTCCGGCGATCCCATCGCGGACGACCGAATTTCGGACGCTCCTCATGCCGTTCATCGCGCCGCCGCCACGGCTTTTCGCTGTCCGCCTCGCGCTCGCGCCGGCCAAAGGGTTTTCGCGGGCGATAGTCTTCCTTTCGAAAATCATCGTCGCGCCGAAAGGCGCGTTCTTCGCGCCCGCCCCGAAAACCCCGCCTCTCATCCTTGTCCTTGCCAGCAAGGCTGCGCTTGCCGAAAGCTTTTCTGGGCCCCCTTTCGCTTCCCTCTTTTGCAGCGGAACGGTCCTTGCCTCGAAAGGGCCGGTCGCGCCGCCCATGCGGAGGAGCGTTGTCTTTGTCGTCGCGACGGGGCATGAAGGACCTTTCCTGAATTTCAAATCACAACTAGCAGGGTTATTCAGGCAATACGAGACATGAACGCTCGCTCCTTCATGGATTTGGCGCTGAAAGCGGCCGATGCAGCCGGAAAGTCCGGCGAGGTTCCGATCGGTTGCGTGATCGTCCGCGATGGCGAGGTGATCGCGGCGGCCGCAAACCGGACCATGGGGGATCGCGACCCGACCGCGCATGCCGAGTTGCTTGCGATTCGCGAGGTCACGGCAAAGCTCGGCAGCGAGCGACTGACCGATTGCGATCTCTATGTCACGCTGGAGCCCTGCACGATGTGCGCGGGCGCCATCTCGCTTGCGCGAATCCGCAGGCTCTATTATGGCGCGGCCGATCCCAAGGGCGGCGCAATCGAGTCCGGCGTGCGATTCTTCGCCTCACCGACCTGCCATCACGTGCCGGAAGTTTATTCCGCCGTCGGCGAGCGCGAGGCGGCAAAGCTTTTGACGGAATTTTTCCGCACCAGAAGGTAGACGAACTTCCTCATCCGAGGAAAAACTCCCGCAGCAGTCTCCCCGTCACGCCTGGGTTTTCCTCAGTCAGGAAGTGACCGGAATCCACCTGGAAACCCCTGAGGTCGGTCGCCCACAATTTCCAGGTGTCGAGCGGGGTCGCAGCTGCCGTAGCAATACCGGCATCGCCCCACAGCGCGAGCACCGGGATGGTGATCTTCCTGCCGGCGTCGAAATCGGCCTTGTCGATCTCGTAGTCGGCATAGGCACCGGCGCGATAGTCCTCGCACATCGCGTGCACGCGCGAGGGATCGCGGATCGGGGCGAGATAATGTTCAAGCGCGCGCGGATCGATGGCGGCGAGCGTCTTTGCTTTGGTCTGGCTTGCCATTTTGAATTTCAGGAAGAAGTCCGGACTGCCCGAAATCAGGGTTTCAGGCAACGGATGCGGCTGCGCCAGGAACGTCCAATGATAGATCGTCAGCGAATAAAGGCGGTTCAACCGTTCCCAGTAGCTGTAGGTCGGCAGGATATCGAGCACGGCGAGGCGCGACAGCCGTCCGGGGTGATCGAGCGCCAGCCGATATG
>Ga0306921_10000337_pt1 | contig 39447 bp, 32 predicted proteins | sample sta12Cox44000080_FD_203760 | JGI IMG/M metagenome (GOLD analysis project Ga0306921, IMG submission 203760) | Lab enrichment of tropical soil microbial communities from Luquillo Experimental Forest, Puerto Rico - statoxic.12C.oxic.44.000.080 (v2)... | ecosystem: Environmental > Terrestrial >... | reverse complement strand
GCGGTACTGGCCCGCCGCTGTCTCGTCGGTGAGCATGTAACGCTGCACCACCACCGGGGCTTCCAGCTCGATGCTCTCAGTCGGCACGTTGCGGAGCGAGCCGGCCGAGAAGTTCACGCCGTCGATGCCGTCCTTCGTCGGGCGCGCGCCGCAGCCGCCCTGCATGGGCTGCAGGACGTTCACTCGATACTGGCCGGTCTCGGGATCCAGGTGCGACAGCAGCACGATCGCGACCTGCCCGGCGCCGGCCGCCGGGATCTGTCTCGGCACAGCCTGCGAGAGCGCGCCGAGCACCGAGTCCGACACGCGGTACCCGACGGCGTGGCGGGCGCCCGTCGCGACGAACGGCAGCGGGTTGAGAAGCGATCCCTTCGGGACGCTCACACTCACCGGACGCAGGATGCCGCGGTTGAGGGGCAGGCTACGGTCGGTGGTTCTCAGGTAGTTGACGATGCCCAGGACCAGCCATTGGTTGGGCTTGTCGTACGTCGGCATGTTCAGCGCGGCCCGGATCTGTGGATCGGTCCCGGTGAAGTCGAGGTGGATGTCGCTGCCGGACACATCAACCCGGACCTTGATCCGCACGTGGTAGCGCGAGAACAGGTCGCCCTCGACGTAGTCCCAGAACTCGTAGCCACCATCGGGGATCGCCTCGAAGACCGCGCGCGCTCGGCGTTCACCGTAGTGCAGCAGCTCGGGGATCACGGCGCGCGTCGCGTCCTCGCCGTACCGGGCGACCACGTCGTCCATCCGCCGCTCGCAGGTCGACAGGGCGGCGAGCAGCGCCTTCATGTCACCCCAGTTCTGGTCGGGGATCCGGCAATTGGCGAGGATGAGGTCGAGCAGCTCTTGGTTGAGCTTCCCGGCCTTGACGAGCTTCGTGGGCGGGATCGAGATTCCCTCCTGAAACTTGTCGAAGGCCGTCGGCGAGATGCTGCCGGGCACCAGGCCTCCGACGTCGGACGAGTGGATGAAGCACCAGGCGAAGGCGAGGAGTTGGCCGCCGGCGAACAGCGGCTTGAACATCATAATGTCCGGCAAGTGCGTGCACATCCCGCGCGTGCGATGCGGGTCGTTCGTGACGATGACGTCGCCCGGCTCGTAGTCGGCGATGCAGCGGATCGCGTCGCCCATGTGCATGCCGAGCATGTTGGTGACGCCGATGTTCCGGGGGTAGCAGAAGATCTCGCCGTCGGTCGTCACGAGCGCGGAGTCGAAGTCCCACGTCTCCTTCACGAACACCGTGAACGAGGCGCGATGGATGATGTAGCCCATCTCCTCGACGATGCCGGTGAAACGGTTGTTGAGGACCTCGAGCAGGACCTTGTCCGTCGTCATGGGGTCGCCTCGCCGATCAGGTTGCCGTTCCGGTCCAGGGTCACGGTGAAGCCGGGCGGAACGAGGACGGTCGTGTCGTACTGCTCGATGATCGCCGGGCCCTCCAGCGAGGCTCCGGCGGCGAGCGTGTCGCGGTCGACCACGCGCGCGGCGAGCCAGCGGCCATCCAGGAACACACGCCGCTCGCGGGCTGGTGGCGACGGGCCGGCCGCCGCCGCGCGTGGCGCCGCGACGGCCGGCTTGCGAGTGACGCCGATGGCCGTGGCGCGCAAGTTCAGAACCTCCAGATCGGCTGCCTCGTCAGTGAAGCCATAGACCTGGAAATAGCTCGAGTGGAACCGCCTCCGGAGAGCCGTGCCGCTCTCGTCCGCGACGTCGTCGGCGGACACCGGCACGGTCAGCTCGAAGGACTGGCCGAGATAGCGGAGGTCGAGGCTCCACACGCCGTGGGTCCGCTCGACGTCGAGTCCTTGCCCGGCAAGCCACTGCGCGCCCTGCGCGGCGAGCGACCGGAACTCGTCGCCCATCGAACGCAGTAGCGCTGGCTCTTGTCCGCGTCGCAACGTCGTGTGGACCGTGTGCACGAAGTCGCGCCGGACGTCGGCGATGAGCGATCCGATCGCGCACAGGACACCCGGGTTCGGCGGCACGATGACGCGCTGGATCCCGACCTCGCGCGCGAGGAGGAACCCGTGGGTCGGCCCGGCGCCGCCGAAGGGAAGGAGCGCGAACTGGCCAAGGTCGACCGCCTTGCGGGCCATCAGCGGGACCAGGGCCGCGTACATCTGCGATGTCGCCACGCGCAGCACGGCCTCGGCGGTTGCCGGCACGTCGAGCCCGAGTCGACCGCCGAGCGTGGCGAGCGCGGTGCCGGCAAGCCTCGGATTGAGCGGCACACTGCCGCCGAGGAACCGTGCGGGATCGACGACGCCGAGGGCCACGTAGGCGTCGGTGACCGTGGGCTCCGTCCCGCCCTGACCGTAGCAGGAGGGCCCCGGCGACGCCCCCGCGCTGTGGGGCCCGACCTTTAGCACGCCGTCGCGATCGGTCCACGCGACGGACCCGCCACCGGCACCGATTGAGGAAACGTCGATGGCCGGCATGATGACCGGGAAGTCGCCCACGAAGTTCTCGGTCGAGAAGCGCGGCTCGCCGTCCACGACTGCGACGTCAGCGCTGGTGCCGCCCATGTCGAAGGTGATCACGCGCTCGTGGCCGGCCTGCCGCGCGACGAACGACGCCCCGATGACGCCGGCCGCGGGCCCGGAAAGCAACGTCTCGACCGGGCGCAGGCCGGCCTCGGACGCCGTCATGACACCGCCGTTGGATTTCGTGGAGAGCACCGGGGCACCGATCCCGAGTCCCCGCAGGCCGCGCTCGAGGTCGTTGAAGTACACCGACATCCGCTGTCCCACATACGCGTTCATGACGGCCACTAAAGCGCGCTCGTACTCCCGCATCTGCGGCCACAGCTCGGTCGATACCGACGCATAGAGTTGCGGAGCGCGAGTCTCGATCACGCGTCGAGTGGCTAGCTCGTTCGCCGGGTTCTTGTAGCTGTGCAGGTAGCAGACGGCGATTGCGGTCACCCCGTCAGCCACCAGCGCGTCGACCACCGCGGCGATCACGGCGTCGTCGGGACGCTCGGCCACGCGCCCGTCGGCCAGGGTTCGCTCGGCGACCTCGATCACGCGCGCGCGCGGGACGAGGGGCGCGGGCAGCTCGGAGAAGAAGTTGAAGACGTCGGGAATCCGGTGGCGCCCGATGTTCAGCACGTCGCGGAAGCCCCGCGTGACCAGGAGGGCGGCCCGCGCGCCCTTGCGCTCGATGATCGTGTTGACGGCGAGGGTGGTCCCGTGCACGAACGCATCAATGGCAGCGGTGTCCAGCCCGTGGCGCCGGCGAAGGTCCTCGACGCCGGCGACGACCGAGTCTGACGGGCGCGCGGGCGTCGAGGGGACCTTGAGGACGGTGAGCGCTCCAGACGCCTCGTCGAGGAGCGCGAAGTCGGTGAAGGTCCCCCCGATGTCGACGCCGAGCCGCTTGCCACTGGTCACGGAGGCGCTCACACCGTCACACGCAGGCGGAAGGTGCGCTGCGCCACGGCCAGTAGCGCAGCGATCAGCACAATCTGCAGCGTGGAGGCGGCGGCAATCGTGGGATCGGCCTGCCAGATGATCTGGGAGAACACATGCACGGGCAGCGTGACCGTATCGGGTCCCGACACGAACAGCGCGATGTTGATGTCGCTGAACGAGACGATGAAGGCGAAGATCGCTCCCGACAGGACGCTCGAACGGATCATCGGCACCGTGACCTTCCAAAAGGCCTGCGGGCGGCTGGCGCCCAGGCTCAGGGCGGCTTCTTCCAGCGACGGGTCGATGCCGGCGAGTCCCGCGGCGACGGTCCGCACGACGTAGGGAATGGCGAGCAGCAGGTGCCCCAGGACGAGCCCGGCAATGGACGTGGTCATCTTGATCCGAGAGTAGTAGAGAAACAGCGCAGCGCCGAGCAGGATCTCGGGGACGACGATCGGCGCCAAGAAGAACGTCTCCACCAGGGTCCGGCCCCTGGTCAGGAAGCGGACGAGCCCGATCGCCGCCAATCCGCCGACTGCCGTGGCCATCGCGCTCACAACCACCGCGACCACCAGGCTCACGCGGAAGAACGCGCGCAGGAACGTCTCGCTCGCGAAGAAGGCCGCATACCACCTGAGCGACACGCCCGATGGTGGGAAGCGGAAGGCGTCGGTCGGGTCAAAGGAGACGGCAACGACGATGATGAGCGGCGCGAGGAGGAAGAGGTAGATCAGGACCACCACGGTGAGGAGAGAAACGCGTGTCATGGCCGGCCCACCCGGCGCGCGAGGATACGCATCGTCCGGAGGTAGGTGGCCATTACGGCGCCGGTGACGATCAGCAGGACCACCGCGATCGCCGAGGCGAAGGGCCAGTTCATCGAGGTCAGGACCTCGTCGTAGACGAGGTTGCCGAGCATCCGCGTTTTGCGCCCGCCCATGAGAGCGGGCGTCACCAGTGCGCTGATCGACACACTGTACACGAGCAGCGCGCCCGAGACCAACCCGGGTAGGCTCAGCGGGAGGAGCACGCGCTGAAAGAGCGCGAAGGAGCCGGCCCCGAGGTTGCGCGCCGCCTCCTCGACCGAGCGCGGGATGGTCTCGATCGCCGTCATCAGTGGCAGCACCATGAACGGCAGCAGCAGCTCGGTCAGGCCCACGACGACCGCGGGCTCGTTGTAGAGCAGATCCACCCGGGCGAACCCCACCGCGCCGAGGGCCGTGTTGACGAGGCCCTGGCGCCCGAGGATGACGAGCCAGCCGAAGATCCGGATGACGCTCGATACCATGAGCGGCGTGATGAGGAGGAACAGGCAAAGCCCAAGCCAGCGCGAGCGTAGGCGCGCCAGGAAGTAGGCCAGCGGGTAACCGAGCAGCGCGCACACCAGCGTCGTGACGAGGCCGATCCTGACCGTCGTCCATGTCACGCCCAGATAGTACGGATCGAAGAACTTCACGTAGTTGGCAGTGGTCACGGGCGGCAGCCAGATCTGGGTCGGCGAGTACGTGAACACGCTGATCACGACAATCAGTCCGAGAGGGACGAGCAGGAACAGCGTGAGCATCGTCAGGCCGGGCGCGAGCAGCACAAACGCGACCCAACCTCGCGCCGCGGTCACGACGTTTCCCGCTCGGCGGGCAGCAGGCGCACGTCGGTGGGCGCGATCCACACGGTCACCGCCGCGCCGGGCGCCAGCTCTTCGTCGGTGTCGCTCGCCTTGAGAGTGACCGTCAGCGCCAGTCGGCTTTCGAACTCCACGCTCACTTGCAGATCCTCGCCCAAGTACACGACGTCAACCACGCGCCCAGCCAGCAGGTTGGACGCCGGCCGGTCGTTCGCGGACCGAAGAAGCCGCACCCGCTCGGGGCGGATCAGCACGGTGACGGACTGGCCGGTCGCGACGTCGGCGCCGTGGCTCGACGTCAGGGACAGGTCGCCGACCCGCACGACGACGCGGTCGCTCGAAGCGCTGGCGACTGAGCCGGCGAGGAGGTTCGAGGCACCGATGAAGTCCGCGACAAAGCGCGTGCGCGGTGTCTCGTAGATCTCCCGCGGCGTGCCGATCTGCTCGACTCGGCCACGGGACATCACGACGATCTGATCGGACAGGGCGAGCGCCTCGCCCTGGTCGTGCGTGACGTAGATAGCGGTCTTGCCGAGCCGGCGCTGGAGTTTCCGGATCTCCGCGCGCATCTGCAGTCGCAGCTTGAGATCCAGGTTGCTGAGCGGCTCGTCGAGCAGGAGGAGCCTCGGCCCGAGCGCCAGACAGCGGGCCAACGCCACCCGCTGCTGCTGCCCGCCCGAGAGCTGGGAGGGATGGCGGGCGTCTAGGCCAACCAGGTCGACCAGGCGCAGCGCCTCGTCGACGCGGCGGGCGATCTCGGCGGCCGGTCGCCGCCGGAGACGGAGGCCGAACGCCACGTTCTCGAAGACGGTCAGGTGCGGAAAGAGCGCGTAGTTCTGGAACACGAGCCCGACGTCCCGGCGATGCGGCGGCAGTCCCACCAGCGACTTTCCGTCGACGCGGATGTCGCCGGCGTCGGCCGTCTCGAATCCCGCGATGCAGCGGAGGGTCGTAGTCTTACCGCACCCGCTCGGCCCCAGGAGAGACACGAACTCGCCCTCGGCCGCCCTGAACGAGACGGGACCAACGACCACTGCGTCGCTGTAGCACCGGGTGAGGTCGCGGACCTCGAGGCCGCGCACGACGCTCAGCCTTTGCCGAGGACCTCCTTGTTCCAACGGTCTAGGTACGCGCTGCGGTGATCGTTGATCTTCTTCCAGTCGAGGCGCGCGGTCTGGGCCAGCTCCTTCTCCGGCACGCGCACGCGCTCGAGGTCCGGCGGCAGCTTCGCCTTTCGGCTCGCGGGTGGGTACTTGAACAGGCGCGTCATCTCGATCTGGTTCTTCTCGTCGAGGCTCTCGTTGACGAAGCGCTGGGCCAGATCACCCATGGTTGTGCCCTTGATGATCACGAAGCCCGCGCCGAGCGCGATGGACTGGGACACGTATTCGAGGGCCACCGGTGTGCCACCGTCCTGGAGCGCGAAGGTCCGGCCGTTCCAGAACGGTGCCATCACGATCTCCTCGCGTTGGAAGAGCTTCATGCCCTGGTCGACGTTCTCCATGATAATCGCGTCGTTCTTCTGGACCAGCTCGGCGACCGCCTGGATGCCCGGCGTGATGTTGTCCTCGGTGCCGCCGAAGAGCTTGTTCACGGCGTGGAGCCAGTAGATGCCGTACCAGCCGTAGGCGGGTACCGCCACCTTGCCCTTGTACGCGGAGCTCCAGAGGTCCTTGTAGGAGGTCGGCTTCTTCGCCTGCTTCGTGTTCCAGGTCAGCGCCCACATGAGGAAGACGTACGCGCCGTAGTAGGGACCGAGCCCCGCCGTCTCGAGCGTCAGGCTGGCCGGGACGTCCTTGAAGTTCGGCACCATCTCGGGGCTGTAGGCCACCAGGCATCCGGCATCCGCGAGCAGCACGGCCTCGGCCTGGCCATGGCTCGACACGGTGAAGACCGGCGTGCCGCGGCTGGCCAGGATCTTCGAGGCCGCGACGGACTCAAGCTGCTGGGCGTAGGAGACAGAGGCCTTGAAGCGCTTCTCGAACTCTGGCTTCACGACGAAGCTCGACTTGACGCCGTCGCCCCACGAGCCACCGGCGCTCGCGATCGTGAACCGGTCCTCGGCGATGGCCGACCGGACGAAGCCACTCTCGGTCGCGATGATCGCGGCGCCGGTTGCCTGGACGAATCTTCGACGGGTGATGCCCCTGTCACTTGGGGATGTCCCTGCATGCTTCATTGTGGCTGTCTCCTGTGTGGGATCGCCGTCACTCCCGGGCCCGGCCGGTCGGGTGATGCACAATGCAGTGGCAACCTCGAGCTGCCGCCGGTGCGGGGACTCTGCGCTCGGGGGAGTCCAGGTGTCAAGGCCCGGACCGGAGGCCGGAAGTTGAAACCTCTTCGGCACGTCGTCGTCACCCTGGTGGAGCGAAGGATAGATGGGATGAGGCGGCTGGCCTCTCGAGGCCGTTTTACCTGAGCTGCCGCTCAGCCATCATCTCGGCTCGTCGAGCAGTGCGCGAACCGGATCCAACTTGATAGACGATATAAAGCTTCTTATGCCGGGTTTGAACCAAACTGAAACCTCATGCGTTCGCAATACAGCTCGGCGGTCATATGCTGCACGTGATCGGGCGTGACGTTCGGCTTCTGCCCGGCGCTAGACCTTCTCGATGACTTCGATCTGGGCGCCGTCGGGCGCCTCGAGGAAGCAGACGCGTCGGCCGCTGGCGCCCGGGGGCAGTTCCTCCAGGATCCTCACGCCGTTCGCGCGGAGACGCGCGAGCGTGCCCGGGTAGTCGTCGGTGTCGAGCGCTACGTGCTCGATCCCGTGGTGCTGCTCGCGCGTCTGCCCATCGACGATGGTCGTGATGTTGAGCGTGAGACCGTGCAGGTTCACGCGGTAGCCGCGCGTGCCGATCTCCGCCACGAACGTCGCGCCGAAGTTGTCGATGTAGAACTGCATCGTCCGCTTGGGGTCACGGGTCTTCAGATGCACGTGATTCACGGCGAAAGTCATGACGCTCTCCCTTGGGGTGTTGACCTACGACCGTCCGATGATGGCAGCCAGCGCTTCGAGCTGCTCGGGGTGACGGTCGACCGGGTTCAGCAAGAGATGGTTCGCACCCATGCTCACGAGCTGCTCCAGCCGCTCCCGCACCTGCTCCGGAGTGCCGTGCACGCCGGAAGCGTCCGCGCCGTCGGGGTTGCGATACACCACGCTGAACCAGCGGTGGAGCTCGGCCCGCGCGACGTCGGGCTTCTCGTCGATCGCCAGGAACACGCGCTTGGAGATCGGGAACTTCGCCGGGTCGCGGCCGGCCTTCTCCAGCGCCTCCTTCAAGATCGGAACGCTGCGCGCGAACGTCGCGGTGCTCGAGCCGCCGGAGCCCATCCACGCGTCGGCGATGGCGGCGGCGCGACGGACGGCGTCGGGATGGTCGCCGCCCATCCAGATTGGCGGGTGCGGCTTCTGAACGGGTTTGGGCGCCATGGTGCCGCCCTCGAGCCGGTACATGCTGCCGTGGTAGTCGACCTTCGGCTGGGTCCACAGGGCCCGGATCAGCTCGACGCTCTCCCGGAACCGCCGGACGCGGTGCTCCGTCGGGACCTGGAACTCGCCGTAGTGCTGGACGCGACCCAGCCCCACGCCGAGGATCGCGCGGCCGTGGCTGACGTAGTCCAGCGTGGCCACGCGATGCGCGACCTCGATCGGGCTGTGGACGGGCAGGACGATCACGGCCACGCCCAGGCGGATGCGCGTGGTGACCGCGGCGGCGTACGTCAGGATCGTCAGCGCGTCGAAGCAGAAGACGTGGTCGATCGTGTTTTCGGTGACCCAGAGATCCTGGAAGCCGAGCGCGTCGGCCCGCTGCGCGACCCGGCGCATCGTGTCCACGTCGATCGGGTCTGGCGAGCGATGGGGCAGCGAGACACCGAGGGGGATCTTCACCCGTCTCTCCTCATGGCATGACCGCGGCAACTGGAGGCCTCTGTGGCCGCTGTGTACTCTATCGCTCGTATGCCGGCGGAGCAATCACGCTGCCGTACCGGTTCACCACCCGAGAAACCGTCTGCTCGCGCAGGTACCCTTGAAGAGCGGCTCTGTAAGCTATCCTCGGACTAGCCAGTTGACTCCGTCCAATCTGCCGCCCGCGGGAGGCTCGGTGAGGATCGTCGCGCACGTGGACATGGATGCCTTCTACGCCGCCGTCGAGGCGCAGCGGGATCCTGGGCTCCGAGGTCGGCCGCTCGTCGTCGGCGCCGATCCGAAGGAGGGCCACGGCCGAGGCGTGGTGACGGCGGCGAGCTACGAGGCCAGACGGTATGGCATCCGCTCGGCCCTGCCGATCTCGCGAGCCTGGCGCCTGGCGGAGGCCGCGCGTCGCCGGGGCGAGCCCGAGACGGTCTTCGTCCGTGACGATCACGCGCTCTACCGGGAAGTGTCTTCGCGGATCATGGCGATCCTCGTCGCCGCCGGCGACGCCTTCCAGAAGACCAGCGTCGACGAGGCGTATCTCGAGCTCTCGTCGCTCGGCAGCTTCGACGCCGCCGTCGAGCTCGCCCGTCGGCTCAAGGCGGAGGTCGTGAGCCAGGAAGGGCTGACCGCCTCGGTGGGCATCGGCCCCAACAAGCTCGTCGCCAAGATCGCCTCCGATTTCCAGAAGCCCGACGGGCTCACGGTGGTGCGGCCGGAGGAGGTCCAGGCCTTTCTCGATCCGCTGCGGATCCGGGTCATTCCCGGGATCGGGCCCAAGACCGAGTCTTTCCTGCACGAGCGTCACATCCGGACCGTCGCCGATCTGAGAGCGCTCGAGCTGGCGCAGCTCGCGGAGTGGCTCGGCCGCTCCGGCGAGGAGCTCTTCGCCAAGGCCCGCGGCCTCTCGGAGAGCGCGGTGTCGAACGAGCGGGAGCGCAAGTCCGTCGGCGAGCAGGAGACGTTCGAGGTCGACACGCTGGACGCGACGTTCGTGCTGGAGCGCGCCCGCGCGCTGGCGCGCACGGTGTGGAGCCGGCTCGAGGGCCACGGCCTGCAAGGGTGCCGGACGGTCACGGTGACCGTCCGCTTCGAGAATTTCACGACCCTCGCGCGCTCGCGAAGCAGCCGCGAGGCGTGGACGAGCGAGGAGGCCCTGTGGGCGTCGGCGCTCGAGCTACTCCTGCCCTTCCTCGACGAGCGCGAGAATCCCCGGCACCGCAAGCTTCGCCTCATCGGCGTCCGCGCGGAGAAGCTCTCCCGCTGACGGCGAACCTCCCTTGACCCGAGTAGTCGCGCGTTATAGGCTCGCGCCGCCATCACTCATCACCTCAAGTAGCGAAGAGCCCTGATAGAGGCCAAAGTCGCCGGGCCCGCCGGACTCGGCAGACGCAGGCCGAGGAGATCCTGATGAGCACGCCCGCCCCTGGCACCCGTTCCGTTTCTCGTCGCACCTTCGTGAAGACGGCCGCGGTGGGGGCTTCCATCGCCGGCGCGCCGTTCGTCTGGCGCAAGGCCAGGGCGCAGGCCAAGCGCATCGTGATCCGGGACTCGGGCGGGCCCTTCACACCGGCCTTCGAGCAGGCGTTCTACAAGCCGTTCCGCGAGGCCACGGGGATCGAGGCGGTGGGCGTGGCCTCGGCGCACGAGCCGACCAGCCAGATCAAGAGCATGGTCGACACCAAGGCCTACACGTGGGACATGGCTCAGCTCAGCCAGGCCGCTGCCGAGCAGCTCGTCAACGAAGGCGGCTATCTCGAGCGGCACGAGCTGGAGAAGGATCCCAACGTGGCTGAGATCCCCGCGGAGTATATGACGCCATACTGCGTGGGCGACGACGTCTACTCCACGATCCTCGCGTACCGGGCGGATGCCTTCAAGGGCCGGAAGGCGCCGGTCACGTGGAAGGACCTGCTGGATCTCAAGGCCTATCCCGGGCGCCGGTCGCTGCGCAAGCATCCGTTCGACACGGTGGAGGAGGCGCTGCTCGCCGACGGCGTGCCGAAGGACAAGCTCTATCCGTGCGATCTCGACCGGGCCTTCAAGGTGCTCGATCGGGTCAAGAAGGACGTGGTCGTGTGGTGGACGGGCGGCGCCCAGGCCTCGCAGATGCTCAAGACCGGCGAGATCGACGTCATCCCCACGTGGGCCGCGCGGGCGCAGACCGTGATCGACGAGGGCGGGCCGGTGAAGATCTCCTGGGATCAGAACCTGTGGGCCATGGAAGGCTGGTGCATCCTGAAGGGCGGCCCCAAGGCGGATCTCTGCCGCGAGTTCATCAAATTCGCGTCGAACGCCAAGCGCATGGCCGCCTTCGCCCCGTTCATTCCCAACGGGCCGACCAATCCCAACGCGTACAAGTACATCGATCCCAAGCGCGCCCCCGTCCTGACCACGTTCCCCGACAACAAGAACCGCGGCATCAAGCTGGACCATGCGTACTGGGCCGGCGTGAAGGACAAGGTCACCGAGCGTTTCAACGCCTGGCTCATCGCCTAGTTCCGCCGAGGGCTCGGCCACGTACAAGCTGCAGGTCCGGCAACTGCGGAAGACCTACGGGCCGGTGGTCGCGCTCGCGGGGGCCGATCTCGAGCTGCGCGAGGGCGAGTTCCTCACGCTCCTGGGGCCCTCGGGCTCCGGCAAGACCACGCTGCTGATGATGGTGGCGGGATTGATCCAGCCCGACAGCGGCGAGGTCTGGATCGACGGGCAGCTCGCCACGTATGCGCCGCCCTTCAAGCGCGACGTCGGCATGGTGTTTCAGAACTACGCGCTCTTCCCGCATCTCACCGTGGGCGAGAACATCTCCTTTCCCCTGCGCATGCGCGGGGTGGCCGAGGCGACCATCCAGCAGGAGGTGCGGCGCGTGCTCGACGTGGTGCGCCTGCCCGATGTGGGCGGCCGCCTGCCGCGCGCGTTGTCGGGAGGCCAGCAGCAGCGCGTGGCCCTTGCGCGGTGCATGGTTTACAAGCCCTCCATCATCTTGATGGACGAGCCTCTGGGCGCGCTGGACAAGAAGCTGCGGGATCAGATGCAGCTCGAGATCAAGCAGCTCCACGCGGAGCTCCGCATCACCGTGCTGTACGTCACGCATGATCAGGAAGAGGCGATGATCATGTCGGACCGCATCTGCCTGATGCGGGATGGGCACGTGGAGCAGATCGGGACGCCTGACGAGTTGTACTTCCAGCCTCGGACGCGATTTGCTGCGGAGTTTTTGGGCGAGTCCAACGTGCTGATGGGTGAGGTGGTGGGGATGGAGGCGTCGCACGTGGTGGTGATGGCTGGTGGCGTTCGGCTGCGGGCGCCGCGGGATGAGCGGATGGGCGGGGCCCGGCGCGTGGCGCTTATGGTGCGACCGGAGCGGTTGGCGATTGTGGACGCGCAGGGCGTGGGGGGAGGGGAGGTGGAGAATCGGCTGGAGGGGTGTCTCCGCCAGGTGATTCGCGTCAGCGGGCTCACGCGTTACTACGTGGGGCTGGATACTGGGCAGACCCTTGTCGCCTCCACGCTGACGGGAGACGCCAAGACCGTGGCCACGCCGGGCTCGCGCGTGGCGCTGACATGGCCGCCGGAAGCGGGGATTCTGCTCTCGGTGGGCGAGGCGGGCTCGTGATGCTCTTCGCCGCGTTTTGTGCGCCCCCTCACCATCTCAGCCCTCGCCTCCCCGCGCGGGGCGAGCGGCTCAGCTCGAAATGCGACCCTCTCCCCCTCCGGAGGCGAGGGGACCGGCGCTCCCTCTCCCTGCCTGAGGGAGAGGGCCGGAGTGAGGGTGGGCCCGCTTTCGCGCAGAGCGATCAATGAGCCAAGCCGGCGCGGCGATCGGGCAAGTGGCGGCGGCTCAACGCGCCCCGGCCGCGCGGTGGAAGGGCTGGCCTCTGGCTCCTGCGCTCCTGTTCCTGCTCATCCTCTTCGTCTATCCGGTGGGGCAGCTCCTGTGGCTGAGCGTGGTGGACCGCAGCGGAGCCTTCACCGGGCAGCACTACGCGCGCCTCTTCGCCTCGTCCCTCTACGTCGACGTGCTCCTGATCACGCTCAAGATCTCCGCGTCGGCCACGGTGTTCTCGCTGCTCGGCGGCTATCCCGTCGCGTATCTCCTGGCCACGAGCGATGCGCGGTGGCGGAGCCGGCTCACTTTCTGGGTGCTCCTGCCGTTCTGGACGAGCTTCCTCGTGCGCGCGTTCGCCTGGATGGTGCTCCTCGGCCGCAACGGCGCCGTGAACAAGCTGCTGGAGGCGATGAGGCTCACGGACGCGCCGGTCGCGCTCATCTTCAATCTCACCGGCGTCCTCATCGGCATGACGCACGCCCTCATGCCGCTGGGCATCCTGACCATGGTGGCGGTGATGGAGCACATCGACGCCAATCTCCCGAAGGCCGCCGCCACCCTCGGCGCCCGCGGCGGCCAGACCTTCTGGCGGATCTACTTCCCGCTCTCGCTGCCCGGCGTGGCGGCGGCGGGGCTCCTCGTGTTCATCAGCGCGGTGGGCTTCTTCATCATCCCGGCCCTGTTGGGCGGGCGGCGCGAGACGATGATCACGCAGATCATCATCGAGCAGGTGCAGGACCTCATGAACTGGGCGTTCGCCGGCTCGATCTCCCTGCTCCTGCTGGCCACCGCGCTCGTCGTCTTCTACCTCTACGATCGCGCCCTCGGCATGTCCACGCTCGCCAGCGGATCGCCGAGGCTCGAGCGGCGCGGCGGCCGCGAGAATCCCATTGCGCGGCTCGGCGCCTGGGTGGGAGGCTGGCTCACCGCGATCTTGGGGTGGCTCTGCGATCGCTCGGCCGAGCTGACCGAGCGGCTAATGCCGCCGCGACCCGATCGACCGGGCCGGTGGTGGGGGCGGGGAGTGCTCGTGGTCGCCTCCGTCCTGATCCTCGCCTTCCTCGCCGTGCCGGCGTTCTTCATGGTGCCGGTCTCGTTCACCACCGGGGGATTCATCGACTGGCCGCCGCAGGGCTTCTCGCTCCGGTGGTACCGCGCCTATCTCGAGTCGCCGCAGTGGATGGCGGCGACGCTACGCTCGCTGGGGGTGGGCGTCGTGTCGGCGACGCTGGCCATGCTGATCGGCGTGCCCGCCGCGTTCGCGCTGGCGCGGCGCGACTTCGCGGGGAAGACCGGCGCTCTCGCGCTCATCCTGTCGCCGCTCGTCATCCCGCGTATGATCATCGCCGTGGCTCTCTTCTACCTGTACGCGCGCATCGGCCTGGTGGGGACCTCGCTCGGGCTCGTCCTGGGGCACGCGGTGCTGGCCATCCCCTTCGTGGTGGTGACGGTGATGGCGGTGCTCAAGAACTACGACGAGCGGCTCGACCAGGCCGCGTGGAGCCTGGGCGCGAACCGGACGCGCACGCTGTACCACGTGACCTTCCCGCTGATCCGCGGCGGGCTCGTGGCCGCGTTCCTGTTCGCGTTCGTCACCTCGTTCGACGAGCTGACCATCGCGCTCTTCGTCACCGGAGGCCTCACCACCACCTTGCCGAAGCAGATGTGGGACGACGCGCTGCTGAAGGTCAGCCCGACCCTCGCCGCGGTGTCGACCGTGCTCATCGTGTTCGTGGCAGTTACCATCTCGCTGGCCGAGCGGCTCCGCCGGGGCGCCGCCCGCGCTTGACCTGCACATCGAGGAGGGGCAACACATGAAACTGACCAGGGATCAGCTCATCGGACTCTATCCCGCCCTGCCCACGCCCACCGACCCGAGCGGCACCGTCGATCGGAAGGCGACGGCGCGGCTCGTCGAATTCCTCTGCTCTGCCGGCGTCACCGGGCTAGTGCCGGTGGGCGGAACCGGGGAATACGCCGCGCTCCTTCCCGAGGAGCGCAGGGCGATGGTGGAGGTGACGGTGGACGCGGCAGCGGGCCGGGTGCCCGTAGTGGCGGGCGTCCTCTCACCCGGGTTCAAGGACTCGGTGCAGGCGGCGAAGGACTTCGCGGCAGCGGGTGCCGACGGCGTCATGCTCGTCACGCCATACTACGTGACGCCGACGCAGGAAGGCATCCGCGAGTACTTCCAGGCGTTCGCCCAGGAGGTGCCGGTGCCGGTGATGCTCTACGAGATCCCGTACCGGACGGGCGTCTCCCTGAAGGCGGAGACCATCGCGCAGATGGTTGACGACCGCTCGATCATCGGGATGAAGGCGTGCAATGCGGATTTCAGCCAGTTCGCGCGGATCATCGGCCTGGTGGGCGAGAAGATCGGCGTGATGAGCGGCGAGGAGCCGTTCTTCGCGACGCACGTGGCCATGGGGGCGCGCGGCGGCGTGCTCGCCACGGCGAACGTGTTCCCCAAGATCTGGCAGGAGATCTTCGCGCTGGCGAGCGCGGGCAACCTGAAGGGCGCCCTGGCGCGGCAGCAGAGTATTCTCCCGCTGCTGGACGCGGCGTTCTCGGAGACAAACCCGGGGCCGCTCAAGGAGGCGATGGCCATGGTGGGCCTGCCCGTCGGTCACGTCCTGCGCCCGCTCCAGCTGCCAAGGCCCGAGACGATGAAGAAGCTGGAGGCGGCCGTCCGCGCGCTGCAGGAGAGGTAATGCCCTAGGTCCAAGACAGGTGTGGGTCGGATCTCGCTCGGTCACCGTGCCGCCACCGAGAGCGATGCGACCCTGTTTGGCCTGGTCGGCCAGCCTGGAGGCCGGGGATCCCGCGCTGAGGTGATCACCGATCGAACGTGAAAGGAGCGGCCATGCCAGAGACGTTCGATTTCATCGTGGTCGGGGCCGGATCCGCCGGAGCGGTCATTGCGGCTCGTCTCTCGGAAGACCCGAACTGTCGCGTCGCGCTGCTCGAAGCGGGTGGACGCCCACCCGTGGAGGAGTCGATTCCGGCCGCCTGTCCGCTACTGCAGCAAAACCCGGCGACCGACTGGATGTACACGGCCGATGCAGGCCAGTGCGGGCTGGGACTGAAAGAAGGGCGAATGATGATGCCGCGAGGCAAGATGCTCGGCGGCTCGTCCGGGATCAACTACATGGCCTACGTGCGCGGTCATCCCGGAGATTTTGACGCCTGGGCCGACGGCGGCGCCGTCGGATGGAGTTTCCGCGACGTGCTGCCGTACTTCAAGAAGAGCGAGGGGCTCACACCGAGCGACGACATCACGATCGATCGAGACGCGCATAACACCCACGGCCCTCTCGGCGTCTCCGTGCGCTCCCCGATCCTTTCGGGCGCGCGGGAGTTCGTGGACGCCGCCGTGGCGAGCGGGATTCCCCGCGGCGATTACAACGGGCGAACTCGCGGTGGTGCGCGCGGCGTCGTGTCCCTGCTCCAGACCACGACCCGCAAGGGCAAGCGGTCGAGTACCTACCACGCGTTTCTCGAGGGCGAAGCCGAACAGCGATCGAACCTCACGATCATCACCGACGCGCAGGCCACGCGCGTGGTCCTGGAAGGTCCGGCAGGACAGAAGGTCGCCACCGGCGTCGAGTACCGGGCGGCCAACGGAGAAGAACGTAGCATCGTCGCTACCAAGGAAGTCGTCTTGAGTGGGGGGGCGATCGGAACCCCGCACTTGCTGCTGCTGTCGGGAATCGGACCACGAGCGGAAATCGAAGCGGTGGGTGTTCCGTGCCACGTCGACTCGCCACACGTGGGCAAGCATCTGAAGGATCACCTGCAGCTCGGCCTGTTCTTCTCGGCGCCGGGCGTGGGCGTGTCAATGGCCGAGGTCGGCATATCATTCGGGCCCGACGCGCTTCGCGCTCCGGCGGGACCGCTGCCCGCAGATCCCGCCCAGGACGCGGGGATGCCGGCCGAGCTGCAAGCGCTGAAGCGGGAGGCCGAACGACGCATCACCGAGTGGGCGACCACCGGCAACGGTCTCGTCTCCTCCTCGCTCTATGACGCCTGCGCGTGGTTCTCGACAGGCCTGGGCGACCCCCACACGCACGACGCGCAGATCGGGTTCTTTCCGTGCGGCTACTCGTCCGAGCTCTGGCTCCAGTGCCTGCGCGTCGACGCGAGCCAATACTTCGACGACGCCGTCACGCGACTGGGCCCGGGTGCGGAGAACATGATCGTGCTCGCGAATCCCGTGCAGCCACGGAGCGAAGGCGAGATCGTGCTGGAGAGCGCCGACCCCGCTGCTCACCCGGCCATCCGCATGAACTACTTCGGCAATCCTCACGATATGAAGGTGATGCTGGCGCTGATTCGCCGTTGCCTGGACGTCGTCGCGCACTGGCCGGCGCATCGGACGATGGGACCGTTGCTGATCCCACCGTTTCTGGCCGAGAAACATGGGCACGTCGAAGGCAGCGTCCCGAGCGACGCGCTGCTGGAGGACTTCGCGCGTCACTACGCGTTCACGGTCTACCATCCCACGACGACCTGCCGGATAGGCAGCGTCGTCGACCCGAGGCTCCGCGTGATGGGCGTCGAGCGACTCCGCGTGGCGGATGCGAGCGTCATGCCGAACGTGGTGAGCGGCAACACGAACGCGGCGTCGATCATGATCGGCGAGAAGGCGGCGGAGATGCTGGCGGCTGACCACGGCGTGAAGCTCGCCGAGTTCGTGGGCGAGCCGCCCCGCTAGGCCTCGCCCGCCGAGGGCGTTCCCGGGCTGGAATCGGCGCGCGGTGCTAACGTGGGGCCATGGCGTCGCTGCGTCCCATTCCGGGTTTCAGCCCAGCTGACACTCCATACGTTCGCAATACAGCTCGGCGGTCACGTGCTGCACCTGATCGGGCGTGACGTCATTGCTGTCCAGTGACAGTCTGAAGATACCGAGATTGAAAAAGTTGATAGTGCCGAACGGTGTCTGAAGGTCGGGGGCAAGGAACACGAGTGAGCCGGTCTTCTCGTTGGCGTCACCGTTGTTGCCCTTGATCACGAAAGCGTCGTGCCAATCGATCCATGTCTGGGCGGTGGTGTCCGCAAATGTGATTTTCAAATTCGGGAAACTGATGTTCCGGGCCGTCCGCTGGACCGTGAGTGCCTCGATTTTACTGACCCTTGTGCAGTCGAGGCTCGGTATGTTCAGACGAAAATTGCTTGGAAGCCAGAGCTTCTGTCTTGTGTCGATTCCGGTGACCTTTCCGGAGGATTTCTTATAACGCGTGGACTCCGGGCTGAATTTTAGCGTCATGTAGGCGGCATCTTTTGATGACGCGTCCATGGCCGGGATTGTCACTTCGGTGATGAGCGCATTGGAAAAGTCGCGTTGACTGAGAATGTTGAAGTTCGAATCGCAGGCAAGGATAGAGCCAGTCTTGCTCTGGAAGTTACCTTTCCAGCCCGCGGTGATCCAGTCGTAGAATGCTTTGTTCATCGACAGACCGACCTGCATCATCACGTCCTCGTACTTCGGCGCACCGATATGTTTCTTCGAGAAAAAAGTCGAACCGGCCTCGCTGACTACGTCTGCCGTGGCTCCGCCACCGGCGGCCGATTTGACGATGCCGACGTTGACTCCATCGAGCATGAGGACAAAAAGACCTGGCATGATTGAGTTCCTCCATCTCCTCGTGAATCCTGCCGTTGGGTCTCCACATGAGTTCTGGCCTTCGCTTGCATGATCGTGACTCGGAGTAGTTCTATCACGTTGGGTGGAGGTCTCCGTGCCCTTCGTGTTGTGGCTCGAAGGCCCTGACACCCCGCTGGCTCTAGTGGCGGGCGCGCTCCTGCTGTGGTACTGGATATCCTGAGGTCTTCGCCAAGGATGGTGCGGGGCTCGACATGAGCAGCGCAACCCGGTCACACGAGCCGAACGGGAGGGATTACCATGGAGCCCGGGATCCTCTGGCGTGGAAACGTTTTGAGGGCGATCGCGGTGGTCGCGCTGGCGGCTTGGGTATTGACGGGCTGCGAGTCGGTCCAGGGGAGCCCGAAGACGGCAATCGGCGGGCTCGGAGGCGCGGCGGTGGGCGGCCTGATCGCGGCGGCGGCCGGGGGTGGTGGCACGGCGATCGCCGCGGGCGTCATCGGCGGCGCTCTCGTGGGTGGGCTCGCGGGCAACCTCCTTGACCAGCGCGATAGGCGGTTGGCGAACGAGGCCGCGCAGCAAGCGTTCGAAACGGCGCCGTCGGGAAAGGCGGTCGCGTGGACCAACCCCGACAGCGGACATTCTGGAACGATCACGCCGGTCCGCACGTACCAGTCCAACGGCAGGTATTGCCGAGAGTTCCAGCAGACCGTAACCATTGGTGGCAGGCCGGAGAACTCCTTCGGCACCGCCTGTCGTATGCCCGACGGAGCCTGGCAGATCGTCAGCTAGTGGAGCCCGGAGACTCCGCCAGGCAAGGAGATCGCGCCATGCGCTTGGCTTGTGGAACGCTCCTCCTCGCGACCGCTGCTCTCACCCTGGCCCTTGGTGCTACACGCGTCGGCGCCCAGACGGGCACGGTGCCATCGGATCTCCGCGCGTGGTTCAAGGCCGCCGACAAGAACGGCGACGGCCGACTCGATGGGGAGGAGTTTCGGTTAGCGGTCATCGAGGGATTCTACTTTCGCGACAAGGAGCGCAAGGGCTACCTGACCCCCGATCAGTTGCCCGAGGCCAGTCAGGATGCCTTCAACGCCGCCGACGTCAAGCATGACGGCCGGCTGACGCTGGCGGAGGAATTGAACGCCCTGCTCAAGGATTTCGAAGCCGCCGATGTCGACAAGGATGGCACGCTGACCTACGAAGAGGTCGAGGCCTACGTCAAGCGGCCGAGCCGCTGATCGCCGCCCGGGGCGCCCGCTGGCGCGGCGGACCGCGCAGATGTTCAAGCACATCCTGGTCCCCATCGATCTGAGCGACAGGAATGCGCGGACGCTGCGGACGGCGCTCACGCTGGCCACGCAGAGCAGCGCGCGCGTGACCCTGCTCCATGTCGTCCAGCAGGTCCCCCGGATCCCGCCCGGGGAGATGCGGCCGTTCTACCGGCGGCTCGCCGCGACTTCCAGACACCGTCTCGCTATTGCTGCCAAGTCTTTCACCGCCAGGCGTATTCCCGTTCGGACCGAGGCGCTAGTCGGCGAGCCCGCGCGGGAAATCATCCGGCTGGCTCAGGCGAGGAGAGCCGACCTGGTGGTGATGGGATCGCACAAGGTGAAAGCAGTCCGTGGCGGCAGCCGCGGCTGGGGAACGACCAGCTACAAGGTTGGGATTTTCTGCCAGTGCCCGATTCTGCTCGTGAAGTAGGTCGATAACCTGCAGCACCTCTCCGCAACGCCTCGGCTTCACGCCCTGCGGCAAGCCTCTACGGCGTATGACGTATAGACCCTCGTCCTGTCTCGACGTAGGGTAAGCCTCCCCTCGATGGAGCGTGTCGATGACCTTCATCCCCAACCGACTGGAAGGAGGGCATCATGGCTTCGCTGGAAAAGTCCAAGGATGATCAGAAGTCGCTGTCGTCTGGCCTGACTCGTCGCCAATTTCTTCCACTGCTCGGCGCGACCGCGGTAGCCGCCGCGACCCCCAGCGTAGTCCGCGCGGCGCCCGGCGGGGTTCCCGGACGACCGTCCGTCGCGTCGGCGCGATTCGTCTACGTGGGCACCTACACAGCTCCCGGCGTTCCCCCTGGTGGAACTCATCCGAGCGTTGCCGTTGGCATCTATGTTTTCAAGTTGGACCCGAGTGATGGTGGGCTGACCCCGTTGCAGATCGTTCCTGCGTCCAACCCGTCGTTCGTTGCCCTTGACCCCAACCTGACGCACCTCTACTCCGTCAACGAAGATGACCCGGGACGCGTGAGTGCTTATGCCATCAACTCGGCAAACGGAGGGCTGACCTTCCTCAACTCCGCGCTGGCGAACGGGCAGTTCACCACTCACATCAACGTTCACCCGTCGGGACAGTATTTCTATGCGGCCAACTATGGGACCGGCAACTTCCCGGTTTTTCGGATCCTCGCCAATGGGTCGATCGGCCCCAGGACCGACACGTTTCAAAGCGTCGGCAATGGCACCGGGCCCAACCCGGCTCGGCAGGAAGGGCCGCATGCGCATCAGATTCTCACCGACGTGGGTGGCGGGCATGTGTTCGGCGTCGACCTCGGCGCCGACAAGGTGAACGCCTTGAACCTCGACCTCCTTACGGGGTTGTTCAGCCCGAACACGGTGCCGTTCGTGCCGGTCGCGTCGGGCTCGGGGCCGCGGCACATGGCCTTCCACCCCGATGGGAAGCACGCCTACGTTCTCGACGAACTCGCCTCATCGATTACCGTGTTCGACTACGACCCGGTCCGCGGGGCGTTCATTTGGGAGCAGACCCTCTCGACGCTACCTGACAACTTCACCGGCACCAATACCACTGCCGAAATCCGCGTCCATCCTACTGGGCAATTCGTCTACAACACGAATCGGGGTCACAACAGTGTCACCATGTATAGCGTTGACACCGCCACGGGCGAGCTTGACGTGATCGGCTGGGAATCGACCAGGGGAGAGTGGCCTCGCGGGATGAATATCGATCCGTCGGGCGCGTTCCTTTACGCGGCCAATCAGAACACTGACACCATTGCCGTGTTTCGCATTCAACCGTCGAACGGCAAACTGAAGTTCAGCACAATCGTGAACACGCCGACGCCGGTCGATGTGGAGTTCGGCGCGCTGGCCTGAGGCGGCAGAGGTTGCGTCCCTAGACGAGCGCTCGCAGACGCCCATCCGTCTGCGAGCCCTCGTCCGCGGCCCTCCTAGCCGCGCGATGGCACCATCTTCCTACGCTGGATGCATTTTCGATGAGCCCGGGGACACACCCGGGCGCCGATACTATTCCGCTACGATGGTTCCGAAGAGACCGTTGGCCTCATCATTGAACCCGGCGGTGAAGAACAAGGTGTTCGTGTTGCCCGCCGAAAATCCATTCCCGAATGCCAAGCCCCACAGGCCGTTGATCGCGATCGCATTGGCATTTCCGCTTTGGAGCTGACCGAGGAACCTGCCGGTAAGAGCATTGAAGGCGTTGATGCGACCGTCGCCGAAATTACCGACTAACAGGGCATTGCTGAACGTGCCGAAATTGGCGGGCGCCAGAGTCAGGCCCCAGGGCGAGTCAAGCGTCCCCTCCGAAGCGAAGCGTCTGATCAACCTGCCATCGGTGTCGAAGACATCCACGAACCCGTTGCCCGCGCCTGCTACGTCATCGTGATGAGCCGCGTCTTGCAGGGCAAAGGTGACATAGAGCTGGTCATTGATGCTTTGGATGCCGAAGGGAGCAAAACATTGGGCTGGTGATTGTAGTATGGGACAGGTGCGCGCCAAGTCCGGGTCGGTAAAGGATGCGACCAGATGAAACTGGGTATCGAACTTCTCGACCACGCCAAAGCGGAAATTGGTGGCGAACAAGAAGCTGCCAGAGCCGCTTGTCGCGAGGGCCAAGCCCTTGTAGACCGCACCCGTGAACCCCTTCTGCTTCACCGCGGAGCGATCGACCACGAGGATGGCATGGGTCGAGTCCACGTTGGGGCTAAATCCAGAGATCGTCCCGTCTTCAGTGGCAAAGAGGAATTGGCTTGGGAAGAACTTCGCGTTCTTACTGATGACAAAGTCGATCGTACCGTTGAAAACATTGCCAGTGGGCGCCGCGGTTTTTACACCGTTGGGAGTCGGGATAGCGACCGCTGGCGGGACTTGCTTGCCAGCGCCCGTGTACTGCGTGGAAAGGCCTGTGCCATTGTCTGACACCTGCCATGGGCCGTCTGGGCTCCGCGATAGTCCCCACGGGTTGACTAGAGTCTTGTCTCGAAATTGGGCGAGATTGAGGAGGTCCGAAACCAGATTCCGCTGCTGGTAGGAGAATCCTCCCTGAGTGCCAGCGTCGACTGGAAGCATCAGCAACAGGGGCACGGCGATGGCTGCCGCTAGGAGGCGCGGTCGAGTACGTAAACTGACGGACATAGACGTACCTCCTTTGACATGACTGAGGTCGTGTCACGAATGCTCAGTTGACCCCTTGGCCGGATTCCCGGCCGGCACCCAATCACCTCCTCGCGTCCATCAAGGCGGCGGGCCACGGTTCCCCTTCGGTCACCGCAGCGAACACCGACGTAAAGATAATTCGCACCACGGGCTGGCCTTGGTTCGAGCGAGTACGACTTTCCGATCACGACGTTCTCTGACCAGGGTCGTTCCCGCCGTCACGACCCGCGCCAATGTCGGCAATCTGCCTCCCAGCCGTTGAACCGATCAAATGGTCCGGCCCATGGAACGTTCGCACACTGCCGATCTAGACGTTCGCCGAAGCGGATTGCGGACGCAGGCCGACGCGCGGCGCTGGTCGAACTTGCCTGGCCTTTTCGATGTTTAGCTACGCTGCCTCCGGTACGCCGCGGCCAGTGAGTCACGCGTCTAGACGACCTTCCACACCTCGTCGCTATTTGAACGAGCGCGACCAGCGTCCCACCCGAGGCGGGGGTCCCTTGACCGGTCCCGCCTACCTGCACTATGTTCTGCGCACCGGCCTGACCTGCCTCGGCTGGGAGGCCTTCGTATGCAGCGTCTAGCCTCTGCGAGAGGGGTCCTGACCACACTCACCATAGCCGGCTATCTCCTGCCGGCGAACGGAAACAAGCCGTGATACCCCGGCGGCTGATCGTATTCAACGTGGTCCTCGGCCTCGCGAGCCTGACCTTCACCGTCGGTATCGTGCGCGCCCTGCTCGTCAAGCACCCGATCCCGCCTCCCGCCACCGCGCGGACGGCTACGCCGGCGCCACCGCCCCACGCGGCCGCGCCCGCTCCCAAGAACCCGGAAGCATACGCGATCATCGCCGATGAGAATCTCTTCAACCCGGCGCGGAGCGAGAAGGCCACCGTCGCCGTCGCCGTCGTCAAGCCTATACTCCATGGCATCGTCATCGAGGGGACGAAGAGCCGCGCATTCCTCGAGGATCCGACCATGAAGCGGGTCGGGGCGTACTCGGTCGGCGATGCGGTGAGTGGCGGCACCCTGCAGAAGATCGCCGATGATCGGGTGGTGATCTCCCGCCCCGAAGGTCTTGTCGAGGTCCTGCTCCAGGATCCATCGAAGCCAAAGCCGGTACCCATCGCTGCGGCCGGGCCTCCAGTGACGGCTGCGCCGCGCGCGGCACCACCAGAGGGCACTCCCTCGGGTCCGGCGGTGACGGTCCCGCAGCCTGCGTCGGGCGCGGTGCCTCCTGGCCCGATGGCCCCGATCCAGGTCCCTTCGGGTCAGGTCGGTCCGTCTCCTGCGGGCGCACCGCCGGCTGATCAGTCATCTGCAGGCCTACCCCAGGTCAGGCGACGCGTTCCGCGTCAGCCCTCGGCACCGACTCAATAGCGCGGGGCTCGGCACCCGGGTGGTCGTGGTGGCCCTGTCGCTGGCCGCGTGTACCTCGGCATCGTCGCGCCGACCTTCCGCCCCCGCCCGGTTACCTCTCGTGAGGGGTCGGTGCCCCTCACTGGCCGGGCCGCGGTCGTCTAACCATCTCAGGACTCTGGCGGGATAGCCGGCACGATGCGAGGAGCTTTGTTGGCGTTCCCCCTCGGCCCAGGCGCCGCACTGCGCGGCGATTGACAACGCAACTTCTGCCAGCTATGCTCGCTCCCCCCGCGAGCGAGAGAGTTCATGTTATAGCGGCAGCCAGACGGCCCTTCACGGTCGAGCGAGGCGCCACCAGTAAGCACCCATCTTGGAAGTTCGTGGGGATAGTGCACTGGCGGGCTCCTCGTCTGCCGAAGCAGGAGGGCAGTGACCCACGCATGCTTCGGACCATCAGACGAATCCAGACCTTCAGACTGTACGAAGCGTCTTGACAGTCGACTTTTCCAAGCCCATAGTGGCGCTGGCCCGACCTAGAGTGATCGGTCTCTGACGAGGCGAGAATGACAATTCTCGATCGCCTGCACGCCCCTCGTCCCGGTGGCATGGGCGCTATGTTGCTGGCCCTTCTGATCATCGCTCCTGTCACGCTCGCGGATGCGAGCCCCCCCGACCAGACCTGGATCCCAGGCGTTTATGATCAAGCCGATTTGGACGACGTCGTAGGTCTCTTGTCGTCTACACTTGAGGCTCCCGATTCCACCCCCGCGCCAGAGGTCGGTCCCTGTCTTGCCCTCGCGCCGAAGCTATATCCGGCCACGGTGGCGTGGCCGGCTAGCGCTCCCGCCTACTCGGCGCCACTCCGCGCTCCGCCGATCGCCTGACCAGTCGGATCTGCCGTGCGCGGTGATCACCTTGTCGTGCTCACCGTCAGCCGCGATCGATCTTTGGGTAGGCGTCCGATCTGCTAGTTTCGTTAGACAGATTCGGACTTATCACGACGGCATTTCGCGTCGGTCATGCCGGCGGCGGGTTCCTCTTCGGTAGTTTGTCCTAACCAAACGACCTGAACTTGTTTTGCATGCAAACAACTCCAAGGCAGACGAGGCGCCAATCAGTGATACGAGAATCTCCCTTCATATGCCGTGTGGCATCGGGTGGAGGCCCCATTCGCGCACCTCCTTGGTTGCGTCCTCCGCTCCCGTGACACGGCGGCTTGATTCCCCCCAGCGTCGCGTCGTTGTTTTTTCGGGACCGTGGACCTTGAGGTGGTATCGGCTCGGGACGTGGGGCTGGACAGAGGGGACACAAGCCTGCGCGCGGTTGACGTTCGACTGAGTCCCCCGAAGATGGGATGTCGGCGGGGCCGGAAAAGGACGACCCAACCTATGAAATCTCGTGTTGCGTGGATCCCGTTCGTGTTCGCGCTCGTGATGGAGATGGCGATGTCGCCGCCGGCGTTTGCCCAGCTCGTTGGCAACCAGACCCCGGGCTGCGGAGGCAACAGCCCGACGCTAAGCGGAGGCAACGTTGCGTTCTACAGCCCAGGTACGGGGAAGGACATCGTCGTCCCGGATGGCTTCAAGGTCTCGGTCTTCGCCTCAGGCCTGAACGCCCCGGTCGGCATCGCCTTCACGGGCAACAAGAACAACTTCCAAGTGTACGTGCTCGAATCCGGGCACGGCCTGCCGAGCAGGTGCAACGACGAGACCCTCCCCATCTACGGCGGCGAGTTCTCGTCGACCAATCCCTTCACGCCCGACATCCTCGTCTTCAATCAGAACGGGGTCAAGATCGCAGGACCCCTAGCCAAGCCGACGGCGAACGGTGGAGGCTTACAACCGCACGGTCCGGCGATCGGGATCGCGTTCGAGAACGGCTTCCAGGGGGGGCGCCTCTTCGTCACCGACTCCAACCAGGCGACCCACGCCGGGGGCGGCCCGAACAACAGCTCTCGCATCGTGACGGTGGACCCGAGTTCCGGCGTTGTCACCCCGTTCATCACTGGACTTCCGACCGGCGACCATCCCGCGGAGCAGATGGAGTTCAAGGCTGGGTGGATCTACTGGTCGCAGGGGTCGACGACCAATTCCGGCGTAGTCGGTCGCGACAACGGGGGCGGGCTCGGCCAGCAGGACATCCCCTGCCAAAACATCACGCTTAGCAACAACGTGTTTGACTCGGGCATGGGGGTGAAGACCAGCGGCTACTCGCCATTCGGCACCCAGAATCCGGGTGGCACCGTCAAGGCCTTCACGAGCGCAACCGGGAACGGCATCTGCGACGGTGCGATCCTGAGGGCAAAGATCAACGTCAGCAACCCGAAGAGCACGATCGAACCGGTATCGTGGGGCTACCGTAACCCGTACGGTCTCCGCTTCGCGCCAAACGATCATCCGCTCAAGGGCGGGTTGTTCGTGTCGGAAAACGGCGAGGACGAGCGCGGCGCGCGCCCGGTCAACAATGCGCCGGACCGGCTCACGCTGGCCCAGCAGAACCCTGATGGCAGTCCGGATTACCATGGCTGGCCGGACCGCTTCGGCTTCCTTGCTTCGACGCAGGCCGTCTTCAACCCCGTCGGCGGTCCCGGGGATGACAACCCGATCGCTGTCGTCGGCAAGCCTGTCCAGCCGGTGCTCAAGTTTCCGCCGCAGTCCATCACGGCGCCCATCGCACTCGAGCCCGCCGATGTCGCGGTGGTCGGTCTCGATTTCGCGCCGAGCGTCTTTGTCGGCGGGGTGGTGAAGAAGGGGGCCGCGCTGATTTCACGCGAGGGCGACTTCGGCTTCTCGAAGTCGAACGGCACTCCAGAAGCCGGGCATGACGTCGAGCTCGTGAACTTCAGCGGGCCGGGCGACACGCTACAGATCCAGCAGTCGGACTTTGCCTTCAACAACACGGGTGACCAGGCCTTCACGGATCCGGGCGTCCAGGGAATCAACCGCCCGACAGACCTGAAGTTCGGTCCAGATGGTTGCGCGTACCTCGTGGATTACGGCGCGGTGCGGGACTTCGGCCAGTCTGATCCGGCCACGAGGTTCGTGGATGAGCCGGGATTTCCTTCCAACGCTCCGCTCGTGCAGATTCCCGGCACGGGCACGATCTGGAAGATCTGCAGACAGTAGCCACAGCAGGACAACCGCGGAGGGCGCCGCGCTGCAGTTGCGGGGCCTTCCTGATGGCCGCACGCGAGGAGCGCACTCCTCGCGTGCGGCTGAACGGTAAGAGACCCGATTCGATGACACCGAGAGCATATCGCCGCGTTCTGATGGTGGGGCTGATCGTGATCCTCGGCTGGCTCCCGTCCGCGGCGGCCCAAGCGGAGGAGCGCCGCTACGAGGGGCGCACTCTCTCCGAGTGGGCCCACCTGCTCCAGGACCCCGATCCGGCTGCACAGCGGAAGGCCGTGGAAGCCCTTCGACTCGGCTTCGAGGCTCAGGCCGTGCCCGTTCTCAACCGCGCGGTGGAGACGGGCAGCCCATCAGTGCGAATCGAAGCCATCCGAGCCCTCGCGCAAATCCAGCCGCCTGCCCCCGAGACCATCGCGACCTTGAGCAAGGCCATGCGGGATACCGACCCGGCCATCCAGAGAGCGGCGGCGGCGGCGTTAGGAGACGTCGGAGCCGTGTCCGTCCTCGCTCAGGCCCTGAAGGATCCTGACAAGGACGTTCGCCGCAATGCCGTGCGACCCTTGCGACGGGTCGTGATGAGAGACAGGAGCTCGAGCGACCCCGGGGCAACGAGAGCGGTCGTCACGGCACTGGCCGATGCCCTGAAGGACCCTGATGGAGGAGTCCGTCGCGCGGCGGCCAGCAGCCTCGGTGCCATCGGACCTGAGGCTGTGGATGCCGTTCCCGCCCTGGCCGCGACCACGATGGACCCCGACCCTTCCGTGCGCAACGCCACGATCGAGGCGTTGGGGCGGATCGGCAGCCCTGCGGCTGTTCCCGTACTGGTGCAGGCGCTCAAGGATCCCCGGACAGGCAGCCTTGCCGTCAGGGCGCTGGAGAACATGGGTCCCACGGCTCGTGGGGCCATCCCCGCCTTGCGAGAATTCCAATCGCAGAATGGGACGAGCCACTCAGAGGTAGAGGCGGCGATCAAGGCCATCAGCGAATAGCGAAGCGGACGAGAGGGGATTCTAGTGGCGGAGACCTTCGCGCCCCCTGTCCGGAGTGACCCGGAAGATCTGCGGACCAGGTCGTTGGGGTCGAGGATAGCCGGCCCAGCGTCCAACTCGAAGCGGATGGCCCCGGGTGGCGCTACCGAAGTGCGCTAGCGCCGACGGTCACTGGTGGGGAGCTGTCGGCTAATGTTAGGGGGGAGATTGCTGTAGATCACAGAATTATCGGGACCGGGATACCGGTAGATCCGCTGCGGACTACGATCAAGAGCCTTCAGCATGCCGGCCTGCCGCAGCACGCGCTGCACATATTGCTCGGTTTCAGGGTACGGAGGGATTCCGTGGTGAAAATCGATGGCTGCCTCACCGGCATTGTAGGCCGCGACAGCCATGGTGACATTCCCCCGATAACGATCGAGCAGATATCGAAGGTGCCGAACGCCGCCCCTGATGTTCTCTCGCGGATCGAATGGGTCGAGCACCCCGAGGGCCGAGGCTGTTCGCGGCATCAATTGCATGAGGCCGCGGGCTCCTTTCCGGGAGACGGCAGAGGGATTGAACGCCGATTCGACTCGGACCACTGCTTGGACCAGAAGCGGGTCGACGTCGTGCTGAAGAGATATCTCGCGAATGTCCTTGGCGTACTGGCCCCACGGGAAATCAGATCTCGAAAACCACCCCAGGGCTGTTCCAGATGTGACACGCACACCCCTGTAGCGCGGATCCTCAGGGACATTCGTGAAGTGAACGATCCCGTCTCCATCAATGAGGCGGGCTGCGCCTGCCGACGCCAGGGGAATCGCTGGAGGGACGGCCACACACATCGCGACGGTGAGTAGCGCGCGTGTGACCATCTTGAAGGGTCGCCTTAGCCGCATCTCGCTCGCCCGCGGGCGCGCCGGTCCGTCTGGTGGGCCGAGATCCCACCGGCGTGGCCCCGTCGTCGCGCGGCCCGCGCCCGACCAAACTCGACGGGTTGGACCTCCACGCCAACGTCTGGATGTCCCGTCGGGACCGGGCGCCGCTCGAGCGACCTTCCCGGTACGTGCTCCGGCCGCCGGTGGCCCAGGAACGATTTCGCCGCCGGCCCGACGGGCGCGTGCTCGTTGCGTCAGGGTGGGCCACCGGCTCATGGGCGCTTATGCTGTCTTCTACAGAAGCAGTGGTCAAGCCTCTTCTTGGATGCGTTGTTGGATCTCGTCAAGAGCCACCGCAGCGGCTCGCGGATGCGGCGTGCTATTGGGGAGGCCCCTGCGCCAGGGGGATTGTCAGTTCCTGGGCTGTGACGTGACAGCGTCCTAACACGGCCGCCCGTCAGCCCGCCAGAAACCTGCGATGTACACGGCTTTCTCCCGTGGCTCGATTCTTGCTTGCTTCCCAGGACAGAGCCTGAACCCTCCGTCTGCCCCCTCACGGGCCGACGGAGATCATCGGCGAAGACTCGACCGTCACCCGGCACGGGTTCAGATCCCCTGCGAGAAACCTGGAGGAGACATGAGGCGACTAGTCCTTGTAGCGCTGCTTGCGACCACGATTGCTGTTCCCGCTCATGCGCAAGTGCGCGTGGGCATCGACATCGGCATCCAGCTCCCGGCTCCGCCGCCTCTCGTCGTGATCCCGGAGAGCCCCGTTTACTATGCTCCGAGCGCTCCCGCCAACGTCTTCTTCTACGCCCACCAGTATTGGGCGTTCGCCAAGGGTGGTTGGTACGTGGGGCCCAGCTGGAGCGGTCCGTGGGCAATCGTCGAGCCCGCGTACGTCCCCATGCCGGTTCTCCGAGTCCCGGTCCGCTACTATTCGGCGCCCCCGCCGAGCTGGAAGGGCTGGCGTCGTGAAGCGCCGCCGCAGTGGGGCGCATCCTACGGACGTGAGTGGCACGAGGCGGCGCACGAGCGCAACTGGCGTGAGCGCGAAGAGCAGTGGAGTCGAGACGGCGGCAAGGGGTGCCCGCCGGGTCTCGCCAAGCAGGGACGCTGCTGAGTCACAGGCACATCAGATCGTCCACGCGCGTGACACGAGTGGGGAATAGCCGTCATGTGCCCAATTGAGGGAAGGCGACCCGGATCACTGTTGCTGTAAGCGGCTACTGCCGCCATGGTGCGTGCTGTGGTGAGCACCATGGCGGCGTGTGCGATTGTCGCAGTGCACGGGCGTACGATAGCGCCGGATGGAATTGCGCGCCATGCTGCGCCTATTCCTTATTGCGGTCCTTGTCGCGCTCCTGCCGGGCCTGGCCGTCGCGCAGGTCAACTTCGAAATCCAGGTCTACGGCTCGGAAACGGTGGCGCCCGGCACGACCATGGTCGAGCTGCACTCGAACTCGGCCATCCAGGGCACCACCCGCGTCGAGGATGGCGTCCTGCCGACGCAGAACGCCATCCACGAGACGATCGAGATCACTCACGGTTGGACCTCGTGGTTCAAGGGCCCTGGCACGAAGACGGGGATCGAGTTCACGCCGGCGGCCAAGGTGAGCTACGACCTGACGAAGGTGGTGAGCCCGGGGATCGAGTACTACGGGACGCTGGGGCCCGTCGGCAGCTTTCTCCCCGCCTCCCGGCAGCAGCAGCAGCTGTACGGCGTGGCGGACCTCAACGTGGACCCGCGCTGGGAGATCGACTTCGGGGTCGGCGCGGGTCTGACCCGGGCCACCGATGGGCTCATCATCAAGATGATTCTCGGCCGCCGCTTCTGACAGGCGTCCGGCGTTCAACTTGCCTCGCTGCGGTCTCCACGCTAGGCTACGCGCGCCTGCGACCGAAGTGAGGAGGCCTCGATGAGCACGACTGAAATCCTCGCGCGCCACGTTGTGGAGACCACCTACGATGCTTTGCCCGCCGACGTGGTGCGGGCGGCCAAGGACATCATGATCGACGGGATCGGCGTGATGCTGGCGGGCTCGCAGGAGGAGCCGCCGCGTATCGCCGCCGAATACGCGCGCGAGATGGGCGGGCGCCCCGACTGCACGGTCTTCGGCCACGGCTTCAAGACGTCGCCGCCCATGGCCGCCTTCGTCAACGGGGTCTCGGGGCACGTGCTCGACTACGAGCCTATGTGGCATCCCGCCACCCACGCGACCTCGCCGACGCTGCCGGCGATCCTCGCCCTCGGGGAAACGCGCGAGGTCTCCGGCAGGGAAGCCATCACTGCGCTGGCCGTGGCTTTCGAGGTGCAGGGGCGTCTCCGTCTCGGCGGTTTTGCCGCCGAGCGCATCGAGCGCACTGGGTTTCATCCCCCGGGGACGGTGGGGCCGCTCGGCGCCGCGGCCGCCGGCGCGGTGCTCCTCGGCCTGGATGTCCAGCAGACGCGCTGGGCGCTCGGCCTCGCCGCGAGCCGCAGCGGCGCGCTCGCCGCCAACATCGGAAGCATGGCCAAGTCCTCACATTGCGGGAACGCGGGCCGCATGGGGCTGGAGGCAGCGCTGCTCGCGGCCAAGGGATTCACCGCCAACGAGGACATCATCGAGGCGCCGGGGGGATGGGCGCGCGTCTTTCATCGCGAGGGGTTCGACTTTGCCGCGGCTGAGGCCTTCGGGAAGCCGTGGCGCATGGTCGATCCCGGTCTCGCCACCAAGAAGCATCCTTCCCAGTACGGTACCCACCGAGGCATCGACGCCGCCCTCGAGCTTTCACGGATGGACGGATTCGCCGCCGCCGAGATCGACCGTGTCCTGATCCGCGGTCCGGTGATGTCGTACATCGACCGGCCATTTCCGAAGACCGGCCTCGAGGGCAAGTTCAGCTATCAGTACACGGTGGCGGCAGCGCTGCTGGATGGCCAGATCGGCATCGACACGTTCCGCGACTCGCGCCGCTTCGCCCCCGAGATGGAGGCGCTGCTGGGCAAGATCGAGATGAGCATGGATGCGGATATCCCCGCCAACTTCGAGGAGATGTGGGTGGAGGTGACGGTGCGTGCGCGTGACGGCCGCGAGCTCCAGGCGCGATGCGACCGGCCCCGCGGCATCTGGGGAAATCCGCTCACCGCCGAGGAGCGCCTGACCAAGTTCCGGAACACCGCGGGCGTGCTGCTCGCCTCCGCCGATGTGGAGGAGGCCCGCGCTCTCATCGAGCGGCTCGAGACCGTGCCGAGGCTGCGCGATCTGACCGCCGTGCTGCAGCGAAGCCGCCCAAGAGCATGAACGAGACGCGCGCACTGGCCGGCTTCGTGGCGGAAACGCAATTCGCCGACCTGCCCGGCGGCCTCGTCGAGAACTGCAAGATCGCCGTCCTCGACGCGCTCGGGGCCGGTTTCGTCGGCACCCGGCAGCCCTGGGCCCAACGCATCGTGGCAGTCGTGCACGACCTCGGCGGTTCCCCCGCGGCTGCCGTCATCGGGCACGACTGGCGCACGGACGTGGCGCGCGCGGCCCTCGTCAACGGCGTGCTCATCGGCGCCTTCGAGTGCGAGCCTCTGACGGGGTCACACGCGAGCGGCACCGTGCTGCCAGCGGCGCTCGCGGTGGCCGAGCGGAAGCGCGCGTCCGGCGCTGCCTTCATCACGGCGCTGGCGGTGGGCTTCGAGGTCTCCGCCAGAATCGCGCGTACGGCAGTGGGTCTCGAGACGGTGCGCGGCTTCCACAACCCCGGCACACAGGGGCCATTCGGGGCCGCCGCCGCGGTCGGCAAGCTCGTCGGCCTCGACGCGGAGCGACTCACCGACGCCCTCGGTATCGCGGGATCCTCGAGCGCCGGTCTTCTCGAGTTCGCGTGGAGCGGCGGCGACACCAAGCGGCTGCACCTTGGCCGCGCGAGTCAGCTCGGCCTCGAGAGCGCGCTCCTGGCAAGGAACGGCGTTCGCGGCCCCCGGAGCGTCCTCGAGGGCCGCTCAGGTTATTTCAACGCATTCTCGACGCCGCCCCGGTTGGAGAAGCTCCTCGACGGACTGGGGCAAAAGTGGGCGATCGAGCCGCCGTGGCTCAAGTCGTATCCGACGCACGTAACGCACCAGGCGGTGGTCGAGGCGATCCAGGCTCTCAAGCGTGAGCGTCCGCTCGATCCTCGGCAGATCACGCGGGTGGTGATCCGTGGCGCGCCGCGCATCATGGAGGAGCGGCACACGGCGCGCGCACCCGAGGACGTCCTGGGCGGGCAGTACAGTTTGCCCTTCACGACAGCGGTGGCCCTGACGCGTGATCTCGCCGATCCCCTTGCCTACAACGACGAGGCAGTGGGCGATCCGCTCGTACGGCACCTCGCCCAGCGCATCGAGTTGGTGCCGCTCCCCGAGGACGCAGCCCACGAGACACCGGGGGTGTGGCCGGCCGAGATTCTCATCGAGTGCGGCACCGAAGGCCACACCGTCGAGACCAAGCCTTACAAGGGCTCGCCGCTCAACCCGTTCACGTGGCCGGAGGCGTGCGAGAAGTTCCGGCGCTACACCGCCTCTATGCTTGGTGCTCCCCGTGCCACCGCGATTATCGACGCCGTGAAAGCCCTCGAGCGGGCCAGCAATATGGCGGACGTGGCGCGGCTCGTGGCCAGCGCTTGAGGCGTGTAGCTCTGAATCAGGCAGCAACTTCCACGGTCGCGTAGAAGTCGACCTGTCGTGATGTCCTTCCGGGGATGACCGTCCGCTGGCGGGGGCGTGGGGGACGAACACCATCCGCTCGCATTCCGTTGAGATGGAGTTGCATCGCCACTTGGATCCGTCGGAGAGCCGAGTCGATCGTCTTTCCGGTGGCAACACATCCAGGCAAGTCTGGAACCGAAGCGCCCCAATCGCTGTCGGGGTCCTTGTTGATTCGCACGACGTAACGAACCCGTTTCATGATCGTTCTCCCTTGAGCCCTGCCTGGCGCTTGACGGATGCCAGTGTCCCCTTCGGCATATCGTCACCCAGGTGCCCGCTTACAGTGACCCGGCCCGGCTTGGTCGGATGCTTGAACTGGCGATGGCTGCCTCTTGTGACGACCAGAGCCCAGCCATCGTCGTGGAGCATCCGAATCACTTCACAAACTTTCACCCGGCTACGATATCAAAGTCAAACGCAGGATCCTCAGGTGCTCATTGAGGAGCTCCAGCGAGACGGCCGGGCATAGAGCCGGCCCTCGTGCCGAAGCTCTCCACGTGAAAACGGCGCGTCGCGCTGACTAGGGCAGTGCAGCCGTTTCCGCTTCTGCCAGCTCCAGCCAGAAGCGCAATGCCCATCTCGCCGTTGCCGGGGGATGCTCAATGCTTCATCAGATCGATCTCGGCACCACCGTGGCTGACCAATCTGCTGCCGTAGTTGTAGCCAGTCATCCGTCGCCGAGAGACAGTCAGCTGCCGGCGGCCAATCCAGGGCTCGTTTCCGTTCAGCGTCCCCCGAAAACGCCGAGTGACGATTAGACCTTGATGCTGATACGCATGCGAGGGACCTCCCCTCGGCCGGTTCGCTGCGTCGGAAGAGCGTGGCGAGACTAATCCCGAGGCTCGTGGCAGATCAATGGGCTGGTCGGCTTGACACCGGCCGTCCACCCAATGTATTGAATCCGATACAATGCTGGTTAGGGCTGCGTATCATCCCTCCGTGCCGCGTCACCTGCAGATCCAGCGGGTGCTCCGCGCGCGGATCGAATCGGGCGAGTGGGAAGGGGATCGCCCGATCCCCACCGAGATGGAGCTGCTCGACGAGTTCGAGGTCAGCCGGACGACGATCCGGGGGGCGCTGGGAGTGCTCGCGCGCGAGGGGCTCATCGTTCGCCATCGCGGGCGGGGCAGCTTCGTGCGCTCCCGGGTGCGGCTCGCTCGCCCGCAGACCGTCACCAACCTGATCATGGGTTACCAGGCCGAGATCAGGGTCGTCAGCATGGAGACGGTTCCGGCGCCGGCTCACATCGTGGGGCCGCTCGCCGTGGACCGGGGCACGCCCATGACGCGGCTCGTGCGGCTCGAGATCGTGGACGGGGCGCCGCTCGGAGTCGTCGTGAACTACATGCGGCCGAGCCTCGGCGCGCGCATCCGGCCCAGTGATCTCACGCGCATCTCGTTGCTGGAGTTCCTGCGCGATCGTCTGCGGATACGCCTGGGCACCATCCGCCAGTCGCTCGAGGCGCGCTTGCCGGACATGGAGACGGCCAAGCTGCTGCGCACTGACTTGACCCAGCCCGTTCTTGCCCTGCGGCTCGTCGTGACCGATGCGACGGGAACGCCGGTGGAGGTGTCCGACACGTTCTATCGCGCCGATCGCTATCGGTATGAATCGGAAACGCGGCTGCCGCGGTCTCGTCGGCGGCCGAGGCTGAGGGATGGTCGCCCGCGTCGCGGCCCCCGCGCTGTTCTGCAGGCGTAGCCTGGGCGCGGCCGGGCTGCGCGAGAGGAGCCCCCAGATGGCTAAGGATACGGATCGTTTCGGAAACAAGTTCGCGCCGAACCTGTCGTATGCGCGTGGCAAGATCCTCGCCGCCACCTCGGACGACTTCACCAAGCTGCAGCGCGCATGGCGGATCATCCGGGAGCGAGGTCCGGAGTCGATCTACATCTTCACCGGCCTCGACCATTCGCTGCCAATGGAGCCCGAGGACCTGCGCTGGGCCGACGACGAGCTTGGCCCGGCGCTGCACTGGGACCGGCTGAAGGCGCTCACCCTCGAGCATCTCGGCGGCCGGGCGCCCGAGCACGACATCGCGGTGTTCAACCGCCTCACCGGCGCCACCCTCGCCACCCACCTGACCCTCGTGAAGCCGGGTGATGCCGTCATCGGCGTCTCGGCCAGCCACAGCCATCCCTCGGTGCTGCGGGCCAACGCGCACGTCGGCACGCGCTTCACGGACACGGCTGGTCTGGAGGAGTTCAAGCGCGCGCTCGATCGCGAGCCGAAGGTCGCGCTGGTCGACCTCACACGTTTGGCCGTGACCTACGAGCTCCTGCCCGTGGATACCATTCGCACGATCGTCCGCTTGGCGCACGACAAGGGTGCCCTGGTCTATGTGGATGACGCCGGTGGCGCGCGCGTCGGACCGGCGAGCTTCGATCAGCCGAGGACGCTCGAGCTCGGCGTCGACGTGGGCGCCACGGGCCTCGACAAGTACGGCACCCTGGGTCCGCGGTTCGGCCTCCTGGCCGGCCGCGCGGACCTCGTGGCGGCCATCCGCGCCCGGGCGTTCGAGTGCGGCCTGGAGACCCGGCCGATGCTCTACCAGTCCGTGGTGCGGACGCTGGAGAAGTACAGCCCCAAGCGAGTGCAGGAGCTGATCGACACGACCAAGGCCGTGGCCACGGAGCTGCGACCGATCTTCGGCGACCGCCTGCACGAGACGCCCACCACGGCCCAGCTGCTCGCCGACGACGTGCTCGCGATCGCCATGGAACGCGGCGGCGTGAAGCAGCCGCCCATCGTGCCGTTCGAGGCCTCGGCCGCGTTCTGCATGCTCCTGCTCCAGGACCACAACATGCTGACCGTGCACTTCGTCGGCATGCCGCCCGGCGGCGCGGACATCCTCTTCAAGTTCATCCCGCCCGAGACGCTGGAGCGCTTCGGCGGGCCACGGAAGTTCGCGGCCGCGGTGGACGCCGCTCTCACGAGGCTCGGTGAGATGCTGAGGGATCCGGCATCGATCCGTGCGCTTTTGCTCGGGGAGGCGTGAGCGAGTGAATGATGACGGTCGACGCCGGCCTTGTGCGTCAAGGCTGGCGTCGGCTGACTGGCCTGAGCTCAGCCTAAAGGAGGTGCTCATGAGCATGTGGTCGGTTCGCCAGGTTCTTCCCGCAGTGGTCGTCGCGCTGCTGCTGGCTGCCAGCCTCCCGGCGTCTGCGCAGGAGAAGTCCCGCATGGACGTGGTGCTCGATCGGGGCAAGCTCATCGTGGTGACGTTGACCACGGCGCCGCCGTTCGCCTTCACGGACGAGAAGGGCCAGCTCGTCGGGTTCGACATCGACATCTCCCGGCTGATTGCCACCGCGCTCTTCAAGGACCCGAACAAGGTGGAGTTCGTCAGCGTGACTGCCGAAGGCCGATGGCCAGCCATCGAGAGCGGGCGTGCGGACATGGGGGTGGGCGGCACCACGACCTATCCGGACCGCGCGATCCGCGTGGCCTTCACCCGGCCGTTCATCGATTCGGGCATCTCCGTACTGGTCAGCAAGAAGAGCGGCATCAAGTCGATCAAGGACCTCGACCAGGACAAGTACACCGTCGCCAATCTCAACAATCCCCAGATGGCCGATCGGGCCAAGCGCTTCTTCCCGAAGACAAAGGTGCTGACCTTCGACACCCCGGCCGCGCAGTTTCTCGCGGTGAAGAGCGGCCGGGCCAATGCCCTGCAGATCGACACGCCGTCGGCGGAATACTGGGCGGCTCACAATACGGACGAGCTGGAGGTGCTCCCCGGCCTGCTCGGCGCCTCGCAGAACAACGGTATCTTTCTGAGGACCGGGGACTTCAAGTGGTGGCTCTGGCTCGACACCGCGGTGGCGGAGATGCGGACCGGGTCGTGGTACCCGCAGTACTCGGAGATCTATCACAAGTGGTTCGGCAAGAACCCGCCGCCGCAGAAGTTCTATATCCAGCAGTGAGGGGCTGAGGGCGCGGTGAGCTTCACCAGGTGGGTGACGATCTACGGGCCGACATATGCGACGGCTCTGGTGTGGACCGCCATCACGGCGCTCGCCGCGGCGTGCGGCGCCATCGTGTGGGGTTGCCTGCTGCTGCTCCTCCGCCTCTCTGGAGGAGGGTGGGGGGCGCGCGCCGTGGACGGTTACGTCCAGCTCTTCCGCAACACGCCGGTGCTCCTGCCGATCTATCTCATCTACTTCGCTTTTCCTCTGATCGGGCTGCCGTGGCCGGCCGTGGTCTGCGGCACGCTGGCCCTGATCCTCCAGAACGGCGCCTATGTCTCGGAGATCCTGCGCGGCAGCGTGAACGCCATCGACCGGGTGCAATTCGACGCCGCGCGGAGCATCGGCCTGGCCCCGTGGAGCACCTTCCGGAAGATCGTGCTGCCACAGGTGCTGGTCTACTCCATCCCCGCCCTGGGCAACCAGATCGTGCTGCTGCTCAAGGACACGTCGCTCCTATCAGCGATCAGCATCACCGAGCTCACCATGCAGGCGAAGCTGCTCACGGAGCAGACGGGGGCGGCCTACGAGGCGTTCATCGTGGTGGCGGTGCTCTACCTGGTGCTCGTGTCGGGCACCGAGGTGGCATTCCGGGTCACGCACCGAGCGGTGCGGTGGCTCTAGGGAGGGCCCGAGATGCCCGCGGGTAGTCTCGCGCTCCTCACCCAGGGCGCGGTGGTCTCGCTGCTGCTCGCGGCGGGGGCCATTATCGGCGGCACGCTGCTCGCCATCCTCCTCGCGGCCATGGCCTTCTCGCGCTTCGCGGCGGTGCGCATCGTCTACCGCGTCTACGTCTACATCGTCCGGGGCACCCCGCTGCTCGTGCTCGCGCTGATTCTCTTCTACGCCATGCCGGCGCTCGATCTCCGAACCGGCCCCTACATCGCGGGGACGCTCGTGCTCATCATCTACACGGGGGCGCTGTTCGCCGAGGTCTTCCGGGGCGGCGTGCTCGCCATCCCGCGGCCTCAGTGGGAGTCCGCGCGGAGCCTTGGGCTCCCGCCGCTGGCCATGTTCCGCAAGATCGTGGTGCCGCTGGTCACCCGGTACACGTTGCCGTCCTACGTCAACGTCTGCGTCATGACGGTGAAGGCCTCCTCCGTGCTGTCCATCATCAGCGTGTGGGAGCTGACCCTGGCCGCGCGCGAGATCATCGAGCGCACGTTCGCGGTGTTCACCATCCTCGGGCTGGCCGCGGCGTTCTACTTCGTGATGTGCTTCGGCATCGACCGGCTGGGGCGAATGCTGGAGCGCCACCTCGCCCTGCGCGGCTTCGCCGGGGTGCGGGCATGATCGCCATTCGCGGGCTGCAGAAGTCGTTCGGGGCCGTCCAGGTGCTGCACGGGATCGATCTCGACATCGCCGACGGTGAGGTGGTGGCGCTCATCGGCCGCAGCGGATGCGGCAAGACCACGCTCCTGCGGTGTATCAACTTCCTCGAGGAGTACGAAGCCGGCGAGATCTGCCTCGACGGCGAGCCGCTCTGGTATCGAGCGGGCTCCGACGGCGCTCGTCGCCGCGTGCCCGAGGCCGAGGCTCGGCGTATGCGCCAGCAGATGGGGATCGTGTTCCAGCAGTACAACCTCTTTCCGCACATGACCGTGCTCGACAACGTCGTCCT
>Ga0306921_10000336_pt1 | contig 39456 bp, 36 predicted proteins | sample sta12Cox44000080_FD_203760 | JGI IMG/M metagenome (GOLD analysis project Ga0306921, IMG submission 203760) | Lab enrichment of tropical soil microbial communities from Luquillo Experimental Forest, Puerto Rico - statoxic.12C.oxic.44.000.080 (v2)... | ecosystem: Environmental > Terrestrial >... | reverse complement strand
CTCGCCAGCCTCACCGTCCCCGCCATCGCCATTCGCGGGCGCGGCCTTGAACGGCGTGGCACCAGCGGGCGCGGCGGGCGGCGCGGCCGCCGCGGCGAGCCCGCCCGGGGCCGCTTGCCCCGGCGCGATGATCGGCTGCCCATCGGGACCGACCGGCGGCGCCGGGATCGCCTTGGCGTCGGGCCCGGCATAAGTCGCTTCGAGATCGATGATGTCGCGCAGGAAAACCTTGCCCTCGTTCAACTCGTCGCGCCAGATGATGATGGCCTGGAACGAGAGTGGGCTCTCGCACAGCCCGGCGATCATCGCCTCGCGGCCGGCCTCGATGCGCTTGGCGATGGCGATCTCGCCCTCGCGGGAAAGCAATTCCACCGAACCCATCTCGCGCAGATACATGCGCACGGGATCGTCGGTGCGCTCGGCCGGCTCCTTGGCTTCGGACTTGGCCGGGACCTTCTGCTGGACCTCGACCAGTTCGCCGCTCTCGGTTTCCGCTTCCTCCTCAGGCTCCTCGCGCTCGGCGCCCTCCTCCTCGCTCGGCTCCTCGGTCTCGACGACGTTGACCCCCATCTCGCTGAACATCGCGAGCACGTCCTCGATCTGCTCGGAGGTGACCTCCTCCGAAGGCAGCACCGAGTTGATCTGGTCGTGGGTTACGTAGCCGCGCTTCTTGGCGGTGCGAATGAGCTTCTTGACGGCGGCGTCGGAGAGGTCGAGCAGCGGCAGCGGCGTGTCGGAGGCCTCGGGCGTCTCCTTTTCCGGCGCCTCTTCTTTTTCTTTTTCCTTTTGCGCTGCCTTGGTCTTGATCGCCATGCATCCTCCTGGACACGCCCGCTCAACCCCAACCAACATTCCCCTACCCTATGGGGAGGGAATCGAACGACCGAAAAGGGCAGTGCTCCCGGGAGGTCGGCGACCCCCTCGGCACCACCCCGATTCGGAGAGTCTAGCGGAGCCGATTAAGCCCCGGTTTAACCCTCCATGCAGCGCAAGACCAAGGCTTAATTCCGAAACTTCCGGGAACGTTCCCGGCTGCCTCCGCAACGCATTGGCGCGGCGCCGCTTTCTCGCCACGCTAGAGCGAGCGGACCGGCCGCCCAGAGGACGCGCCAAAGCCCTCGATCAGGGCCTCGGTGCCGTCCAGCGCGGACAGCCGCGCCTTCACATCCTGCAACCAGGAGTAGTTGGCCTCGCTCGATTCCTGTCCGAGCGCCTGCTCGGCGTCTCGCAGCTCGTTAATTAGGGAATGGCGCTGCCGATGCAAGGCAATGAGCTGCTTCCATGTGGTCAAGACGTCATCAGGCGCCGCTTCGGGCCGCGCACCCCAGACCGACGGGGTGGTGATGGCCTTGCCGATGCGGCCGGCAATGTCGGCAAGACCGCGCCGGCCAAGTTCCGCCATGACGGCGTCCCCGTCCGCCGGTCCATCGTGGGCAAAAATGTCGAGCAGCGCGGCCTTGAGGTCGGCGGTCAGCGCGTGACGAAACTCGAGCCCGGCCAGTTCCTCGAGATGGTCGTGCAACAGCCAGGGATGATTGATCGCGGCTTGCAGGATCAGCGCCTCGCGCCTGGGAATGGCGGCGCGATAGCCGCGATGTACAGGGCTTGCCGTCAGCTGCGGGCTTACGACCTGATAGCGGTCACTCCGCGAGGAAGAAAGAGGGCGAGTAGCGGATAGCGAGTGGCGCGTCGGGAGCGGCGCGTAACGACCAAGCTTTGCTCCTCTATTTGCAATTCGCCATTCGCTATACGCCATGCGACCGGACCGCGATCGCATCGGACGCGCGTCGAGATCGAAGAGCTGGCGCAGCCGGTCGTCGAATTCGCGGCTATAGTATTTGCGCACGGACTCGTCGCCGATGGCGGCGATGATCTCCGCGATGCGCGCTTCGAACGCGGCGCGCCGTTCGGGCGTATCGAATCCGCCCGCCTCGGTCTCGCGCATCCACAGCATGGTCGCGAGCGGACAGGCCGCGCCGATCACCTCGTCGAGCGCGGTGCGGCCGCCGGCGCGCACGAGATCGTCGGGATCGTGGCCTTCGGGCAGGCTCGCGAATTTCAGGCTCTTGCCCGGCCGGATCAGCGGCAATGCCAGATCAACAGCCCGATAAGCGGCGCGCCGCCCGGCCGCGTCGCCGTCGAAGCAAAGCGTCGGTTCGTCGGTTATCCGCCAGAGGAGCTGCAGCTGCTCGGTGGTGAGCGCGGTGCCGAGCGGCGCGACGGTTGCGGGATAGCCGGCATTCACCGTCGCGATCACGTCGATATAGCCTTCGACCACGATCACGGGCGCGCCTTTGTGCGCGGCGCCACGCGCGGCGGGGAGATTGTAGAGCGTTGCGCCCTTATGGAAGAGCGGCGTCTCCGGCGAGTTGAGATACTTGGCCTGCGCGTCCGGCTCGAGCGCGCGACCGCCGAAGGCGATCGCGCGTCCGCGCAGATCGGCGATGGGAAACATCACGCGGTCGCGGAAGCGATCGTAGGGAACGGGAATTTCTTCGCCCGCCACCAGCAGGCCCGCCTCGATCATCTCGTCGGTCGAAATGCCCTGATTGCCGAGATGCTCTTTAAGCGCGAAGCGCTCGGCCGGCGCATAGCCGAGATTGAATTGAATCTGAGTCGCCGCATCGATGCCGCGATCGGAGAGGTAGCCGCGCGCCTTGGCGCCGGCGCGCGAGGCGAGCGTGCTCGTGAAAAATTTCGCGGCGAGTCCGACGATGTCGATGAGCGTCTTCGCGCGCTCCGCGCGCGCTTCCTCCTGCGGCGAAGCTTTCGGCAGAGGCATGCCGGCCTGCGCGGCGAGCCGCTCCACCGCTTCGGGAAAGCTCACGCCTTCGGTGAGCATTACGAAATCGAAGATGCTGCCGTTCTTGCCGGAGGAAAAATCGAACCACGCCATCTTCTGGTCATTGACGAAGAACGAGGGCGTCTTCTCCTTGTTGAAGGGCGAGAGCCCCTTCCACTCGCGTCCCGCCTTCTTGAGCTTGACGCGCCGGCCCACGACCTCCGAAACCGGAAGCCGCGCGCGCAGCTCGTCGAGAAATTGAGGCGGAAAGCGCATTGGTGAGCCAACTGATTCGCTGAATTAAGGAGTATAGGCCGAGCGTGGCAGTGCGGCGGGTGCCGGGCCATTGTCCCGGCTATCCACAGACCTCGGTTTCACGTGCTGCGCCCGCTCAACTCGAAGTCGATCCGCCCTCATCTGAGGAGGGCGCGCAGCGCCCGTCTCGAAGGATGGGGGCGGCCCACCGATCTCGGGTTTATCCGAGATCGGCAATATTTAAGTGCGCAAGTCGGGTAAACCCGACTGGCGGTGCTTCGAGACGCGCCCTGCGGGCGCTCCTCAGCATGAGGCCGATTGAGGCCGCGCCAATCGGACCAAAACCACACTAGAATGGGCCAACATTCATCCAGACAATTTCACTGGAGGAAACCATGGCTGACGCGAACGATCCGTCCATCACCCGGCGCGGCGTGCTGGCGAGCGCGGGTGCCGGCGCCGGCGCAGCCGCGCTCGGCGGCGCACAGGCCAACGCGCAGAGCGGCACGCGCAAAACCTTCGTGCTGATCCACGGCGCCTGGCACGGCGGATGGTGCTGGCGCCGCGTCGCCGACCTGTTGGAGAAACAGGGCCACAAGGTGTTCGCGCCGACGCTCACCGGGCTCGGCGAGCGCTCGCATCTCATGAGCAAGGACATCAATCTCGACACCCACATCGCCGACGTCGTCAACGTCATCAAATGGGAGGACGTCAACGACGTCTGCCTGGTCGCCCATTCCTATGGCGGTTGGCCGGTGTCTGGCGCGCTCGAACAGGTGGGCGAGCGCGTGTCATCGGTCGTTTTCCTCGACGCCTTCGTGCCGGAAAACGGACAGAAATCGCTCGATACCGCCTCCGACTTCAGCCGCAAAGGCTTGCTGGAGGCGATGGCAAAGGGCGAAGCATCGCGCGCGCCGCCCAAGGCGGAGGTGTTCCACGTCAATCCCAAGGATCGGTCCTGGGTCGATTCGAAGCTCACCGCGCAGCCGGTCGGCGTGGCGCTGCAGCCGATCAAGCTTACCGGCGCGCGGGAAAAGGTGGCCAAGAAAACCTACATCCGCGCGCCCGCCTACCCGCAGCCTCACTTCGACCAGCACTACGCGGCGAAGAAGGCCGATCCGTCGTGGCGCACCTACGAGGTCGACGGCGGCCATGACGTGATGGTCGATCGCCCGGAGCGGCTGGTGGAGATTTTGCTCGAAGTGTCGTGACCGAGATTTGTAGGGTGGGTTGAGCCTAAAGCGCGTTTACGCGCGTCCATAGCCCGTCGCAGACGGGCGTAAACGCCCTTATGGACGCGCTATGGCGAAACCCACCGTGGCATCGAGAATCGGAAGCGATGGGTTTCGCTAACGCTCAACCCATCCTACGCCCTACCGATAGGATGGCGACTCGCATGAGCGAATCATCGGCTTGGCCGGATCTCCCGTTGTCCGCGTGGAGCGAGACCTGCGAGACGCTGCATCGATGGACCCAGATCGCGGGCAAGGTGCGAATGGCGCTCACGCCGCAGGTGAACCATTGGTGGAACGTGACGCTCTATGTCACCGCGCGCGGACTTGGCACGTCGGCGATTCCTTATGGGCCAGGGGCATTCGAGATCATTTTCGATTTCGTTGATCACCGGCTGCGCATCGACGCGAGCGACGGGCGCAGCGAAAGCTTCGCCCTGGCGCCCATGACGGTGAAGGACTTCTATTTGGAATTCATGCGTCGATTGCAGCGCCTCGATATCAAGGTGCACATCTGGACCATGCCGAGCGAGATCGAGAACGCGGTGCCGTTCGATCAAGATGTCGTCCACGCCCAGTACGATCCGGTCTATGCGCAGCGCTTCTGGCGCGCCTTGCTGCAGGCGGATCGGGTGATGAAGGCGTTCCGGGCCGGCTTCATCGGCAAGGTCAGTCCGGTGCATTTCTTCTGGGGCAGCTTCGATCTGGCCGTGTCGCGTTTCTCGGGACGTCCGGCGTTGCCGCCGAGCGCAGCTGCGCCGAGCTGGGTGCGCGAGGCCTATTCGCACGAGGTCAGCAGCTGCGGCTTCTGGCCGGGCAACGGCGGTTACGGCCGCGCCGCCTTTTTTGTCTACGCCTATCCCGAGCCGGCGGGTTACGGCGACACGCGCTTGCGCACCGCCGAGGCGTTTTACGATCGCGATCTCGGCCAGTTCATTTTGCCCTATGACGCGGTGCGCAGCGCGCGCGATCCCGACACGCTGCTCATGGGATTTCTCCAGGAGACGTATGCGGCCGCGGCCGATCTGGCGCACTGGGACCGCGCAGCGCTGGAACGTTCAAAATAATGCTTGTGCCGTCATGGCCGGGCTTGTCCCGGCCATCCACGTCTTTCGCGCATCAAGGAAGGAAGACGTGGATGCCCGGCCCAAGGCCGGGCATGACGGGTCAATTATTGATTATTTGCAATTCGCCAGGTTTTCCGCGGCGACGCCGACCTGGACGATACGCGGCTTGTCGACGCCGGCGACGCCCACGTATTTGAACACGCGGTCGTCGATCTCACGCTTGCGTGCTTCCTGGATCACGGTTTGCTTGGCGCCGGTAAGCAGCGGCCAAAATGCCGAGGCTTGCGGCTGCTTCGCCGGATCCGGGCTGAACGTGAAGTCGATACCGGTATTGGTCAGGTAAGCGTGACCTTTGGAATCGGTGATCCAGAATTCCTGAACGCCGGATTTTTCCGCGACGTTTTTCAGGATGGCGTTGATCGCGGCAGACTTCATGCCGGACTTCTCCGCACGCGCGACGAACTGCGCGGCCATGAGGGCCTCGCCGACCATGAGACGCCCAACGAGGTCCTCACAGTCGGCGGCACGGACCGGCGAAGTGGCGGTGCCAAGGATGATAAAGATGGGAAGGATCGCAACGAAGCGTCGAGTGATCAGCATTAGCCCACCCTTCCGTCACCCGCGGGCTTGACCCGCGGGTCCATCTTCTTCGCAAGAAGTTTTGTGAAGGTGATGGATCGCACCGCAACTCGGGCTTCCCCGAGTTGCCCGTTTTATGAATTGCAGCAAGTCAGGTACACCTGACTTGCGGTGTCAAGCCTGGCAATAACGAGTGCCTATTGCGGCTGCAGGCCGGCCTCGTCGACCACGCGCTTCGACACGACGCGGTCGGCGACGAGGAAGCGGGAAAACTCCTCGGGCGTGCTCAGGATCGGCTCGAGCGCGCGATCAGTGAACTGCTTTTTGCGGAAGACAGGATCGTTGGCGACGAGGACTACGTCGTCGTGGATCTTGTCGATGATCGGCTTCGGCGTGCCGGCGGGCGCGACCAGACCGAAATAGACGCGAGTGAGATTGCCGAGATAGCCGAGCTCGCCAAGGGTCGGAATGTCGGGAAACAGCGGCGAGCGCCCGGCGCTGTCCACCGCCAAGCCGGTCATCGTGCCGCTCTGCAGATGTGAGATGAAGTTCTGCAGGCCAAGGAACGCGATCGGGGTCGATCCGGACAAGACCGCGTTGGCAGTTTCGCCGCCGCCGCGAAACGGAATGGCCACCCAGTCGGCCCCGCGCTCGCGCTTGAGCTTTTCCAGATAGAGCGCGAGCGGCAGCGAGGGGGCGGTGTAGCTCAGCGTTCCCGCCTTTTGCTTCGACAGCGCGACGAGCTCGTACACCGTCTTCACGCTAAGCGCGGAATTGACCACGAGCGCCTGGATGTTGAAGAACAGGTTGACGATCGGCGCAAAATCCTTGGCGGGATCGAAGGCGAGCTTCTTGAATAGGAACTGATTGTAGGCGAGCGGCTCGCCCGGCAGGATGCAGATGGTGTAGCCGTCGGGCGGCGCCTCGGCGCAGGCGCGCGCGCCGATGTTGGAGGCGCCGCCGGGACGGTTCTCGACCACGACCGGCTGCCCCCAAACGCGGTAAAGCTCCTCGCCCAGCACGCGCATGAAGATGTCGCCGGTGCCCCCGGCACCCACCGCCACGATCGCCTTCACGGGGCGGGCCGGGTAGTCGAGGGCCAGCGCCGGCGCGCTGAGCGATACCAGCGCGAGGAGCGCGAGAAGCGTCGCGCTCGCCCATCCTCTTCCGTCGTCCCCGCGCCGGGTTCCCACGAAAATCGCCGATGCGAGGTCATCCTCGCTGCGCTGCCGTGCCCGGCGATTTTCGTGGGAACCCGGATAGCGGGGACTCAGTACTCCGTTTCCTCGCAAGGGCACGGGGTACTGGGTCCCGGCTCTCGCTCGCTGCGCTCGCTCGGCCGGGACGACAGATGGGTGGTGCAGCGCGGGCGCCATAACCAATCACCCGCTCAACCATGTCTTCACCGTCGCGCTCGCCTTGGCAAAATCCATCTTGCCGGCGTGAGCCTGCTTGAGCGCCGCCATGACCTTTCCCATGTCCTTCATGCCCGCCGCGCCGGTCTCTTTGATCACCGCGGCAATCGCCGCTTGCGCTTCGGCCTCCGACATCTGCTTGGGCAGATAAGCGCGGATGACCTCGATCTCGCCACGCTCACGATCGGCGAGTTCCGTGCGCCCGGCCCGGTCGTAGATCTCGACTGATTCCTGACGCTGCTTGATCAGCTTCTGCAGCAGGCCCGCGAGCTCCTCGTCGGCGAGCACCGTCTTGCCGCGGCCCTGCGCCTCGAGATCGGCGTTCTTGATCGCCGCGTTGATGAGTCGCAGCGTCGAGACGCGCCGCTCGTCGCGCGCTTTCATCGCATCTTTCAGGGCGGTGTTGATCTCGTCGCGCAGCACGGCTATGGCCTTTCGCAAATTTGCGCGCAGACAAGATGAGTCGGAGCCGAATGGGCCGACGGCACTGCGCGTCCGAGATTTAGGCTTTTGATGAATAAGACACAACCGGCCGACACCGAGCCGAAACACGGCTGGACCGAGCCGAAGACCACCGCGGTTCTCGTGCTCGCCGACGGAACCGTGCTCGAAGGCTTTGGCCTGGGCGCGACCGGCCACGCGGTAGGCGAGGTGTGCTTTAACACGGCGATGACCGGCTACCAGGAGATTCTCACCGATCCATCATATGCCGGGCAGATCATCACCTTCACCTTTCCCCATATCGGCAACGTCGGCACCAACGAGGACGACATCGAAACGGTCAACATGGCGGCAACGCCGGGCGCGCGCGGCGTCGTGCTGCACACCGCGATTACCGCGCCTTCCAATTACCGCGCGACGCGTCACCTCGACCAATGGCTCAAGGCGCGCGGCGTGATCGGACTTGCCGGCATCGACACGCGCGCGCTCACGAGCTTCATTCGCACGCACGGCATGCCGAATGCGGTGATCGCGCACGAGCCGTCGGGCGGCTTCGACCTCAACGCGCTCAAGCGTGAGGCACGCGAATGGCCGGGGCTGGTCGGCATGGATCTGGTGCCGATGGTAAGCTGCACACAGCGCTTCACCTGGGACGAGACGCCGTGGCAATGGGGCGAGGGCTACGGGCAGCTCGATCACCCGGAATTCCACGTGGTTGCCGTCGATTACGGCATCAAGCGCAACATCCTGCGCCAGCTTGCGGGTAAAGGCTGCACGGTTACCGTGGTTCCGGCGACGACCTCGGCGGAAGACATTGCCGCGCTCAAGCCGGATGGGGTGTTTTTATCCAATGGTCCCGGCGATCCTGCGGCGACGGGAGAATACGCGGTGCCCGTGATCCGCGACATCATCGCCAGAGGCATCCCGACCTTCGGCATCTGCCTCGGCCATCAGATGCTCGGCATCGCGGTCGGCGCCAAGACCGTCAAGATGCACCAGGGCCACCACGGCGCCAACCATCCGGTCAAAGATCTCGCGACCGGCAAGGTCGAGATCACCTCCATGAATCACGGCTTCGCGGTCGACCGCGCGACCTTGCCTGCGAATGTAACCGAAACGCACGTGTCGCTGTTCGACGGTTCCAATTGCGGCCTCGCGCTCAAGGATAAGCCGGTGTTCTCGGTGCAGTACCATCCGGAAGCCTCCCCCGGCCCGCGCGACAGCCACTATTTGTTCGAGCGTTTCACGCAGATGATGCGCCGGCATAACGGGCGATAGCACTATCTACTGTCGTCCCGGCCGAGCGCAGCGAGAGCCGGGATCCATACTCCCGTGTGCCATCGAGAGGACACGGAGCATGGGTCCCCGCTTTCGCGGGGCCGACAGAAGGTGAGGCACTCACGCTTGCGGCAGACATGGGGAAAGCGCACTGTCGCGCTTGGCTGTACGACCGCGTGCAAGGACGTAACCCGCCGATGGGCGAGTGGATCGCCTTCTGGGATTCCAATCATTCGATCTACGTCAATGCGCGCCACAAGGACGTGCATTACCGCGCCATCGCGCAGGACGTGCTCGCCTGCGTTCCTGCGGGAGCGCGCGTGCTCGACTACGGATGCGGCGAGGCCCTTCACGCCGAGCTGATCGCCGCCCGCGCGCGCGAGCTCATCCTGTGCGAGGCGGCGCCCAGCCTGCGCGACGCACTTGCCGTCCGTTTCGCGGACCGTAGAAACATCGCGGTGCTCTCGCCCGACGAAGTGGCGGCACAGCCGGCAGGCTCGCTTGACGTCGTGGTGATGCATTCGGTAGCGCAATATCTTACGCCTCAGGAACTCGACGCGCTGCTGGTCATGTTCCGCCGCTTGTCCGCGCCGCAGGGCATCGTCCTCATCGGCGACGTGATTCCGCCGCACGTCTCTGCGGTCACCGATGCGCTGGCACTTTTGCGATTTGCCGCGGCGAACGGCTTTCTCGGGGCCGCGCTCGCTGGGCTCGTGCGCACGCTTGCCTCGGATTACTGGCGGCTGCGCTCGAAATTCGGCCTCACTCGTTACGAGGAGAGCGCGATGGTCGCAAAGCTCGCCGCTACGGGGTTTGCAGCAAAGCGAGCCGCGGCGAATATCGGACACAACCAGGCGCGCATGACCTTCGTGGCGCGCCCGGCGTGAGGCTTACACAAGCCGCGTTATTGGCAGGCGAGTTCCACGGCGGCAGCGAGCTGTCGCAGCGCCGGCCGGTTGCGCAGCACGACGCGCCGCGACGTAGGCAGCGCGATCAGCGCCATTTTCTCCAGCTGCGTGAACGTGCGCGACACTGTCTCGATCGTGAGCCCGAGATAGTCCGCAATATCCTGGCGTCCCATCGGCAGATCGATGCCGTTCCCGCGACCGAGGCGATCAGCCATCTCGATGAGAAAGGCTGCAACGCGTTGCTCGGCGCTCTCCACCATCAGCATGATGTGGTTGCGCGTGCGCTCGAGTTCGCGGCTGGTGAGGACCCAAAGCTGCCGCGCGACGTCGTTCTCCTCGGCAGCGAGCGCGACGAGGGGGCTTGATTGCAACCAGGTGGGCGTCGGTAACCGCCTCGGCGGAAAACGCGCGCACCTCGTCCTCCAATCCGAAGAAATCGCCAGCCATGTAGAAGGCGCCGATCTGGCGGCGGCCGTCGCTCAATGCCTTGTAGGTGCGCACCGTGCCGTCGACGACCTTGTAGAGAAATTCGGCAGGGTGATTTTCTTCGTAAATCTCGGCGTCGCGGCCAAAAGAGGCCGCGAGGCCCAGGGATTCTATCGGGCCGCTCAGCGGATACGCGGTACTCGACGACATGACACGCGACTTCGGCGACTGATCAGTGCTTCACCTGCTGACCGATCTGCGTCGCTGAATTGGCTTCCACCGTCGCCATCTCAAGGAGATAGGCGAGCAGCTTGAAGCCCTGTGCCCGCGCCATTTCTGCGAGTTGCATCGACATGTCGCCGATATAGGCGGCGTCCGGCCTGGAAGGCTGTTCCATGGTGAGGTCCAGTTGCACAAACCTAATAGGTCACAGACCCGACACGACAAAAATCGTCCAGGCGTACCGATGGACTGACCCTTCGATGATTCTTTAGTACCGTAAGATATCGTGCAAAAGTACCGGAACGCGAAAAACGGGAAGTAGTAGAACGCTTTAGCCGAAGGCGTGGCAGGCGTCCAATGTTCTTGCGCGGGTTAAAACGGCGCGGTGTGGTGGGCGCGCTTGCGGGCGGCAACCGCGTATTGGCCTTTCTTTCGCTCCGGATCCACGTTGGGAGTGACCACCGTGCGATGGAACGCCTCCCAATTTTCCGGCGATAGCTGCGTCAAGTCTTTCACCCTGAAATTCTGCAGAAAGTTGTCCCGATAAACCTCCTTGCGCACCGGCTGCACCTGCAGGAACGGGACGTCGCTGCGAAATTCGATCGGCACGTCTGTCTTGATGATCCGCACATTGTTGAACAAGGGACCGAACCAGACGTCGGTCTCGACGATGCCTTCGAACATCGAATAGGACGCGCTCGAGGAAAGATTTGCCACGCCGCGCACCAGCAGGCTCCAGCCCGGCGCAGTCTTGGCGATGCAGCCGGTCCAGACCTGTAAGCCGCCCGGTTGGATCGAGGGCGCGAGGAAGGTTGGCGAGAATCCGCGCACGTTTGCCGGCGCGATCTGGTCGAATTGCTGGCTGAAATGCGGGTATTGCACCGCGTCGCGAGTGAGCGGCAGCCACTCGTCCACGCCCTCGTAGGTCCAGAGCATTTCATGGCCGTCCCAGACCACCTTGAAGCTCAGGGGCAGGAACACGTACCAGCCGAACGCCGAGGCGCTGGTGATGGCTTCGCAGTAGCGCAACGCGCGCGCCGGAATGACCCCGCCGACCGCGCGGTCCGCCCGGCGCGGCGGGCGCTGATTCGCCACCAACTGAAAGAATTCGACCAGCGGGCTATCGGCCGGCTCTGCAGCCATCGTCGAGGCTTCCTGTTCCAGGTATAGGCCGCCGATTAAACAACAAATAGTCGCCCATGGGGAGCGCCCGGCATCCCCATGGGCGGGCAGGCAGCAAATGCGGCGTATTAACGGCTGAACACCGGCGCGGACTCGCCCAGCTGCACTCTGCCTGGATTGCGGGTCGCGGCGTCACGCTCGACCTTATCGCCGGAGCGAACCGACCGGGGCGCGAACACCGGGGCACTCTCTCCCAGCTGCACCCTGCCCTGGTTGCGAGTCGCCATGTCATAGTTCACCTTGTCGCCGCGGCGAATGGGCCGCAGCGCGCTGCCAATATCAGCCATCTGGAGTTCTCCTCTTTGGGGATGAGTCTTTAGTCCCAACCGCGCCAACAGCGTAAAAAGATACCATGCGAATACAAGCAGACTAAGGTCCTGGGGTGATCGGCCGTAAGTATTAGTACGGAGATGCTCCAAGTATTGGGGCAAAAGAAGCTCCCGGCCCACACTTCCGGTCGGGTTTATTTCACGCGCGTGCGCATTGATATATCGGGCACAAATTTTTTGGACTCCGGCATGAAAGCAAGCCGCACTGCATCCGCGGGCAAACTTATCGTCGTCATCGATGACGATCCGTTGGTGCGCGAAGCGACGGGCATGCTGCTGCGCTCGTGGGGCTGCCAAGTCATCACCGCCGAATCCTACGACGATGCGGTTACGCGTCTCGCCGCGAGCGAAGGGGGCCGCCGCCCCGACCTGATCGTGTGCGACTATCACCTCTCAAAAGGCGCCACTGGCATCGACGCCGTTAGGAGACTGCGCCGCGCCTTTGAAATTCCAGCGCTCCTCATTACCGGCGATGCCAGCTCTCCTTCGAAGGACGCGAGCACGGGTGGCTACCGGCTATTGCACAAGCCGGTGAACGCAGAGGCGTTTCGCGCGGCATTGGTCGACGCCTGCGTGCTGCAGCGGTAGGGTTGGAAGAAACGCCACCGGTGCGCGGGGTTACGCAGATGGCGCGTTCGTTCGAAATAGGCCTGCTTGCGGTGCTTGGGCTGCTGTGGGGAATTCCCTACGCGCTCAACAAGATCGCGCTTGCCACCATCTCGCCGGTGACCCTGACCGCGACGCGCCTTGTATTGGCGGCGGCGTTGCTTTGGGTCGTGGTGTTTTTCAGACGCCGTACGATGCCAGCACGGCGCGATTTCCTCGGCCCGATATTCGTGCAAGGTTGCATCACCTGCGCAATCCCCTACACGCTGATTGCGTTCGGGCAGCAATCTGTCGATAGCGCGCTCACTGCCATCCTGAACTCGACCACGCCGGTGTTCGTATGCTTTATCAGTTTGCTGTGGACACGGCACGAGCCGCTGACGGTCGGGCGCCTGACCGGCGTGACAATGGGATTGGCCGGTGTTGTGCTGATTGCGGGGGCAAGTGCGCTGGGTGGGCTTGGCCGAGAAACGGTAGGACAAGCCGCGATTATTGTGGCGACCTTCTCGACCGCCGTCAGCGCCATCTATGGCCGTCGATTCGCCGCAGTGGCGCCGGAGATCACGGCGGCAGGAATGCTGACCGCCGCAGCGATCGTACTCGTGCCGCTCTCCTTTTTGCTCGAAGCGCCGCTGAGTTCCGCGCCGTCTGTGGCTTCGCTCACCGCTCTGCTGGTCAATGCCATCGTGGCCACCGCACTCGGCTTCGTGCTGTACTTTCGCCTGATCCGTACCCTCGGCAGCATGGGCGTTGCCAGCGTGGGCTATCTCAAGCCGGCTGTCGGCGTGCTGATCGGCTGCTCGGTGCTTGGTGAGTCGCTCACCTGGACGATGGGCGTCGGTCTGATCGCGATCTTGATCGGAGTTGCGGCGATCAACGAGACGGGCTCGCTCAGCCGGCTGCGTCCCGGTCGCTTGACATCCACATCGACCGGGGTTCGGGAGGAGAGTGCTGAGGCGGCCACACACGCCTGATCGCGACCTGCCTCGATCAGCAGGGACCGATCGCACCCCTTATTCGATCACCGCGTCCGCGCCAGCCAACAGAATCTTCGGAATCACCAGTCCGAGCGCCTTGGCGGTCTTGAGATTGATCACCAGCTCGAATTTCGTTGGCGCTTGGACCGGAAGATCCGCGGGCTTGGCGCCGCGTAGGATTCGGCTCACGTACTCCGAAGCGCGTCGGAACGGATCGACCGCATCGATCCCATAAGACAATAGTCCGCCGGCGTCCGCGAAATACCGGTACGGATAAATTGCCGGAATACGGAATTGTGCCGCAAGGGAGATAATCAGCTCACGATGCACGGTCGTGAAATTATCCGGCATGACAACGAGGCCGCTGCCAGGCTCACGGCCAAGTCTGGCGATTGTGCTTTCAATCTCGGCCGGATTGTGGACTTGAGCAATTACAGATTTGACCTTTAGCTCTGCGTTAGAATCAGTGAAGGGGCGCAGAAAGAACTTTCCTCCGCCAGCATCCGGGTTGTACAAAATGCCCACGCGGACCAGCTGTGGCACCATCTCTCTGAGTATTGATATGTGTTTGCCTGTGATGGTTGCCTGAAGCATCGTGAATCCGGTGATGTTGCCGCCGGGCCGCGGCATGCTCGCGACGAAGCCGCTACCGATTGGATCGGACACGGCCACGAACACGACAGGAATGGTCCGCGTGGCCCGCATCAGCGCTGTGGTGACCGGGGTGCTCTGGCCGAGAATGCAATCCGGTTTGAGCTCGACCAACTCTTTGGCAAGCGCCTGCATGCGCGCGGGGTCGCCCTCGGCATAGCGGTACTCGATGCGCAGGTCCTGGCCGACCGACCAGCCCTCCCGTTCGAGACCTTGCTCGAAAGCCTTGGAGCGGAGCCTCGTCTCTGCGTCATCGGCGAGCCCCATCAGCGCTCCGACCGTGCGCGTACGAGCTGCCTGTTGCGCAAGAACCGGGAGCGGCAGGCCGGCCAACGCGCCGCCGAGAAGGGCAACGACTTTGCGTCGTTCAAGGTTAATTGCCATCCGGCATTCCCCTTGGCGCTCGTCAAATCCACCGCATTCGCTTTGGTTCCTGCGGCGCGCGATGTTGGCAAGAGTTCCCCGGTGGTTAATCATATAGACGACCGTCCGAGAAGCATCTGCCGCACTTTGCCGCGTTAGTGCTGAGCAAAAAAGGCGAGCCGACGGAGATTTCCCCCGGCTGCGGGCGCAGCCACCATGATATTGTCGGCCCGTTCGATGCGGGAGGCGGCCCCTGGCGGCTACAGGGTGTGAATGAATTCGGTTGCTGATAAATCCGGAACCGGCGCGGGTGCAACTTCTGCGCGCGCCCTGCGCGGACATCTATTTCGCAAATATGCCGCCATGTTTGTCGGCGTCGTCTGTCTGGCCTTGGCGGCCGGCGGCGTCTTCGACGTCTGGTTTTCCTATCAGGAGCAAAAGGACCTGCTTGTCCGCATTCAAGGCGCGCAAGCCGAATCCGCCGCGTCCAAGATCAGCCAATTCGTAAAGGAAATAGAACGCCAGATGGCGGGGGTCACTCCGTTGCCTTGGAGCACGAGCACGTTCGAGGAATGGCGCCTGGATGCGGTGCGCCTGCTGCGCCAAGCCCCGGCGATAACCGAGGTCTCTCAGCTCGATGCGACGGGGCGCGAGCGATACCGCCTCTCGCGCCAGGCGATGGATGCGATCGAGAGCAATATCGACTATTCCGGCGATCCGGTTTTCACCGAGGCGATAGCGAACAAGGTCTATTACGGGCCGGTCTATTTCGTCGACGGGTCGGAGCCGTACATGACGCTCGCCATCGTCGGCGACAGACCCGAGCACGGCGTGCTCGTCGGACAGGTGAATCTCAAGTTCATTTGGGACGTCGTATCGCAGATCAAAGTCGGCGAGCATGGGCGTGCCTACGTCATCGATGCGACGGGCCGCCTGATCGCGGATCCCGACATCAGCCTGGTGCTGCGCAATACCGACATGTCACGCCTGCCGCAGGTGCGGGCGGCGCAATCATCCGATGCCGCGGAGGACGAGGAGACAATCACCGCGGTCGACCGCCAGGGCAAACCGGTCTTGAGCGCGCACGCGGCGGTCACGCCACTCAATTGGCTGCTGTTCGTCGATTTGCCGATCGATGAGGCTTATGCCCCGCTTTATGCTTCGATTACCCGCTCGGGAATTTTGCTTCTCGCTGCGCTGGCACTCGCGCTGCTCGCGAGCCTGTTCCTTGCCCGCCGCATGGTCGTGCCGATTCGCGCACTGCATGACGGCGCCGCGCAGATCGGCCGCGGCGACCTCAGCCAGCGTATTTCCATCAAGACCGGGGACGAGCTCGAGGCACTGGGCGATCAGTTCAACAACATGGCGGCACGGCTCGAGGAGTCGTATGCCACGCTGGAGCACAAGGTCGAAGAGCGCACGCGCCAGCTCGAAGCTGCCAATCTCGCCAAGTCGCGATTTCTCGCCGCGGCGAGCCATGATTTGCGCCAGCCGTTGCACGCGCTCGGCCTGTTCGTAGCGCAATTGCACGGTCGCATGCGCGCCGACGAGCGCAAACGGATTGTTGCGCGCATCGATGCGGCACTTTCCGCAATGAACGAGCTGTTCAATGCGCTGTTGGACATTTCCAAGCTCGATGCCGGCGTGCTCACGCCGGACCTCACCGAATTTCCCGTTGCTCAATTGCTCAAGCGGGTCGAGACGACCTTCGCGGGAGCCGCGCGGGAAAAAGGTCTGTCGTTGCGTGTCGTTCCGAGCAGCGCCTGGGTGCGCAGCGACTTTATCCTGTTGGAGCGCATCGTCTTCAATCTGACCTCGAACGCCGTGCGCTACACCGATAGCGGCGGCGTGGTTGTCGGCTGTCGCAAGCGCGGCGATCGCGTGGGCATCGAGGTCTGGGACAGCGGCGCCGGCATCCCGGCGGATCAACAGCACAACGTGTTCGCCGAGTTCTACCGATTGGGCGAGCCGGAGCGCGATCGGCGCGGCGGCCTCGGCCTCGGCCTCGCCATTGTCGACCGGCTGTCCCGGCTGCTCGACCATCCCATCAGCCTGAGGTCAACGCTGGGCAAAGGCTCCTGCTTCGCGGTCGCGGTGCCCCTTGTTGCCACCCCACGCGAAATTGCCGAGCCGCGGGTGGTGACCCCCACGCCGATCGATCTTTCCAAGCTGGTCGTGGTGATCGATAACGATCCTCTGGTATTGGAGGGGATGGGCGGACTGTTTCGAAGCTGGGGCTGCCGCGTGGTCACCGCTGCCAGCGACGACGCCGCGCTCGCCGGGTTGCCCGAGCGCGACCATCCACCGGACTTGATTGTTTCGGATTATCACTTGCCCGGCGGCAAGACCGGGGTCGAGGTAATCGAAAGCCTGCGCCGGGCGCTTTCTGCGGACATTCCCGCCTTCCTAGTCAGCGGCGATACCAATCCGGAGCCGCTGCACGAGGCCGGCGCCAACGGCTTCTACCTGTTGCACAAACCGGTGGATCCGATGGCGCTGCGTGCCATGGTCAGCCAAGTATTGCGAAAGCAGCAGGCTGCGCGCGCGCACTAGCGGGCATCAGCACCCACTCGTCCGGGCGATGAGCGGCGACCGTCGCTGCGTCTCACAGCTTCGGAGTTGGCGGCAATTTCCAGCCCAACTTGTTGACCGCAATCACCGCTTCGGTGCGATTGGTGACCTTGAGCGCCTTGAGAATTGCGGTGACATGATTTTTCACCGTGGGCTCGGCGAGATCGAGGCTCCGGCAGATCGCCTTGTTGTTCTTGCCTTGCATCATCAGCGCGAGCACATCGAGCTGACGATCGGTCAAGCCGACGTCCGCCGGCGAGACGATGATCCTGCCGCCGGGAGACAGTGCTCGCGCAGCGCTGGTCAACGGCTCGCGCGCCAGAATTTCCGGGGGGATGTACACGCCGCCGGCAAACACCAGCTGAAGCGCGCTGCGCATGACTTCGTGCGACGCCGACTTGGGAATGAAACCGACTGCGCCGAGATCGAGCGCTTTCATGACGTTGGCGCGATCCTGGACACCGGACAGAACCACGACGGACATGGCGGGATGACGTTCGCGCAGTTCCGCTAGCATCGAGAAGCCGTCGCGATCGGGCAGGGTCAGGTCAAGCAGAACAAGCCTGATATCCGGATGACTCGCGATGCTCTCCATCGCCTGGCGGCAAGTCGAGGCATCCAAAACCATCGCATCGCGCTTAAGCTTCTTGAGAACCCCGCGCAGTGCCTCGCGGATCAAGGCGTGATCGTCGACCACCAAGATTTTCATTAACGGCAGGTTCCCTGGCTCGCGTGCACAATACTGCATTCCCGAAGGCAAAGCACGCGCGCGTGGCGTCAGTTAAATGCAGCCGCAATACTCGAAAGAATGAATCGCCCGGCGCGGCAGCACACCGCGCCGGGCGATGCTCAATGAGTCGATGCTTCTGACGTCGCTGCTACGGCTGCAGCGAGGCGAGGTACGCGGCCGCCGAGAGGATATCCTCCGGGCCGAGGTCGCGCACGACAGGGCTCATGAGCGGAGTCCACACTCCATTGCGGTGGCCCTGCTGCATGTCGAAGAGTTGCCGCGCGGCATAGCTCGGCGAGCGGCCGGCAAGCGTCGGGACCGGGCCCATGCCGCGCAGTTCGCTTCCGTGGCAGGCCGTGCACGCCGTGACCTTGCCTCCGCGCGCGGTGGTGCCGTTCATCACCAGAGCTTCGCCTTTCTTGACGCTGCCCGGCGGCACATAGGCGATGAAGCCCGAACGCGGGTTGCGCAGGAACTCGGTGTCGTGGGTTTTCTCCGGCGTCTCGATGATCCGATCGCCGATCGGCTCGGTGCCGGCTTCGGCGCCGTCGATGGTGAGGAACATCCCGCCCTGCACTCTGGTCTTCGGCACCGTCGCGCTCTCCACCACTTTGATCCAAGGCGTTGCGCGGATCGCCGTGAAGTACTTGGCGGCTTCCTTGATTTCGTCGTCCGTCATCGATTTGGCGAAGCTGCTCATCAATCCGGTGTTGGCTTTTCGCGGATCGGACGTTTTGCGGGCGTCGTGGCGGAAATCCATCATCTGCTGCACGAAATATTCGTACGTCAGACCCGTGATGTTGGCGTTCTCCGGACGGCCCTTGCCGTTGGGATAGTGACAAAGCCCACAGGCCCAGATCGTCGGCTGCGCCGCCTGTCGGCCCTTCGCGACGACCTCTGGCATCGTGGGATGATCCTCGGGAAACCAGTCGGCCGGGCCGTAGCGATTGGCGATCTGGGCGCGGGTGAACGAAAATTGCGAGCCGGGCACGCTGTGCAGCGTGACGTTGTCCAGCGTCGGCGGCGGATTGGGCGCAGGCGGCCCGGCCCCGGGCGGCGGCGGAGACGCAAAGCCGTAGGCCCACGGGGGCGGGACATCCGCCGCCGATACGGCAGTTGCGGCGCCTGCGCCGGCGGCGCACGCCAAGGCAATCACGGCTACGAACCGGGTTTGCATGATCTCCTCCCTAATTCCTTCGTCGCGCCTTTGCAGCCTGCGGCGCCATCACGAAGGCAATCATGCTACCAGTTGGCCAGGGCGTTCGGAAGCAGCCGTTTGCGATAACGCGTGGTGACCCGCCGTCCCAACAGGAGTAGGATTGAGCCCGTCTCCAGAGAACGAATTTTGCAATCGATCGGCCGGCGCCGCACATGGCGAAGCCAAAAGTAAAATTGGATGATGCCAGCGGGTGAAACGAACAAACATTTCGCGGCCGCGCTCGCGATTATCGTGACCAGTGGCGCAGCGATGGCGGCCGAGAGCTATCCGTCGCGGCCGATCACCATCATAGCGCCGACCACCGCGGGAGGGCCGCCCGACACGATTGCGCGCCTCCTTGGCGAACGCATGAAGCTTTCGCTCGGCCAGCCCATCATCGTGGAGAACGTTACGGGCGCCGGCGGAACGATCGGAATATCCCGCGTGGTGCATGCCGAGCCGGACGGCTACACGCTCAGCATCGGCCACCTGAATAGCCACGTGTTCAGCGGCGCAAGCTATGCGCTGCCGTTCGATCTGCTGCGGGATTTGGAGCCAATCGCGCTGCTGACGACCTCGCCACAGGTGTTCATCGGACGAGGCAGCCTGCCCGCCGACAACTTCAACGAGCTCGCTGCGTGGCTCAAGGCCAATCCGAATGCCTCCTTCGGCAGCGTCGGCATCGGCGGACCGGGGCGCGTCTGGGGCACCTATTTGCAAAACACGATCGGCGCTCGCTTCCAGTTCGTCCCTTACCGCGGCGCCGCCGCATTCGTGCAGGATTTGGTCGCCGGGCAGATCGACCTGGCCTCGGCGGAAGGCTCGAACATCGTGCCGCATCTGAGCGGCGGCAAGATCAGAGCCTACGCCGTTCTCACCGGAAGTCGCTGGCCGGCAGCGCCGCAAATTCCGACCATCGATGAAGTCGGAGGTCCGCCGCTCCACATGCTGTTCTGGCATGGCCTGTGGGTGCCAAAAGGCACCCCCAAGGACGTTGTCGGCAAGCTCAATGCCGCGGTGGTCGATGCGCTTGCCGATCCGACGGTGCGCGCACGCCTCGCCGGATTGGGTCACGAAATCGTTCCACGCGAGCAGCAGACGCCCGAGGCATTGGCCGCGTTTCACAAGTCTGAAATCGAGAAATGGTGGCCGATCATAAAAGCCGCGAACATCAAGCCGGAGTGAATGCGGCTTCGCTTGGCAAGCGGATCAGTCCCTGACACATCATTTGAAATGAAACGGCGCGGCCTCAACCGCGGGGCAGGCGTAACTAGTCGATAGCGCTCTTCGATATTCAGCGCTGGTGAGAACCGGGCGAGCCGCACGCGCCCGCGTGGCAGCGCGGCTTTACGTCGCGGGCTCTTTGTTCTCCAGCATGTGTCGCCCACCGTCGCCGCCGCCGATTGGTCGAACGGCAACAATGCATGGTATTCTCTGCTCGCCGGCAGCTTTGATCACGCCGCGCTTTGGCGAACCGTCGCGGCGCGTCGATACGACACATCAAATAGATCACTGACCGGCAATGGGAGGCGACAATGGCGACATGGCAACCCGATCCGAGCTTCTATCCTTCTCCGCGCCAGGCGGCCAAAGCGCCGGCCGAAACCCTCGCCTATGTGGCGGCGTTCGATCCAGCCAGAAAAACGCCGGACGCGATCGCGGTGGTCGACCTCGATTCCGCGTCGTCCTCCTACGGGAAGATCGTCAATACCGTGACAGCGACGAATGCGGGCGACGAATTCCATCACTTCGGTTGGAACGCATGCTCGTCGTGCCTATGTCCGAACGCGCCGCATCCGCACGTGGAGCGACGCTACTTGGTCGTGCCGGGACTGCGCTCGTCGCGCATATACATCCTCGATACCAAGCCTGATCCGCGCAGGCCCAAGGTCGTGAAGGTGATCGAGCCCGCCGAGATTGCCGAGAAGACCGGCTATACGCGCCCGCACACGATTCACTGCGGGCCGGGCGGCATCTACGTCGTCGCGCTCGGCGACAAGGACGGTAAGGCGCCCGGCGGCATCTTTGTGATGGACCACGAAAGTTTCGAACCGCTCGGCCGCTGGGAGGTCGAGCGCGGGCCGCAGCAGCTTTCCTATGACGGCTGGTGGCACCTCGGTTACGACACCATGGTCACCAGCGAATGGGGCACGCCCGACACCTTCGAGAACGGCCTCGTGCCCGAAGTGCTGCTCGGCGGCAAATACGGCCGGCGCCTGCATTTCTGGGATTTCACCAGGCGCCGCCACCTGCAAACGATCGACTTCGGCGAGGAGCACCAGCTCGTCTTTGAACTCCGGCCCGCGCACGATCCGACCAAGGCCTATGGATTCGTGAACTGCGTGGTGAGCCTCAAGGATTTGTCGTCTTCCATTTGGACCTGGTTCCGCGAGGACGGCAAATGGGCCGCCAAGAAGATCATCACGATTCCGGCCGAGCCGGCGGATCCGGAAAGTCTTCCGCCGGTGCTCAAAAGCTTCAAGGCCTGCCCGCCGCTGGTGACCGATATCGATCTCTCGATGGACGATCGCTTTCTCTATGTCTCGTGTTGGGGCACCGGTGATCTGCAGCAGTACGACGTCTCCGATCCGTTGAATCCCAAGCTCACCGGCAAGGTGCGGATCGGTGGCATCGTTGCGCGCGCCGGCCATCCCGCCGCCAAAAACGGCAAGCTGGGCGGCGGCCCGCAGATGGTGGAAGTCAGCCGCGACGGGCGGCGTGTCTATTTCACCAATTCGCTCTACGGCGCGATCGATCCGCAATTTTACCACGGCGGATTCGACGGCTGGATGGTGAAGCTCGACGCCAATCCGAACGGCGGCATCGCCTTCGATCCGAAATTCTTCATTGATTGGCCGAAGGGCCAGTTGCCGCACCAAGTTCGGCTGCAGGGTGGCGACTGCTCGTCGGATTCCTACTGCTATCCGTGAACTAGTGTCCCGATTCCGAAGTTCGCACATCCTTGCGGTAGACTCGAATGCGAACTTCGGAATCAAAGGGACACTAGGAACTTTATGATCGTAGTGCCGCTTTTGAACCCGAAGTTCGCAAACGCACTTGCGGCATAATGTGTGCGAACTTCGGGTTCGCGGCACTAGCGGGCGCGCTGTCGCGGCAAGACCGCCGCGCTTCGCAGCGGAAGGTCAGCAGCGATGACCGAGGCTCATCCCGAGCTGTGGCCTTGGCTCGCGCTCGCCGCTCTCGGCTTCTATCACGGCATCAATCCCGCCATGGGCTGGCTGTTCGCGGTCGCGCTCGGCTTGCACCGGAAGAGCCAGAATGTCGTGCTGCTTTCACTGGTTCCGATCGCGCTCGGCCATGCGGCTGCGGTCGCCGCGATGCTGGCGGCGGTGCTTATGCTCGGCCTCGTGGTCGATCGGGTTGTTGTCAGTCGGATTGCCGGTGTGGTGCTCATCGGCTGGGCCGTCTGGCACGCGCTTTACGGACATCGGCAGCGTCCGCTCGTCGGAATGCAAACCGGCCTCATCGGGCTGGCGTTGTGGTCATTCGTCATGGCGAGCGCCCATGGCGCGGGTTTGATGCTCGTTCCGGTGCTGCTGCCGCTGTGTGCAAGCGCGGCACCGGCATCGACCCTGACGGCCGACGGCGCAGCCTCGCTCGCGCTGCTCGCGATCGGCGTTCATACCGCCGCGATGCTCGCGGCGATCGCAGTGATCTCGATGGCCGTTTACAATTGGATCGGCGTCGGTTTCCTGCGCCGAGGATGGATCAACCTCGACCTCATCTGGGTCGGCGCGCTGCTCGCCTGCGGCCTCGCATTGCTCGTCTGATCGGCGAAGATCCCTGCCCTATTCCGGCTTGATGCCCGCTGCCCTGATGATTGGCCACCATTTCTCCACTTCGGCCTGGTGCAAAGCTGCGAGCCCCTCCGGAGTCTGTTGCTCGCGCGATGCGACATCCAGACCGAGTTCGGCGAAACGTCCGCGCACCGCCAGATCGGCCAGGACTTGCACCATCGCGCCGTTGAGCGTGGCGATCACATCCTTGGGCGTGCCCTTGGGCGCGAAAAATCCGAACCATCCCGAAGCATAGAGCCCGGCTACGCCGCTCTCGTCGGAGGACGCAATGTCCGGCACCGCCGGCGAGCGGCGCGGCGAGAGGTTGGCGAGCGCTTTCATTGTTCCGGCGCGCACCTGCGGCAGCACCGCGGCGGCTTGCGCGACCAGGACGTCGACCTGCCCGGAGATCAGATCCTGCATCGCCGGACCTGCACCGCGGTAGGGAATGAGCTGCACCTGCCTCCCGGTCAATTGCTGAAACAGAATTCCCGTGATGTGCGCCGCAGCGGTCTGGTTGACGAACGTCGCCTTGCCGGGGTTCGCCTTCGCCCAAGCGACAAGTCCCTTCAGGTCGTCGGCCGGCAGGGCCTTCTTGCCCACCATCAGCTGCGGGTTGATCGACATCAGGCCGATCGGTTCGAAATCCTTCTGCAAATCGTAAGTGAGACGATAAATGATGCTGCCGACATGGGTGTCCCATTGGCCGATGTCGATCGTATAGCCGTCGGGGGCGGCGCGGGCGACGCGGCCGACGCCGATGCTGCCGCCGGCGCCGCCGACGTTTTCAATCACAACGGGCTGACCGAGCAAGGGTCGCATGCGTTCGGCCATGATGCGCGCGACCACGTCGGTCGAGCCGCCGGGCGGGAATGGGACGATGATCGTGATCGGCCGCGAGGGATAGGTCTGCGCCCGCACGCCCGCGACGCAGGCGAGCAACGCCACCGCGATCGCCGCGATATGCCTTGTCATGCCTACCCTCACCCTCGAATGCGTCCCGGCCGTCACGAAACGATATTAATCTACCCTATTTGCTTTGGTGAAGGCGCGCGATCGGGCGAGGCTCTGCAAAGGAGAACACGGATCGAGGGTAGCGACAAATGTGGGCGCATGCATGCGGCCGCGTGCCTCGGAGACGCGCGCCCGCAAAGTCACCGTCAACCGGCCGCCGCGCCCACGGTATCGGCCATGACTGCGCCGCGGGTGCCGAGCGGCTTTTCCGACCCGACGGTCGAATCGCGCGCGGTCTGATGCTCGGTCTCGGAATTGAGCTCGGCGCCGACCAGCACCACGGTGATCGACAGCCACAACCACATCATCAAGCCGACCACCGCGCCGAGCGCGCCGTAGGTCGCATTGTAGTGCGCGAAATTGGCGAGATACCAAGAGAACAGCCACGAAACCAAGAGCCACGCGAGCGCCGCAAAGACGCTGCCGACGCTGGTCCAGCGCCACTTCGGGGGGCGGCGGCTCGGGCCGTAGCGATAGAGCACCGCGAGCCCGACAATGATCAACACGAACATCAGCGGCCAGCGCAGATATCCGATCAGCGGCTGAGCGAAGCTAGTCAGGCCGGTTGCAGCGACCAGCAGGGGGAACACTACGACGAGGCCCAGGGCTAGACCGGCGGCTGCGATGCCGCCGATGGTGAACGAAAGCGACTCCACGTTGAGCCAGATCAGTCCGCGCTTCTCCTGCTCGTCATAGATGATGTTGAGCGCGTCGAAGATCGACTTCATGCCCGCATTGGCGCTCCACAGCGCGATTGCCAGGCCGATGATAAAGCCGAGGGTGAGCTTGCCCTCGCTCTTCTCGGCGATGCGCGTGATCTCACCAGTGATAAGATCGAGCGCACCGGCGGGAACAATATCGGCCACGGTCGTCAGATGTCGCGTGATCGTTCCGGCATCGGCGAACAGCGCGTATGAGGAAACTCCAGCGCCGATTGCCGGAAACAGCGCGACCAGGGAATAGAACGCCACTCCTGCGGCGATCAGAAACAGCCGGTCATCCAGGATTTCCCGGTACGTGCGCAGCATAATGTCCTTCCAACCGCGCCATGGAATCTCAAATGGCGCCCGGGCACGCCGCCCGCGGTCGGGCTCGTTCGCGCGTATTTTCTGCAAGCTCAATGGCTCCTGCGCCGGCGTCGGGTCCGGGAGCACGCGTTCTGGTGCCGGGCTGCTGCGATCTTCCTGGAGATTGAGCGCGTAGATCACGCCCGCCGTCACCAGCACCGACGCGGCGAACCAGGATATGAGGTCATCGAGCCGGGAAGTGCGGGGCTTGGCAGACATGTGCCGTTCATGCCGCGAGTGAGGTGGGCCGCCCGATCAACGATCTGCGGGCCGTCGGTTTCGTACTCGGTCCATTAGCCGCTGTCGACGGCGTGCCGCTCCCCTTCCCCGGCCGGTGATTCTGGTCTAAACAGCGCCCGCGCGGGGCTTGGCCCTGTGCGCCGGGCGAAGGACGCGCAGGAGCGCGGCCTTTTTTTGTGCCTTGCGCCAAGCGGGAACCCCGAGCGACATGCCCAAGCGGTCCGACATTTCCTCGATCCTGATCATCGGTGCCGGGCCGATCGTCATCGGCCAGGCCTGCGAGTTCGACTATTCGGGAACCCAAGCCTGCAAGGCACTCAAGGCCGAAGGCTACCGGATCGTGCTGGTCAATTCGAATCCGGCCACGATCATGACCGACCCGGAGCTTGCCGACGCGACTTATATCGAGCCGATCACGCCGGAGATCGTCGCCAAAATCATCGAAAAGGAGCGTCACGCCGTCGAAGGTGGCTTTGCACTGCTGCCCACTATGGGCGGACAGACAGCGCTCAATACCGCACTCTCGCTCAACAAAATGGGCGTGCTCGACCGCTTCGGTATCAGGATGATCGGAGCGAGCGCATCCGCCATCGACAAGGCCGAGGACCGCAAGCTGTTCCGCGAGGCGATGCAGCGCATCGGCCTGGAAACCCCGCGCTCGACCCAGGTCAAGACGCTGATCCATGCGCTCGCGGCGCTGGAAGATATCGGCCTGCCGGCCATCATCCGTCCTTCGTTCACGCTCGGCGGCACCGGCGGCGGCATCGCCTACAACAAGACCGAATTCATCGAAATCGTCGAGCGCGGCATCGATGCTTCTCCCACCAACGAGGTGCTGATCGAGGAATCCGTGCTGGGCTGGAAAGAATTCGAGATGGAGGTGGTACGGGACAAAAAAGACAACTGCATCATCATCTGCTCGATCGAGAACCTCGATCCGATGGGAGTTCATACCGGCGATTCGATCACGATCGCCCCGGCGCTCACCCTCACCGACAAGGAATACCAGCGCATGCGCGACGCCTCGATCGCGGTGCTGCGCGAGATCGGCGTGGAGACCGGCGGCTCGAACGTGCAGTTCGCGGTCAATCCGGCGGACGGACGACTGGTGATCATCGAGATGAATCCGCGCGTGTCGCGTTCTTCGGCACTGGCCTCGAAAGCCACCGGTTTTCCGATCGCCAAGGTCGCAGCCAAGCTCGCGGTCGGCTACACGCTCGACGAGATCGCGAATGAGATCACCGGCGGCGCCACGCCCGCTTCGTTCGAACCGACCATCGATTACGTCGTCACCAAAGTCCCGCGCTTTGCTTTCGAGAAATTTCCCGGCGCCGAGCCGATCCTCACGACGTCGATGAAATCGGTCGGCGAGGCCATGGCGATCGGCCGCACGTTTCAGGAAAGTCTGCAGAAGGCGCTGCGCTCCCTGGAAAACGGCTTCACCGGATTCGACGAGATTGCGATCGAGGGCCTCGGCCAGGGCGACGACAAGAACGCGATCCGCGCCGCGCTCGGCACGCCCACGCCCGAGCGCATCCTCAAAGTGGCCCAAGCCATGCGACTCGGCTTCTCGGACCAGGACATCCATGGCTCCTGCAAGATCGACGGCTGGTTCCTCGCGCAGATCCGCGAGGTCGTCGAGGCGGAGGCCGAGATCAGGGCCAAAGGCTTGCCCGCCGTGCCGGCGGCGCTGCGCCGCCTCAAGGCGATGGGATTTTCCGACGCGCGGCTCGGCAAACTTTCCGGACTGCCGGTTGCTGCGGTGACGCAGCGGCGGCGCACGCTCGGCGTGCGGCCGGTATTCAAACGCATCGACACCTGCGCTGCCGAATTCGCTTCACCCACCGCCTATATGTATTCGACCTACGAGACGCCGTTTGCCGGAGAAGCGGCCTGCGAAGCGGCGCCGTCGGACGAGAACAAGGTGGTCATCCTCGGCGGCGGGCCAAACCGCATCGGTCAAGGCATCGAGTTCGACTACTGCTGCTGCCACGCCTCGTTCGCGCTCAAAGAGGCTGGCTTCGAAACGATCATGATCAATTGCAATCCGGAAACCGTTTCCACCGACTACGACACCTCAGACCGACTTTATTTCGAGCCGCTCACCGCCGAGGACGTGCTCGAGATCATCGATACCGAGCGCGCGCGCGGCCGCTTGCACGGCGTCATCGTGCAGTTCGGCGGGCAAACGCCGTTGAAGCTCGCCGAGGCATTGGGGCAGGCCAAAATCCCGATCCTGGGAACCTCGCCCGACATGATCGATCTTGCCGAAGACCGCGATCGGTTCAACAAGCTGATCCGGAAATTGCAGCTGCGCCAGCCGCAGAGCGGCATTGCCACGAGCCCGCAACGGGCACGCGCGATCGCCGAAGCAATCGGGTATCCGATCGTGATCCGTCCGTCTTACGTGCTCGGCGGACGCGGCATGGAACTCGTGCACGACGTGGTGCAGCTCGACCGCTACATCGCGCGGCTAGCTGCCGATCTCGACCGCCCCTCGGAGCTGGCGGTTTCCGAAAAGCGCCCGCTACTGATCGACCGTTATCTCTCCGATGCCATCGAGGTCGACGTCGATTGCCTGGCCGACGGGACCGACACCAGGATCGTCGGCATCATGGAGCACATCGAAGAAGCCGGGATCCATTCCGGCGACAGCGCCTGTGCGCTGCCACCGCATTCGCTCAACCAGACTGCGGTTGCCGAACTCGAGCGCCAAACCCACGCGCTGGCGCTCGCGCTCAAAGTTGGCGGCCTCATGAATGTGCAATACGCGATCAAAAACGGCGACATCTACGTGCTCGAGGTCAATCCGCGGGCTTCACGCACGGTCCCGTTCGTGGCCAAGGTGATCGGTCTCCCGGTAGCCAAGATCGCGGCCCGCATCATGGCCGGGGAGACGCTCGCCAGCTTCAAGCTCAAGCCGCCTCGGCTCGGACATATCGGCGTCAAAGAGGCGGTGTTCCCGTTCGCGCGCTTCCCCGGAGTCGATACCGTGCTGGGCCCGGAGATGAAGTCGACCGGCGAGGTGATGGGGATCGATCGAAACTTTGCCGTCGCCTTCGCCAAGAGCCAGATCGGTGGCGGCTCGCCGCTGCCCCGTGCAGGGACCGTGTTCGTCTCGGTCCGCGATGCCGACAAACCGCGCGTGCTCGAAGCGGTCCGCCTCCTGGTTTCGTTGGGATTCCGGATCATCGCCACCTCCGGCACCCAACGCTATCTTGCCGAGCACGGCATTCCGGTCAGCAAGATCAACAAGGTGCTGGAAGGCCGGCCCCACATCGTCGATGCCATCACGAACGGGGAGGTCCAGCTCGTTTTCAACACCACCGAGGGGGCGACCGCGCTAGGCGATAGCCGCTCACTGCGGCGCGCGGCCCTCTTGCATAAAGTGCCGTACTACACCACTCTTTCAGGCGCCGTCGCCGCGGCGCAAGGCATCAAGGCCTATCTCGCGGGCGACCTCGAGGTGCGCGCGCTGCAGAGCTATTTCGGGGATAAGGCCGCATCCGGGCGACCGGGGCCGGCCGCCTGACGGTACGAGTTTGGGACAGAATTCAGGGTCGCGTGGCCGGATGAAACTTCGGCCTGCGATCGGAATTGTTGTCTCTATTGCCAAGCCGGAGGTTTGAAAGGACCTATGGAGAAAATTCCCATGACAGCGGCGGGCTATTCGACGCTCGAGAACGAGCTCAAGCACCGCCAGCAGGTCGAGCGGCCGCGCATTATTCAGCAGATTACGGATGCGCGCACGCACGGCGATCTCTCGGAGAACGCCGAGTATCACGCCGCCAAGGAAACGCAGTCGCACAACGAGACGCGCATTGCCGAGCTCGAGGACAAATTGGCGCGCGCCGAGATCATCGACGTATCCAAGCTCTCGGGCGATACGGTCAAATTCGGCGCAACCGTGACCCTGCTCGACGAGGACACCGACAAGAAGCAGGTCTGGCAGATCGTCGGCGAGCCCGAGGCCGACGCCAAGAAGGGCAAGATTTCCATCACCTCGCCGCTCGCCCGCGCACTGATCGGCAAAACCAAGGGCGCAAACGTGGAGGTGGTGACGCCGAGCGGCGCCAAGGCCTACGAAATTAAGAAGGTCGAGTGGCGGTAGCGCCAACGAAAGGCTGCGGGCCTGCCGGGTTCGCGCGGGGCAGCACCTAATGTCGCGCGCAGCGCACGATCATCAAGGAAAAAGCGAGACGTTCACGACGACGCCACGTTGACGGTCGCCATCCTTGGTCTTGTACTTCACCCGGTAGGTAATCTTAGCCTCCTTGGATGCCGTCAAGTCTTTTGCGGTCAGTACCACCGTGCCGCCCGGTACCTTCTGTGCGCAATTTTGGAGCCGCGGGAGGACCATTTCTTCTCGAATCGAAACTGTCACTTCAGGGGGCCCTTCCAGAATCTCAACGTCAGGGCGGCCGATTACGATCTATTTGCAATTCGTTATGAAATAGACGGGTCCAATGTCGACGCTCTCGCCATTTTTCAAAGCAACGCGCAACGTATTTTGACCATGCGCTGCCGCGCTGCTCAGGAAGAGAGCAACGCCAATTGCAAGAGTCCTGTTTGAACCGTGCATAACCTGCCGCGAAACTCAGCCTCTCATGGGATAAGCGAAAGGTTGTAGACCTGACTGAATTTTCGATCCCCGTCCTTAGTTTTGTAGGTGATCCGAAGGACTAGGCGGCTATAGCTCGCATCTTCTATATCGTTTGCGGTCACGACCAATGTGCCGCCCGGTACTTTATTCGCGCAATTGCCAACGCGAGGGATGACCATGTTCTGCTTGATCGCGGCCGTCACTCCTGGTGGACCTTCAAGGATTTCAACCTCGGGTGTGGTCCTTAGCAAGGATCTGCAATGGGAAACCCAATAGACGTTTCCAACTTCAGTAGTCTCACCGCTCTTCAATGCCAACGTCGCTGATCCCGTTATTGTTTGGGCTTGAGCCGATGGACTGCCCAGGACCGCTGCGAGCAAAATCTGAAAAGCGATATGGAATGCATGCATCTGAGTGCGCATTGCTCGTTCTCCCCAGCAAGACAAGCCGCGGCTAACCCCAGCCGCGCAGACTCGCAGCATAGAATTGCACGCAATACGTGCATTGCCAATGGGCGAATCGCGTGTGCGGTAAGGGGGAAGCTGACGCCCAGCGCGGCAGCATCGCGGAATGAGCGCGGCTTACTCCATCGGTACAATAGGAGCGTCCTTGGAATTGCGCAGTGTCAGCGAGGTCTTCACGTTGCGCACGAGCGGGGCGGCGGTCAGCTCGGCGACGAATGCCTGAAACGTCTTCAGATCGGGCGCCACGCATTTGAGGATGAAATCGACCTCGCCCGATAACATCCAGCATTCGCGCACCAGCGGTTGGCCGCGCACGAACGCCTCGAAGGCATTGAGGTCGGCTTCCGCTTGGCTGGCGAGATGCACCATTGCGAAGACGGTGACCTCGTAGCCGAGCAGCTTCGCGTCGAGTAGCGCACGATAGCCGGTGATGTAGCCCGCCTGTTCGAGCGCCCGCACCCGGCGCAGGCACGGCGGCGCCGAAATGCCGACTCGATGAGCGAGTTCGACATTGGTCATGCGGCCGTCCGTCTGCAATTCCTTGAGGATCTGGCGGTCAATGGCATCGAGTCGGACAGGCACGGCGGTCTCCGAGCAGCCCTCAACATTATTGCTCAACTACGTCGTTCTGCGAAACTTTATTGCGGAGGCTCCATCGCCTTGAGCCCCTGGAGCGCAGAGCTGTGGCCTTCCGGTCTGCATATCTTGCATAGCTGCAGGGAACTCATAAATTGTGCAGAGCACACACGCTTTGCGGCGGCACTTTCCGAACGCCGTTCGGCAACACTCCAAGGAGCCGTCCGGATGGCCACCCACGGCAAACTCATTGTTATGGGGTCAGGACCGGCGGGGTACACCGCCGCGATCTATGGCGCCCGGGCAATGTTGCAGCCGATCCTCATTCAGGGGATCCAACCCGGCGGACAGCTCACCATCACCACTGACGTGGAAAATTATCCGGGCTTTGCCGACGTCATCCAGGGTCCCTGGTTGATGGAGCAGATGCAAAAGCAGGCCGAGCACGTCGGCACGAGATTGGTGACCGATCACGTCAACAAGGTTGACCTCTCCCATCGGCCGTTCCGGCTCGAATGCGATTCCGGCGATCTCTATCTCACTGACGCCCTGATCATTGCCACCGGGGCGCAGGCGCGCTGGCTCGAGCTTCCTTCCGAGCAGAAGTTCAAAGGCTATGGCGTGTCGGCGTGCGCCACCTGCGACGGCTTCTTCTATCGCAACAAGGAAGTCATCGTGGTCGGCGGCGGTAACACCGCAGTGGAAGAGGCGCTGTTTCTCACCAATTTCGCATCGAATGTCACGGTGGTGCATCGGCGCGACCGCTTCCGCGCGGAGAAAATCCTCCAGGACCGGCTGTTTCGGAATCCGAAAATTGCAGTCGTCTGGGATTCGGTGCTGGAGGAGGTCTTGGGCGGCGAGAACCCGCTCAAGGTGAAAGGCGTCGTTCTCCGCAACGTCAAAACCGGCGCCACAACCGAACGGCACGCGGACGGCGTGTTCATCGCGATCGGCCATACGCCGGCATCCGAGCTGTTCGTGGGACAGGTGGAGATGAAGCGCTCGGGCTACATCAAGACCGCGCCGTTTTCGACGGCAACATCGGTGCCAGGCGTGTTTGCCGCCGGCGACGTCACCGATGACGTTTATCGCCAGGCGGTCACCGCCGCGGGCCAAGGCTGCATGGCAGCGCTCGAGGCGGAACGTTTCCTCGCCGCCCAGGGCGAGGCCGAGCCGGCGGTCGCGGCGGAGTGAGCGCCCGATGAAAGCGCAGACCAGCATGGATTGGGACAAGCTCAAGGTCTTCCATGCCGCTGCTGAGGCCGGCAGCTTCACCCATGCTGGCGAGCAGCTCGGGCTGTCGCAGTCCGCGGTGTCGCGGCAGGTTTCCGCGCTGGAACAGGAGCTCGGCGTGTCGCTGTTCCATCGACATGCGCGTGGGCTCATCCTCACCGAGCAAGGCGAGTTGCTTCATCACACGGCGCATGACGTGTTCATGAAGCTCGAAGCGGCGCGGGCAAAGCTCACCGACAGCCGCGAGCGGCCGAACGGCGATCTGCGCGTGACGACGACCCCGGGAATCGGCGTGCATTGGCTCACGCCGCGGTTGGCCGAGTTCGTCGAGCTTTATCCCGATATTCATCTGACGCTGATCACCACGGACGAGGAGCTCGACCTCGCCATGCGTGAGGCGGACGTCGCAATTCGCCTGCGCCTGCCGACTCAGCCCGATCTCATTCAGCGCAAGCTGTTCTCGGTGCGCTTCCATGCCTATGCGTCGCCGGAATATCTCAAGCGGTTCGGTACACCGCGCGCGCTCGACGATCTCGACAATCACCGCGTCCTGCTGCTCGGCGGCACCCCGGTACCGAACTATCTGGAGAACCGCCGGTGGCTGATCGAGGTCGCGCGCAACGGCAAGGGTCCGCGAACGCCCATGCTCACCATCAACAACGTGCTTGGCGTGCTGCGCGCCTGCCAGCGCGGCATCGGCATAGCGTTGCTGCCGGACTATCTGGTCGAAGAAAACGGTGGCCTGGTGCAACTGTTCGGCGAGTCCGACACCATCGCCCTCGATGCTTACTTCGTCTATCCGGAAGAGTTGAAGTCGGTTGCGCGGGTGCAAGTGTTTCGCGATTTTCTCGTCGCAAAGGCGCAGCGCTGGCATTTTTAATCTGCGGAACGGCGTCCGTGTTTTTACGTATGGTCGCGCACACGATCGCGACTGACTCGCGCCGCCGCGAAGTTAATTCGTCATAAATTGCAGAGCCCGCATGGCTGGCATGCGACCCTTCGTGTTGTAGGAGGGAGTTGGCTCTGCATACTCGCGATTCCTGACGGCCGCGGTTGCCCATCCTCCCAGATTGCAATCGCTTCGCTGTCAGCTGTTCCCCTCTGGAAGGTGATTGTCGGCCCCCGCGCCGACAAAACTGCAAACCGGACCCGCAAGGGTCCGGTTTCTTTTTGTTGCGCAGCACTGAGGGCACACCGCCGGGTTGAGCGCCGGCTGGTTGTCAACGAACGCCTTGGCGCTCCGCTGCTGCGGCAAATCACGGTGGCGCCGCCCCCAATATGTCGGATTGCCTGTCGGGTCGACCTGTCGGACACTGATCGAGGAAGTCGGCGGTTTGCTCCCCCGCACGCCGATAGTTCTGCAGCAGGGAGGGTGTAAACGATGACGCGTGCTTGGTTGCCAACGGCTACGCTTTCGGCTCTAGGGCTTGCGACTGCGCTTTCGCTTTGGCCTGCTGTCGCCCAACAGGCGGCGCCGACGCCTCCGCCGCCCACGCCGAATCAGCCGACCTCGGAGTCGGCAAGCAAGCTTCGCGGCATCAATCCCCCGCCCTTCCCGATGGCTGCGGACAAGCTGCCGATCCCGCAGCTCAAGCTCCCCAAGGGCTTCAAGGTCGAGGTGTTCGTGAGCGGGGTGCCGAACGCGCGCTCGCTGCGCCAAGGCGACAAGGGAACGATCTTCGTCAGCAACCGCATTCTCGACAAAGTGTACGCGGTGGTCGCGAAGAACCGCCAGCGCGAGCTCAAAGTTCTGGCCTCGGGGCTGGACCGGCCGAACGGCCTCGCCTTCGCCAACGGGACGCTCTACATCGCCGAAGGCACGAAAATCTCCAAGCTCGAGAACATCGAAGACAAACTCGACAGTCCGCCCAAGCCGGTCGTCATCTACGACCAATTTCCCAGCCACCAGTCGCACGGCTGGAAATTCATAACGCTCGGTCCGGATAACAAGCTTTACATCAATGTGGGCGCGCCCTGTAACATCTGCCTGCCGCCCGACACCAACGGCCAGATCAGGCGCATGAATCTCGACGGCAGCGGCTCCGAGCCCTACGCGCTCGGGGTGCGCAATTCGGTCGGCTTCGATTTCCACCCACTCACAAAGCAGCTCTACTTCACTGACAATGGACGCGATTGGCTCTCCGAAGAATTGCCCAACGACGAGCTCAACCGCATCACGCGGGCGGGACAGCATTTCGGCTATCCCTACTGCCATCAGGGCAACATCCCCGACGATCAGTTCGGCTGGGGACGCCGGTGCAGCGAGTTCGAGCCGCCGGTCGCGTTGCTCGGCCCGCATGCCGGCGCGCTTGGCATGCGCTTCTACACCGGCAGCATGTTCCCGGAGGAGTATCGCAACGCCATTTTCGTTGCCCGACACGGCTCGTGGAACAAGAGCAACAAAATTGGCGGCGACATCGTCGCCGTAAAGCTCAACCCGAACGGAACGGTGAAATCCTGGGAGCCGTTCATGACCGGCTTTCTGCAGGACAACAATTATATCGGCCGCCCGGTCGACGTATTGGTCATGAAGGACGGCTCACTGCTCGTGTCGGATGACTATGCCGGCGCGATCTACCGCATCAGCTACGACGGTCGCCGGGTGGCAGGACGCTGATCATCCCCGGACATTCCCCGTCGCCATCGTGGGAATGGCGGGGCCGCCAGCCCCGCAAGCGCTTTGTATGAAAGCGATTGCGGGCAGGCGGGAAAATGTTGGACACTGACGATCACGGAACCCGATCCGGCCCGGGTGCAAGCACCCGCGCAACGGTGAGGGGCCAGAGTTCCGTATGAGGGAGGATCATCATGACTCACTTGCGTTACTCGCGCGGGCGTGTGCTCGCCGGCACTCTCGCTACGCTGCTGCTTGCGACTTGGGCGGCAACTGCCCAGCAACAAGCCCCGCCCAACCCGTTGCTGGGCCAGCCCGATAATCCTGCCGCAAAGAAGCTAGCGCCGGTTGCACCGCCGCCGCTTGTGACCCCTGCCGAAAAGCTGCCGACCGCCAAGCTCAAGGCGCCAAACGGCTTCAAGATCGAGCTTTATGCGAGCGGCGTCGACAATGCCCGCACGTTGCGGCTCGGCGACAAGGGCACCGTCTTTGTCAGCAACCGGATCAAAGACAAGATCTACGCCATCGTCGACAAGAACGGCAAACGCGAAGTCAAGGTCATCGCATCCGGTCTCTATCGGCCGAATGGCATCGTGCTGCACAACGGCACGCTCTACATTGCCGAGCTTTCGCAGATCTCCAAGATCGATAACATCGAAGCGAACCTCGACAATCCGCCGAAGCCCACCGTCATTTTCAGCGATCTGCCGAAGGACGAGGCCCATGGCTGGAAATATTTGACCATTGGCCCTGACAACAAGCTCTATTTCCAGGTTGGCGCCCCCTGCAACATCTGCATGCCCTCGGAGCGGCACTCCAAGATTTACAAACTCAACCTCGATGGCAGCGGCCTTGAAGTCGTCGCTTCCGGCATTCGCCAGATCGTCGGCATGGACTGGCACCCGACCTTGAAGCAACTCTACTTCACCGAAAACAGTCGCGATTGGCTGTCGGAAGACATACCGCAAGACACGCTCAACCGCGTAACCCAGCCGGGCAAGGACAATTTCGGCTACCCGTACTGCCATCCCGGCGGAATCCCGGACCAGGAGTTCGGCTGGGGTCACTCGTGCGAACAGTTCAGCAAACGCGTCACATTGCTGGGGCCGCACGTGGCGCCGCTCGGCATGCGCTTCTATACCGGCACTATGTTCCCGGCCGCCTACCGCAATCAGATCATCGTCGCGCGGCACGGGTCGTGGAACCGCACCAATAAGGCGGGCGGTGACCTCGTCCTCGTCAAGCTCAAGCCGGACGGAAGCTTCGCCTCGATGGAACCGTTCGTCACCGGTTTCCTCGACAACAACAACTATATCGGCCGCCCGGCCGACGTGCTGGTCATGAAGGACGGCTCACTGCTGGTCTCGGATGACTACAACGGCGCGGTGTACCGCGTCAGCTACGGCAACAGCCGAACCGCCGGCGGCCGTTGAGCATTACGCAAGATCGAGGGCGGCTCGCCGCCCTCGGCCCTTCTCTTCCAGATTTCCCAATTGCCGGGAGCGCGTATGCGCAGCTTTGCTGTGGTGGTGATGCTTGCGGCATTAGCTGCGCTTCCCGTAGGCGCGCAGTCACTCCAGGATCGGCTGCCGACCTGCTTCGCCTGCCATGGTGAGAATGGCACATCGCAGCTGCCCGAAGTGCCTTCCCTGGGCGCACAGCACGCATTCTATACTCTGGTTGAGCTCGTCATGTTCCGCGACAAGCTGCGCGTCACCGAGCCGATGAACCAGATGACCGCCGGACTGAGCGACGACGACCTGCGCAAGGCCGCCGATCTCGTTGCCAATCTGCCGCCGCCGGTGCCGGTGGTGGATACGCCGGATTCCGCGCGCATGGAGAAAGCGCGGGCGCTGGCGGTGCAGAACCGGTGCAACTTCTGTCACCAGGCGAATTATCAGGGCGTCGAGAATGTCCCGCGCCTCGCCGGCCAGCGCGAGGATTACCTGCTCAAGGCGCTGCGCGGCTACAAGGACAATTCGCGGCGCGGCTACGACGCGCAAATGTCCGAAGTCGTCTACGCCATGAAGGACGAGGATTTCGTCGAGCTAGCCTATTTCCTCGCTCGGGTGAAGTGACGCGGCAGGTTTGGGCACATTCGCCTGCGGTCGGCGAACCTCGTCGCTCATCCCGCAGCATAAGCGCGTTCACGCGCGTCCATAGCCCGTCGAAGACGGGCGTGAACGCCCTTATTGACGCGTTATGCGGGAATCCAGAGCCGCTCTCGCTCGGAATTTTTTATCCTGGGTCCCCGCTTTCGCGGGGACGAACGCACGTTGAACGGCTTCGCGTCCTACTCATCGCGACCTGCGATCTCGGCCTGCCAAGGCGCCACCCAGCGCTCCACCGCGCCAATCAAATAATTCAAGCCGATCGCCATCACCATCAGGATCACGATCGGCACGAACATGGTCGCGGTGTCAAAATTGTTCGCCGAGGTGATGATGATCGCACCGAGCCCGGAAATCGAGGTGAAAAATTCCGCGATGACCATGGCCACGACCGCGCGGCCGACCGCAAGCCTGATGCCGGCCATGATATAGGGCAAGGTCGCGGGCAGGATGATCCGGCGCAGGATCACGGAATTCGGCGCGACGAAGGACTTGCCGACCTCGATCAGCGTCTTCGGTACCGCGGTGACGCCGAGCCAGGTGTTGATGGAGATCGGGAATACCGACATGAGGAAGACGACCGCGACCTTGACCGCGAAGCCGAGCCCCAACCAGAGCACGAGCAGCGGCACCAGGGCGACCAGCGGCATGGCATAGCCGGCGGTGATGTAAATCCCGATCGCCGCCTCTACCACGCGAAATCGGCCGGTGACGAGCCCGATCGGGATGCCGATGACGATCGCCAACGCATAGCCCAGCAAGAAGGGGCGCAGGCTGTCGAGCAGCGCCGTCCAAAGCTTCCCCGTGCGAGCGAGCTGCCAAAACGCTTCCGCAATCGCGCTCGGATAGGAGCCAAACACTGGATTGATATCGCGGCCGAATATCTCCCAGGCGCCGAGCAAGACGATGAGCGAGCCGACGGTGATCACCCAATTCGGGAGGGATCGCCTGGGCGCGGCGGTAGCATCCGGCGCGGCCTCGCTCGCAGCCTGCGCACTTCCCGCGTGGACGACGTCGACCATGAGGCGCTCTAATGCACCGTCCGGGTCGGCTCGTGCAACGCCTTCCAGACCCGGTAACGCGTTTCCGCGAATTCCGACATGCCGCGCACGATGCCGAGATCGGGGCGCGGCCGCGCCAGCGGCACACTCATGATCTCCTGCACCATGCCGGCCTTCATTACGACGATGCGATCGGCGATCAGCACCGCCTCGTCGAGATCGTGGGTCACGAACAGGATCGTCTTGCGCGTGCGCCCGTGCAGGTCGAGCAGCTCCGCCTGCATGGTCTCGCGGGTCTGGGCATCGAGCGCGCCGAATGGCTCGTCCATCAGCAGCACCTTGGGGTCGATAGCAAGCGCGCGGGCAATGCCGACGCGTTGCTTCATACCGCCGGAGAGTTGGTGCGGACGACGGTTAAGCGAATCGGAAAGGCCCACCAGCTCGAGATAACGCAAGGCCGTGGCACGCAGCTGCGCTCCTCGCATCCCCTTCATCTCGAGCCCAAACATGACGTTCTGCATGGCCGTGAGCCACGGCAGCAGTTCCGCGAACTGAAACACCATGCCACGATCATGCCCGCAGCCGCTGATTTCGCGGCCATCGACGGTGACTTTACCCGCCGACGCGGTTTCGAGCCCCATGGCGATGCGCAGCGCCGTCGTCTTTCCGCACCCCGAAGGGCCGATCAGGGAAACGATCTCCCCATCACGGACGTTGAAGCTGACGCGGCTTAGTGCGGGCACGACATGCACTTTCCCCTCGATACGCACGACGAACTGCTTGGAGACCTCGTGCAGCGCTACCTCGCCCATTTCAGGCTCCGGCGCCTCGGGCTCATCGCGCCGTGCGCTGTAGCGCCGCGGCACGTGGCTCGCTGTCGACCAGCTTGGCAAGATCGCCGGCCTTCGGAATCTGACCAAGCGCGAGCAGCTGTTGCTGGATCCAGGCAAGCCTGTCCATAGGCAGCGGCAGCTCGGGCGCGATCGCTTGAGTCTTCACGGCATCGTCGAACACGAAGGCCGGGCGTGGATCGTCGGGCTTGGCATCCGTTGCCTCTACGGTGAGCTTGATCGTCTCGTCGCGGTGCGAGAGCGCGTAGCGTAGCGCCTTCGACTGCGCGGTCAGATAACGGATCGCGTCCTCGCGGCGCGCGGAGAGCACTTTGCCGGTCGAGAAGATGCAGATGCGCACGAAATTCGGCAGGGCATCCTTGCCTTCGACGAGCATCTTTAGCGATCGCGAAGAGGGCAGCGGCAGATATTCGTTCGATACCACCGCGGCATCGCACGCCGCCGAGCAAAGCCGTATAGCGATCACGATCGCCGCCGACCGCCGCCAGGCGCACGGCGCCAGGGTCGATCTTGAACCTGGTGAGCGCGGCGCGCGCCAGCATATCCGGGAACGAGCCGGGCGACGACACCGCGATGGACTTGCCCTTGAGATCGTCGATTGTCGCAATGCCCGCCCGGACCATGATGCCATGCGGGATCACGACCCAGTGGCAGCCCAGCATCTTCACGTCGG